>JABUBN010000011.1_pt1 | contig 80975 bp, 67 predicted proteins | sample 7240341 | NCBI WGS metagenome assembly JABUBN01 (sample SAMN07256345, study PRJNA390944) | subsurface metagenome | isolation source: Methane hydrate marine sediment | place: Pacific Ocean: Eastern North Pacific, ODP site | reverse complement strand
TCACCCTTTAGTCCAAAATGCTTGGTATATTTTTTCTCAGTTAAAGCTCTGTTTAAATCAAATCCTTTCCCATTATCTTTTACGATAAGGTGAAGATTTCTATTCTTATCAGTTCTTAATCTCAAATCTACATTCTTTGCCATAGCGTGCTTCCCTACATTGTTCAGCGCCTCTCGAATAATTCGATAGATGCCTAATTGTATCCTTGTGGGTAGAGTAGTATCCAATTTAAGATTTAAACGATATACAATCCCTGTCTTTCTACGAAATTCTTCCAAATACTGTCTCAACACAGTAGCAAAACCCATCCTGTGAAAGTTCGGGAGCTGCAACCTAAATATTATATCCCGGTTCGACTTAATGCTTTTTGTCAACATCTTTCTCATTTCCACCAGCTCTCCCCTTACCCTTTCCGGGTCTTTGTCCAGAACTCTCTCACAAAGCTCAATCTTCAAAAGGGCAGATACCAGGTTCTGAGAGCAAAAATCATGAATCTCCCGTGCCAACCTGTTCCTTTCTTCTGTAACTCCCACTCCCTTATACAGCTCGACCAGTAATTTGGTTCTCTTATTTATTTCTTTCTCCAGCTCATTTGTGCGTTCTTTTAACTTGTCCTCTAATCTTTTTCTTTCTGTAATATCGGAAATAATTGCGATGGCTCCATTAAATTTCCCCTTTTTGTCAAAACTAGGAACACCACTAATAGACAGGAATAATTTTTCCCCTTTCTTTGTTCTAAACTTTAAAGTATAACGCGAAGAGTAACCCTTGCTTCTCTTTTTCAACTCCATTTTTATTTTATCTTTGCTCTTGCCTATCAGAAAGCGAGTAAGACTCTTACCCAAAATTTCATTTTTACTATAACCTGTAATATCACAGACCTTACGATTAACAAAAATTGGCAACATCTTCTTATTAGTAACGTACAAACCTTCTCCCAAGTTTTCAACCAAAACTCTAAATTCCTTCAATTCTTGTAATTGATACTGCTTATCCACAATTTTTTCTCCTGACAAACCGGAAATTTTGAAGGAATGGCCACTGCACTAATTATTCTTCTTACGCAAAATTTATGTTACCACAACTAATCAATAATGTCAACTACAAATCGTCTGTTCCTTATTTTCCCATCGATTGCTGTGCATGGAAGGGGTAATCTCTCTTCGGCTCTCCCCTTATCTCCCAGAGCCTCAGAGCCGGCTCACTCGCTGCCGCAGTCCTTCGGACCCCGGGGCGCTCAAGCGTCTTCCGCCCGTCGCTACCCGGAGCTCCTTATTCGTCGCTCCAGCGACCCATGCTTCTCTTCAGATGACCTCGGCGTTCGCGGGCTTCGGTCCTTCGGACCCCGGGGCGCTCACCGTCTCGCGCCCGTCGCTACCCGGAGCTCCTTATTCGTCGCTCCAGCGACCCCTCCTGTGAATCATGCGGAAGGGGTGAGATTCTCCTCGTCGCTCTCCCCATTCTCCCTCGCTCCTGCGGCTGCCCGCTCACTTCCGCTCATCCTTCGCTCTTCCTCCCACGGGTCGGCGTTCGCGGGCTTCGAATCTCTCCTGTGAATCAAACGGAAGGGGTGAGATTCGAACTCACGTTCCAATTACTCGGAAACTGGTTTTCAAGACCAGCGCCATCAACCGCTCGGCCACCCTTCCACTTACTCCTTCTTCTTCTCCTCTGATCCTGAGGGTTTGAATCCTTTTCTTTCCCATCTATTCTTCTTTTTTTGCCACCCAGTAATTCTCCAGTCAACATGTCTTATATCACGCAGGGCCAGTATTTCCCTCTCCACCTTCCTCAGTTGACTGGAGACTGCTAATTCATTATGTCCGTCTACTTTATCTCCCATAAATGCCAAATCCCCTTTAATACAAACTGTATCCTTTACTGTATTTACTAACAGTCCAGGCACGTTAATCCAGTTCCTGTTTAATATTATCTTCACTTTACTATTAACTTTCCATGATTCCATGCCCATTTTTAGTCTCTATCAATTATCTCCAATCCATTCATATAGGGCTGGAGAATTTTGGGAATCACTACTGTTCCCTTCTCAGTTTGATTATTTTCTAAAATGGCAGCAAAGGTTCTACCAATGGCCAGCCCGGAACCATTCAATGTATGGACATATTCCAGTGTTCCTGTTCCTTCCTTCTTATGCTTAATATTTATTCTCCTCGCCTGGAAATCTGTAAAGTTACTGCAAGAGGAGACTTCCCGCCACCTGTTTTCACCAGGCATCCACACTTCCAGGTCGTAAGTCTTGGCTGCCCCGAACCCCAAATCGCCTGTGCAAAGAGCTACAACCTGATAAGGAATCTCCAATAATTCTAAGACCTTTTCAGCATCAGAGACCAGAGTCTCCAATTCCCCGTAAGAATCTTCGGGCCTGGTGAACTTTACCAGTTCCACCTTGTTAAACTGGTGATTCCTGATTAATCCTTTGGTGTCCTTTCCATAAGAACCGGCTTCTCTACGAAAACATGGTGTATAAGCCACATAATTCAAAGGCAAGTCTTTCTCCTTTAGAATTTGATTCTTGTGCAGATTGGTCAGAGGCACTTCGCCAGTGGGAATCAAATAGAGGTCATCGTCTTTGCACTTGTAAAGTTCTATGGAAAACTTGGGCAATTGTCCTGTGCCCATCATGCTCTCGCCACTGACCATAAAGGGTGGCAATACTTCTTTATACCCTTTTTTAGTATGTAGATCGAGCATGAAATTAATCAGTGCCCTTTCCAGCCTCGCTCCCTTTCCTTTGAGGAGGGCAAACCTGGTGCCGGAAATCCTGGAGGCAAGGGGAAAATCGAGGATTCCCAAACTCTCCCCCACCTCCCAATGTTCACGAGGCTCAAAATTGAACTTCTTCTTCCGGGGTTTCCCTTCTCTTATAACCTTATTATCCTTAGGCGTCTTCCCCACAGGCACAGATTCGTGGGGCAGGTTGGGAATCATCAACAGATGTCTTGTTGTCTTCTCCTGAAGTTCTTTTAACTTATCATCTAACTCTCTTATACGCTCAGAGACTTTCTGCATCTCCCCAATCGATTCTTTAATTTCCTTGCCTTCCCTCTTTAATTTCCCTATCTCTTCCGAAGCCTTATTCCTTCTATATTTCAAATCTTCCACTTCAACTAAAATTTTCCTCCGCTCTCCATCCAACTGGAGAAGTTCATCGAGAGAAATTTTCTCTCCCTTGTCTTTTAAACCCTTGTTGACTTTTTTTATATTTTCCCTGATAAATTTCAAATCGAGCATCTTATCCTTTCATCACCCCGATTGGTCTCATTTTGGCTACTTTCTTAGAAATACCTGCATTGTGGCAGACATCCACTACTTCATTAACGTCCTTATAGGCGCTGGGCGCTTCTTCTGCCAATGTCTTGTATCCTTTTGCCCGAATAACGATTCCTTTCTCTCCTAACTCCCTCTGTAACTGTTCACCGCGAATCGTATGCAAAGCTTTTGTTCTGGACATCACTCTCCCCGCACCATGGCAGGTACTTCCCCACGTCTCCTGCATAGCTCTCTCGGTGCCCACCAGGACATAGGAGGTGGAACCCATTGTCCCGGGAATAATAACCGGCTGTCCTACACCTTTATAATCCTCAGGCACGTCAGGATGTCCTGCAGGGAAGGCTCTGGTTGCGCCCTTTCTATGAATAAAAAGAGTTGTCTTCTTTCCCTCTACAGGGTGTTCTTCAATCTTTCCGATATTGTGCGCTACATCGTATATAAGCACCATTCCCAGGTCTTTAGGACTTATCTTAAGCACCCTTTCGAAGGTCTCTCTTGTCCAATGCATTATGCACTGCCTGTTTGCCCAGGCATAATTAGCTGCGCACCTCATTGCTTTCAGGTAGTTTTGACCTTCCTCTGACTTTACTGGCGCACAGGCCAGTTGTCGGTCGGGAAGACTGATATTATATTTTCTTACAGCATTCCCCATTAGCCTGAGGTAGTCATCACAAATCTGATAACCGAGCCCCCTTGAGCCGGTATGAATCATCACTGTAATCTGTCCGGGAAATATACCGAAAACTTTAGCTGCCTCTTCATCATATATCTCTTCTACAATCTGAATCTCCAGGAAATGGTTTCCTGCTCCCAATGTGCCCAGCTGCGGCCTTCCTCTTTCTAAAGCTCTCTGGCCCACCTTGGTAGCATCAGCACCCTCCATAGAACCCTTCTCCTCAGTATGTAGAGCATCTTCGGGAAGCCCATAACCCCTCTTTATTGCCCACTGACTACCCTTCTCCAGAACTTCCATTACTTCTTGAGTGGAGATTTTTATCCTTCCCTTAGACCCCACTCCTGAAGGAATGGCTACGAACAATGCAGAAATTAAATCGTGAAGTTTGGGACGAACATCCTTTTCCTTCAAATTGGTCCTGAGAAGCCTCACCCCACAATTAGAAACGACAAAATTGTTAGCCACAAAGTTGTGGTGGGGATGGGCAACTGTAAAATCGTATACATAACCATCAAAATTTACTTCTTCGATACTTTCAATTTCATCCCAGACCATACCCGATTCTTCCAATCCTTCTCTCGCTTTCTCTAAAAACTGGTCAAACTTGGGAAAATTCGTGGGCACTCTGGGTTCAATATTTCTCTCCCCATAAATTGAACGCTCCACAAAACGAAAGTTGATAGAAGAGGAATCGAGGCCACTAAAAATATCCCGGGAAGACATTGCCCTTACTAATTCCTTCTGTTTTACTTTACTTGCCATCTCTTTTCGCTGTGCAATAACTAATTGTTTCCATTTCAGATATTGCACAGCAACATTGGCAAGCCCGCTCCTCTTCTTATTATATTCGAAGCCTATTCTGGTAAACAGATTAATCATATTCTGCGGACGTCCTGATAACATCAGTCTCAAGCGAAATGTATTTGCATTCTCTTTTCTTTGACTGATTTTGAGAGTGGTTACACCAAAATCGTCCAGTAACTTACTTATATCCCTAAAAAATAGAATTCCGCTTTCTACAAACTCTTCCTTCTTATTCATAGAAACTACTGGACAATAAAAATTATGGCCCTGGCCTGTCATTGTTTTAGGAGTATTCATTTCTGCGCCAAAGAAAGATGCCAAGAATAGTCTCTTCTGCCATAATGGTGTTTTAAACAGCCATCGGGGAATACGGTATTCCTGTCTTGCCTTATTTCCCAGAGGCACACCCAGAGCAACCAGTAAAATGGCGAAGCTGCTCGACCTCACCATACACATAGTCTCCATTGTCTCAAATTCATAAACCGAATAACTTGTCTTAATTTTCTGTTTTCTCTTTCTTGAATATATCCTTGAACATCTATAACCAATACTGGCTATATCTCTCCTTATCAACTCCAGGTCTTCTGGCTTACCCCAGAACCCAGTAATTCCCTTGCCTCTCTTTTTAGCAAAATGGATGCTCCCATCGCCAAATACATAGCCCATTATCTTTAAAATATAAGGAAGTTGTGGAGAGTTATATTTTAAAGGTAGAAGTCCTCTCTTCTTCAAGTGGATAATAATCTGTTCCAAACCATGTCCTCGAGAATCTTTTTCCAAACTTAAAAGAATTCTTCTTATATCTTTTTCCTCAACGATAATTTCATCACCGGGCTTCTCATAAGGGACACCTTCAAAGGGATAGACAGCTACTTCACTACCTTTAGACAAATTCTTAAGTTCTACCATACCATCTCTGGTATAGAAAGGATGTTCTTCTGTAGCAATAATTTTACTACCCATCTTTGTAGTTACTTTAAGAACTCTATTATCAGGTTTTCGTTTTAAGAAATTTATTATTCCAGTAGCGGTAAACTCTCCCGAGTTAAAGTCGAAACATCCGATTTTCTCCTCGGTCCACATTCTTTCAAATTCTTCTATTTTCAGACGATACCCTAAATTATGCAGAATCAAACTATCTCCAGAAAGACAATTCAAGTCATAACCGATTCCTCCTGGGGAGATTACACCCCCGGCTTCGATATCCATAGCTGCCACTCCCCCAATAGGAAACCCATAGCCCCAGTGGATATCGGGCATAGCCATAGATTTGCCCACAATTCCCGGAAGATAGGCAACATTGGCTACCTGGACAGGTGTTCTATCCATCCTGAGGTGCTGGAGCATCTTCTCACTGGTATAGATTAATCCAGGCACTCTCATCCCTTCTTTCTTGGGAATTAGCCACCTGTAGTCATCAATCTTTTTAAATACCCCTTTCCACTCTTCTGCCATAATATTCTCCTTGAGCGCACAAAACCCCACACCCAATTTGCTGGGCGTGTGGGTTGTTTGTGCAAATTAAATATCGAATATTATCTCTGCCTGCAAAACTCCTTCAGGGAGAGTAGAATTTGAAATTTTCAGTCGGTGGTAAGTAGCAGCCTTAAACTCTGTCTCTATCTTGTGTCTGGTGATGTCGAGTTCTTCTCCGAATATCTTTGCCTTAAGATGTTTCTCATCTATCTCGGAGACCTCAAATTTGGAGAAGAGCATGCGCTGGGAAGCAGAAAGATAAATTATCTCGTTCAGCCAGGAGACCAGAAGCTCTTCTTTATTCTCTGCCTCTAACGAGATATCCTCTGAGTCTTTAGGGTTTACTTTCTCCAAATCCGTAATCAAACTTGCCATCCCATAGGCTGCATTTATAAATAGCTCGGCCAAATCCTTGCCGTATGCTTTAATCCCTATATCTGCAGTATGCTCAATTACTTCAAACTTCTTCACCCTTTCTCCTCGTTCTCTTTGGCCACACCGGCAATGGCCACCAATCTGTCTCCTTCCTCAAGTCTGATTAGCCTAACACCTTTAGTGCTCCTGCCTATGCGTCGAATACCTTTTACGGCTTGACGTATAAATAGACCACGCGAAGTAACTAACACTACATCATCACTATCAGTGACACTTTTTATTCCCACTACCTCACCGTTCCTTTGGTCGGTTATTATGTTAATTACGCCCTTTCCCCCTCGTGACTGTAACCTATATTTTTCCACATGAGTCCTCTTTCCATAACCTTTGGATGTGGCAGTTAGGAGTGTATCCTCTTTGTTCACTATCTCCATACCCACCACTCCATCTCCTTTTCCCAACCTTATACCTCTTACTCCCTGTCCCGCACGACCAATAGAACGAATCTCCTCTTCGGCAAAACGGATGGACTTACCTTTTCTGGTGCCGATAATTGCCTCTTCTTTCCCAGTAGTAAGCTTAACATCAATAAGACTATCTTTTTTACCCAGTTTTATGGCTATGATACCCCCTTTCCTGGGATTCGAATATTCCTCCAAAGAGGTCATCTTTATCATTCCATTACAAGTTGCCATCAGAAGATATTTCTCTTCCTCTTTGGCAAAGTCTCTTACTGATACCATCGCTGTAATTGATTCTCCAATAGAAGATAGCCTAACCAGATTTACAATAGCCTTTCCTTTGGCAGTTCGACTCGCCTCGGGAATCTCATAAACTTTCAACCAGTAGACTCTACCCAGATTAGTGAAAAATAGCATATAGCTATGCGTGGTGGTAATAAATATGTTCTCTATAAAATCTTCTTCCCTGGTCGCCATTCCCGTAATCCCTCTGCCTCCCCTCCGCTGAGCACGATATGTGGAGACAGGGAGCCTTTTGACATAGCCAGCGTGGGAGATAGTAACCACTACATCCTCCTCGGGAATCAAGTCTTCTATATCCATTTCTATGGCCTGAGCCTTAATCTTGGTTCTCCGTTTTTCTCCGTATTTCTCCTTTACGCTTATTAATTCTTTCCTGATAATCTCCAGAACCTTTTGAGGAGTGGCAAGAATCGCTTTGAACTGCTCTATATTTTTAATCAATTCTACATACTCTTCCAATAGCTTGTCCCGCTCCAAACCGGTCAATTGGTGCAATCTCATATCCAGAATCGCCTGTGCCTGAACCTTAGTGAATTTGAAATTCTCCATTAAGGACTCTCTCGCCCTATCTACGTCTTTCGATTTTTCTATAATATTAATTACCTTATCTATATTTTCCACCGCCTTCTTTAACCCTTCCAGAATGTGGGCTCGCTGTTCGGCCTTCTCCAACTCAAACTTCGTGCGCCGGGTAACGATCTCCTTTCGATATTCGAGATAATGGGAGAGCACTTCTTTGAGATTCAGTATTCGGGGAACATTATTTACCAAGGCAAGAGTAATTACTCCAAAAGTAGTCGCCAGCTGGGTGTGATTGAATAACTGGTTAAGCACAATCTGCGCATTCGCTTCCCGCTTCAGTTCAATAACTATACGCATCCCCATGCGGTCAGATTCGTCACGCAGGTTACTGATACCATCTATCTTCTTATCCCTTACCAGATTGGCTATTGTCTCCAGAAGCTGAGATTTATTTACCTGATAGGGAATCTCATTAACCACTATGGCTTGCCTGCCACTACTAATCTCTTCAATATCCGTATCGGCTCTCAACTTAATTGAACCCCTGCCTGTGCGATAGGCATCTTTTATCCCCTTCTTCCCGAATATTATCCCACCAGTAGGGAAGTCGGGTCCTTTAATTACTTTCATTAATTCTGTAATTTCAGTGTTGGGATTATCTATAAGCATTATTATTCCATCAATAACCTCTTCCAGGTTATGGGGCGGTATATTGGTGGCCATTCCTACAGCAATACCTGAAGAACCGTTGATCAGGAGGTTGGGAAGCCGGGCAGGTAGAACCACAGGCTCTTTTAAAGACTCATCAAAATTGGGGACGAAGTCGACTGTGTTTTTATTAATATCGGTAAGCATTTCTGAAGCAATGTTCGCCAGCCTTACCTCGGTATTGTGACTTATAAATCCATTTGATACAAATGAATGGCAGGGGCTATTTACTCTAATTGAATAAACTCTTTTTATCCCTCCGTCCTTAACAGAAATAACTTTATCAAAGACATATCTGTTCCTTTTTAAGTCTTCATATAAGCGTGCGTCTTCTCTGTCAAGTATTCTCCTTAAATCTAGCCAGCATTTTTCTATCTTTGTATATCTGTCGATATTATGCTTAATCAGCCATCTTCTATATCCCCTATATTTGTACTTCTTATACTTATCACTTTTACGAATATAGTCAGATAAATAGGGTATAAAATCCATCTTTGACATAACCCAGCCGCTACTATTTCTCTTAGAAATCTCTCCTAATTTCTTCTGCTTTCTTCCTGTAACAAAGCCTATCTCACCTTTGAATAAATTGAGATTCTCGTAACTTCTAATAAACAATTTAAAAACATTTCTTGACTTCTGAAATCTATAGGAAGAATCTATTCCAAACCTCAGCAGCAAAATTTGTAATTCTTGCATCAGTTTTTTGCTGGCCGAGATAAAAGCTAATTCTGAGCTTCTTAAAGAAGAAGATATAGATACGCTTCCATCTCCTTCCGCAAAACTGCGCAGAAATGAAGCGATTGACTTCTTTGAGGACTGAAATATTATTTCCGGCACGACCCTTTCTCTCGCTCTGCCTGGAGTCAACCCAAGGTTTCTTAAAAATTCTATTATCTGTAGGGAATGGATTTCTAAAGACATGTAGCTTTTTTTGGTATATCCTACAGGTCTTCTCACAAATTCATGAAGTCGGCAATCTGGGAATACCCTTTTAAAGCTTGTCTTAAACTTTTCGATAAATTCTCTGTCGTTATTGCAAAATCCGATCTGTTCCTTACCAATACTTCCCTCGGAAGCTATTGCCCCCAAAATAAAAGCAAGGTCTTCATTCATAAACCGGGGAAGTTTGTGAATCTCACGTCTATTTTTGGGCTTTGGATAAAATCGTCTTAAAGATGGGTCTTTTTTAGGAAACAATAAATTGCTTCTACTAATTACTGTGTAGTCGCCTTGTTTAACGTCGCTTAGTAATTTCCACTTAAACTGTGGTCTTCCTCCCTCTTTTTGCCAGGTAAGAATAGGATGATTAAGGCTCCCGCACAGATTAAATCCTCTGTAGGTTTCGATTATTTTGGTTGGGTGTTCCCCCGAATCAAACCATTTTGAGACATGATTTATTTTGTTATTTGCTGAAAGTACTTGAAAGGATACTTCTGAGTGATGAGGCATCTCTCCCATTCTTTGTAAACCTCTATCTGTAACAATAAAAGAATCTCCACTAACACAGTATCTCATAGCTGCAGCTGAATCGCCGTCAACCGAGTTGTGAACAAAAATTCCACTTGCTAAAGCGAAATTATGCGTACTTTCTATGGTCAGATCATAAACGTCCTCTCTCTTTGTAAGAAATTTAACTGTCTTTACTTTATGGTTATATCTCTCCCTGGCCTGATCGATTATCTCTTGAAAATCAGAAAAATAATTCAAAGCGTTTTGAATTTTAGGCAACCCATTGTTTATTCTCACTCTTTCATATAATTCAGGCGTTACTGTTTCTTGTGAATTTATGAGTTCACTCACAAATCCTAAAATTTTACTTTTAATCACTTTCTCTTTATATAAAGGATCTTTCCAGTTTTCCTTTAGTGAAATTTTCGCTTTTTGGGCTAGTTCTTTCATTAAATTAGGGTTTTCCTTTAATCGGCGACTATTCCCTCTGATTATTCCCTCTATAATCCTTTTTCTAAATTCCTTATTTTGCCATTGCCGGATAGCCTTTTTTCTATGAAGCTCTCTTGTTAAGGGGTCCTCCCACAATTTCTTTGCTATTTTTCTAAAGTAACCCGAGGGGTATTTAGTCCGAAAATCGGCGTCTTCCCACTGTTTTTTTAATCTATTAATTTGCTTCTTTCGGTACTCAGGGTTCCGCCATAGCCCTTTACTCAATTCTGATATATATCCACGATGCTTGGGGTTGGACCAAATTTTTAATGATGTTCTCCGAGTAATTTCTGCGATAAAGACTTTGTACTTTTCGTCTTGCCACCTTTTTTTAAGTTCCTTTGACTTTAGCTTACTTAATAACTCGCGGAAGTCTTTTCTTTTCCATAGATTCTTTAGATTCTTACTTGATTCTTCAATTATTCTTTGCCGATATTCAGGATTTTGCCAGGCTCGTTTGATAATTTCGCTCATCTTTTTTCGATAAGAAGGCTCTCGCCAACTTTTTCTATTCAATTCCGACCGAAATTTAGAAGCCTGCTGGCGATTTCGGGGATCAGCCCAAAATTTTTTTCTTCCCTCTGCAAGTTTTTTTACGTACGCAGGGTCATTTTTATGCCGCCATAAAGTGATTTCTCTATGGAACTGCCAATGATCTTTCCATTGAATTCTTCGAATATTATCCGGGTTGTTGTTTAATTTATTAAAGTCTAAGTGGTGCCTTATCTTGCCGGAACTTCTAATGTATTCACCATTATTTAAATTCCAGCTATCTGAGGAATGGTGAGTAAATTCCCACTCATCTTGGATTGGTTGGTAAAATATTTCGTATCCCTTTAGATTGGGATCATCTTTACCATTATAAAGCTTAGTATATAGTGGCATCAAAGAGTCCCGTGATTTTAGGTCTCTGGCTTTCTTATAAGTACCGCCTCTTAACATAAAAGGATGGTCGGGGGTGCATTTAATCGCCTCACCGTTATCTAAAATAACCTTGATAATTTTTGCTTTTTTTCTGGTTAATCTTGGCTCTTTAATCTCAGCAATTTCAATTTTTTGCGTAACAGGATTAAAAGTAAAAGTGTAATTTTTCTTTCCTTTCCTGGCTTCCTTTATAAGCTGGCCAAAACTTAGAGATCTGCTATCAGTAAGTCGAACCTTGGTATCTTTGGTGAAACAGCCAAAATTGCCCTGTCCATCAATGAGAGGATGCCTTAAGGAGAAATCCTGAACCATTCTCACCATAGCATCATATACAGCCATATCTCCATGGGGATGGTACTTTCCCAGCACTTCCCCCACAATACGGGCACTCTTCTTATAAGGCTTATTGTGAAGTAAACCGAGCTCCTGCATAGCGTAGAGAATACGCCGGTGAACCGGTTTCAAGCCATCCCTTACATCGGGAAGAGCTCTACCCACAATTACGCTCATGGCATAGTCTATATAAGAGTCTTTCATCTCATCTTCTATGGTTCGCGGTATAATTTTTTCAGAAGATTCCATTATCTTTCCTTTAATTTCTCTTTAAGGAAGAGTTGATTTTGAGGAGCAGCTTTTAATTTTTTGCTTTACTGTCTCTTTTTAGTTAAAAAAATTCGGCTTGAGAAAATAGCAAAATTTTTAGTGCACAAACCGAACTTTTCTATTTCTTTCCATTATATATCCAGGTTTTTCACTTCAGGAGCATAAGCTTGTATAAAATTTTTCCGTGGTTCGACCTTATCTCCCATAAGAGCGGTAAATATCCTATCCGCCTCTACCGCATCTTCCAGTTGGACCTGAAGAAGGGTTCTCTTCTTGGGATCCATTGTCGTCTCCCATAATTGAATAGGATTCATCTCTCCCAACCCTTTATATCTCTGTATATTGATTCCTTTTTTTCCCAGATTCTTTACCACCTCCAACAGCTCACCAAAACTGTGCACATTGAACTCTTCTCCATTACATCTTATTTTATTTATGACTTCCTTGCCACTCTCCTTGCCATACAGGGAAATGTCCAGACCAGTCTTTTCCAGGTTAGCTACAACCTCTTTTATCTTTTTCAACTCCCAGAGGTCCTTCACTTCCGGCCCTTCCTCCTCACTGGGTAGAGCCTTCTCTTTCTTCTTACTCTTCTCCTTCTCCGTAAGCTCTTTGCGGAAACTTTTCAACTCTTTCTCTGAATATAAGTACTCCTCCTTAAGCGAAACACCCTTCCCCTTAGTCTCTATTACAGAATAAAGAGGAAGCCTGCCTGATTTATTGAGTTCTAAAAAATTTTCCCAGGTAATTCCTTTCTTTCCCACTTTCTTAAGGAGCCTTTCCAGCTCCATTAGTCCCTGGAGAATCTGTTTAATCTTTTCTTCTTCATATTTTAAGATTTCTTTGCCATCTTTTAATTTAAAAAGCCGGATACCTTGCATACCCTGGCGTAAAAGGTATCTATCCAGTTCATCATTACCCCCTAAATACATCTCCTGTTTCCCTTTTTTTACCCTATAAAGGGGCGGTTGGGCTATGTATACATAACCATTCTCAATCAAAAGGCGCATCTGCCGATAGAAAAAGGTCAATAGCAGAGTGCGGATATGTGCCCCATCAACGTCAGCATCAGTCATAAGAATGATCTTATGGTAGCGGGCTTTTGCCAGGTCAAACTCCTCTTCGCCAATGCCGCTTCCCACAGCAGCAATTATTGTCCGAATCTCCTCATTGGAGAGCACTTTATCTAACCGTGCCTTCTCCACATTTAGTATTTTCCCTTTTAAGGGAAGGATAGCCTGGAAAGCCCTATCCCTCCCCTGCTTTGCACTTCCTCCAGCAGAATCGCCTTCAACTATATATAATTCACACAATGAAGGGTCTCTCTCTATACAATCGGCCAATTTCCCGGGCAGAGAAGCACTATCCAGCGCCCCTTTTCTCCTGGTCAGTTCACGCGCCTTTCTGGCAGCTTCCCTGGCGTGTGCTGCAGTGATCGATTTTTCTACAATCTTATTGGCAATAGAAGGATTCTCTTCCCAAAAAGCGCTCAGGTATTCGCCAACTATAGATTCGACAATTCCCTTCACCTCGGAATTACCCAGCCTGGTTTTGGTCTGACCTTCAAATTGCGGTTCAGGCACTTTCACGCTAATTACTGCAGTTAGCCCCTCACGCACATCCTCTCCGGAAAGCGACACCTGTTTGTCCTTCAGGGCAGCATTTCGCCTTATGTAGTCATTGATTACTCTGGTTAGAGAAGTCTTAAAGCCGATAAGGTGGGTGCCACCTTCTTTAGTGTTGATATTATTAGCAAAGGTGAAGATGTTTTCGGTGTAACTATCATTATACTGCAGGGCAATCTCCGCGTTTACCCCCTCTTTCTCTCGAGAAAAGTAGACAGGCTTTTTATGAAGAACATTCTTATTAGCATTCAGGTATTTTACGAAAGAGGTGATTCCTCCCTCGTAACAGAAAGAGTGCTGTTTGTCTTCCCGCTCATCATAAATATTTATAGTAGTGCCGGGATTCAAAAATGCCAGTTCACGCAAGCGGTGGGAGAGAATGTCGAAATTGAAAGTCACGCTCTCTGTGAACACCTTAGGGTCTGGTTTAAAAGTTATCTTGGTCCCTCGATCATCGGTTGGGCCTACAACCTTTAGATTGTAATCTGGTTTGCCTCGATGGTACAACTGTTTATAAATATTACCGTCTCGATAAACTTCCACCTCCAGCCATTCGGAAAGGGCATTTACCACTGAAATTCCCACCCCGTGGAGCCCGCCGGATGCTTTATATGCTTTCTTATCGAACTTCGCGCCAGCAAAGAGCTTAGTCATAATAACTTCTACAGCTGGCTTCTTCTCGGTAAGGTGAATATCCACAGGAATGCCCCGGCCATCGTCCATAACACATATACTATTGTCCTGACAAATGGTAACCTCAATATTTTTACAGTAGCCGGCTAAGACTTCATCGATGCTGTTATCTACAGCCTCCTCTACTAAATGGTGTAACCCCATGGGCCCTGTTGTCCCTATATACATAGCCGGTCTCTTCTGAACCGACTCCAGACCCTCCAGAACCTGAATCTTATCAGCAGTATACTCGCTTTTTCCTGAGACCATCTTCCTACTGTTTACCTCCCAACCTCTCAAATCTTTTGCCTATAGCTCGAGCACTGATTCCCGATAAGTGGAAGGAACCATCCTCAAGTAATATCGCTGCTTTTGCCTTCTGTTTTAAACTGGAAAATTGTCCCCACTTCGCCTTTCGCATATCAATAATCATAACTATTTCCCTGATGTCAATTATTTGACCATTTCCAATGCATAAAAACAAGCTAACCCCTTCGGGAATACTTCCAATTTCGATTTCTCCAATTTATTTTACCTTTTTTAATCGCTATTTGTCAAGAGAAAATGGACTATAGTTGGAGAGAAAAGCTGACAAAAGAAAACCCTCTAACATAATATGTCAGAGGGTCATTATAAAAAATCTCAACTCCGGGCAAAGAGTCAGTTTCTCTTGCCTCTAGAAATGGGCGAGTGTCCATAGCCCCTTAACACTGCTTCTACCCTTGCCGTTAACTCATCAGGGTCAAAAGGCTTAGTAATGTAATCGTCTGCTCCCTTATTTAGTCCAACAACCCTGTCTTTAACCGAACACTTAATGCTCAATATTATAATAGGAATAAAATTCGTGTGGTCGTCGGTCTTTAAAATCTTGCACGTGTCATAACCGTCTATACCCGGAAGTATTATGTCTAGAATGATCAAGTCAGGCCTCACTTTAGGCACTTCTCCCAATGCCTCTTCCCCGCTCTCCGCCGCATAGACCATATAGTCTTCTGCTTCCAGAATAGTTTTAACCAGATTTGTAAGATCTGGATCGTCGTCCACGATTAAAATCTTTGCTTTCATAGTCATCTTCTCCACACAATAGTAAATCCTGTCTTTCCCTATATTAAGTATAATCTATTAATGTTAAGTTTAGGTTAACAATTTGTAAAATTTTTGTAAACTTTATATGGCTTTCAGAAATGGTCATTTATGGGAAAACCGAGCAGGGCAAGATTGAATATTCACTCTTCCTCAACAAACTTATAACCCACGCCTTCCACAGTTTCTACCTTCTTCCCCTCTTCCCCCAGCTTCTCCCTCAAATGGCGCACGTGGACATCCACAGTTCTTGTGCCACCGAGATATTCGTATCCCCAGATATTTTCAATGAGAAAAGTTCTGCTGAGCACTTTGCCCTTTTTTTTCATTAACAGATAAAGCAGATTAAACTCTTTTGGTGTAAGGTCGATTTGTTTATCCATTACATATACCATATGTTCAGTTGAATCGAGCCTAATCTCTCCAGACACCAGAACCTCTCCGGGCTCGCCTGCATAGAGAATCCTTCTTAGAACAGCCCTCGTTCTGGCCACCAGTTCAGCTGTACTGAAAGGCTTGGTCATATAGTCGTCAGCTCCTGCTTCCAACCCAGCAATCTTGTCAGTCTCAGTCGATTTTACAGTCAACATGATAATGGGAATAGAACTCGTTTTTTTATCTCGCTTCAAAATACGACAAACCTCTATACCCCCGATACCCGGGAGATTCAAATCTAAAATTATGAGGTCGGGATTAGATTCTTTGACCTTCTTGATAGCAAGATCAGCATTGCGTGCCGAAATGACAAAGTAATTATTCCGCTCTAATACATCTTTGACCAGTTCCACAAGGTCTGGTTCATCATCGACCACTAAAATCTTCTGTTTTGCCACAACCACTCCTCCTATCTCATTATGGTGATTTCTATTTTGTTCTCCTGTCTATTATGTAATTGCTCCCCTCAAGAGACTTTATATGCTTCTTTAACTCAGCACCTACTGCTACAATCTGTCCTTTATGGCTAAATTTCCTTCTCGTATTGGTTACTACACCAATGGTTATGGTCATTATGGGAAATTTATTTATGTTCCCCTGTCTGTCTTTCCCTGTGATGTATCCCTTGATTCGGTCTTTTGATGAATAGAATTTAAGAATCTTTTTATCAAACGATTTAATAATCGCAGAACAGATTAAATCGATTTTATCCGGCGTAGTAATGGCGATGAAGTCGTCTCCGCCAATATGCCCGATAAAATCTTCAGGATTGCCCATCTCTTTTATATATTCGATAATTATCCTGGCTGTCTGCTGGATTATTTTATCCCCGAGTTCGAAGCTATGCCTGTCGTTAAAAGCCTTAAAATTGTCGAGGTCGAAATAGAGCACTGCGAAAAGTCTGTCGCCGTCGATACGCTCTTCGATCTCCTCAATGATTGCGGTATTGCCAGGAAGACGAGTGAGCGGGTTTGCTTCCAAGCCTCGCAGGGTGCGTTTGAGCACCATCTTCACCCTGGCTAAGAGAACACCCGGCCGGAAAGGCTTTATTATATAGTCATCAGCACCGATGCCCAATCCCTTAATCTCATCTCTCTCTCCTCCTTTAACTGTTAACATAATGATGGGAATATTGGACAGGAGGAGGTCACCTCTTATCTCCCGGCAAACCTGATATCCGTCTACCTTGGGCATCAAAATGTCCAGGAGAATCAAATCGGGAGATTCGGTATAGACTTTTTCTAGTGCCTCCTTAGCGTTGTAAGCAGGAATAACCTTATATCCTCCTGATTCCAGGATATCCCTGATCAGTTCCACTACATACTTTTCATCATCAACAACTAAGATTTTCCTTTTAGCCATAAAAGTTCCCTCTCTCTAAAGCAGAGTTTCACTCTTTAGCTACATTATTTAGAAGATAGTTTGTGAAGAGCACTTGGCGTTAAGAAATTCCTCAAGCGATGAACCCCGCTCCTCTGGAGGGGCGGGGTGAACAAACTATCTTCTAAACTTTCAAGCGAACAATTTACTTATGCCTTGGGCAGAGTGAAGATGAACTTGCTACCTTTCCCCAATTCACTTTCCACCCATATCTTTCCGCCCTGTGCCTCCACTATACCTTTAGCGATTGCCAATCCTAAACCAGGCCCCTTCAATTCCTCCATCGTTGTCTCATCTTCTGGAGCCAACCTGCGAAATTTATCAAATACCGTTGAAATTTCCGTTTTTGATATGCCGCACCCAGTGTCGCTAATGGACACCTCAACGAAACCACTGCTTTCTCCTGCCTGACCACTGCTCTCCTTTGCCTCTATAACCACCTTGCCTTTCCTGTGGTTGAACTTCAGTGCATTACTTAAAAGGTTATCTATGACCTTTTTCACCTTTTCTCTATCTCCTAAAACCTGTCCCATTTTTTCTTCTTCTTTCACCTCGATTTCAATCTCTTTTTCCCGGGCAAGAGGTTGAAACTCTCCTGCCCTTTCCTCAAGGATATCGTCTAACTTCAAGGGCTGCCTCTTAACCTCAAGCTGTCTAGCTTCTATCTTAGCCAGGTCAAGGACATCGTTAATCAACCTGCCCAAGCGGGAAGCATTGTGTTTCATTATGTTTAATGCTTTAATCTGTTTCGCCTTTCCAATTCCAGTATCTATCCCCTCAATGAAAAAATCGATATAACCTTCTATGGCTGTGAGAGGAGATTTGAATTGATGGGAAATACTGGAAATAAAGGCGCTCTTTAAATGCTCCAGTTCTCCGAATTTTTCAGCAATCCAATTCAATTCTGCGCCTAATTGGCTTAACTCGTCATTTCTTGGCTCTACCACCCTAGCGAATTTGCCTGTGGCAATCGATTTTGCTACAGTGGTTAATTTTTCGACCCTGCCCGATATGCGGCTGGCCATAACCCGTGCCCCAAGTATTCCTAAAACTATTCCTATTATACCTAAAGGCAGGAGAACCCACCTTTCTAAGAGAAAACCCGCGGCGATTAATCCCCCTATAATTCCGCATAAAAATAGACCGGAAAAAAGAACGATATTTGTCTTAATCTTCACTTTTACCCCTATCCATTCTACCAAGCTTAAAACGAACCTCCACAATAAATCTTTTGCCCATCCTTTTATTTACTCTATCCATTATAGACTTCCTTTTTGCTGACAATTCCTGCATATACACAGGGTTATCTACTTCTACCAACAATTTGCCTTCTCGAAAGTTACCAATCTGGGCATGCTTTGCCAGTCCACCCACCTCTTCTTGCCAGATAGTGAACAACTTCTGACTCTCCTCGCCCAGATTAAACTTTCGGAAAGTTTCTTTAACTATTCCTTTTATTTCCCTCAGGTATGTCACTATACCCGGTCTCTCCTCTTTATATATGGAGTCTCCCGATGGAATCGGGGGGAATTAAATTCTGGAGTGTCCCGACTTGTCGGGACTGAGTCAAGCTTTCGCTTGACACTCCACCCCTCCCTTTCGGGAGGACTCCAGACTTTGATATCCTGCAGAACGCCCAGTTCAGTGTTTTTTGAGAATCAACTTTACTTTAAATATTATATCATATTCTCATAGGCATGACTATAGAAATATAATCTTCCCCAGTTGTTGGTCTTATTAAACATGGATTGAGGGAATTGGTCAGTTCTAAACAGACTTCCTCGCAGCCAATATTTCTCAAGACACTTATCAGAAATTGGGGATTATATGCAATTTCCATCTCCTTGCCAGCATAATCGATTCCCACCACGTCTCGAGCCTCACCGAGCCCTTCTGTATTGGCACTAATAACTAGTTCATTCTTCTTCAGCGAATACCTGATCGAGTTAGCCTTTTCGGTAGTCAACAGGGCAACTCTCCTGGTTGCTTGTAACAGTGCTTCAGTCTTTATTTTAAGCTTGATCTCACTACTTTTGGGAATGACCTGTTCGTAATTGGGGAAATGACCCTCGATTAATCTGGAAATCAAAATAGTATCACCTATCATAAAACCTACTTGATTCTCCTCAATATTTATTCTTACTTTGCCTTCTTTTTCGGTTTCTTCTCTTGTGGAAATTTGTGTTAGGATTCTATTAAGCTCATTGACCGCCTTTGTGGGAATGATTACTTTTACTTCCTTTTTCTTATCAATTCCTATGTCTTTGGAAATATAAGACAATCGTCGGCCATCAGTGGAAACCATTCTAACCTTCCCTTTCTCCACGCGAAAATATATCCCACAGAGAACATAGCGAGTCTCATCTTGGGAAACAGAAAAGATGGTTTTCTTAATCATTTCACTTAACGATTCCCGGTCAATAGAGAATTCCCCGTCAGTTTTGAATTTTGGTAGCGCGGGATAATCTTCTTTAGGCAATCCCATCAGATTAAAAATTGCTTGCCCACTATTAATTTGTACCCGGCTCTTTTCGTCAACTTTAATGTTAATCTCCTCAGAGGGTAATTCTCGCACCACCTCCGAGAGAGTCCTTGCTGGCAGAGTTATCGCCCCCGGTTCGGAAACTTCTACTTTTACCGAACATCTTACTCCTACTTCTAAGTCTGTGGCTGTCATATCCATTTTTTCTCCCTTAGCTTCCAATAGAACATTTGCTAGTACAGGGAGAGTACTCTTAGTTCCTACCACAGCTTGCACTGTTTGAATTCCTCTAAGCAATTCTTCTCGTTTGCAACTAATCTGCATTTTCTTCCTCCTTCTTCTTTTTTAATATTAAAATTAGTAGTCTGTATTAGTAGAGGATGTTAATATGTTAATAAAGTTAAAAAAACGAGAAAAATTTAGATTTAACTTATTTTTTGGAAAAATACTTAAAGAAGAATATGATGTGAATAAAGATTATAAAATATTAAGATAATGCACAAGAGAAATCAATTTTTGAAAATTTATTCACTGTGTCTTCGCCTTATTCACAATCCATTAACACATTATCCCCAACATTTTATATATTCACCATGCGAGGAGATTTGGTGTAGCGAGCATTTCTTGTAGCACGCCAAAGCGCAAGCTTTGCCTCCTTTTATTCCCGATTATTATCGGGATGCTTACAAAAAATTGTCAGCGAGCAAACCAAATCCCGAGCTTCTCTTTTATACTCCTGTCTTTATTTCCTGCGTTATCTTATTTATGAGAGCGGCGAAGAAAGGGTCGCCGGCAAGTTTCATCTTAATCTTTTCACAAGCATACATTACTGTTGTATGATCTCTGCCACCAAAGTCCGCCCCAATCTCTGTCGTAGAATATTCGGTTAAGGTTCTGGCCAGATACATTGCCACCTGCCTGGGAAAAGCAACGGCATCTGTTCTCTTTTTACTTTTCATCTCTTTAACATCCAGATGGAAATGTTTACTCACTGCGTTTTGAATCAGTTCTATGGTTATGGGAACAGCAAGCTCTTCTTTGGTAATTATATCCTTTAGAATTTCTTTAGACCGGTCCACAGTAACTTCACTTCCGGTCAATGAAGAAAATGCCACAATTCTGATTAAACACCCTTCCAACTCTCTGATGTTGGACTTTATTTGGCTGGCAAGAAACAGAACTACATCGTCTGGAATGAAGATGTTTTCTGCCTCTGCTTTCTTTCTCAAGATGGCAATTCTGGTCTCTATATCAGGCGGCTGGATATCGGCAATTACTCCCCATTGGAATCGGGAGCGGAGCCTTTCTTCGATAGTAGGTATCTCCTTGGGGGTGGAATCAGAGGAAATAACAATCTGTTTGTGAGCTTCATAAAGGGTATTGAAAAGATGGAAAAATTCTTCTTGCGTGCTTTCTTTCCCGACCAGAAATTGGATGTCGTCAATCATAAGAACATCCAGATGGCGATATTTGTTGCGGAATTCTACCATCCTGTCGTTTCGGATCGATTCAATAAGTTCATTGGTGAATCTTTCCGATGTGATATAGAGAACAGCGAGCCTGGGGTTCTGTTTTTTATTATAGTGTCCAATAGCCTGTAATAAATGTGTTTTCCCCAAGCCCACTCCTCCATATATGAATAGAGGATTGTAGGCTTTTCCAGGGTCATTGGCTACCGCCTCAGCAGTTGCGTGAGCGAAACGATTAGAAGGACCAACCACAAAATTCTCAAAGGTGTACTTGGGATTGAATTCCATTGTGGTGAAGGTAGTCTCGTCTGCGGCAATCGATGTAGGTTCAATTTCTTCATCTTTTCTTTCCTTTTCCTGGATGTGGGATTGGGGGTCAATGGTGAAAATTATTTGCGCTTCTGAGGCAGTAGTTACTCTTAACAATTCTTCGATTTTTCCCTTGTGCTTCTCTTGTAAATATTTGGAAAAGAACCTATTGGGCACCTGAACGTTTAGGAGATTGTCTTCAAAAGATACGGCTCTTGTGGGTTTGAACCAGAGTTCGTAACTATCTTTGGGCATTTCTTCCTTGAGTTTATTTAGAATTTCGTTCCATAATTGCTCTGCGGACAGCACCATTTTTGCCCCCTTCTCCACCGATTTGCGGAAAGTTACTAACAGGTTGTTCACAGGTGTGCATAACTTAGAAAAGAGTAATCCGATTTTTGGTTTGAGATATCTATAATTCAGAATTTATCAAATTTCTTTTGGTAAGAGAACTCAAACTGCCTGTCGTCAATCCAGGGGTTTGGGGATAAACCTCAGGGGATAAACCTCAGGTAGTAATGGGGTAAAGGGATAGAACTTTGATAGCCTTTGCCTAATGTAGAAAAAAATTTCCGGAGATATTATATTATTCTTCTCAAACCCTGTCAACATTTTTTTTAGGGGAAAAGTTTGACCTCGAACCAATCCTTGACAAGAGAATAAATAAAAGATACAATTTAAAAAAATCTTAGATTGGTGTGAGAACAGATGAAAAGGACTTACCAACCAAAAGTTAGAAGAAGAAAGAGAACTCACGGCTTCAAAAAGAGAATGGCCACAAAGAGTGGCCGGAGAATTTTGCGGGCAAGGAGAAAAAAGAAGAGAAGAAGGTTGTCTTCTTAGAAGAAGAATCTTTGGTTATGAAAAAATTTGCCCTGGAAAAACAGCAGAGGATAAAACGTGAGGCCGAATTTAAAAAAATTATGGAAAAAGGGAAATCCTATGCGGATAAGTATTTAGTTGTGTATGTCCTGGAGAAGTCTTCCCAGATAAATCCGCTTACTTCGTCGTCGAAAGAAGTAACTCAAGAGGGAGAGAGTCGATTACCCAGGATGGGACTTTCTGTAAGCAGGCGGATTGGTAAGGCGGTAATTCGCAATCGCATTAAACGCTGGATGCGGGAAGTGTTTCGCCTCCACCAGTCCCGCTTAAAAGACAGGATGGAAATAATCTTGATCGCCCGTTCTTCTGCTAAGGAATTAGTCGATTACTTTGAGATGGAAAAGAGAATTTTGCATCTCTGGGGAAAGGCGAGGATAGTGAGGAATTGAGGGAAATGGTAGTAAATATAACTGTAATGGTAATTAAATTTTATCAGAAGATTTCATTTCTTCTCCCCAGGGCTTGCCGTTTCTATCCTACCTGTTCGGAGTACACAATTCAAGCCCTTAAGAAATACGGAATAGCGAAGGGGTCATTCTTAGGAATAAGAAGACTTTTGAAATGTCATCCTTTCCACCCCGGAGGTTACGACCCTGTAAAATAAATTTTATTCTAAATTAGAAAGGAAATTCAATGGAGAAAAAAACGATACTTGCTGTGGTCATTTCCATGATAATTCTTCTGGTCTGGTCAAGATTTTTGCGCCCTCCTCCCGTGGAGAAAAAAGTTGCTCCTGTCCCAGAAAGAGAGGAGAGAGTGGAAGAGATTGAGAGGGAAGCAAGAGTTTCTCCTCGAGCTTTGCAACTTGACAAAGAGGCTAAACGAGTAGTAGTAGTCACCGACACTTCCAGAATTGTCCTCGCCACCCAGGGAGCAAGAGTGCTGGAATGGTCTATTAAGGAGAAAGAAGGTAAGATCGACCTCGTTCTGGAGAGCTTTCGTAGCCAGGGGATATTACCTCTTGATTTGGAGATAGAGGGCTTCCCTGGACTTTCCCGGGCCCATTTCCAAACCGGGGAGAAAGAACTTGTATTGGCAGAGGGCGAAGAAGGAGAAGTTCTTTTCAATTATCGATTGGGTAAGGGACTACTTCTCTCCAAGATATACCGGTTCTCCTATGGAGGCTATCTGCAAAGTCTGGAAGTGAGAATTCATAACCAGTCCAAAATCCCTCAACAGATAGGAAATCTGACCCTGTTATGGCAGGCAGGGTTGTCCATAGACGAGGCTTTACTTAAAGAGAATATGAAGATGATGAAAGCACAGGGAAGGATTGAGGGGGTGGTTACCAAAAAATTGAAACCCAGCACTTATACGGGTAAGATAGACTGGATAGGTGTAACCAACCGGTACTTCCTTGCTGCATTTATTAACAAGAAAGAAGATTTCTCTACGGGTAAAGTGGAAATCTTCGATAAGCGTACTCCTGCTGTTGGTCTGATTGCCCCCTCTTCTATTTTAGCGCCCAACCAGATTAAGAGTTACAAAGTTGATCTATTGGTGGGACCCAAGGACTATAGATACTTGAAAAATTTTAATATTGGTCTGGAGCGCACTCTCGACTTTGGACTTTTCGGATTCTTAAGCATAATCTTTCTATCTGTTTTAAACTTTTTTTATAAGCTGACTTATAACTATGGCTTTTCTATAATCATTTTAACCTGTATATTGCAGGTGTTCACCTTTCCTTTGACCAGGAAAAGTTTCAAATCGATGGAGGCAATGAAGATCCTTCAGCCGAAGCTAAAGGAATTGAAGTTGAAGTATAAGAATGATCCCAAAAGACTTAATGTGGAAACGATGAATCTTTATCGTTCCCGGAAAATGAACCCTTTTGGTGGTTGTCTACCGATGATTTTACAGATTCCTATATTCTGGGCACTGTTCACCATGCTTAGAAACGCAGTTGAGCTGCGCCATTCGCCTTTTATATTCTGGATAGGAGACCTATCCATGAAAGACCCGATCTATGTTTTACCAATTTTGATGGGAGCTACAATGTTTTTGCAGCAGAAGTTGACTGCCACCGGTGACCCTGCGCAGTCTAAAATGATGATGTTTATGCCTGTTTTCTTTACGTTTATCTTCATGAAGTTCCCTTCAGGCCTAGTTCTTTACTGGTTAACGAATAATATTCTCACCTTAACGATGCAATTAATTATGAAGAGGAAGTCGAAAGTTAAAGCCTGAATTTATAGGAGATTTTCCAATGGAAGAGAAAGAATTTAGTGGCAAGAATGTCGAGGAAGCAATTGAGAAAGGATTAAAAGAGCTCGGCCTTTCCCGGGACGATGTGGAAGTAAAGATTCTCGATGAAGGCAAGGCAGGATTATTTGGTCTCATGGGGGCAAGCCCGGCTAAAATCAAGCTGATAGTTAAACCTGTAAAAGGTTTAGAAACAGGGGAAAGAGGAGAAGTGGCTCGGGAGAAACTTTCTGGCGCCAATCTTATTTCTGCTCAGAAAAAAGTAAAGGAAGAACTGAATGAAATCCTAAAATTAATGGGAATGGAAGCAGAAGTAACCACCTCCTTGGAAGGGGAGAAGGTAGTGGCAGACATCAAAAGTGAAAACGGGGCAATTCTAATCGGGAAGAAAGGTCAGACTCTAAATGCCCTCCAGCTAATTGTGAATCTAATTGTGAATAGAGACGAAAAGACGAGAACAAAGGTAATTGTAGATACTGAAAATTATCGTCAGCGACGGGAGAATGCATTAGTGAAGATGGCCGGGGAGGTGGCTGATGAAGTGAAGAGTAAGGGCAGGTCTCGTGAGTTAGAACCAATGAATCCCGCTGAGCGCAGAGTAATCCATCTTGCATTGAAGGATGATAGGGATGTGGAGACTACCTCACAGGGAGAAGGCAATTTCAGGAGAGTGGTGGTCTCTCCAAAGAAGAAATAGGAGAGAGGTTCGATTTGAACATTGATACAGAGGATACAATTGCTGCCATCTCCACGCCAATGGGGGAGGGCGGATTTGGCATTGTCCGCTTAAGTGGAAGCCAGGCTATCCCCATTGTGCTGAGACTGTTCATTCCCAAAAGGAAGAAGAATTTAGCCGGGGTAGACACATTTACCATTCATTATGGACACATCTACGATAGAGAAAAATTGGTAGACGAAGTTCTCCTCAGCGTGATGCGGGCGCCTTATACTTATACCCGTGAAGATGTGGCAGAGATTTCTTGCCATGGGGGGATAGTTCCTTTACGCAAGGTTCTGGAATTATGTTTAATGGAAGGTGCCCGGTTAGCAGAGCCGGGGGAGTTCACCCTGAGAGCTTTCCTAAATGGCAGAATAGACCTTATCCAGGCCGAGGCAGTCTGTGATATAATCAGGTCTCGAACTGACGCCGCCCTGAATTGTGCACTCCACCAGATGGAAGGACACTTATCTATAACTGTAAACAGGATTCGTGACTGTATAGTAGACCTTCTGGCCCACATTGAAGCTTGCCTCGACTATTCTGAAGAGGATATTCCCCATCTTTCCCGAGGAGAATTAGCGGAGAGGATGGAGAAACTCTCCGGGGAGTTAAAAGAACTTCTGAAGTCTGCGCAATCAGGAAGAATTTTACGAGAAGGTTTGCAGACAACCATAGTGGGCAAGCCTAATGTGGGGAAGTCCTCCCTGTTGAACGTGCTTCTTGAGGAGGATAAGGCGATTGTAACTCCTGTTCCGGGAACGACCAGAGATGTGGTTGAAGATATGGTTAATATTCTCGGTATTCCCATGAAGATTATGGATACCGCGGGAATCAGACATGCCCGGGATGAAATTGAAATGGCAGGGATAGAACGGACGAAAAGGTCTATTGCACTTGCAGACCTTGTCCTTTTTGTAATCGATTTATCGATACCCTTGAGCGAAGAGGATTGTCGTATCGCAGAAAACCTACTGGGCAGGAAAACAATCTTAGTGGCTAATAAATGTGACCTTCCCCAGGTGGTATCTGAGGAAGAAATAAGAGAACTGTGGGCATCTTGCCTTAATCGACTTGAGCCCGAAAGAGAATCATTATCGGTTAATTCAGCTAACCCCGCACATGACAGTTTAAGCAATCCCTCTATTCTGAGAAACCCGCCTTTAATTAAAGTATCAGCAACCAAAAAGATAAGAATAAAAGATTTACAAGAGCTAATCTACCATCTATTTATTAAGGGAGAAGTGAGTATCTCTGATGCTGTTCTGGTTACAAACGTTAGGCATCAAGATGCTCTGGTAAAAGCTGAAGAATCCTTAAAAAAGGGAATAGAAGCTTGCGGGAGGGGAGAGTCGGAAGAATTTATAGCCCTCGATTTACGCCGGGCACTGAAGGCGCTGGGAGAAATTGTGGGAGAGACTGCCACTGAAGATATTTTAAGTAGAATCTTCTCCAAATTCTGTATAGGCAAATAAAAAAAGGGCAAAGAACAATATTCTAGAATCTAATGATATGTGCTATAATGTATTAAAATCTAGCAGTTAAAAAGTGGAATAGGTTATGGTTAAAATTACGCTTACTCATAAAATCCGGCTTAAACCGACTTATAAGCAGGAGAATTATTTCAGGCAGGCATGTGGCGTAGCTCGTTTCACATGGAATTGGGCCTTGGGTGAATGGAAAAGGCAATATGAGGCCGGCAAAAAGCCAACAGGATTAGGGTTAAAAAGGCAGTTCAACGCCATTAAGCCCGTTGAATTTCCCTGGATGTATAATGTTACCAAATATGCCAGCCAGCAGCCTTTTATTTTCTTGCAAAGTGCATTTAAGCGTTTTTTCGGCAAAAAGGCAAATTATCCTCAATTCAAGAAGAAAGGAATACATGACAGTTTTTATATAGGTTGCGATCACATCAAGATAGAAGACAAACGAGTTCATATTCCGAAATTGGGCTGGGTGAAGATGCGAGAGGCCCTGCGGTTTTCAGGCAAGGTGATATCAGCTACTGTTTGTCATGTTGCGGATAAATGGTTTATCAGCCTTAACGTAGAACTGAATCAACGGCCCCAACCCTGTGAGAGCCAAGCAGTGGTTGGGGTTGATTTAGGGGTAAGCAGGTTAGCAACCTTGTCCACTGGGCAGAAGTTTGAGGGGTCTAAGCCGCTAAAGAAGCATCTGAATAAGCTTAAATGCCTGCAGCAGCAATTATCTCGTAAACAGAAAGGTTCAAACAACCGCAATAAGGCGCGGATAAAAGTGGCAAGGTTGCATTACCGTATTAGCTGCATTCGCCAGGATACACTACATAAGCTTACGTCGCATCTGAGCAACAATTTTGCCGCTATTGCCATTGAAGATTTGAATGTTAAAGGCATGATGTCTAACCATGTGCTGGCCCGTAGCATTGCCGATATGGGATTTTATGAGTTTCGGCGGCAGTTAGGATATAAGTCGCAGATGCGAAACAATCATATCGAAGTTGTTGACCGTTGGTTTCCGTCATCTAAACGTTGTTCTCGTTGCCATGTTATCAATGATTCAATAACATTAAGCGATCGGGTTTTTAAATGTAACAATTGTGGTTTGGAGATAGATCGTGAGCTGAATGCCGCTATCAATCTCGAGAGTACGGTGAGTTCCACCGGATTTCAAGCCTGTGGAGAGAAAGGCGCTGGTCCCGACTCATGTCGGGATGAAACCGGTCTCAATGAAGCAGGAACTAAGCCGTGTACAGATTTGTACACATTTTAGAGAACGGTCAGAGTGGAATGAAGAGACTCATTGTTCTCCTTATTGTCCTTGCTATTCTGTTCATTGTATACGATTCATTCATCAAAGATCGCTGGTTGGTTGAACGATTCATTAAGGAAGCAAAGCAACTGATAGAGGAGAAGAAGTTTGAGGAGGCGTTTAATTACGTTTCCAGAGATTATAAAGATAGATATGGGAACGATTACCATGGTCTAAAGATTAAAGTAGAAGATTTCCTTAAAGGGTTTGGTGATTTTAAGATTGATATTTTAAGAAAGAGGAAGAAGTTCAAGGGTAAAAGATGTGATATCTATCTATTCATTGTCATTGAAGCTTCCCATAGAGAATTTGGTTACCTTAAAGGGAGGGAATTTTTTAAGCTTTCTCTAATAAAAGAGGATGATGGTACATGGAGAGTAGTGGAAGGAGAAGCAATAGGGTAGAAGAAGATTTCTAACGAAATAAACTAATGGGAGTAATCCAGAATGAAAAGCGTGATTCTCTACTATTCCCGGACGGGGAAGACAAGATTTTTAGCAGAGAAATTTCAACAGGAACTGGGTGGAGACTTAGTGGAGATAAGAGACCTCAAAAAGAGAAAAGGGCCTTTTGGTTTTCTCCGAGGGGCGCGGGATGCCCACCTTGGCTTAAACACTGAAGTGGCTCCTTCAGGTTTTGATTTAAGCAAATATGAACTGATTATATTGGGCACACCTGTTTGGGCATCCAGTCCCACTCCTGCCCTTAATACATTTCTCCAGACCTGTAATCTTATGGATAAAAAGGTAATCCTATTTGTTACCTCAAGAGGAACAGGATATCGCCGCGCTATCGATATTTTAAAGGGCAAAGTGGAAGCAAAAGGAGGAAAAGTAGTAGGAGTCGGTTCGGTAAAGACGTGGCTCAGGGGAAAGAAATACCTCTTCAGGGCTGGAGTCGAACTGACAAAATTGTGGAAAACCGACATCTCATAAACTAAAAAAAAGGGGTCAACTCTATTTTTAGCCCCCTTTTTGCTGGAAAATTGTTTCACGTGAAACAATTTGGGAGCTCTCATTTCGCATAAGGAAAATATATGCGAAAATTGAGGTTTGAAAAAGAGGGGGTCAGAGCCCTTTTTGAGGCTCCTTTTTGACCCCTTTTTGCTGGAAAATTGTTTCACGTGAAACAATTTAGGGGGCTCTCATTTTGTATAAGGAAAATATATGCGAAAATTGAGGTTTGAAAAAGAGGGGGTCAGAGCCCTTTTTGAGGTCCCTTTTTAACCCCTTTTTGCTGGAAAATTGTTTCACGTGAAACAATTTAGGAGCTCTCATTTTGTATAAGGAAAATATATGCGAAAATTGAGGTTCGGTTTAGCCCTGGGTGGCGGAGGAGCAAGGGGGTTGGCGCACATAGGGGTGTTGAAGGTTCTGGAGGATGAGGGAATATCCATCGATGTTATTGCCGGCACCAGCTCAGGGGCCCTAATCGGGGCGCTCTATGCCTGTGGGTATAATGCTTCTTCTATTGAGAAGAAAGGTTTAGAATTTTTGGAGAGCAGTGAATACAAACGAGCCAGGCTCGAATTCTTAAAGGATGAGATAAGAGAAGAAGGCTCAAAACCCATTAAAAAGATTGTCTCTTATGCAAAGTGGAAGTTGATTTATAACCTGAGTTTAGTAAAGCTTGCTCTGGTTAGTGAGAAGAGGGCAGAGGCAATAGTAAATAGTATCCTGCCAGATAAGAATATAGAAGATTTAAGGATTCCCTTTGCTTGTGTCAGTACTGACCTAACTTCCAATAGAGAACTCTGTTTTACTAAGGGGCCTTTGAGAGAGGCGGTTCGGGCAAGCATCACTATTCCTGGCCTTTTCCCACCCTTGAAATGGGAGGGCAGGAGATTGGTCGATGGAGGTGCGGTGAACCTGGTTCCCGTGGATGTTGCTTTCAGATTGGGTGCCGATTTAGTGGCAGGTGTGGATGTGCACGGGTCTTTCCCGCGTAGTAACTATCAGGAGATGAAGACAGGACTTGACGTTATTCTCAGGACTAGCTATATTTCAGGGTTATTTCTTAACGAACTTCGGTTGAAAAAGGCAGATCTGGTGATAAAGCCAAATGTGGATAATATTCACTGGGTAAATTTTAAGAAGTTAGATTATTGTATAAAGAAAGGGGAAGAATCTACCAGAGCTAAACTAAGAGAAATCTATAAATTAATGAGGAAAAGAAAAGTGGAAACCCTGTGGAAGAGGCTCTGGGAACCACGATAAACTTATGGATGGGTTAGCTACCTCATTGCAAAAAAGAGCTAAACAAGCAGGGATAGAGCTCGATAAGGACCAGATAGGAAAGTTCCTCCTATTTTTGCAAGAACTCCAGGAATGGAACAGAAAGGTTAATCTCACTGCCATAAATGATGATGAGGAGATTTTGGTTAAACATTTTATAGATTCTCTTTTCTGCCTTTTAGGAGTGCCATCTAAAATTTATCAAAAGATAAGAAAAATTATAGATATCGGTTCAGGAGCAGGATTTCCCGGGATACCGCTAAAAATTTATCAGCCAAGATTCGAGCTAACTTTGCTTGAGGCGACAAGGAAAAAGGTAGAATTCATACGTTATATCTCTGGTAAACTGGGTTTTGAAAGGAGTTTAGAGGTAATTCACGGAAGAGCGGAGGAGTACGGAAGGAATGGGGAGTACAGGGAGAAGTATGATCTAGCGGTATCCAGGGCAGTTAGTAATTTAGCTATCCTTGCTGAATACTGTCTCCCTTTCGTTAAGATTGGAGGGATTTTCATTTCCCAAAAGGGTCGAGAGATTAAGGGTGAACTCCAGAAAGCAGGTAAGGCGATAGAAGTTCTGGGTGGGAGAATAAATAAGATTATACCTTATAAGTTATCATTAAGAGGAGAAGAATTAGAGAGAAATCTGGTAGTGATGGATAAGGTGGAGAAGACGCCAGAAGATTATCCGCGAAGGACAGGAGTGGTGGTTAAAAGGCCGATTAGATAAATTTTTTGTATTGTATATTTTTAATTTTTTTGCTAATATTTTTAAAACAGTACTTTTTCTGTCATTGCGAACGGAGTGAAGTCCCGATTCATCGGGACCACGCTCCTTTTCCCGATTTTCAATCGGGACTCGCAATGACATTTGTTGCAGGAGTATCTTATGGCAAAGATTGTGGCAATTGCAAATCAGAAGGGAGGAGTGGGGAAGACCACAACGGCTATTAACCTCTCTAGCTGCCTGGCACATTATGGGCAGGAGACACTCCTTATCGATATGGATTCTCAGTCGAATGCTACAAGTGGCCTGGGTATGGAAAAGGATAAAGTTAAACATACTATCTATGAAGTGCTTTTGGAAAAAGCCTCGATTGAAAATATCCTCGTTCCCACTGGTATTGACTGGCTCGATTTAGTTCCAGCAAATGTAGATTTGATTGGAGCAGAAGTGGAGCTTGTGGGACTTATCTCCCGGGAGACAAGGCTAAAGAGAGCACTCAATGGATTGGGTAACCTCTACAAGTATATTCTCCTCGATTGCCCACCTTCCCTGGGCCTTCTCACAGTTAACTCACTGACCGCAGCCCATTCAGTAATTATTCCCATCCAGTGTGAATATTATGCTCTGGAAGGTCTGGGCCAACTAATGAATACATTGAGGCTGGTAAGAGAAAATTTAAATCCCAGGTTGCAGATCGAAGGGGCTCTTTTAACTATGTTTGATGGCCGAGTCAACCTCTCTTCCCAGGTAGTTGAGGAGGTAAGTAAGTTCTTTAAACAGGCGGTCTATCAGACAAAAATTCCCAGAAATGTGCGACTGGCTGAGGCTCCGGGTTTTGGGAAACCTGTTATTCTATATAGTAAAGATTCGAAAGGTGCACAGTCGTACCTTTCATTGACTCGAGAGTTCCTGAAGAGGAACGGAGTGGAAATAGAAGAAGAGTCAGAAAGTTGAGTTTTGGGAGGTAATGGGAATGCGTAAAGCACTGGGTAAGGGGATAGAAGCACTAATTCCGAAAGTACCCCGGGTAGCTCCCATGGAAATTGTAAGTATTGATATTAATAAGATAAAACCTAACAAATACCAGTCCAGGATGCAATTCGACCAGGAAAAGTTAAAGGAGTTAGCGAATTCTATAAAGGGAAAGGGGGTAGTTCAACCAATAATTGTTTCTCCCTCAGGAGAGAACTACCAACTGGTAGCCGGAGAGAGGCGCTGGTGGGCAGCCAAAATGGCAGAGTTGAAAGAGATTCCAGCAGTGGTCAGGAGAGTTACTGATAGGGAGATGTTCGAGATATCTCTAATTGAGAATATCCAGAGAGAGGATCTGAATCCCATAGAAGAAGCTACAGCTTTTGAAAGGTTGATGAAGGAGTTCAATCTAACCCAGCAGGAATTGGCCGACCATTTAGGAAAGACCAGGTCAACGGTTGCCAATATTTTGAGACTTATCAATTTGCCTGAGGAGATTAAAGAGTTCGTTTCCCGTAAACTTATATCTGCCGGACATGCCCGGGTGCTCCTCTCTATCGCAGGGGAGGAGAAACGAATAGACTTGGCCCGGAAGATACTCAAGGAGAAGTTGACAGTACGTGAAACAGAAGATATTGTAGAAAGATGGAGAGTCAAACGGACTCCTTCAGGAAAAAGAGTTGCCCAGAAAGAGAAGAGTCCCGAGGTCGTTGAACTGGAGGAAGAACTCCAGAGAATTCTGGGGACGAAAGTGAGGATTAAGTCTACTGGTTCTGGCAGGTTTTCTCCGGGAGAAGGAGGGAAAGTTCGGGGTAAGATAGAAATTGAATACTATTCCCTGGAAGATTTGGAAAGGATAGTTGAACTATTAAAAAGCTGATAGTGTTCTGGGAGGTTGGAAATGGTCGAAGAAGAGCCAAAGCGTGATGACAAATCTAAAAAGAAAGAGGTAAAATTATCCCACCCTCTCGTTGGTGAAGTTCTATCTAAAATCTCCGAGATTGAAAAGAAAGAGGAAAAGAAAGAAGAGAAGAAAGAAGAGGAGAAAGAAACTCCCCAGGAAAAGTTTCTAGGGGAAGGAGAATTTGAAATTCCCAAGAAGGTCAAGAGCTCTTTAAGGAAGAAGATAAATTTTATGGTAAAGCTCTTTTCTATTTTAGTCGTTCTATTCTTTGGTGGCTGGTATCTGATGGCCAAAAGGTTCCCTTTAAAAACCTGGCTTGTAGACCGTTTTTCTATTCTGACCCATAAGATTATAAAAGAAAAAGATAGTGTGTGGATAAAGAGGAAAATTCCTGGCGTATCAAAGGAAAAGGAATTTTTCTCTCTAAAAAGAAAAATTAGAAAAGACGTGAAAGGGATTCCTGTATATGTAAGAGCGGGGGAAGTAAAGACCTCTAGCCAGGACAGCATATCGACTCTCAATTTTACTACCTCCGACCCTATGGATAAAGTCGCGACCTTCTACTTAAGAGAGATGGAGGGGGAAGGCTATGGGTTGGTGAGGGCCGATTATTGGCCAGGTGCTGATATTGGACAGCTCTTTTTCTCTAAGGAAGGTAAAGACTGCACTGTTAGTCTGGTGGAGAACGAAAGAGGCGGTGTTAATGTAGTTATTTCGTATATCGAGTAGATTGGTCGCGTAGGGGCGACCGCAATTTATCCCGATACATCGGGATGGTCGCCCAGGGGCTTTATGCCCGTAATAAGCTGTTTATTACCGACAGTAAATGTCCATAAAGGGCTACACTACTGACAACTTTTACCAGAGCCACATTTTTAAGGAGGAATTTATGAGAAGATTAATTTTTTGTTGTTTAATTTTGTTTTTGGTTCCAATTTTAACCGGAGGATGCGCTGGTCCCGGGAAACGTCCCGCAATAATTCGCGAGGAAAGAATAGTTGAGAGGAGTCAGGAGTTTAGGCCGGAGTGGATATTCACACCAATATCTATTCAGGAGGGCATGCTTTCCTTTAGTGGCGGGGTGGAGGGGCGAGCCGATTTCTCCCTGGCTCTCCGTAAGGCCAGGGGAGAAGTAGTTAAGAATATTATCGAAGGTATAAAGAGAACAGTTCGGAGAGAATTCAGTGATGCTATCCGTGAATTGAGTATTAGTGATGCTGAGTTAAGCGAGTTTTTGACCGAGACTGTAGGGATAATTATGGATATTTATCAGATGCATGGTATAAAACCAAAAGAAACCTACTACGAAAAGGTGGAAAGGCCGACCGCGGAAGGGGCAGAGTACTTCTATAACTGCTACAAGTTAGTTGAAATCGCCAAAGAAGAATACATTGAGTGGAGGGATGGGGCTTTGAAGAGGATTAAGGATAAGGCTAAGGCAGAAAACAATAAAAGAGTAGAAGAAATAGCTACTCAAATTCTGAATAAGCTTTCTCAATAGGTGATATAGTTTAAAGAACTCGGGACAGAAAAGGAGGAGTGGATATGGCAAAAAAATTTTTAAAGGAGTCTATAATCCTATCACTGGTATTCCTTCTGGGCTGTGCTCCGACTCGGGTGAGGCCTTATGCTGAAAAGTACAAAGGTCCGAAAAAGAGAATTGCCGTTATTGATTTTGAAGTGAAGGTCCCGCGTGCTCACAGGAAGATTGGTTCAGGGATGGCGGAGATGCTTATTACCGCCTTACACGAAACGGGAGAGTTCGTTGTTGTGGAAAGAAAGGCGATCCGCGACATAATCAAAGAGCAGGACCTCGGTGATAGAGGAAGAGTGAGAAAAGAGACAGCAGCAAGGATTGGTGATATATTGGGTGCTCAGGTTCTGGTGCGGGGAGCAGTTACTGAGTTTGAAGAGAAAGTCAGCCGTGGAGGAGTGGGTGGAGTTCTTCTAAAGAAGAAGACAGGAGCTGGCCTCACCACGACTACTGCTTATGTTGCCTGTGATATCCGTATGTACGATGCAACAACGGGAGTAATTCTGGAAGCCACAACTAAAGAGGCTAAGGCAAGGTCTGTGGGTGTAATCTTGGCTGGCGTTCTCAGGACGGGCAACATCCTTGGTGGAGGATTCTCTACTAAGACTCCGTTGGGCAAGGCAACTCGCGGATGTATAGGGGAGATTGTAAATGCAATTGTGGATAGAATGGAAACAATTCCCTGGCAGGCTAAGATAGTCAAGGTGAGCGATGGTAAAGTCTATATTAATGTGGGAGCGAATGCCGGGATTAGAAAGGGAGAGGTCTTTGAGGTTTACAGAGTCGGCGAAGAGTTGATTGACCCTGATACAGGACTCAGCCTGGGCGCTGAAGAGACTTATGCAGGTAAGATAAAGATAAGAGAAGCAGAGAAGAAGTATGCTATTGCTACAATTCTGGAAGGAGAAAGGTTCCAGTGGGGTGATGTGGTGAGGATACCCTGATAATTATGATTTCACATGGATACAACAAACTTATTTAAAACCAGATTAAGTGAAAAAGACTTTGGCAAACTTGCCAGGATAAACAATCCCAAACTTCTGCAATTCGTTGCCAAGTATATAGAACTATGCAATCCTGATACTGTTTTTATCTGCACTGACTCAGCGGAAGACAGAATATATATCGAGCAGGAAGCGATAAGAACTGGTGAAGAGAGGATGCTTGCTGTGCCTGGACAGACTGTTCACTTTGATGGATATTATGACCAGGCAAGAGACAAAAAGAACACTAAATTCTTTTTATCCGAAGGTGTTGATTTAAGTTCCAATTTGAATTTGATTGATAAACAGAAGGGGCTTAAGGAGATTAACACCATTTTCAAAGATATCATGAAAGGGCATAAGTTATATGTGCTTTTCTTCTGTTTGGGGCCTTGTGGTTCTGAGTTCTCCATACCCTGTATCCAGCTTACCGATTCGCCCTATGTTGCCCACAGTGAGCAGTTGCTCTACAGAGCAGGCTATGAAGAGTTCGTTAGATTGGGTCCTTCTGACAGGTTCTTCAAGTTCGTGCATTCGGAAGGGGAACTGGAAAATAATGTGTCTAAGAATATCGAAAAACGCAGGATATACATTGATACTGAAGAAGACATCGTATATAGTATGAATACCCAGTATGGGGGCAACACAATAGGACTAAAAAAGTTGGCTATGCGTCTGGCAATAAGTTTGGCGTCAAAGGAAGGCTGGTTAACAGAGCATATGTTTATTATGGGGGTGCACGGGCCCAATAACAGGACTACTTACTTTACCGGCGCTTTTCCTTCTCTTTGCGGGAAAACGGCTACTGCATTGTTAGAAAATGAGACGGTAGTGGGAGATGACATAGCTTATCTCAGAAATAAGGACGGTATGGTTCGTGCGGTCAATGTGGAGAAAGGAATTTTTGGCATAATTCAGAACGTGAATTCCGTAGACGACCCTGTATTATGGGGAGCACTAAACAGTCCGGGACAGATAATATTCTCCAATGTTCTGGTTACGGAAGAAGGGGGCACTTACTGGATTGGTAAGGAGGGAAAAGTTCCCCAACGGGGAATTAATTACTCAGGAGAATGGACACCAGGTAAAAAAGATACTAAAGGTCGTGAGATAAAGCCATCACATCCCAATGCCCGGTTTACCGTTGAACTGAAACTTCTTAAGAATATGGATGCACAAATCGACAATCCGGAAGGAGTAGCTATAAAAGGAATCGTGTATGGAGGCAGGGACCATGATACATGGGTCCCTGTGGAAGAATCCTTCGACTGGGTACATGGTATAATAACCAAAGGTGCATGTCTGGAGTCAGAGACTACAGCGGCAACCTTAGGTAAAGAAGGTGTCAGAAAACATAACCCCATGGCCAACTTAGATTTTCTTTCCATACCTATTGCCAAGTACGTACAGGATAATCTGAACTTTGGTAAAGGGTTAAAAAACCCGCCCACTATCTTTTCTGTAAACTATTTCCTCAGAGATGCTAATGGGGAGTTTTTGAACAGCAAGGCTGACAAGAAAGTCTGGCTTAAGTGGATGGAGCTACGTGTGCATAAGGAAGTGGAGGCAGTGGAAACTTCTACTGGTCTAATACCAAAGTATCAGGACCTTAAAAGATTATTTAAGGAGGTTCTTAATAAGGATTACTCTGAAGATAGTTACAAGAAACAGTTTACTTTGAAGGTTAAGGAAAACCTGGCTAAGATTGATAGGTTAATGAATATTTATAAAAAGAAGGTTCCTAATACGCCGCACATAGTATTTAAAGTACTGGAAGAACAGAAACAGAGGTTAAACAAAGCAAAAAATAAGAAATAGAGAAATTTCTCCTTCCCCCATAGCCTTATACCTGAGGTGTAACGGTCAATATCTTCTTTGCCTGTTTAGGATATTTGGCTATAAAGCGAAGCTCCCCATCGGTGAGAGGCTTCTGGGTGTGGACATTGGCGTAACGGACAAGTTCCAGGATTTTTCTTGCTTCTTTATCGTCCTTAAATTTTACCTCTAATTTTCCGTAGACATTCCTGAATCCCTTAATCCCGCTATACTCGCCAGTAGTAATCTGTCTTCCTGTCTCTATTATTTCCGGCTCTCCCCGGCCCAGTTCCTCGAAGTCATAAAGTTCGTAATTTCTACGGTCCTTTAATGCGCCATCAGCATGTATCCCTGACTCGTGAGCAAAGGCATTTGCGCCCACTGCTGGCTGGTTGATGGGAAGGGGAACGCCAAATGCATATGAGGCATACTTAGCAATCTTCCAAGCAGAAGAGACGTCTACTCTCTGGTCTAAAATGTATCTATTTTCGCAACCCCTCGATTTCTTAATAGCTAAAATTACAGAGACAAGGTCAGCATTTCCACACCTTTCTCCCATTCCATTAATAGTAGTATTGATGTAGGCATCGACTCCAGCATCGATGGCAGCTTTGGCCCCAGCCACCGAGCAAGCTACTGCCATTCCCAGGTCGTTATGGCAGTGTAGTTCGATTGGTAATTTGACTTCTTCAGCTAAGAGTTTGACCTTTTCATATATACTGAAAGGGTCATCATACCCTAAGGTGTCGCAATAACGGATGCGACAGGCGCCGTGTTCCTTTGCTGCCTGAGCGAACCTGATTAAATATTCGTCGTCAGTGCGGGATGAGTCCTCGGCATTGACGCCAAATGTTTCCATTCCCTTTTCTTTAGCCCTATCGCAGGCTTCAGTCATCATTTTAATAATGTCTTCTCTACCCTTCCTGCCTTCGAATTTGCCCCGCACCATCTGCTGGGAAGTGGAGATGGAAAGATTCAGATGTTTTACTCTGGTTAGTCGAGTAGCCTCTTCCACATCTTTTTTGATTGCTCTAATCCAGCCGGAGAGGATGATCGGTTTGAGGACTCCCATTTTCACCAGTTCCAGATTGGCATTGAGATAACTGGTCTCATGGCGAGTTGCGGGAAAGCCGAACTCGCTCTGATGGATACCCATCTCGTCGAGATAGATATTGATCATCGTCTTCTCTAATTTGGCCAAACCGAGCATGGCAGTCTGCACACCGTCTCTATTAGTTACGTCAATAATGTAAATCTTATTTTTAGCCAATTGCTTCCCTTTCTTAGACAAAACGCCAGAGCTGAAAATAAGGCGGCGTCTCTACTAAAGACTCAAATTACTTCTTCCATACTTTCTTCTTAACGTTTTTAACAGTTACTTCCTCAACGGGATACAGGTGGTATATTATTTCGTCCGGTTCAAACCAGAGCTTTATTTCCCTCTCAGCTTCTGCTTCATTCGTAGAGGCATGGATTACGTTTTCATAAATGCCACTGGTGGTGATGCGTCCATAAGCACCCCTTATGGAGATGGGATCAGCCTCCTCAGGATTGGTGGCACCAGCAATTTCTCTTAGCTTTCTTATTGCGCCTTCTCCGTGATAGACCATAGCCATAACTTTTCGCCTTTTGTGGAGTTCTCCCAGGATATATTTGATAAGTTCTTTGAAGAATGGCTTCTCTTTCATGTGGCAGTAATGTTCTTCAGCCAACTCTCGGCTGACATGGACAATTTTAGCTGCAGCGATTTCCAACTTTGTTTCCGAGAGGCGGGTTAGAATATTACCGGTTAAAGACTTCTTTAAGCCATCCGGCTTTATGAGAACTAAAGTCTGCTGAATCAATTCATTTTCTCCATTTTTCTCTATAATGGTATCTGTTTTATACTAAAAAGCAAGCCAAAATGTCAAGAAAATTCTTGACTTTAAAGGTTAATTTATTATATTCTACTATAGATATTTACAACTTACCAGTTTTTATAATCTATTAATTCCCTATTTTGGAGAGGAGTAGCTCCGATTCATCGGAGCGTTATATAAACGCAACCTACCATGTCCCGTTGGGACTCCGCCTGTGGCGGGGTCCCTTGCGGGAAAGGTTGCGGCTACAGCCTGCGTGGAGTAGCAGAGCTTGCTCTGCGTTATTATCGCGAAACAAGTTTCGCTACTCCAAAACAGCCTCTGAAGAAGGGGTCTTTTTAATTTTAACTTCATTAAATAAAATGGTCACTCCGTCAATTAAGAAAATAAGAGAAGTGGAGAAGGATTGTCAAAAGAAGCTGGAACAGGCACACCTTCAGACAGAAGCTATAATTCAGGATGCGTTGAACAGAAAAATAGAACTAATCGCTCAAGCCAGGAAAGAGACACAGAAGACAATGGAAGAACTGGCTAGGCGAGCGGAGGAAGATGCTCGAGGAGAGAGCAAGAAAATTGCTGATAAAGAAAAAGAGAAGATAAAAAAGCTGAAGGAGAAAGTAAAACCCCGCTTCCATAAGTCACTGAGTCGAATACTAAAGGAGACGGGAATTCAACTAAAATAGAATGGCAATTTCTAAGATAAAAAAAATTCAGATAATAGGACATAATTCAATACGGGAAAACGTGCTCGCACTCCTCCACAAATGGGGAGTTATGGAGATTAATGACCTGCGGAAAGAGCTTACCCAGGACTATTTTATGGAATCGAGGCAGGAGTCGATTTTTGAAGACAGATTGAGAAAAATTCAATACCTCCTCGAGTTTCTCGCCAGATTCCGGGAGAAATCCGCATTTCTGGAAGGGTTAACTCAAGAAAAGTTAGTTCTGGACCAAGTTGAATTGGTTAACATTTTAGAGACTTTCAGATTGGATGAAGTCTACTCCCAGTGTAAGAATCTGGAAGAAGAATTTCGCGAATTAGAGGTGGAAAAGAAAAGACTTAACGAGGAGAAGACCGTCTTAATTCCCTGGAGAGATTTATTGTTAAACTTGTCTGACCTTGTGGATACAGATAAGACTCGAGTGGTTCCGGGAATCGTTCCTGTGAAAAATTATAAAAAGTTCTCAAGCGAACTGGAGAAGAGTTCATCAGCGAGTTACTGGTGTGAAGTCAGACGAAACAAAACTTCTGTATATATGGTGCTTATTTTTCTAAAAGAAGAGAAAGATAATATCATTCCTCTTCTAAAGAAGTACGAATTTTACGAAACTCTTTTGCCTCAAGTGAACCATTCGCCTGAGGAGTTTCTTGTCCAGATTGAAAGAGAGATAGGAGAAGCGGAAAACAGGGAAAAAGAACTGAACAGGGAAGCCTCTTCTCTGTTGCGTTACAAGGCCCAGCTTATGGCTGTACACGACCACTATTATAATCTCCAGAAGAAGGAGAAAGCAGGAGATTTTTTAGCCCGGACAAAGGGCTCCTTTTTCCTTTCCGGCTGGATTCAGGAAAACAGGGTGGGCCGGGTAAAGAAAACTTTAGAAGAGAAATATCCCGAGATAGAAATAATAGTTTCTCCTCCCGGCAAGGACGAGAAAGTACCTGTGATTCTGGAAAATAGTAGAGCAATTCAGCCCTTTGAAGTTGTTACAGACCTTTTTGGTCGCCCCGTATATGGAAGTATCGATCCTACCCCCTATATGGCACCATTCTTTGCACTTTTCTTCGGTCTCTGTATTACTGATGCAGGATATGGCATAGTTCTGGCGGTATTTTCCTGGCTCGCTCTGAAGAAATTAAAGATGGGACCGATGGGGAGGCGTTTTTTCCGTTTAATCGGTTACGGGGGTCTGGCTGCTATTTTTTGGGGTGCGGTGACTGGTGGCTGGTTTGGGAATATGATTGATAGATTACCGGAAAGTTTCAATTTCCTGAAAAGTATGAAGGGGGCAGTCGTTGTTTTCGACCCCATAGAAAATTCGCTCCTTTTCTTAGGATTGGCGATAGCTCTGGGCTTTATTCAGGTGTGGACGGGAGTGACTATAAGATTGTTGAGAGAGATAAAGGATAAGGACTGGCAGAATGCTTTCTTTAGAGAGATGCCCGCCCTGGGGGTACAAGTTTCGCTTCCCCTCCTTATAGCCATCTACCTATTCAAGGTTCTGCCTCCCATACCGGTTCTGGTCACAATCAGTGTGGGACTATTTTCTCTTAGCAGCTTAGCAATATTTTATAATCAGTGGACTACAAACAAGGGAGTGTTGTTTAAACTCTTCTGGTGCTGGTTTGGCTGGTACGGGGTGGTAACCGGGAATGCGTTAGCCGATATACTTTCTTATCTGAGGCTCTTCGCCTTGGGTTTAACCACGGGTCTTCTGGCTTCTGCGATTAATGAAATTTTCTCTCTCATTTCGGAAATCCCCTATGTGGGGCTTCTGTTAGTAATTGTTCTCTTTGTCCCGGCACATTTATTTAACATAGCGATGAATGCATTTGGAGGATACGTTCACACTTCACGGTTACAGTATCTCGAGTTTTTTATGAAGTTTTTTCAAGGCGGAGGGGAGGAATTCAGACCTTTTGCCGAGGAGAGGAGATATACGGTAATTAGATAAAAAGATTCAGATTTTGTAGGCACGGTTTCAACCGTGCAGATGAATTGGAATTTTGTAGGTCCCGATTTATCGGGACAGTAGAGGGGGTGGAGATGGGAGGATTGGTAGTGGCTATTGTTGGCGGAGCGATGGCAGTATTTATGGCTGGCATTGGTTCCAGTATAGGCGTAGGGTTGGCTGGTCAGGCGGCAAATGGTGTCCTATCTGAGAGTCCGGAAAAATTTGGCAGGATGTTTCTACTGGTAGCGCTTTCAGGAACTCAAGGGTTTTATGGTTTCGTGGTTGGGTTTTTAGTTATTATTAAATTGGGTCTTCTGGTTGGGGAAATTCCTGTTATTAGCTTATATCAAGGCCTGCAAATTTTTGGCGCTTGCATGCCCATTGCTTTTTCCGGGCTGATTTCGGCTATTCATCAGGGAAAGGTTTGTGCTGCTGGAATAGGGGTGGCAGCAAAACAGCCGGGAGCAGAAATGAGAGCATTAATTTATGCAGCTTTAGTAGAAACATACGCACTTTTGGGCTTGGTAACTTCTTTCTTTCTCCTTACAGGGATTCGCCTGGGAAGTTGACGCCATTTAATTAATGGTGGACAATAAAAGCTCTCCTATAATTTTTGAGGAAATCTTATGCCTCTGGAAAAAATTCTTGAGAAGATTATCCAGGATAATGACAAAGAGATAAGAAAAATTATCGACGAAGCAGAGTCCCGAGCTTCCCGGATAATCGAGGAGGGCAAACGAGAAGCAGAAAGGGTGGTTGGTGAGCTCACCCGGGAAGGGATAGAGAATGCCCGCAAGGGTGGGGAAAGAATTGTGACCTTAGCCTCTTTAGAGTCACGCAAGCGTATACTAGGGGAGAAGCAGAGAATTTTGGGAGAGGTTTATCAGGAAGTAGAGAAGAGAATAAGGAATTTGAACGGCAGAGATTATCGAAAGTTGGTAAACAGAATTATGCTAAAGAGTTGCCAGAGCGGCGAGGAGTTGGTAGTTGTTGGCAAAAATGACAGGAAAAGAATCGATCAGAAATTGATTAACAGCGTAAATGCTGAATTGGTGAAAGCTGGTAAAAAGGGCAAACTGAAGTTATCTCCTGAGCCAGCGTCTATTCCTGATGGATTTATTTTGAAATCGGGAAAGATAGAAATAAGCAACTCCTGGGAAAACATATTGAGGTCTTTACGGGAGAAGACAGAAGAGGAAGTTATAAAACTCCTGTTTACATAAAAGTTTTCAAAAGGTAGTCGCTCCGATTCATCCAGCCCCTGCTCTCAGGGGCGGGATTCATCGGAGCGTCCTGAGGTCTCATATGGATAATCGTTATGCTTATGCTGTGGGAAAGATAAGAGCAAAAGAAGTAAGACTACTCGATCTTCCTAAACTGTTAAGTATTCTCGAGGCGGAAAATGTTGAAGAAGCACTCAAGGGTTTGAGCGATACAGATTATCGAGAGGGGCTGGCGCTGGTTAAACAGGAGGAGGATTTCGACTTGCATCTCTCTCTCCATATGGAGAGTGTTTATGGGTTGATTTCTGAACTGACACACGATTCCCAGTTAACAGATTTATTCATTTTACGAAACGACTTCCATAATATAAAGGTTGCTTTTAAGAAAAAGTGCGGAGCTTCCGTGAAGGAGGAATACTATTTGGCTCCCTCCGTAGTTAATCGGGAAGAGCTTGTAGAAGCGGTGGAAACCGGTAATTACGGCAGATTACCTCCACTTTTAGCAGGAACTCTCCAAGAAATAGAAGGAATCTATAATAGTTCTAAAAAAAATATCCAGCTAATCGACACTACTCTCGATGAGATATACCTTTCTCACTGTCTTCAGGTATCACAGCAGGCAAAGTGTGAATTTCTGGAGAGACTCTTTTTAATTCAAATTGACCTCACCAATATTAGAACTTTCTTGAGACTGAAGGAGATGGATAAGGGGAGAGACTTTCTAAAGAATCGCTTGATTTCTGGAGGGCTCTTGGAGAGAGGCCATTTCTTAAAATCGTTTGCAGGTTCCCTGGAGAGCTTTGTCGATAGCCTGAGATTCAAGGATTATTACGGAATAGTAAAGGATGGGATTGAAAGTTGGAAGAAAAGCGGAAGCTTCTCTTTTTTAGAAAAGTTATTCGATGATTACCTGTTAAACTTCGTCAAAAAAGCAAAATATATAAGCTTTGGTATTGAACCCTTAATTGGCTATCTGGTGGCTAAGGAGATGGAAGTTAAGAACCTCAGGACGGTCATAGTAGGTAAGTTTAATGGATTGTTTCCGGAAATAATCAAGGAAAAACTGAGGGAGGTTTATATCAGTAGCCGCAACCTTTAAGTGGCAGGAGGAAAGAGAAATGAAGCTGGCAATAATTGGGGAGAGAGATTTCATCTGGGGTTTTAAGGGAGTGGGTTTCTCTATCTTTCCTGTGAGTGACAGTTCCCAGGTAGCCAGAGCGCTTGATGCAATTGGCAAAGGAGACTATTCATTAGTTTATATTACAGAGACTTTTGCTAAGGCTTTTCTGGAAAAGATTGATGAAGTCTCAAAAATGGCAAAGGTGGATATTACTATTATCCCTGGGATTCAAGAGAAAAAGTTAGGTTTGGAGAAGTTAAGGAAGATAGCTATTAGGGCGGTGGGAGCAGATATATTTTCAGAGTCACAGGGCGTGGGTTGAGAGTGATGATTTCCTGGAGATAAAAGATGATTAAAGGTAAAATTGTAAAAGTATCGGGTCCTCTGGTGGTTGCTGAAGAACTGCCGGGAGTGAAAATGTATGAGGTGATGCGCGTGGGGACTCCCGGGTTGATTGGTGAAGTGCTTGAGTTGAAGGGGAACAGGGTCTCTATCCAGGTATACGAGGAGACTGCTGGGCTGGGTCCTGGGGAACCCGTTGTATCCACAGGTGGGCCGCTATCAGTGGAGTTAGCTCCCGGGTTAATTTCCTCTATTTATGACGGAATTCAAAGGCCTCTGGACAAAATAAGAGAGAAAGCGGGAGATTACATTACCAGAGGACTCTACATCCCTGGAATTGACCGGGAAAAGAGATGGAAGTTCAAACCTCTGGTTAAGAAGGGAGATAGGGTTATCTCAGGTGATATAATTGGAGAAGTCCAGGAGACTACTCTGGTAACACACAAGATAATGGTGCCTACGGGAGTTGAGGGCGAAGTTGTGGAGATTCTTAAGGGAGAATTCAGGGTAGAGGAGACCATTGCCCGCATTCGGCCGTCCCATTCTCGCTCCACAGTTTCTTTGAGTATGCTTCAGAAATGGCCTGTCCGACAGGAGAGACCCTATAAAGAAAAACTCCCTCCGACTCTCCCTCTTTACACAGGAACAAGGGTAATCGACACCTTCTTCCCTATCGCTAAGGGTGGTACTGCCTGTATTCCTGGTCCCTTCGGAAGTGGGAAGACTGTAGTTCTCCACCAGCTGGCTAAGTGGGCAGACGCAGAGATCATTATTTATGTTGGCTGTGGAGAGAGGGGAAATGAGATGTGCGATGTTTTAATGGAAATGCCCAGGTTAAAAGACCCTCGTACGGGAGAGTCTCTGATGAAGAGGACTGTCCTGATTGCCAATACTTCTAATATGCCAGTAGCTGCCCGGGAAGCGTCTGTTTATACCGGGGCTACAATTGGGGAATATTTCCGTGATATGGGATATAAGGTAGCTATTATGGCAGATTCGACTTCCCGTTGGGCAGAGGCGATGAGGGAGATGTCGGGAAGGCTGGAGGAAATGCCTGGAGAGGAAGGCTATCCTGCCTATTTGGCTGCCCGGGTAGCCGGGTTTTATGAGCGCTCTGGCAAGGTTATCTGTCAAGGCCAGGATCAGAGAGAAGGTTCCCTTTCTATAATTGGTGCTGTTTCTCCCCCTGGCGGTGACCTTTCCGACCCTGTGGTTCAAGCAACTCTGCGCATGGTAAAAGTCTTCTGGAGTCTGGAAGATAAACTTGCCTATCAGCGCCACTTTCCGGCAATCAATTGGCTGAACAGTTATTCGCTTTATCTGGATAATATTGAGGAATATTTATCTAAAGAAGTGGCTAAAGATTATCTTCAGCTGCGCTCAGAGGCGATGCGCATCCTTCAGGAGGAATCATCTCTGGAAGAGCTGGTGAGGTTGGTGGGATTGGAAGCGCTCTCTCCTGAGGATAGATTAATTTTAGAGACGGCAAAGTCGATAAGGGAAGATTTTCTCCATCAGCATGCCTTTGACCCGCAGGATGCTTATACGGGAGTAAAGAAGCAGTATCGAATGCTTAAAGTTATAATCAAACTTTTCCGTCTTTCCAAGGAGTTATTGGAGGAGGGTGTGGAGTTTTCCAAACTTTTGAAGCTCAAAGTGAAAGAAAGAATATCCCGGATGAAATTCATCGATGAAAAAGAAGAGGAGAAATTTGACCTGATAGAAGAGGAAATGGAAAAGCAGATAGAGGCAAGTAGAAAGTCAATGTAGGTAGTGTAGGGGCTTGTCCCCGTCCCGATTTATCGGGACGCCCATAAAGGGCTACACTACACATAGAAAGGATAGAGGATTCCAATGCAAAGGGAGTATCTTACAGTTTCCAGTATTGCCGGACCTTTGATTATCGTTGAAGATACTGCGGGAGTTAAATACGATGAGATAGCGGAGATTACTCTTGTCAGTGGAGAGGTAAGAAGGGGAAGAGTGCTGGAAGTAGATGGTGGCAAGGTTCTCGTCCAGCTCTTTGAGGGCACCACAGGTCTAAATCTTGCCCAGTCCCGGGTGAGGTTCCTGGAGAGAAGGGTAGAGCTCCCTGTCTCTATTGATATACTGGGAAGAATTTTTGATGGATTGGGACGTCCCATTGATGGAGGGCCGGCTATACTTGCCGAGAGTAGAGAGGATATAAATGGTAGTCCAATCAACCCCGATGCCCGGAACTACCCTTCAGAATTTATTCAAACCGGTATTTGTGCAATAGATGGAATGAATACACTAGTAAGGGGTCAGAAACTACCAATCTTTTCAGGCTCCGGGCTTCCGCACAATGAGCTTGCCGCACAGATTGCCAGGCAGGCAAAGGTTATTTCTCGAGGTAAAGGAACTGATATCGAGGAAAAGTTTGCCGTTGTCTTTGGAGCAATGGGGATTACCTTTGAAGAAGCCAATTTTTTTATTACAGATTTCAAGAAGACAGGAGCAATTGAGAGAGCTGTGCTGTTCATCAATCTTGCTGATGACCCGGCGATTGAGAGGTTGGCTACTCCCCGGGTAGCTCTGACTGCTGCCGAATATTTGGCTTTTCGCAGGGATATGCATGTGGTGGTAATCCTGAGCGATATGACCAACTATTGCGATGCTCTTCGAGAAGTATCAGCTGCCAGAAAAGAGGTTCCTGGACGGAGAGGCTATCCTGGTTATATGTATACTGATCTGGCAACAATTTATGAGAGAGCAGGAAGAATAAAAGACAAAAAAGGCTCAATTACCTTGATACCCATCTTAACTATGCCCGAAGATGACAAGACCCATCCCATTCCCGATTTGACAGGCTATATCACCGAGGGGCAGATAATCTTATCGAGGGAGCTCCACAAAAAGGGCATTTCACCGCCAATAGATGTTCTTCCCTCCCTTTCCAGGCTAAAAGAGAAGGGAATTGGAGAAGGGAAAACAAGGGAAGACCATGGAAATGTAACTTCTCAGCTCTTTGCTGCCTATGCCCGGGGCAAGGAGGCAAAGGAACTGGCAATAATCCTGGGAGAGGCTGCTCTCTCAGAAACAGATAAGAAATTCTCTCAATTTGCTGATGAATATGAGAAAAAGTTTGTTACTCAGGGAGAATATGAGGAGAGGAGTTTGGAGAAGACCCTGGATATTGGCTGGGAGCTTCTCAAAATGTTACCCAGGGAAGAACTGAAGAGGGTGAAGGAAGAAGAGATACAGAAGTATATGGAAAGAGTTGAAAGGAAGTAACTATGAGGCTTGCTGTTAATCCCACAAGGATGGAGCTTTTGAAATTGAAGAAAAGGTTAATCCTTGCCCGTCGAGGACACAGATTGCTTAAGGATAAACAGGATGAACTGATGCGTAATTTCTTATCTCTGATAGAGGAGATTAAGGAACTTCGCCTGACAGTTGAGATAGAATTGTTCCAGGCCTATGGGTCTTTCCTTATTGCCAGGTTGACTATGGGAAGAGAGTTTTTAGATGAAGCATTGATGTTCAGTCAGCTGGAGACTAATCTTGAAGTCACCTATGTTCCCCTTATGAATCTCAGGATTCCCAGATATAGACTTAACATAGAGGGCGACTACTTTTCTTACGGACTTCTTACTACCTCTATGGAGCTGGACAGGGCATTGAAAAGGTATAGGGAACTAATACCAAAGATGGTGGAACTTGCGGAAAAGGAGAGAGAGTTAGAAATGCTCTCTTATGAGATCGAGAGGACACGACGGAGAGTCAATGCCTTAGAGCATATATTGATTCCCAATATATTTGAAACTATCAGTTATATTAGCATGAAGCTGGAGGAACTGGAAAGAAGCAATCTTGTCAGACTGATGAAGATCAAGGATATAGTAAGAAGACATTAGAGATAGGTGGATGGGATGGAATTTTTTTTAACACTGGCAACAATTCTGGTTTTAGTTGTTGCCATAATTTATCTAGTCGGAAAATATAGCAAAGAAAGAAAGTTACGAGTCATGTTGAAGGAGGCAGAAGATGAGATAGAAGAGCGTGTAGAAGACCTGGAAATCCTCCTGTCCTTCCTCTTAGGAATTCATGAATTCGGCGTAGCCACCAGTGGAATAGTGGAAATAGACCGCTTGGCGAAATTGATTGTCATTAACGCAACTAGACTTTTAAGGACGGAAATGGGCTCTCTGATGTTGATAGACAAGGAGACAAACACGCTGGAGATTGTAGCAGCAAGAGGTCTGCCTGAGGAATTAGTGAAGAACATCCATATTCCCATTGGAAAAGGCATTGCCGGGAAAGTGGCTGAGGAGGGAGAGCCGATTCTTTGTGAAAATATAGAAACTGATAAGCGTTTTTTAAGGGAGAGTAATGAAAAATATACCTCTAAGTCTTTTGTGTCCGTTCCTCTCAAAGTTAAAAACAGGGTAATTGGCGTTTTAAATGTAAACAACAAAGAGTCGAAACAGAAGTTTGATGAAAAAGACTTGAGGCTAATAAACATTTTAGCCGACCAATCAGCAAGGACTATTGAAAATGCAGAGCTTTATAAACATATGCAAGACACCTATCTGGGAACAATTCAGACTCTTGCTCGAGCCATTGATGCCAAAGACCCCCATACTAGAGGCCATTCGGATAGAGTGACCCGGTATGCGGTGAAGATTGCCAAAGAGATGAACCTCTCCGAGAGCGCAGTTAGGAATATCGAGTATTCTGCTCTCATTCATGACATTGGAAAGATTGGTATTCAGGAAGCAATCCTGACGAAAAAAGGTAAACTCTCGGGGACAGAATACGAGATTGTCAAAATGCATCCGCTAATTGGGGAAAGCATCATAACTCCTGTCAAATTCTTAAACGGAATTGCTCCATTAATTCTTTACCATCATGAACGTTTTGACGGCAAGGGCTATCTGGAGGGATTGAGGGGCGAAGCAATTCCCTTAGGTGCGAGAATCATTAGTGTTGCTGATGCTTTCGATGCCATGACTTCCGATCGACCTTACCGCAAAGCGTTGACCAAGGAAGAGGCTAGAAAAGAATTGGAGAAAGAGAGCGGAAAAAGATTCGATCCCCAGGTGATTAAAGCTTTCTTGAGACTACGGGACAAAGGAGAACTGGAAAAGGAAGGTCTGTAAGTGGAAAACCCGGCAATTAACTGCGAACGAGTAAAGAGAGTTTTAGTAGAATTTATTAGAAAGAGAATAGAGAATAGTGGATTCCAGCGAGCGGTCTTAGGCCTTTCTGGCGGGCTCGATTCAACAGTCGTTGCTTACCTGGCGGTGGAGGCGCTTGGAGACCCTCATAATGTGTATGCCTTGATTCTGCCTTATAAATCTTATCAGTCGGAGAATGTAAAGCATGCCCGGCTTATTGCCAGAAAGCTGGGGATAAATTCACAGATAATTAGGATTGACCCTATGATTGAAGAATATTTCAGGAAATTTTCTTATAGAAGAATTTCTCATTCTGCTATCCTGGGAAGTGAGGGCTCACAGGTTAAAGCATTGGAATATTTGAGGAGGGGAAATAAGATGGCGCGGGAGAGGATGTCCATCCTTTACGACTGGGCATTAGTTTTGAGGGGTTTGGTACTGGGGACGAGCAATAAGACAGAACTAAGCATGGGCTATTTTACCAAATATGGCGACGGAGGAGTCGACCTGGAACCACTGGGCGACCTTTACAAGACTCAGGTGAGGCAACTGGCGAAATATCTCGGGGTTCCCCAGTCAATCATAAGAAGGCGTCCATCGGCGGGATTATGGCCGGGGCAGACTGATGAAGGAGAACTGGGAATCAATTACGAGGAGCTGGATAAAATATTATATTGTATATTGGAGAAAAAACATAGTATTAAGAAATTACTAACTCTTGGCTTTTCCATAGAAAATGTCGAGAGAGTTAAAAATTTTGTTAAGAATTCAAAACACAAAAGGAGGCTGCCACCAGTTGCTAAGATAGGGTAAGAATTATGGGTATACTTTATGTTGTGGCTACTCCCATTGGTAATCTGGAAGATGTAACCTTGAGAGCACTGCGTATTCTTAAGGAAGTCGATTTAATTGCAGCTGAAGATACAAGAAAGACCAGAAAATTATTAAGTCATTATGGTATTCACACCCCCCTCACCAGCTATTACGGCCGAGAAAGAAAAGCAGATTATCTAATTGACACCCTGAACAAAGGTAAAAATGTGGCTTTAGTATCAGAAGCAGGAACTCCCGGAATTTCTGATCCTGGCTACCCTCTCATAAAGAGGGCGATAGAGAAAGGAATTACCGTCCAGTCAATTCCCGGCCCCTGTGCTGCTATATCCGCACTGGTAGTCGCAGGCCTGCCCACTGATGGATTCATTTTTACGGGCTTTTTACCCCGTAAGAAAGGAAAGTTAACAAAACGACTGAGAGAACTATTTAATTTCGAAAAGACAGTTATTTTTTATGAATCGCCAAACAGGATAATGGCCACTCTGGAAGTGGTCAAAGAAAATTTTGGAGAGGTGAATGTAGTTGTCGCCCGGGAATTAACGAAAAAGTTTGAAGAAGTCATCAGGGGAAGTATTGACCAGGTATTGACTCTACTTAAGGGAAGAAAAATAAAAGGCGAGGTGATAGTTCTCCTTCATAAACCTCCTGTAGGGACAGACCGCCGTGTCTGTCCGTGAAATGGGCTGACAAAGCCATCAACCCCTACCTGATATCACGGGTTGATATTCGGAGGAATTTGAGGTATAATTACTGGTGAAATGGCAATAAAAATTAGACTATTCCATAAATTTATCCTTATTATGGTCGTTCTTGCTGTCCTTCCGCTCTCCATTGTGGGACTGAGGATGATTAATATCAATAGGGTGGCTCTTCAGGATTCTATTTTAGAGCTCCATACCCATCTGGCTCAGTCGTTGGCGGAGAGGATTGACGATTACATAGATAATCTAAGAGGGAAACTATCATTTATAATCACTTCTCTGAAGATTGCAGAAATGTCCTGGTCAGAAAAGAGAGTTGTGCTGAAATCTCTTTTGGAGACAAGCGAGGATTTCGTTACTATTTCTATCGTGAATAGTAAAGGAACGGAGATAATAAAAGTCTATAACCCCAGGCTGGAAAGGAAACCAAGGCTACTTAATCTGAGGGAAGATAAGTTATTTATTAAAGCGCTTCGAGGCAGTCATGATATCGGTTCTCTCTACTACGTAGGAGACGATCCCAGGTTGAACGTGGCTTATCCTATGGTGGGAGGGCAGGTCATTTACATTGTGGTCACGGTGAACAAGCTCTGGCATAAGATTTACAGTACAATGATCGGAAGGACTGGTTTTGCCTTTCTTGTAAATAAGGAAGGGAAAATTATAGCTCACCCCCAGAAAAAGAGGGCTAAGAACTTTGAGGATGCCACTCAGTTGGCTATTGTCCAGGAGGTCCTTTCTGGCAAGACTCTGGGAAGCAAGGAGTTCACTGACGAGAGGGGAGTGGAGATGGTTGGTGCTTATGCTCCAGTGAAGAGGTTAGGCTGGGGGATGATTGTGCAGCAGGCAAAAAATGATGCCTATATCTCGGCAATAAAAATGAAGCAGAACGCCATCCTCTGGATAATTGTGTCCATCTTTGGAGCAGCCCTGGTGGGGTTTCTTACTGCCCGGGGATTGAGCCGTCCCATCCTCAAATTAATTGTGGGTGCGGGAAAGGTAGCCGAAGGCGATTTTACCCATAAAGTTGTGGTGGAGACTCACGATGAACTTTTAACTCTAGCCGATACCTTCAATTTAATGACCCAGAAATTGAAGGAATATAATGACCTGCAGATTGACAGGATAATTGCCGAGAAGACCAAGACAGAAGCAGTCATCTACAGTATTGCCGATGGAATTGTGATGACAGATTTTTCTGGCAGGATATCTCTTATGAACAAGCAGGCCCGGGAAATGCTTCAAGTTAGCGGAGAAGAGGTGCTGGGCAAAGATTTGATAGATTACATTGGAGACAAGAGGATTGCCCAGAGCCTTCATGAGATAATAGAGCAGAAAGAGAAGACTGTAGTGAGGGAGATCGACCTCTCTCAGGGTCCTTACCGGAAGTTCATAAAGACAGGCACCAATATCGTAAAGACTGAGAAAGGAAAGAATCTGGGTGTGGTTACAGTGCTCCACGACATTACTCTGGAGAAAGAGATAGAAAAGATGAAAGATGATTTTGTCCATTCCATAACTCATGACCTCAGAAGCCCAATGACTTCCATTCGTGGGTTCGCGGAGGTTCTGCTTGATGGCTCGGCTGGCGAAATAAATGAAGAGCAGAAGGAATTTTTGAAAATAATAGATGCTTCCAGCCGGAAACTTCTGGACATGATCAATAACATTTTAGATGTGGCAAAGTTAGAAACCGGTAGGATGAAACTTACTCTTAGACACTTCGACCCAAAGGAGACCGTTGAAAGGATCATCAAGATAATGGAACCACAGGCAGTAAAATCAGAGGTGAAATTATCCAGTCAGGGATTTGATACCTTTCCCAAAATTCGGGCTGACAGTGACCTGATGGAGCGGGTAATTATGAATCTGGTCTCCAATGCCATAAAGTTTACTCCTTCTGAAGGGAGCGTGGATATAATTGGACAAGACTTCCCGGATAGGATTCAAATTACAGTCGCTGATACCGGGATGGGCATTCCTCCAGACTATTTAGACACGGTATTTGACAAATTTCAGCAGGTTGGAATCGGGAAGGAAGAAAAGAGGAGGGGGACTGGTTTAGGGCTAACTATCGCCAAACATGGAGTAGAAGCCCATTTAGGAAAAATCTGGGTGGAGTCGGAAATGGGAAAGGGAAGCAGGTTCTCTTTCTGGCTTCCCAAAAAGTTGGTAAAGAGTAAAAAAGGAGAAATCGTATGTGGTTGATGGGGAAGAAGGCAACCATTCTAATTATCACTTTTATGGCTATTCTGTCTCTCTTTCTCCTATCTCAAGCTCAGGAGGAGAGGGTCGAGCTTATCGAAGTGACTGTAAAGAAGGGAGATACACTACACAAGTTTGCTGAGATATATCTACGAGACCCATCACGGTGGCCAGAGATTTACAAATATAATAAAGAGTTGGTCAAAAATCCCCACCTCATTCTTCCGGCAATGAAAATCAAGGTCCCCGTCGGCTTACTGAAAGATGAGATTGCTGACATAATCCGTATAAGAAACAAGGTGCGTACCCGGAAAAGAGGAGAATCAGAATGGGAGAGGGCGGTTCTCCGTATGAGGCTCTTCTCTGAAGATGGAATCAGAACTCTTTCTGACTCTCTCGCTCATATAAAATTTATAAAAGGCGAGATCATCAGGTTAGGGGAGAACTCACTGGTTATTCTTAGACCGGAAGAGAAAGAGGAGACAGTGGAGTTACTTTCCGGAGAGTTGAGAGCATCAGAGGCAAAGGTTCTCACTGCTTCTGCAATAGTTGAACCCCAAATCTCACCTACGCTCGCCAAACCCGACTTCAAGACAAAGATAAAGAAGGACAAGACGACCCTGGTATCTGTTTACAAGGGAAAAGTAGACCTCATATCCCAGGGAGAGAGAGTGACAATTCCTGAAGGATTTATGTCTCAGGCAAAATTGGATTACGCTCCGGAAAAACCTATCGCCCTGCCGCCCCCGCCTGACCTGGACCAGGCTAAGGAGGAGCTGGCAAAGAAACCAGCTGCTCCTGAGTTAGGTGAACAGGAAGTGGTAGAAGAAGAGATTAATTTGGAGGAGACTCTTGTCGGGCTCGATTTCTCTGAAAAGAAGAGAAGACTGGGGATAAAATATCTCCATCTTCAGGTCGCTTCTGACCCCGAATTTATGGATATCGTCGAAGATAAGAGATTGAAAAGTATCGCAGAGTACCAGAGGAGGAAACTTCCCGATGGCGAATATTTCTGGAGAATCTCTTATGTTTATGAAGACGAGTTCGAGAGCAAATATTCTCCAGTCAGAAGTTTTACAGTTGTTACTACTCCTCCCGGGTTAGAGGTGTCTTCTCCCCAAGAAAGGGAAAAAATCCCAGATGAATTTGTTAAAGTGAAGGGCAGGACAGATGAAGGTTGCATAGTAAGAGTGAATGATAAACGCATATACGTCGATGAGGAAGGAAAATTTTTCACTGTAGTACATTTAACCTTGGGAAAAAACATAATTACTGTTCAATCTGAAGATGAAAAGGGCAATGTAGCTATAGTAAAGAGAAAAATAGAAGCAGTCCATCCAAAGAAGAGAAGCTTCTGGGGTGGGCCAGGGATTGCGATTACCATAGGTTTAATGGCAATTATTTTAATAAGTGTCCTTTAGAGGTTAGAAAGATGCCTAAGAAAGTGCTTATTGTAGATAGTGATATTGATGCAAGGTTCTTAGTGAAGGTCCATTTGAGAAGATTCAATGTTGAATTTATCGAAGCCAGAGATGGAGAGTCGGGGTTGGAACTCGTCCAATCAAAGAAACCCGATTTAATTGTGATGGATTATGTTCTGCCCAGGTTGAGCGGCTACGAGATGGTAAAGAAAATTCGGAAGGATAAAGCTACCAGAAATATCCCTATAATTATAGCCACAATAGCCGGGTTCGACCTGCAGATGAAGGAATTGAATGTTATACAGTATCTCCCCAAGCCTTTCTCTCGGGAACAATTTTTAACAGCAGTGGAGAAAGCCTTAGGAAAGACACCTTTTAAAAGGAAGGAAACCAGAGTAGCCCCTCCAGGTGGTCAAACTGCAAAGGTAGTTCCTATCAAAAAGAAAAGTGAGGCTACAGCCACAATGAAAAAGATTGTTGTAGCAGATGATGAAGAGGATGTGAGAGAGTTACTGGGAAGTTTACTCAAAGATAAATATCTAGTAATCCTGGCTAGAGATGGGCTGGATTTGATAGAAAAAGTCAAAAAAGAGAGACCTGACTTAATCATCTGTGATGTGATTATGCCCGGGCAGAGCGGCTATAAGAGTATTAAAAGGTTAAGGGAGAAGCCTGAATTTCTCAATCTGCCAGTAATCTTCAATTCGGGTTTAGTTAAAGACAGAGAGTTATACGAGACCTTAAAGCCAGAAGGCCCGAGCTATTTCATAAGCAAACCATTCGGAAAGAAGGTCCTTTTAGATAAAATAGAAGAAATGTTAAATAAATAAAGGAGTAGCAGAGCAATAGTTCCGTGTTAATGTAGGGGCGACACGCAGTTTATCCCGATGTATCGGGGTGGTCGCCCAAAGTGGCAGAGCGTAAAGTCATGGGCTCATAGCTCAACGGATAGAGCACAGGGTTGCGGACCCTGGTGTGAGGGTTCGATTCCCTCTGAGCCCTTTAAATTTATAGGGATCAGGAGTGAAATTTTTTTTAATTTTTGCAAATGGGATATGTGTTGCATGGACGGGGTTTATATTCCTCTATTTTCTTAAATACAATTTCATTTCCTGGGTTATGACGGATATTCCTTCTCTCATCCAGATGTTTGTAGTATTTGCTCTGATTTTTGGGAAGAAAATATTAATGAATATTTCCATCCCTTTCCTTCTATTCTATGGAGCAGGGGGATTTTTTATTTTCGATTGGTCTTCCAGGACGATGCCTGCCCAGATAAGCCACTCGATAATGATTCTGACAACTCTCTATATTATCTATCTTATGATTACGCGCTGGGAGATAGGGAAGTTGGCAATCGGGATTATGCTCGGAATTATACTCTTTGTGCCGTTTAGAGTATTTGAGATTTACTATTTGGAAGCCCATCCAGAAATTAAAAGTCATTTCGAATTTTTTAAGGGCAAATAGTTCTATGGAGAGATGCCGGAGTGGTTGAACGGGGCGGTCTCGAAAACCGCTATCCCGATTTCGGGATCGGAGGTTCGAATCCTCCTCTCTCCGTTTGATTTAATTCCGGGGACACAATACTTAATTATGTGAAAAAAAGGGATCAGAGTCATTTTTTTACTAGCGACGGGCAAAAGACGCTTGAGCGCCCCGGTGTTCCGCTTTGCGTAACAGAAATGCGAAATTTGAGAAAGGTTGGTGAGAAAAAATGGGAAATTTGGGTAAAGTCATTTTTTGCACTCTATTGGTAGTTACTCTTCTTGCTTTTCCTTTGGGAGCAGGCAATGGGATTGTTCTAAGAATTGAATGGAATAACCCGTTCAATCCAGAAGCCTCAGACGCTCAAGATCAGTATACCGAGATACGCTATGAAGTAAAAGAAGAAGGAGCAACTATTAGAATCTATTCAATCAATGGAGAACTTGTAAAGACATTGGAAGAAGACAGTACAAAAAAGAAAGATACTATAAAATGGTATGGGAAGAATGATAAGGGCGAGGTTGTGGGAAACGGAGTATACCTGGTCAATCTCAAAATCGATAAATCTTCGAAGACCGTAAAGGTCGTCGTTCTAAAGTAGGAGGTGGTATGAAGAAGTTATTCGGTTCTGGCGTTGTTTTCTTAATTATTCTTCTTTTCATAGCATATTTTCCAAATTCAGTTTTCTCCTCATCAGGTGTAGGCACTACCACAGGGAACTTCTTGAAAATGAACATTGGCACCCGGGCTATGGGAATGGGAGAAGCATTCTGCGCTTTAGCTGATGATGTGAGCGCAATACGCTGCAACCCGGCAGGATTGGCTTTCGTTTTTAATCCAGAATTAGAGACAATGCACAATTTCTGGCTGGGCAATATAAGCCATGAATTTTTGGGTTACATCCACCCTATATCTTTGGGAACTCTGGGGATTAATGTCTCTTATCTCCATATGGGCAGAATGGACAAAATAAGCCGCGACGCGCCCCAGGGCAAGTTTAATGTATACGATATTTATGGAGGTTTGGCTTATGGTCTCCCCGTGTCAAAGTCCTTCTGTTTCGGCTTTAACTTAATGGGATTAGAGAGTAGAATCGACCGAAATAAAGCTTCTGCTTTTTTGAGGCTACAGCCACAATGAAAAAGATTGTTGTAGCAGATGATGAAGAGGATGTGAGAGAGTTACTGGGAAGTTTACTCAAAGATAAATATCTAGTAATCCTGGCTAGAGATGGGCTGGATTTGATAGAAAAAGTCAAAAAAGAGAGACCTGACTTAATCATCTGTGATGTGATTATGCCCGGGCAGAGCGGCTATAAGAGTATTAAAAGGTTAAGGGAGAAGCCTGAATTTCTCAATCTGCCAGTAATCTTCAATTCGGGTTTAGTTAAAGACAGAGAGTTATACGAGACCTTAAAGCCAGAAGGCCCGAGCTATTTCATAAGCAAACCATTCGGAAAGAAGGTCCTTTTAGATAAAATAGAAGAAATGTTAAATAAATAAAGGAGTAGCAGAGCAATAGTTCCGTGTTAATGTAGGGGCGACACGCAGTTTATCCCGATGTATCGGGGTGGTCGCCCAAAGTGGCAGAGCGTAAAGTCATGGGCTCATAGCTCAACGGATAGAGCACAGGGTTGCGGACCCTGGTGTGAGGGTTCGATTCCCTCTGAGCCCTTTAAATTTATAGGGATCAGGAGTGAAATTTTTTTTAATTTTTGCAAATGGGATATGTGTTGCATGGACGGGGTTTATATTCCTCTATTTTCTTAAATACAATTTCATTTCCTGGGTTATGACGGATATTCCTTCTCTCATCCAGATGTTTGTAGTATTTGCTCTGATTTTTGGGAAGAAAATATTAATGAATATTTCCATCCCTTTCCTTCTATTCTATGGAGCAGGGGGATTTTTTATTTTCGATTGGTCTTCCAGGACGATGCCTGCCCAGATAAGCCACTCGATAATGATTCTGACAACTCTCTATATTATCTATCTTATGATTACGCGCTGGGAGATAGGGAAGTTGGCAATCGGGATTATGCTCGGAATTATACTCTTTGTGCCGTTTAGAGTATTTGAGATTTACTATTTGGAAGCCCATCCAGAAATTAAAAGTCATTTCGAATTTTTTAAGGGCAAATAGTTCTATGGAGAGATGCCGGAGTGGTTGAACGGGGCGGTCTCGAAAACCGCTATCCCGATTTCGGGATCGGAGGTTCGAATCCTCCTCTCTCCGTTTGATTTAATTCCGGGGACACAATACTTAATTATGTGAAAAAAAGGGATCAGAGTCATTTTTTTACTAGCGACGGGCAAAAGACGCTTGAGCGCCCCGGTGTTCCGCTTTGCGTAACAGAAATGCGAAATTTGAGAAAGGTTGGTGAGAAAAAATGGGAAATTTGGGTAAAGTCATTTTTTGCACTCTATTGGTAGTTACTCTTCTTGCTTTTCCTTTGGGAGCAGGCAATGGGATTGTTCTAAGAATTGAATGGAATAACCCGTTCAATCCAGAAGCCTCAGACGCTCAAGATCAGTATACCGAGATACGCTATGAAGTAAAAGAAGAAGGAGCAACTATTAGAATCTATTCAATCAATGGAGAACTTGTAAAGACATTGGAAGAAGACAGTACAAAAAAGAAAGATACTATAAAATGGTATGGGAAGAATGATAAGGGCGAGGTTGTGGGAAACGGAGTATACCTGGTCAATCTCAAAATCGATAAATCTTCGAAGACCGTAAAGGTCGTCGTTCTAAAGTAGGAGGTGGTATGAAGAAGTTATTCGGTTCTGGCGTTGTTTTCTTAATTATTCTTCTTTTCATAGCATATTTTCCAAATTCAGTTTTCTCCTCATCAGGTGTAGGCACTACCACAGGGAACTTCTTGAAAATGAACATTGGCACCCGGGCTATGGGAATGGGAGAAGCATTCTGCGCTTTAGCTGATGATGTGAGCGCAATACGCTGCAACCCGGCAGGATTGGCTTTCGTTTTTAATCCAGAATTAGAGACAATGCACAATTTCTGGCTGGGCAATATAAGCCATGAATTTTTGGGTTACATCCACCCTATATCTTTGGGAACTCTGGGGATTAATGTCTCTTATCTCCATATGGGCAGAATGGACAAAATAAGCCGCGACGCGCCCCAGGGCAAGTTTAATGTATACGATATTTATGGAGGTTTGGCTTATGGTCTCCCCGTGTCAAAGTCCTTCTGTTTCGGCTTTAACTTAATGGGATTAGAGAGTAGAATCGACCGAAATAAAGCTTCTGCTTTTTCCTCTGATGTGGGAATTATGCTTTCCACTCCTAACCGTACATTTTCCTTTGGATTGGTGGGGCAGAACCTGGGGACAAAGATGAGGGGGGAGAAGCTGCCTATAAATATCAAAGCTGGTTTAGCTTGTAAGATTAAATTTTCCCAGGAGAGAGTCGACCTTTCAATTGCCCTCGATGCAAATAAACCTATAGAGGGAGATTTTAATTTCTCGTTAGGGATTGAGCATGTTTTGTTGGAGACTTTTGCAGTTAGAGCAGGATATAAGTATGACTTACAAAAGACAGGGCTAAGCAATTTAGCCGGGTTGAGAGTGGGCGCAGGCTTACGTTGGAGGGGACTTCTAACGAATTATGCGTGGGCGCCGTATGCTTCTCTGGGAACAACTCATATGGTCTCTTTGGGATACAGATTTGGTAAGGCAGGAAGACTCCCCACGGTAAAGCTTATATTACAGGCTGATCCCGGGGTTTTCTCTCCCAATAATGATGGAATGGACGATGTCACTGACCTGGTAATAGCGGGTGAGAATTTAGAGAAAGTAGAAAAGTGGAAATTTCGAATCAAAGATAAAGACGGTGCGATTGTATTAAGAAAGTCCGGGGAGATTTTACCTATCTCTATCGCTTGGGATGGAACTGATGCAGAAGGCAATCTGGTTCCTGATGGACTATATACTTGTCAGATAGAGACAAAAGAGTGGGGGAGATTGCCTGCAAAGTCTGAATGGACACCGACTTTAGTTGACAATACTTTACCCAGGGCTGAGATTATTATTACTACAAGAGCATTTTCTCCCAATGGCGATGGCATAGATGATACAGTGACTCTCCAGCTTAAAGCGCAAGATGCCAACGAGATAAGAAGCTGGATGGTTGAGATATACAATAGACAGGGGAAGCTGGCGAAAACTTTTAAGGCCGAAGAGCCACTTCCCCAATCTATTGTCTGGGATGGTAAAGACGATTACTACAAGGCAACTGTTCCTGCTGGGGAATATAGGGTAAAATTAGTCGTCTATGACGTTGCCTGGAATAAGGGAACCTCTTCTTCTAAAAAATTGAAGGTGGAAATGCCATTACCCAAACTTGGGAAAGGGATAAAAGTAGAAAAAGAGGAGCGAGGATTAAAGATTACTTTCTCGGTAAAGGTCCTTTTCGGCATAGGTAAATCTGTTCTTCGTGAAGATGGTTACGTTGCTATACAGCAGGCGATAAGAGTGCTCAAAGAGTACCCTCTCAATAAGGTCTCTATTGAGGGACATACCGATAGCGTGGGAAGCAGCGCCTATAACCAGAAATTATCGAAGATGCGGGCTAAAGCAGTCTATGACTATCTGGTAGAAACAGGAGAAATCGACCCCGCTCGGCTCAGTGTAAAAGGCTGGGGAGAAGGGAGTCCAATTGCCTCAAATAGGACTGTGAGGGGAAGGGACCTGAATAGACGGGTGGAGATAATCATCCTCAAGAAGAAGGAGGAATAGAATGAGAGGCGGCGCAAAAATTTTCTTCATACCATTTTTTACTTCTATTTTTGTTTCGGCAGCGGTCTGTTTTCTTTTCTTTGTTTACGGGATTCCATTTCTGGAGAGAGTGGAAGTCCCGGATGTAAGAAGGGCAACCATTGACCAGGGTAGACTTATTATGGAAAATAGAAGTCTCTTCTTGCTTGTGGAGTCGGAAACAGAAGACCCTTCTATTCCCGAAGGCTCAATTATCAATCAGAGCCCTCTTCCAGGCTCTCTGGTTAAAAAAGGCACACCCATAAGCGTTGTGCTCAGTAAGGGTAAGGGAGGAATAGCCCTTCCCAATTTCTCTTCGGTTCCCCTGGAGGAGGCACGCAGGATATTAGCGGAGATGAGGCTTAAAATAGGTAGCATAACCGAGCGATCTTCCGTTTCTGTTGCCAAGGGTTCCATAATTTCCACCTTTCCTTCTCCCGATTCCATAGTGAAAGAAGGGACAATAATAGACCTCGTTCTTGGCAGAAGGTTGGGACAAGCAAAGGAGATTTTAGAGAGGGCAGGCTTGAGAGTAGGTCGGATAGACTATGTATGCGATATAGAGAAATTATTCGATATCATTTTGCGGCAGAATCCCAGGCCGGGAAAGAATGTCCCTAAATCGACAGTTGTGAACCTTACCATAAATACTGAAGAAGAGGAATAACATGGTAGTTTGCTGGAGAGGTGTCCGAGTGGACGAAGGAGTACGCCTGGAAAGCGTATGAACGGGAAACCGTTCCGTGGGTTCGAATCCCACCCTCTCCGAATGATTCACAGGAGGGGTCGCTGGAGCGACGAATAAGGAGCTCCGGGTAGCGACGGGCGCGAGACGGTGAACGCCCCGGGTTCGAAGGACAGCGGCAGTGAGCGGGCCGGCCCTGAGGACAGGGGAGAGAAGGGTAAGTCCGAAGAGGAATCCTAAATTTTAGAAAAAAATTAATACAAACCAAAAGTTCGTCTATTAATTGTTAGATTTAAAATAAATGAAAATAATATTCTCAAAAATATTTAAATTTATTTTAATTTTACTTATTTTAGTTATTGTATTAATAATTGTTTTGCTAAAATATGTTTGGCAACCTTTTTCGCCAAAAATCGCTCAAACATACAATGGAGTTTATCAATGGGGTATAGAAACACCAATTGAAAAGGTTAAAAATATATATGGGAGTGGAGAATATCTAAAACATCCTGAAGGTGATATTAGTATTAATTGGATAAGATTTGAATCGCATGAAGAGATCAAATTAAAAAATCAAGATAATTATAAAGCTATTGATGCAGGAAAGATTAAATTATGGCTATTGTTCAGTAAGGGGATAAACAAATCAGATCAGAGATTATTGGATGAGGAAAAAAGTAATTTAGTATGCCTTTTCAGAAATGATAATTTTCCTATATATTTATCTGGATCAGATCAAATTATTGAGTATGCAACGATTGATAGATGGTTTCTTTATTCTCCACAAAAAGCTATCTATTTTTATGTCCATCTTGCAAGAAAAGTTGATGCGAGTGCAAATATTAAAAATCTAACAAGTCAATCAAGCGGATTGAAATAGCGGGGGAAGAATTCCGGGGACACAATACTTAATTACGTGAAAAAAAGGGGCAGAGTCATTTTTTTACCGTTTGATACACAGGAGGGTCGCTGGAGCGACGAATAAGGAGCTCCGTGGTAGCGATGGGCGCGAGATGGTGAGCGCCCCGGGTCCGAGGGACAGCGGCAGTGAGCGGGCCGGCTCTGAGGTTCTGGGAGGATAGGGGAGAACCGAAGATGTCGGCGTTAGATTAAAAATGTAATGAAATATTTCAATAAATATCTATTTTTAACATTTCTTTTTTTGTTTTTTGTATCAAATTGTACAAATAATAATAATGACAAGGAGATAAATTCAATGGGACAAAAAATACCAATTAAAATAGAATTATCACCAATAAATAATTCCGGGATATCCATTAATTTAATAAATATGAAAAATAAATTAGTTGCTGTTTATTTAGGTATCGACAAACCATTTGATCTATTTATATTTGATGAAAATCATAATAGAATAAATCCAACTAGAACAATTGCAAGAAAAGTACCAAGAGACTTTAAAAAGCCTATTTCAGCGGTTGCTGTTTTGCTGCAACCAAATCAGAATTATCAGTTAAAGTTACTGAATATTGCATATAAAAATAATAAATTTAGGACATCATGGACTAAAGGTTTATATTATCACGAATATGATTTATTACCAGGCACATACAGATTCAGAATAATGAGTGATTTATTTGTAGAAGAATCTTCAAAATTAAGTAAAGATATGGAGTTTAAAAAAGATCAATTATTTTCCATAGAATCTAACGAAGTTGAGTTAATTTTGAAGGAAGGAATAAAAATGGATTTTATTGAATTCAATAAAAAGGTACATTCTATTAAAAAAGGAATGAATAAATATGAGGTTTTAGCTTTGCTGGGAAACCCTCACAAAAAAGAAAATAATTTATGGGATTATGATTATACGGATGGCCCTGCCCCAAAACCAGGCCAGCATCTTTGTTATGGTGTAGAAATTATTTTCAAAAATGATATTGTAATAGAGATTAACAAAGCAATGGCAGATATGATGTAGTATGTGAAAATAAATGAAATCTAACAAGGCGCTGCAGCTGACCAAAAAGCTACGCTTTTTGGCAGCTGAGCTCAAACGTTAGATTAAATAATAATATAATGCTTAAAAAAAATTACTTTATGTTTGTATTTTAACATTTGTAATATTTCTAATTGTAGATATATTTTTAATTCACTTCATTACTGACTTTTCAATCGAATCCCCTCCCGATACAATAGCTGTACTTAATACTAAAAGAACGAGTGAGGGAGAACTTAAATTAGTAAAAGTAGTCTGGGATGGATTCCTTGATCGGATAGAACATGTGGTTTTGTATACTGGGAAAATTACTTATAATGATCGGGGAGAGGCTCAATTCGAAAATGAAATATTTAATACTATTATTGATGAGAAGCGAACAGTTGTCAAGGGTGAGATAGATCTTGATAATGAAGAAATAAAAATATTGTATGACGATGGACAAACAGACAGAATGAGTTATATGAAAAATGAAAATGATCTTTAACTTGAAAATCAATATGAATAAAAAAGAATTCCGGGGACACAATACTTAATTACGTGAAAGAAGTAAAAAAAGGTCAGAGTCATTTTTTTACGACCCGATTTGTAACGGACTCCGATTTATCGGAGCCTCTACATTTGGCAATATTCGAGAATAAGGAGACAGTAAAATGGATAAGAAAAAGAACGTGCTTGATTTCTTGAAGATGAAAAAAGACAGGGAAAAGATTACGTTTCTCACATGTTATGATTATCCTACTGCTACTTTTGCGGAAAAAGCCGGTTTGGATATGCTTCTGGTTGGCGATTCGCTGGGTATGGTTGTTTATGGATATGAAGGTACCATACCAGTAACAATGGAGCAGATGATTGTTCATTCGGAAGCTGTGCGCCGGGGAGCTCCCAATATTTTCGTTATTGGCGATATGCCATTTATGTCTTATCAGGAATCTGTAGAGAAGGCAATATATAATGCCGGAAGATTCTATAAAGAAGCAGGTGCGGATGCTATCAAACTTGAAGGTGGAAGGAGAGTAATCAATCGAATTAAAGGGATTGTAAATGCAGGAATGGTAGTAATGGGTCATATTGGATTGACTCCTCAAAGTTCAGGTCAGTTAGGAGGATTCAAAGCTCAGGGTAGAACTGCTCAAACTGCCATGGAGTTAATTTTGGATGCAAAAGCGATTGAAGAAGCAGGTGCTTTTGCTATTTTGCTTGAGGCTATACCGCCAGAAGTAGGGAAGATTATCACCGAAAGAAGTCAAATACCTGTTTTAAGTATTGGCGCAGGAATTGATTGCGATGGTCAACTGCTGATTGTTGGTGATATGTTGGGATTGTTTGAAGCATTTACTCCTAAATTTGTGAAAAAATACGCTTCTTTGAGTGACGATATTACAGAGGCATTCAGGAAATATATACAGGATATAAAGGAAAAGAAGTTTCCCGAAGAGAAACACACATATAGAATGGAACCAGGTGAGAAAGAAAAACTTGAGAAAATGGTATCGGGGATGTAATTGGAGTCCTTCCGAAAGGAAGGCAATTTATTAAAAGGAAAGGTTAAAAGATGAAAAAATTCAAGAAAATTCTGCTTATTCTTTTTCTTATTTCGCTATTTGTCTTTGTGGGAGGAACAATTGCTTTAAGGATTGCATTTCCTCCGGCAAAGGTGAAAGCTATGTTGATAACCAGGATGTCTGAAGTCCTCCACAGGCAGGTAGAGATAGAAAGTATCTCCGTTGGTCTCAGAGGACTTAGAGTCAAAGGTTTCAAAATTTCCCAGAAGCCATCATTCGACAAAGGGACCTTTGTGCAGGCAGGACAGTTTCTGGTAAGGCCAAAATTTCTCCCCCTTCTTAAAAAGCAGATTTCCATAAGCGAAGTTACGCTCATCTCTCCCAAGATAAATATTATAAGAAAAGCGGACGGCTCATTTAATTTCAGCGACCTTATGGTAGAGAAAATACCTGAGGCAAAGAAAGAAGAAAAGGCAGAAAAGGGTCTGCCGGCAAAAGTTAAGCCAATAGCCTTCTCTTTCCTGGTATCGAAAGTAACCATATCCGGGGGAGAAGTGAAATTTGTAGACAGGACGCCACAGAAGCTATCGGCAGATTTGAAGAACATTAACCTGAGTGTTTACGGCATTTCGCTTGTTTCACCTTTCTTTGTGGAAGCCTCTTTTGATGTGGCAAAGGAGAAATTGGAGGGTTCTTTTGCCTTTAAAGGAAGTGTTGACATAAAAGAAAAGAGTATCAAGATTAAGAAAGCTTTAGCAACTATAGCTGGTGTAGGAATAGGAGCTACCGGGAGTGTGGAAAAGTTTATGGAGCCAGAGAAACTCTCTTTTGCAATTAATATAAAAAGTGAAGATTTTGCGCTGGAGGAGCTTTCCAAGACATTTCCTTTCTCCGGAGATTTTCTAATGTCTGGTGAGCCAGATATAAACGCAGATATCTCCGGGAATTTGAACAGAATCAAGATTAAAGGTAATATTGGTATTAAAAAAGTCGAGGTATTGTTTAAGGACTTATTCCATAAGCCTTCTGGTATAGACGGGGGAATGGGAATTGATATTGTCCTTGAACACAATAACATTCTGAAGTTGAACTCAATATCAATAGCTCTTGGTGAGATGAAAGCTTCTGCCTCCGGGAAGGTAGTAGGGCTTAAGGAAGAGAAGAGACTCAATCTTAAAGTTTCTCTGGAAAAATTTGATATGAAATCGCTCCAGGAGTTAGTCCCTCTCGTCAAGGACTATGGGCTTGCGGGAATAGTGGCAGGGGAGACAAAGATTTCAGGTGTACCGGAGTCACTAAATATTTCCGGAAAGATAGGCGTAAAAAATATAGAGTCAATCCAGAAAGAAATGACCGTAAAACTGGACAGGTCCAATTTAAAATATTCAGGAAATATTCTGGATTTCAAAAAGCCGAAGGTCAATTTTAATCTGGATATAGGGACAATGGAAGTGAAAGTGGCGGAGAAACCGAAAAAGCCAAAAGAGGGAAAGCCTGCAGCAAAGAAGGCGAAACAAGAGCCACCAGCTGTAAAAGAGAAGCCATCTCCTAAAGTTGGGATTCCACCGGATGCTACGGTCTCAGGGAAAATCAAGCTCAAGAAACTATCCTTTCAGAACTATCAGATATCCAATTGTTCGGCAAAACTGGACCTTGCTAAATCGATACTAAAACTGAAACTTCTCTCTCTATCAGCGTACGACGGTAGTATGAAAGGCTCTCTCTCCGCCGACCTTAAAGGCTCTTCTTTGGATACCCTTAAATTCAATCTCGATAGTGACGTCAAAAATCTCGATATACATAAGGTTATCCAATCTATGGGCAGGAAAATGAAGGGACAGTTTTATGCTATAGCTTCTGGAAAGATAAAGATTTCTGGCAGGGGAAAAGATTTTTCTAAATTGAATGGTTCAGGTCTCATGGAGATAAAAGATATGAAGATAAAGGGAATAAAGATTCTGGACAAGATTGCTTCTGCTGCCAAAATTCCCGAACTTAAAGAGACAAGTTTCCAATCGGCAAGCGGGAAACTCACCATTAAAAAAGGGAAGGTATATCTTACAGATGTGAAGACAGAAGGTGGAGACAAACTGGATGCTTATTGTTCCGGCAATGTTGATCTGGTTAAGAAGAGGCAGGATATAAAGGGTGATATTAAGTTTACCAAAGAATACTCTGGTGGAGACTTTGTCAAATATGCTGGTGACTCTGAAGGAAGAGTAACTGTGCCATTTAAGATTGCCGGAACATTTGAAGACCCAAAAGTTAATCTCGACTGGGGGAAATTAACTAAGAAGGCAGCAGAAAAGGCTGGCAAAGATATTTTGAAAAAGGGAATAGAGGAAGGCTTAAAGAAACTTTTTAAGAAATAAAATAGCCACAAATCGGTAATCGCAAATCGGTAGTCGCAACCTTTAGGTTGCGTTTATATACGCTCCGACCAATCGGAGCGACTACCTTCTGCGGAGCAGAAGATGACGGGGCGGTAGTTCAGTTGGGAGAACGCTTCCCTCGCACGGAAGAGGTCAGGGGTTCAAGTCCCCTCCGCTCCACCATGGGGAGGTGAGCATGAAACCTAATATTCAAACAGCTGTAAATGCGGAATTCGAGGTAGCTGCGAAATTCGTTGAACTAGGTTATGTTGTTTTATTTCCATCAGGTGGTAACGAACGATATGATTTAGTTATCGAAAGAGACAATAAATTTCTAAAAATCCAGGTGAAATGCGTTAGGATAAGAAAAGGGCGGCTATCTGTGAACTTACAAACTTTTAGCATACGTCCTCGAGGTAGAGTTGTACAAAAATCGTATGGCAACGATATAGATTGCATTGCAGTTAACTGTCCAGATAATGGAGAAATTTATTTCCTACCTCCTAGATTGTTTGCTGGTAAGACTAGGATACACCTCAGAATTAACGCCCCTAAGAATAATCAGGCGGTTGATATAAATTGGGCTAAAGATTATTTAGATTTTAAAAGTTGAAGTCCGAGTTAAAATCTAGATGGCTTCACTAGGTTCGAAGGACTCAAAAAGGGGTCAGAGTGATTAAATGTCCAAAATGTGGTTACGAGAATAAGGATGACGCATTATATTGCGGGATGTGTTATGAACCGTTCAGGAAAAAGGCAGAACCTCCCGAATTTCCTGAACCCGAAGAAGAAAAAGGGCCGTCTTTGCAAAAAGATGTATGTACTAACCATCCAGACCGTCCAGCGCAGGGATTTTGTGCAGTTTGTCAACGCGATTTCTGTTTTGACTGTCTTCAGGAAAAAGATGGACAATTAGTTTGCAATCAATGTTCTACAGGAGTAGTACCAAAAAGAACAAAATATGGTCAAGGAATCGCACGTGAGCAATATGGGATATTCACTCCAGAAAAGGGTTTTTTCCGTAAATGCTGGGAATTAATTGTATATCCCAAGAAATTTTTTGAAGAATTACCTCAGGAAGGAGGTTTTGGCGCACCGATAAAGTTTTATATGGTAACATTAGGTTTGCTGCTTGCGGCAATTTGCATACCCACATTAATATTTTCTCTCGCCAAGCCGATAGGTTCACCTGTTGCTTTGATAGGTGTAGCGTTTTTATTCTTCATTTTCTCTTTAGTCGGCTTGTTGGGCATATTAGGTCTTTTTATTAATGCTGGTGTCTACCATTTCTTTGTGAAATTATTTGGTGGTAAAAGAGATTACGAACAAACTTTTCGTGTTGTTACTTATATAGGTGTAGCCGTTAGTGTTTGGACTATTGGTTTATATCTTCTTTTACTTATTTTTATCGGGGGTGACATATTATCAGCATTCCTCGCTGCTGGTGCCACTAAGTCACCTGAAGTTATTCTATATTTTGCTGAACAGTTTAAGAGCACTTTTTTGTTCTGGACAATAATTTATAGTCTATTCTGGCTTTATGTAACTTTTGTTGTCCAGGTAGAAGGATTCAGAAAATTCCAAATTCTTACCACTCCTAAGGCAATTGGGGTTGTAATTTGTCCTGTTATTATATGGACTTTATTCAGTCTTCTTATTCCTAAGAGAGAAAAAGTACTCTATCGCAAAAAATATGAGATAAAACAAATCCATTACCATATAGAAGGTTACGATGTCTTACCTGGTATTAGCACTAAAATATAGACCACAAACGTTCGATGAGATTGTAGGGCAGGAGCATGTCTCTAAGACTTTAAAGAATGCCATTACCTCAGGTAAAGTTGCCCACGCTTACCTCTTTTCAGGACCCAGAGGCATAGGCAAGACGACTACTGCACGCATCTTAGCTAAAGCACTGAATTGTAAACAAGGTCCCACGCCCCAGCCCTGCAACAAGTGTACATCCTGTGTGGAAATTGTCAGAGGCAGTTCCATCGACGTTCTGGAAATCGATGGCGCATCCAACAGGGGAATTGATGAGATAAGGGCTTTAAGGGAGAACGTAAAATTTGCTCCCGTCTCCTCTCACTACAAAATCTACATTATTGATGAGGCACATCAGATTACTCACGACGCTTTCAATGCTCTCCTGAAGACTCTGGAGGAACCTCCCCGGCACGTCATCTTTATGTTGGCCACCACTCAGCCGGAGAGGATTCCACCCACCATTCTTTCCCGATGCCAGAGGTTTTCCTTTAAACTGATTCCTCAGAAGAAAATCTTTGACAGACTAAATTACATTGTGGGAAAAGAAAAACTGAAAATAGAAAAGGAGGTTCTCGATCTAATTGCTTACAGAGGAGAAGGAAGTCTCAGGGATGCCCAGAGCCTGCTCGACCAGGTTATTTCTTATGCTGGCGGTAAGAAGATAGACTTACAGGAGACAAATTTCATTCTGGGTGTTCTTCCATTTGAGCGCCTGGTAGAATTTTCCGACCTCATCGCTGAGCACAAAGGCAGGGAGATTCTCTCCCTCATAGATGAGATAACCGAATCCGGTTATAACCTCCACCAGTTTATCAAAGACCTGAGGCAACACTTCAGAAATATGCTGCTTATAAAAGTGGCAGGAGAGAATACGAAAATTTTGCAACTTCCCCATAAGCACCTGGAAATCCTTCTCAAAAAAGGAGGCCGGTTTACGGAAGAAAACATGGTGAGGATTATCGACCTTCTCAGCAAGACCTACGAATCTATGAAGTGGAGCGAACAGCCGCGGCTGGTGATAGAGGTCGATATGTTTCGTCTCTGTCAGCCATATATCCCCATTGGAGAAATTATTGAGAGAATCAGGAGACTGGAAAAGTCGCTAACCCTTGAAGAGAAAAAAGGGGAGCCTTCTGCGGAAAGATATGTTCGGGAAGGCAAGAAACCTCCTCTCATGCTCAGGGAGGAGAAGAAACTCCCGGCAGGAGATAATTCGGAGATTCAGGAAATTGGACAGCGCTGGGAAGAAGTTCTCGAATCTGTCAGAAAACTGGACATTCCTCTCCACTCTTGCCTTCTCGAGGGTTCGCCCGTCCGTATGGAAGGAGAACTCCTGTACATCGTTTTTCCCAAAAATTACAGTTTCCATAAGGACAGGGTAGAGAAAAAGTCGAATATTGTCGAACAAGCTATAAAGGGAGTTCTCGGGAAAGAGCTCAAGATAAAATGTATGACTGGCGAGATTAATGCTACCTCGCCGACAAAAGAGAAGGTGGAGAAAGATGAGTCAGCTCCTGAGGAGTTTTTAGGAGAGTCTGAGCCAGAGGAGAAAGTGGTGGCTCCCAACCAGGAGCCGGTTTTCAATTCCGAGGAAAAAAAAGAAGTTGACCCAATTGTAGAAAAGGTGCTCAAAATGTTTGAAGGAAAAATCGTGAAGGAAGAGCGTGAAGAAAAGTAATTTTGGTGAATTAAAATGCCTATCTATTCCAAATCTTTACAGAGACTAATCTCGGCTTTGCACTGTTTGCCGGGCATCGGGCCGAAGAGTGCCCAGAGGTTAGCATTCCATATATTGAAGAGTTCCCGGGCAGAGGCTAATGAATTAGCTCAATCTATTCTCGCGGCAAAGGAGAAGATGAAAAGCTGTTCTGTTTGTGGCAATATCACTGATAGCGACCCTTGTTTGATATGTGATGATTCTACCAGAGATGGAAGCACCATCTGCGTCGTAGAACAGCCGCAGGACATCTTCATTTTTGAAAAGATGGGAGAGTATAAAGGAACGTACCATGTGCTTATGGGCGCACTTTCTCCCCTTGATGGAGTTGGTCCTGACGATTTAAAGATAAAGGAACTGGTCACAAGAATTGAACAGGACAAAATCAAAGAAGTGATAATTGCTACAAATCCGAATGTGGAAGGCGAAGCAACTGCTGCTTATCTCTCGAAACTCATCAAGCCTCTGGGAGTGAAGGTGACCCAGCTGGCGCAGGGAATGCCTATGGGCAGCGACCTGGAGTATGCCGATGAAGTCACCTTGGCCAAAGCCCTGGAAGGCAGGCGAGAGATCTGAATTTACGATTGTTCTTTTTTTAATAATGGAGAAGATATCAAGAAGTCGGCCGTGGAGCGATTACAAGCAATCGGTATATCGTGCAGGACAGCCAGCCTGAGAACCGCTTTTATGTCCACATCGTGCGGATGAGAAGATAAGGGGTCCCAGAAAAAGATAATAAGGTCTGCCGTTTTTTCTGCTATCATAGCTCCCACCTGGGAATCTCCTCCCAGGGGACCACTCAGAAGAAGGTTGACCGGTAATCCCACATCTTTTATAATTCTTTCTCCTGTTGCCTTGGTTGAATAGATTTCGAACTTTTGCAAGGTGCCTTTGTTGAATTTTGCCCAATCAACCATATCCTTCTTTTTGCCATTATGAGCGACAAGTACCATAGTCTTCTTTTTCATTGTATTTGTACTCCTTTTACTGGATGATTTCTTCATACTGTCTTCAATATAGCATATCCGATAAGAAAAGACAATATATTTGACCCTTCTGTAGCAGCAAAGCGCTGTCATTGCGAACGAAGTGAAGCAATCTCCAGACTGCCACGCTCCTTTCAGTCGCTCGCAGTGACATAATTATATACCACAATTTCGCTCTGCAGCTACAATGAATATACACACTGTGCAGTGGAAAAAAGGAGGTAGCAAATGAAAAAGGTTCTTGGCATTGCGGGAAGTCCCCGTAAGGGAGGCAATACTCACATTTTAGTTTCCCAAATTCTGAAAGGCGCCAGAGAAGCGGGCGCCAGGACAGAGCTAATTTCTCTCAGCAACTTGAGAATTAAGGAGTGTGATGGATGCTATACCTGCTGGGAGACCGAGGTCTGTAGAATTAATGATGGAATGAAGCGAATCTATAAGAAACTTATAGATAGCGATCGCATAGTTTTAGGTACTCCTATGTACTGGTTTGGACCGAGCGTTTCCATGAAAGCCCTTATAGACAGGCTGCTCTATTTCGACTGTTCAAAAAATAAGGATAAGATAAAGGGGAAAGAGGTTGTTTTAGCTATAGCCTTTGCAGGCGAAGACCCCAACACTGCAAATCCTCTTTTGAGGATGATGGAAATGAGCGCAAGATACCTGGGAATGAAGCTTAAAGGGAAAATACTCGCGCCCGGCGTGCCGGAGAAAGGTGCCATAAAGAAAAAGAAAAGAAAGTTGAAAGAAGCTTTCAATCTGGGACGGTCAATTATCCTCTCCCCTGGGGGGAGAGGGTAGGGGTGAGGGGGAAATCTTTTGACAAAGAGGATATTTTTTGCTAAAATTGGCTGAACTTTTGTCAAAAATCTACAAGGAGAAAAGAAAATGGCAAAACTGATAGAGGTAAGATTCCATGGTCGTGGAGGTCAGGGAGCAAAGACAGCAGCCCAGCTTCTGGCAGAAACGGCCTTGGGTGGGGGGATGTACATTCAGGCATTTCCTGAATATGGTCCCGAAAGGGCAGGAGCACCCATGAAGGCTTTTACCCGCATCAGCGATGAGCCAATAAATCTCCACTGTGGAGTAACCAGCCCGGGCGTGGTGGTAGTAATAGACTCCACAATTATGGAGACAATCGATGTGGCTGAGGGCCTGGGAGATGAAGGGATTCTCATTGTGAATACAGAAGAGAAGCCGGAGGCAATTCGGCAGAAGATAAAATTTAACAAAGGAAAAGTATTTACCGTAAATGCTACTCAGATTTCCCTGGACACTCTGGGAAGACCTATGCCCAACACACCTATGCTGGGAGCATTGATAAAGGCTACAGGAATAGTTAGTATGAAAGATCTGGAAGAGAAACTAAAAAAGAAGTTCCTGAAGAAAATTGGAGAGAAGGCAGTTAAGGGAAATATCGAAGCCATTGAAAGAGCCCATAAGGAAGTGGAATCTGGCTGATTTTTATAGGGAGGATTTATGAAAGAGAAAGGCTGGAAGGATATACCGATTGCTGGATTAATCGTTGAAGCAGGAAATGCTAAAGAATATAAGACAGGTGACTGGAGGACGTTCAAGCCAGTGAGGGATGTAGAGAAATGCACAAACTGTCTCACCTGCTGGATATATTGTCCCGATTCATCAATCCTGGTATCCGGGGACAAGATGACTGGATTCGACTACGACCACTGCAAGGGCTGTGGCATCTGTGCCCAGATATGCCCTGTTAAATGCATTGAGATGGTCAAGGAATAATATTACTGGAGGAAAAATAATGAAAGATAAATTAGCTCTGACAGGAAATGAAGCAGTAGCCCATGCAATGCGCCAGATAAATCCGGATGTGTTAGCAGCCTATCCCATTACTCCCCAGACAGAGATTGTGATGGCATTTTCCCGGTTCGTTGCTGATGGAGTTGTGGATACAGAGACGATTCCTGTGGAGTCAGAACACAGCGCAATGAGCGCCTGTGTGGGAGCATCTGCCTCAGGAGTAAGGGCGATGACAGCCACATGTTCTCAGGGTCTGGCACTAATGTGGGAGATAGTCTATATAGCCTCTTCGCTGAGGCTTCCCATCGTAATGCCTGTGGTAAATCGTGCTCTTTCAGCACCCATAAACATTCACTGTGACCATTCAGATTCTATGGGAGCCAGAGATTCCGGCTGGATACAGATATATTGCGAGAATGGACAAGAAGCGTATGAGTCGACCATTTTGGCAGTGAGGATTGCTGAAGATGAGAAGATACTTCTCCCGGTTATGGTATGCCTTGATGGATTCATAACCAGCCATGCGGTGGAAAGGATTCAGCTTCTGGAAGATAAAGTGGTAAAGGGGTGGATAGGTGAGAGAAAAACAAAATACTCCCTTTTAGATGTTAAAAATCCTATAACATATGGCCCACTCGATTTGCAGGACTACTACTTTGAGCACAAAAGGCAAGAAGCCGAGGCAATGAGAAATGCCTACTCAGCAATACCCAAGGTTGTAGATAAATTTGAGAAACTTATAAGAAAGAGATACGACTACTTAGAAGAGTATAAGATGGATGGCGCTGACCTTGCAGTTCTCTGTCTTAGCTCCACCTACGGCACAGCCAAAACAGCAGTTGACCGCCTGCGGGCAAAAGGCGTAAAAGCAGGTATGGTAAAATTGAGATTCTTCCGTCCTTTCCCGGCAAAAGAGGTTGTAAACGCACTTTCTAAGGCGAAAGCAGTAGCCATCCTCGACAGAAGCGACACATTCAGCAATCAGGGTGGACCAGTTTTCAATGAGATAAGGTCAGCTTTCTATGAGAAAAAAGATAAACCTTTTATAATAAACCATATTTACGGGCTCGGAGGAAGAGACATCAACGTTGAAGATATAGAAAAAGTCTACACAGAGCTCGAAGAGATTCTTAAACAGAAGAAAGTAGAAACCCTGGTAAACTATCTCGGCGTAAGAGAATAGTATTTGTATGGGCGACACGCAGTTTATCCCGCTATAGCGGGGTGGCCGCCTAAAAGAATGAATGTAGCAGCAGAGCGAAGCTCTGCGTTAATATAGCATAATCGGAGGCACATAATGGCAACTCTTAAAGAATTAGTAAAAAGACCAGAAGTTCTAACCGGAGGCCATCGTCTCTGTGCTGGCTGCGGCGCTTCCATTGCTGTCCGGCAGGTCCTTCTGGGAACAGCGGACCCTGTGGTTGTGGGATGTGCTACAGGTTGTGTGGAAGTAGCCACCACAATCTATCCATATACAGCTTGGAATTCGCCATTCATACACAATGCCTTTGAAAACGTTGCCGCCACAATAAGTGGCGTAGAGACCGCCTATCTGGCCCTTAAAAAGAAAGGGAAAATAAAGAAAGAGATAAAGTTTATCGCTTTTGGCGGCGATGGTGGTACATATGATATAGGATTACAGTCACTTTCCGGAGCTCTGGAAAGAGGCCACAATATGGTCTATGTCTGCTACGATAACGAAGCCTATATGAACTGCCTTAGCCTCTCTACTTTAATAGCCACCAAAGATGGTCTTAAAAGAATTACTGAAATAAAAATAGACGAAGAAGTTTATGCCTTTGATATGAACATGCATCAGTTAGTTTTAAAAAGATGCAGTGGCATCTTCGATAATGGCATACACGATATATATAAACTTTCTACTTTGCATCATTCTATCAAAGCGACTTCCAACCATCCCTTTTTGGTCCTCAAGAGAAAAGGTCGAGGCAGAGTCAATGAATTAGTGTGGAAAGAACTAAAAGACATTTCCTCTGGTGATGAAATTGTTGTTTCTAAACAATTAGTACCTGGTAAATCAAAAAAGTTAGATTTTAACAAGGTCAAAAAGGGAAATTACAAGGTAAACAGAATAAACCTTGCTTTACGAGACAGTTCCGAGGGTACAACAGTTTTGCTAGACGGTGGCACGGCAGTCCTTACTGTGCCCAAAGAAGAAGAATATCAGAACTTTTTAATCGAGAACGAGTATTTTGCAATGGAAAAAGTAAAAGAGATAAGGTTAATAGGCAAAGAGCCGACTCTGGATTTAAGAGTGGAAGATGAACATAACTTTATCGCTAATGGTATTGTTGTCCACAATACCGGCATCCAGCGCTCTGGTGCCACGCCCTGTGGTGCTTCCACAACCACTCAGCCAGCAGGCAAAGTGAAGCCAGGCAAGGAGCAGTTTCGGAAAGACCTGACCTCAATAGTAGCAGCCCATCACATTCCCTATGCGGCCCAGGCAGGAATATTTCACTGGAAAGACCTGGTCAACAAGGCAGAGAAAGCCTTCAAAGTTGATGGCCCGGCATTCCTTAACATCCTTGCTCCCTGCCATCGGGGATGGCGCTATCCTATGGAAAAGACACTGGAGATCGCCAAATTGGCCATAGATACAGGATTTTGGCCTCTATTTGAAGTGGAGAATGGAGTGTGGAAGATAAACATTCGTCCCAAACAGAGAAAGCCAATTATTGAATGGATAAAGAGCCAGGGAAGATATAAGCATCTATTGAAAGAAGAGAATAAACATATTGTGGAGAAGATACAGAAGGAAGTAGACGACTACTGGAAATATCTGGAAGGCATGTGCAAAGCCACCCAACCCCAACAATAATATGCTATAATATATAATAATGTAGCTGCAAAGCGAAAGCTTTGCCTTCTAACCGCGTAGGGGCGACACTCTGTGGTCGCCCGATTAATAGTAGCCGATTCACAAACGGTTCCCCGGTAGCTCAACGGTGGAGCATCCGGCTGTCTTTGGCAGCTTTCCCAAGCAATTGGGATTGAAAAAGTGGGTGAATTCAGGGAAGCCTGTACCCTAGAACCCAAGTGGTCTAGGGATGGTAATCCTGAGCCAAGTCCCGACATCATGTCGGGAAAGGTGCAGAGACTATCCTTGAAAAAGGAGTACTGTAAACCGAAGCAGGTTTATGGGAAGCGCTCACTACCCCGGAAAAACACGTTTACGGGGTAAAGAGATAGTCCAAGCCTTATGGAAACATAGGGGCTACTTGTAACCGGAGGGTTGTTGGTTCGAATCCAACCCGGGGAGCCAGTCTTGATGACCCCGCTTATCTTTACAGATAGGCGGGTTTTTTTTAGGATGGGCCGAAACTGAATTTCGGCAAGCGGCTGCCCCCACCCATCCGCTTGTCGCGTCTTCCGCTCCTGCGCTCAGAGCCTGCAAAACCAGCTAAGTGGTGATTGCGTTGCGTTGTAAAATAGCCTTCCTCAGGCACCCGCTTTCGTCGGGCTTTGCGCTTCGCGCAAAAATTTTGTTTTTAATAAAGGAATAAATCCATCTTGGCGGCGAAAAATTATATTTACATTAAGTATTTGATCTTCAGGCAGGCGCATAAAGGGCGTTGCGGATACTGAGCTTAGTCGAAGTAGAAACCGACCGACTGCGACTGCCCGGCGGGGAAATATTAATTGCAAAAAATTAGCTTGACATTTGTGGATTATTTGTATATAATTTTGTATATATGAGCAAAGATATTAAATTAACCCAAAAACAGGAAGAATTTTTCAATGTTTTAGCGGATTACATACGCCGGGAAAAGATACCGCCCACTAATCGGGAAATTCTTAAAACGATGGGATTGAAATCTCCTCGTAGTGTTGCGCAGTATTTAGATGTTCTTGAAGAAGGGGGGTATATACAGCGAGGTAAAGGAGCTAGAAATATTAAAATTATTAAGTCGCCGTACGATAACAGTAATTCAGGCAAGACAATTAAGGTTCCGATATTAGGCTATGTTCCGTGTGGCGCTCCTTTTTTGGCCGAAGAAAATATTGAAAGCTGTGTTGTAGTTTCTGAAAAAATAGCAAAACCCCCATATAAATATTTTATGCTTAGGACGGTAGGAGATAGTATGAATAAGGCTGGAATAAATGACGGGGATTTAGTTTTAGTAAGACAGCAAATGACGGCAAATAGCGGTGATATAGTAGTAGCTTTGATAGATGATGAAGCGACGATAAAGCAATTACGTTTACATAAAGATTATATAACTTTAGAACCAAATTCTACTAATGCGGATCATTGTCCCATAGTTCTAGAAAGGGATTTTAGAATACAAGGTGTTGTTGTTAGGTCAATGCCGGAATTGTAACGGCGGCGGAAAAAGGAGGTATTAAAATGGCAAAAGGGAAAGTAACACGGGCGCAAATCAGAAAGGAAAGATCTCCAGAGAAAACCGAGAAGGTATTACGCCAGAAAGGATATTCAAGTGGAAAATTACCAAAAGGTAAGGTTCTTCATCATGTTAAACCTGTCATGGAGGGAGGGAAAACCACACCAAAAAATACTAGAATTATTTCAAAAGCAAAGCATAAACAGATTCATGCGAATAGGAAAAAGAGAGGTGAGATTTAACTCTAGCAAGAAAGGTCCCATTATTAACAAATAAACGTCTTTTGTTAGAAGGAACAAATTCTGTACAAAAAAGTAAAAAGCTCTCTTTTAGCGTAAAGGTTTTTGATATGTTAAGTTTTTTGTTTATAACGGCTTGAAATATTAGTATAATACATAAGAAGGTGATTATGCCAAAAATTCAAGAATTACCAGAAAAATATTGTGTTGCTGAAAGAGAAGTTCAATATTTACTATTTGATCCTGATGCCCAGTTAAAAAATACTACTGTTCTGAATGTCAGCAAAACTTATTATTATCTTAAATATAATCTTGTGCCCGGATTCTTTCAAATTCAGAATCGTAGATATTTAGGAAATAAATATAAACTAACGGCATTTATTTCAGATATTCTGAGTGAAAAATGCGGTTCCTTTCAATCTTTATGTGATATTTTTGCAGGAACTGGTGTCGTAGGGAATCATTTTAACAAGAAGAATGTCCGTATAATTAGTAACGATTTTCTTTATAGCAATTATGTGGTTTTGAAAACTTTTATGGGGATAGCCGATATAAACTTGAATAAATTAAAAGATAAAATTAGGCTTCTAAATTCGCTAATGCCCATAGAAAATAATTATTTCTCTTTGAATTTCGGTAGTACATATTTTACTTTGGAAAATGCTCGGAAGATAGGTGCAATACGTGAAAAAATAGAAGAATTGTCTGTTAATAAAGATGAAAAGTTAGTTTTGCTAACATCTTTGATATATGCCGTTGATAAAGTTGCCAATACGGTTGGTCATTATGATGCGTTTAGAAAAAAATTAGATACGACTAATCCGTTAGTATTGTTGATGCCGAATATTAAGCCCGAAAATAATTGTGATAACGAAGTTTATTGCGAAGACGCTAACCAATTAATACGAAAAATATCAAGCGATGTCTTATATATTGATCCTCCTTATAACTCTCGTCAGTATTGCGATGCGTATCATTTGTTAGAAAATCTTTCCCGCTGGGAAAAGCCAAATGTTTATGGCGTTGCCAAGAAAATGGATAGAGGGCATTTGAAAAGCGATTATTGTTTAAAATCGGCAACAAAAGCTTTTGCTGAATTAATACGCTATGCGAAATGTAAGCATATTTTAGTTTCTTATAATAACACTGGTGAATCTAAGGATTGTCGTTCAAATGCCAGAATAAAAGATTCTGAAATCGTCAATATTTTAAAAAGAAAAGGTGAAGTCCAAATATTTGAGCACAATTATAAGGCATTTACAACCGGCAGGAGTGCTGTTGACGGGCATACCGAAAGAATTTTTTATTGCAAGGTAACGGAGTAATATGAGACAACCTTTAATATCAATGTCAACAACCGTAAGAAATCCCGAAAGGCTTCAGGGGTTTCTTGGTGTATTAAAGCAAGTAGAAGGAGAGCCCTTTAATTCAGCCACACAGGAAAAATACCAAATATTACTTATAAAGCATAGACTTTATCTGCCCACTAAGATTCCTAAGCAATACATTGATTTATTCAAAAATTCTGCCGAAGATATAACTTATGATATTGCTGAAAAAATATTTCATGCTCAGAAATATGAAGATCCCCCTATGCGTGGGAGACAATCAGTTAACCCATTAAATAAATTAGGATTTTGTATTGCTAAGGAAAGTCTGGGAACGGTTCAAATAACACGGCTTGGAAATCTTTTTTTGTCAGACGATGCGGATATTGGTTACATATTCTTTAAAAGTATGCTTAAATTACAATTGCCGAATCCGCTATCAGACGATTTTACCAGTAAGCAGGGATTTAATGTACGTCCGCTTATTGCAACTATGCACTTAATAAAAGCGGTTTCGGGATTAACTCAAATAGAGTTCTCTTTGTTTGTTCCAACCTTAACTAATTATGGAAAAACCAAGTCTTATGCCGAACTTATTTGTAAGCGGCGGGCACTAAAAGGGAAGAAAGAAATTGAATCTTTTGATAAAAAATTCCTGAAAGGTTTTTACAAAAGCAGAACCTTGACTGATGAGCAGTTGAGTAATCCTTTTGAATATGGTGATAACTTAATGCGATATTTTCGTTTAACAAAATATTTCCAGATTGTAAAAGGACCCTTCGGATGGTGGAAAGTCAATCTTGAACCGTCCAGAATTAAAGAAATAGAACAGCTTTTATCGCTTTATGATGGGGCTGCGATGAACTTTGAAAGCCTTGATAAATATATTGAATACTTAACTGATATTAATCAACCGGCTTTGCCTTGGGAATCCGACGCAACAAAATCCGTTGACATTATTCAATCATTAATCGAACTCGTTAATAGTGATTTCGAAGGCCTTAATGTTGATAATCAAATTAAGGTGAAAGAAAAACATGAAGCTTTAACAGATATCAATTTAGCGGATTTAGATTCGAAAGAACTTGAAATTTTGATAAATAATCTGCGTGCTTTTCGACTGGAAATTATTCAGCTTGCAAGGGACACTAAGTTAAAACGGAATATTGAAAAATTGAAGTGTATACTCGCAG
>JABUBN010000010.1_pt1 | contig 84801 bp, 82 predicted proteins | sample 7240341 | NCBI WGS metagenome assembly JABUBN01 (sample SAMN07256345, study PRJNA390944) | subsurface metagenome | isolation source: Methane hydrate marine sediment | place: Pacific Ocean: Eastern North Pacific, ODP site | reverse complement strand
TTTTGGAAGTGCTATGTTTATATGTGTATTTATGTTTAGTCTCCTTGACTATTTATATATTTACATATATACACATATATTATCATACTATCATATTTATTAAATACCAAGTCTTTTTTTGAAAATCTTTTGCCAATTTATCCCCGTCATAAGCGGACGGGTTTTTCTTAGCAGGTTTTTATAACAAATCCAATAGAAACAAGTGATTTGTTATACTTCAAACTACAGCAGATATGTTATAATATGTTTTAAATATAAGATAAATTACAATAGACAAACATTTTTCATAAAATAGAATTCATTTTTAATAAGGAGAAGAATGGTTAAGAAATTAGATAGAATTACAGTTGATCCTAATGTTTGTATGGGACAGGCCACAATAAGAGGAATGAGAATTACAGTATCATTTATTTTAAAGTTATTAGGTTCAGGAATGACTTATGAAGAGGTTTTAGCTGCTTACCCAGAACTTGAGAAAGAAGATATATTGCAGGCAATCCAATATGCTGCCTGGCTATCAGGCGAATCCACAAAACCACTTGCTACGATTAAATAAAAATGAAATTTATTGCTGACATTCATATTTCCCCTCAAACTGTCAAAAGCCTAACAGATAAGGGTTACAAAATAAAACGCGTAACTGAATTTCTTAAACCTAATGCTAAAGATGAGAAAATATTAGATTTAGCATTGAGAGAAGGTAGCGCAATCATTACTCAGGATTTAGATTTTAGTGCATTGCTTGCTAAAAGAGGGGTAAATAAACCAAGTGTGATTACATTGAGAGTTAATATGACCAAACCAGCCAATATCACAGAAATATTAGAGAGAGTCTTACCTCAAATTGAATCTGAAATTAATAAAGGCAGTATTATAATTGTTGAAGAAGGGAGAATAAGAATAAGAAAATTGCCTATTGAGGTTTAGCTGCAGCTGACATTTTTTTAAACCATTCATAAGTCAGCTTAAGTCCTTCTTCTATAGATATCGTAGGTTCCCAGCCCAGCACTTTTTTAGCCAGGTCATAAGAAAGCTGGCTTCTTCTTTGCTCTCCCTTCTTGGGAGGGCCATGGATCTCTTTAATATCGTCTTTTCCTGATACTTCTTTTAGAATTTTAAATAGTTTAACTACATTAGTCTCTTTGCAAGTTCCTATATTTAACGGACCTACAAAATCACTTTCTATGACTTTAAGATTTACACTTACCGCATCTCCCACATACACATAATCCCTGGTCTGAAGTCCATCTCCATTAATAGTAGGATTCTTGCCTTCCAGAATTTTATTAGAAAATATTGCCACCACCCCTGCTTCCCCGTAAGGATCCTGTCTGGGGCCATATATGTTACCATATCTTAAGGATATATATTTTAAGCCGTAAGTCTTGTAAAAATAGTATAGATAATTTTCTGTAGCAAGCTTTGCCACTCCATAGGGTGATATGGGATTGGTAGGATGCTTCTCATCTGCCGGAAAATATTTTTGCACTCCATATAACGTACCTCCGCTTGACGCAAATATTATTTTATCCACATTATATCTGCAGCATGCATCAATTACATTGAGCCCACCTATTATATTTATATCCGCATCCATCAGAGGGTCTTCAACAGATACCCTTACACTTAACTGCGCCGCATTATGTATTACAATATCCGGTTTTTCCTCTTCGAATATACTGTATAATTTTTTATCTCTTATATCACATTTGTAGAATTTAGCCTCTTCTGGCACATTTTCCTTCTTTCCATTGGAAAGATCATCTACAATTATTACCTCATATCCTTTCTCCAACAGCCCATCTGCTACATTTGAGCCGATAAAGCCTGCTCCTCCGGTTACAAGTACTTTCAAATTACCTCCTCGTATATTGTAATATTTTCCTCATAAGCAATTTTTATCCTTATTTAGATATAATATCATCACAGAACTTAATAGTTCTTGAAGCTACTCCTCATCTATGTATTCTTTATTCCTGATAGCCGGAGTGGATAGATCTACATTGCCATATATTTTAATTCTCATACCTTCTATATAAAAAATAACTCCCTCTATTTCAGGAATTTCTGTTAGAGTATTTACAATTGAGTAAATCACATATTCATCCAGAATTCTGGTGTCCAGGCTATTTTCCAGGAATTCCTGAGAGAGATCAATCTTGACTATATTCTCATAAGTCTCTACACCGATCAGCTTTGTTCCAGCCGGTATCAATGGAAAGTGATATGGTTGGGTAGGACCTTTAAGCAGTTCCTGAACAGCATTTTTCACTGCAATATCCGCATTGCCTGCAAATATGGTTCTCTTTTCAGAAACTAACTTCTTCTCTTCTCCAAGGCCGGAAAAATAAAAATTAACTTCCAGCCGGTTAGGATAACTACTTTCGTTTTCTTTCTCACTTTTTTGATTTGTAAAAAAATTTCTTATTTTCTGCCATAATAAGGATAGGCCGCTTTCAGTCTGATTATCCTCTGAACTATCGCCGGCAGTAGTCTCAACATCAACCTCGATCTCTTTTTCATTTGCGCCAGAATCTCCTCCGGTAACGGACTCCTCAACACTGCTGCTTAACTGACCTGTGTCTGTTTCTGGTAAATCTGATACCACCAGTTCGCTTCCACTATCATTTAAAAGAGAAGAAAATTTATTTTTTACAAAATTAGGATTATCAATATTATAAAAGATAATAAACCCGGCTGCCACCAGAAGAATTATAATAAAAGTAAATCTTAAAATTGGACTTGGCCTTTTTTTTCTTTTTTTAGCCTGTTTATTTCTGATATTCATAAAATAATATAAATCATAAAATTATTTTCAACAGGTGGATAAAACAGTTATTACTTAAAAGTAATATTACTAAAATAATGGTTATTCATCAATTTTATATATCCTTACCAGGCTTGCTTCTGGCTGACAGTAAAATCTGAACTGTGAATATTTACCCTCACCAAGACCTCTGGTCACGTAAAGAACAAATTTTTTAAAATAAAAAAGGCCCGAAGCAAATTTTGTCTTTATTTTACATCCTGAAACTATTGCTCCAACCAGTGGAAGTCTTACCTGGCCTCCATGAGTATGTCCGCTAAATATAATATCAACTTTCTTACGGGCCAGATTAATTATTGAATCATTATCAGGGGTATGCATAAGTGCTATGCGCAATTTACCTCTGTTGTTTATTTTATGTATTTTTTCTTCTTTTAATCTAAAAATATTCTTATAAATATTTTTATAATCAGATTTTTCTGGCAATTCTGGCCTGTTATCTATAACAGTACTGATATGAGAAAACGCTTTTGCTATATCAATCTTATTGATTATTGGGTCATCAAGTCCGATAATCTCAATATCACCCATATCATAACTGCCTGTATTAATCCTTCTGCTTTCATTTCTTAAAACTTCAATACCAATGTCCTTTAATCTTTTTGCCATATAGGTAACATCATTTTCTTTTTTATATCTTCTTTTTCTTTTAAACATATTTTTTATAAACTCAACTAGCGCCTTGCTATAATGATCATGTACCCCAAAAACAGCATATTTTCCATATTTTGCCTCAAGCGGCGAAAGCATTTTAATCAGATATTCGATATTTTTATCATTCTCCGTTAAATCACCGGTAATAAAGATAAAATCCACATTTAATTTACTTAAGTTCCTTACAAATTTGAATAATTTTTTTCCTTTAGAATTTTTCCGCAGATGGAAATCAGACAGATGCAGGAATGTAAGAACAGGTTTAGAGTTGTCTTTAACAGCATGATTATCCTTACCTTTTTCTTTTATTTTATTTTTTTCAGCATTCCTTAAAAAAATATTTACTTTAGATAACCCAAAATTGACAGGTTCATATCTAAATGCATAATAGTAAAGTACTGCAGCTATTAAAACAATTATTAAAATTATTAAAATAAATAATATCATAGAAAATAATTTGTTGAATCAAACAACAATAATATATTAAAACATTAAATTAAGATAAATTAGCATTTCTATATATTTAAAGGTTAATAAATTTTAATCTTAATTATTTTTGATATTAAGTCAAAATCTTTATCATCATGAAGCAAGTAAATATTATTTTCAATACAAGTCTGAGCAATAAGACAATCAATAGTGCTGGAAATAGTTAAACCATTTTTTCGACAGTCAAAATATATTTTTGCTGCTTCTTCGTAAGAATTGATTCCCTTATGCAAATAGTAAAATCTCTGGGTATCTAAGTAATTTTTTAACAATTCAAAATCCTGTTCCGTTTTTGCTCCCTGAAGTATTTCCTGGTATATATAGAAATTAATACCGTAGGGAATTTTCAGATCTAATAACTCGGTAAATTTTGCCGTTTTATTATTAATTACATCTCCTAAATAATTAATCAATACAGATGTATCTACTAAAACCATGCTTATACACCTCTTCTTAATTTTTTATAATCATAATCTTCCCTGAATTTAACTTTGCCCTTCAGCTCTCTCATATTCAATCTCATGTGGTTTTCAACGAATTCCTTTAAAGCAAGATTTACCAGATCCTTCTTTGTTGACACATCAGCATATTTAAATGCTTCTTTTAACAAATTATCATCTAAAACTATATTTGTGCGCATTATAATACACCTCCTTATACACATATAATATTATAATTGCAATAATAAAACAAATAAAAAAATAGTAAAAAATGCAAAAAATATTGACATAAAGTACCAGATATATTAGTATTATTAATATTCATATTATTAATATGTATATTGACTTAAATGCTGGAAACAGAATTAATTTGATAAGTGAGATCAAGCAAGTCAACAAAATAAATGATCAGGTGAAGTATAATGGAAAAAGAAAGAACATCAATACTTTTAGATAAAGATGAAATGTTCAAACTTAAAAAAATAGCAAAATTTACTAGTAAATCTACATCCTTTATTATTAGAGAAGCAATTAGTGAATATATTGCTAAAAAAATTCCAAATAAAGAAATAGGTATAATTGGAATTGTTAACAGTGGTGATCCTCATTTTGCTGAGAATGACGAAGAATATTTCAAGAAAAAATTTAGCATAATTGGTATTGGCAACAGTGGAGGCTCAGATATTGCTAATAAAAAAGAGGAATATCTAAAAGGCTTTGGGGAAGATTGATTTACATCTCTATTAAGATTTATAGAACTTAAATAAAATTAATTAAGGATCGGGTGAAGCGTAATGGAAAAAGAAAGAACATCAATACTTTTAGATAAAGATGTTATGTTGGAGCTTAAGAGACTGTCTAAAACAACTAATAAATCTACTTCTTTTCTTATAAGAGAAGCAGTTAACAGCTATGTGGCTAAAAAAGCTCCTAAGAAGGAAATAGGTATAATTGGAATTGGTAGCAGTGGGGGTTCAGATATTGCTAATAATGAAGATGAGTATCTTAAAGGATTGGGAGAAGACTGATAATAACTAAGTAATACAATAATATTCTAGGAAGGAAAAAATGCAAGTAATTTTAGACACTAATATAATATTTTCTATGATGGATAAAGATGACAGGGAACATCTAAAGATTAAAAGTTTCTTTCAAGAAAATAATGATTTTCTATATATCCTACCATCTACTACAATAATAGAAATTTGTTACCTAATCAGAACTAGGCTATCTCCACATTTTGAAATAAAATTTCTTGAGGAAATTAACCAAAACTTTAATTTGGAACCAATTAGGGATGAAGACATATTACGTATTATAGAGATATTAAAAAAGTATGATACTCTTAATATTGGCTATGTGGATGCCTCAATTGTAGCTATAGCTGAGCGGCTTAAGATTAATAAAATTCTTACTCTGGATAGAAAGCATTTTGAAGTTATTGCACCAAGAGGCTTTGACTGTTTTGACATACTTATATAAAAATTGTTTATAATAATATTCATTGTTTAATAATGCGCTGAATAGTTAAAAATTTTTTAAAACTTATATAAGATTTTCACTTAAAACATAATTATGCTTATGGCAATAAAGCAAGTATTTGGATAATTATAAAATACTTTATATAATTTTAAGATTATAAAAAAAGGATGAAAATGGTTCTACTTATTGGAGCAGCAAGTTTCCTGGGGCCTCCAGTTCTAAAAAAACTACTGGAAAATAATTATGATGTCAATTGTCTGGTAAGAACAGACAGCGATAGATCCGGGCTTTTAGATGCTGCAAGGTCTGCAGGTAAAAAGATTACATTCAGTACAGGAAATTTGCAGAGTGGGGATTCGATAATTTCAGCCATTAAAAAAGCAAAAAGCGCAGTCTATATGGTTGACCTTAAATATACCCATCTCCTGGAAACATTCCTCCACACAATCAAGCTCACCGAACTTAAAAGAGTTGTTTTTATAAGCTCCACCACTGTTTTAATCCCTCTTGAATGTATGGTTAAGAAGCAAAAAATATATTCTGAAAATCTGATAAAAAATTCCGGCCTGGACTATACAATCCTCCAGCCCTCTATGATATATGGCTGCCCGGATGATACCAATTTTTCAAAAATGATCCGTTTTATAAAAAGGAAAGGTTTTTTTATAACTTTCGGAAGCGGTAATAATCTAATCCAGCCCATATATATTGAAGATGTAGCCGATTCCATTGTTAATGTCCTGGATAATAAAAAAACTTACCAAAAAATCTACAACATTGCCGGTAAAGACCCCTTAAAATATAATGAAATGCTGGATATTGTAAGAAGCAAATTAAAAAAGAGATTTAAAGTAATAAAAATCCCCATTAAACTCGGTATACTCTTAATCTCAATATACTCCAAAATCTTTAAAAATCCATCCCTGACTCCTGACCAGATAGAGAGGATGGCAATCAATAAATCATATCCATATGATAAAGCCAGAGAAGATTTTAACTTCTCCCCTGTAAGCTTTGAAGATGGTATAGAAAAATTAATAAAGGAGTTAGAAGCCTGAGATTAAAGATATAAACAATCAGACAACTGCTGCTTTTAAAAAATTTAAATGAATCACCAAAAAATATCTGGATCAGTTTGCGCCCTTACCAGTAAGTGCTGCTTTTACTGTAACTAAAAAAATCTTTATATCCAATAGTATTGAAGCATCCTTAATATATAACTGGTCATACATAACTTTATCCGGAATTGAAAGCTGGTCCCTTCCACTAATTTGAGCAAGCCCGGTTACCCCTGGCCTTACTTTATCCACACTCTTTTCTTTCCGCAGTCTTATCAGCAGTTCCTGATTATACAATGCAGGCCTGGGGCCTACAAAACTCATATCACCTTTCAATATATTTATAAGCTGGGGAATTTCATCTATACTTAATCTCCTGAGTATCGTTCCAATTCTGGTGTTTAAACTACTCTGATTTTTCAGTCTGTCAGTCGGAATATCGGCAGTGCCTTTCTTCATGGTCCTGAATTTATATATGGTAAAATACCGGCTATTTATACCAATCCTTTTCTGCTTGAATATTACACCCCCCGGGGAATCAATTTTTATCAGTGTTGGTATAATAATCCAGAACGGAATGAATAATATTATTGAAATAATTGAGAATAATATATCAAAAATTCTTTTTGTAACTCTATAAACCATAAACTAAAAACCCGCCAGTCTCTATCCCTGTAGCTTGGAGGACCACATCTTCTTCTCATTAAAATTAGGAACAATCTTTTTTAAATCTTTAAATAGGTTTTTATAGTCATAAAGCTGGATCTCTTTTTCAATATTGAACAATAAGTTTTGTATCTCTTCCCTGTTTTCCTTACTTTTATTCCTGGTTACAAATATTGAAGGAAAATCTGTGGGTATGAGCTTCTCATCACTATTTATCAGTTCTTCGGCAAATTTCTCTCCCTGTCTTACCCCGGAATAAGTAATTTTAATATCCTTTTCAGGCTCTAATCCATACAACTTTATCATATTTTTGGCCAGCTCTAAAATACTTATCGGCTTTCCCATATCAAGAACATAGATTTCGCCGCCTCTGCTCATTACACATGCCTGTATTACCAGCTGCGAGGCTTCGGTAACGGTCATAAAGAACCTGGTCATTTTAGGATGGGTAACAACCACCGGTCCCCCGCTTTCTATCTGGTTCTGGAATATGGGCACCACACTGCCCTGGCTCCCAAGCACATTTCCAAATCTTACAATTATAAAGACCGTATCCCTGACTTTTGAAAGTGTCTGCAGATATTTTTCTGAAAGCAATTTTGATATACCCATTATATTGCCGGGGTTAACTGCTTTATCCGTAGAGAGCATTACGAACTTTTTAACTCCGCTAGAGATAGACAATTTTGCCAGTGCTTTTGTGCCCAGAAAGTTATTCTGCAATGCAGCTTCCGGGTTTAATTGCATAAGCGGAACATGTTTGTAAGCCGCAGCATGAAATACAATCTCGGGTTTATACTTCTTAAACACACCCCTGATGGTGGTATTATCTCTTATATCAGTAACAATGGGTATAGCATTGGGATAATCAAGTTTTGTAGAAAGTTCCTGTTCTATTAAGAATACATTATTCTCCGAATGATCAACAAGAATCAGATTTGATGGTTTAAACCTTATTACCTGCCTGCAGAGTTCAGAGCCAATAGATCCTCCCGCGCCTGTTATAAGGATTGATTTGCCTTCAAGCTGATCTAAAAGTTGACTGTAGTTAAGATTTACAGGCTTTCTGCCTAAAATGTCTTCTATCCGTATATCCCTTATCTGATGTAGGTGCGCTTTTCCATCTATTATCTCATACAAGCTGGGAAGGGTTTTACAAAATATCCCTTCTTCTTTTGCCTTAAAAGTGATATTCTTCCTAACCTCGCCGCTGGCTGAGGGTATTGCGATTATTATTTCATCAATAGCCAGCTTTTTAATAAATTTCTTAACTTCATCAGTTTTTCCAAAAACTTTTAGCCCATGAATTTGATGTCCGATTTTCGCCTTATCGTCATCTAAAAACCCTACAGGAACATATTCACTGTCCTTCTGCCTTATCATCTCTCTTACTGTCATCTCACCTGCATCACCAGCGCCAACAATCAAGGTTCTCTTCCTGCGGGTATAAATGCTTCCAAATTTCATCTCATTAAACATTCTGACTGAGAATCTTGAACCCACAATCAAAATTAAAGTAAGGAGAAAATCTATTATAAGTATGCTCTTTGGAAAATATGGTGCTTCAATTATATAAAAGATAAACACCATAAATGCAGAACTTAAAGCCAGTGACTCCACAATGGTAAGAAAATCCCTTAAGCTGGCATATTTCCAGATCTTTCTATAGATACCAAATAGAATGAAACTTAAAAGCTTAACTGCGATTATTATTAAAGTGTACCATATAAAGTAAGTAGTATACTGTAGAGGAAGACCCTCCAATCCTCTTATTTCTAGCTGTCCTCTTAAATAAAAAGATATAGTAAAAGATGAAAAAAATATAATTACATCAAATAATGCTTGAATTATATTACTTTTAATTTTTAGTAAATTCATTTCAATATTTCAATTTTTTACGAGCTATAATCTACTCCAGATTCTCTAAATAATCTTTACCAACTATTATAGCTACATCTGCATCTTTGCCATATATTTCTTTAAAAATACTTGATGGCAGTTCTTCCATCTCATAACTCGAAAAGATTATCGCCAGTTGGTCCGCTTTTTCTTTATTTTCTTTACTATAGTATATTACAGTTTTTTCATAATTATAACTATCCGCATTAGAAAGGCCCAGTATCTTAAATCCGTAGACTTTTAAATAATCTTTAAACTTTACCGCAGATCCGCTTATGCCATTACCATTAGAAATTATAATATAGGTTCGCCCGGTTATGCTTTTATCTATAACCCGGCCAACATCTACATCTACCCCAAGTGGCATAACTCCAGCAGTTGAAAACCAGGTAACTCTCTCATGCACCAGGTCATATTGAAGTATATATCTTCCAGGATTCTCCGGAGCAAAGATATATATGTCTTTTTGAAATTCATCTCCTGATCCTATTTCGCCTGGAATAGGCAATCTTCTGCCATCATCCCAGATTACAACTTCCATAGTATCGCGGTTCAGCCAGTGATATCCAAATCTTATTTCCATTTCAGAATCACTTTTCCAGGTTATGATACCCGTATTTTTAAACCATATAGTCACCGGGAATTTTTCTCCAGGATCTACGTTTTTGGGAGTAGTTCCAAAATCGTCGTATTTTGCAGAATAAGCTATATCTACTACAATATATTTTTCAAGAGGGATAACTCCCTTAGTTGAAAACCAGGTCACTCCTTCCTGAACCAGATCAATTTGTAAGACGTATTGGCCTGGAGCAGAAGGCGCTTTAACATTTATATTAAATACTGCTTCTTCTCCTGGCTTCACTTCTTTTTGGGGAAGAAAACTTCTTTCTCCTTCAAAAACAACCATTTCTTTACTTTCAAAATCAATCCAATGATAACCAAGAAACACTGGATTTTCACTATCACGTTCCCAGGTAATAGCTCCGGTATTTTTTATTTTAATCTTAAATACATGCCCAACATTTGATGCCATTGCGTCAGGTGAGACACCAATATCAGTATATACTGCATTGTACAGGCTGGCTGGTTCGCCATTTATTATGCGTTTCCACATAGCTCTTGCTTCTTCAATATCCGGAATCTGAACACTAATAGTTCTATTTTCTATCCAATCCGAACGAGAAGGAATAATAGCAGTCTCAAAATTCTCGGAATTAAGGGATAAAGCTGCCTTTGAATATTTAAGGATAGTTAAAATATCCAGGTCCGTTCTTGTATTTTCCACTAAAATATTAAAATAATATGGAACATTGGATAAGTATCTTACATTTAATTTCTGTATCAGGAGTTCCCTGGACAACTGCTGCTGACGCTGAATTCTGCCAATATCCCCAAGCTCTGTAGCTCTGCTTCTGGTATATGATAATGCCTGTTCCCCTGTGAAGTGATGGTTGCCAGGTGAGAAATTAGCACCACTCCTGGGATCAACAAGAGGCCTGTCAATGGTAATATCTACCCCTCCCAGAGCATCTATCAACCGTACAAACCCTTCAAAATCCAGAGTCACATAATGATTTATTTCCGCATCCAGAAAAGAACTGACTGTCTTTATCATAAGCTCTTCCCCGCCGTAGGCATAAGCATGATTTATTTTATCCTCCCCATAACCCGGTATTTCCACCAGAGTATCCCTGGGAATGGAAAGAAGGACTCCGCTTCCTTCTTCAGGATTTAAATAAAGAAGCATTATGGTATCAGCCCTGCCGGAATCATTTTCGACATCCCTGCTGTCCCGGCCCATTAAAAGGATAGTAACCGGTTCCTGGGGAGATTCTATGGGAGCGAGTATGTTCTCTACTTCTGAAGTAGTAATCGAATTTATAGTCCTGTTTACCGAATTAATATAAAGAAAGAAGCCGCCAGTGCCCATGCCTCCGGCAACAATTATTGAGGCTAAAACTATTATTATTACCCTTACATATAAAGGTAATTTTTTAAATCCTCTTTTATTCTTATTTTTTAAAAGTCTCATTTTCCGCTTTACTTTTATTCTTTTTCATCCATATAACTTTCAACATTAAATTTTTAATAAATCAGTATTTAAAATTCCTGACCTTATACTAACTGACCTTTCTGATATCCGCACCCAGGTTCCTTAACTTCTTTACAAAATCCTCATAGCCCCTCTCGATATGGTATATGTCGCTTACTTCAGTAGACCCTTCCGCCGCAAGTCCTGCAAGGACCATAGCCGCCCCCGCACGAAGGTCAAATGACCGCACCGGAGCTCCTGATAATTTTTCAACCCCCTTGATTACAGCATGATGCCCGTCAATTTTTACATTCGCTCCCATTCTGTTCAGTTCGTCCACGTACATAAACCTGTTTTCAAATACATTTTCAGTTACTATTGATACACCGGGAACAACCGAAAGAAGAACTGTTATTATGGGCTGTAAATCAGTGGGAAAGCCAGGGTATGGAAGAGTGCTTATATTAATGGGCCTGTATGATTCCCGGGGCGCATCTACCCTTATATTGTTTTCATCAACAATAGAAATATTTACACCAATTTCTTTTAACTTAAAATAAAATATTTCAAGATTTTTCCATCTCGCATTTTCAATTTCTACTCTATCACCATATAAACCTGCCGCAGTAATAAAAGTACCTGCTTCAATACTGTCAGGCATGACTTCATAATCTGTGCCCTTAAGACTCTTAACTCCATTTATAATGATGCTGTCCGTGCCTGCTCCCTGTATGTCTGCGCCCATTGAGTTTAAAAAACAAGCCAGGTCAACTATTTCCGGTTCCCGTGCTGCATTACTGATAACTGTCTGGCCATTAGCAAGACACCCCGCCATCATTATATTTTCAGTAGCCCCTCTGGAAGGAAAATCCAGATTTATCGTTGCACCGAAAAGCTTAGCTCCGGCTTCATAACCATCAACCTGGCAATTAATATATCCATGTTCTATAGAATATTTTGCTCCCATATCTTCAAGTCCTTTCAGGTGAAGATCAATTTGTCTGGAGCCAATATTGCAACCACCCGGAATGGCAGCCTTAACTTTACCATACTTGCTCAGGAGCGGCCCTGCTACCAGTATCGAAGCCCTCATCTTTCTCACAAGTTCATAAGGTGCTTCATAGCTGCTGATACTCCCTGGATCAATTTCAACTACTTTATTTTCCAGGTCCACATCTACCCTGGCGCCAAGGGTCCTGAGCACTTCTATCATAATATTGACGTCTTCAATATTTGGTACATTGCTTAAGGTAGTTTTACTGTCGGCCAGTATTGATGCCGCTATCAATTTTAGTGCAGAATTCTTGGCCCCGCTTATCCTAACTTTTCCAGACAGAGTTTTTCCGCCATTTATAATAAACTTTTCCATAAATATAAAAAAGTAATTTTTCTGATAAAAAAGTAAAAGCTATTATAACAAATTAAGGTGAATTAAAAAATAAGAGCTGCTTTTATTGTTTCAGAAAGATCTTAAAAAATTCGTAGCAATTATACTCTTAAAAAATTTTTTTTCAATTAAAAATCAAGTCTTATTAACTCAACTCCTGCTTCGTCAAGCAGATCTACGGCAAGAGGGTCGGGGTAATCCTCAAAATAATATATTTTTTTAATTCCGCAGTTTATTATCATTTTGGCGCAGAGAGCACAGGGCTGGGTTGTGGAGTAAATAACCGAGTCTCTTATTTGCACTCCATGATATGCAGACTGGAGGATTGCATTCTGTTCAGCGTGCAGGCCACGGCAAATTTCATGTCTTTCACCCGCTGGCACTCCCAGTTCTTCTCTCAAGCATGTTCCTATCTCAAGACAATTCCTCACCCTCATCGGTGCGCCATTATAGCCGGTGGTAAGAATCCTCTTATCCTTTACAATTATAGCGCCAACTTTTCTTCTAAGGCATGTAGATCTTGTTGCTACTTGCCTTGTAATTGATGCAAAATATTCATCCCAGGTCGGCCGCGTAATTACCATTTTTTCAATATATGCTTTTTTTATTTATAAAAGTCCGTTACTGCTGCAAATTTACGCTCACATACTCCTTTAAAATATACTAAGGTTTATTTATAAAAATGCCAAGTACTTTTAAAAAGTAAAACTTGTACTGTTTTTTTTATAAAAAAAATATTATATACTAATTTTAATAAGTTTTTATTTCTTTATGAATACAGTAAAAATTAATAATCCGGATAAAATTAACAAAAACATCATCAAAAAAATTGCTGAACTTATCTCAGAAGGTAAGACAGTAATTCTACCTACCAGCACCATTTACGGATTAAGCTGTAAATATAATGACAGAAATGCAATTGAAAAAATATATAAAATAAAAAAAAGAAGTAAAAATTTGCCTTTCATAATACTTATTTCCAGTCATGATGATTTAAAAAGCCTGGTTTCAGATATAAACCCGGTTGCAAAAAAAATAATAAAAAATTTCTGGGATATTAAAAATCCAAAGCCTCTTACTTTAATTTTTAATAAGAAAAGCTCTCTGGAAAATTTTATCACCAGCGGCAGTCCTAATATTGCTATCAGACTGGCAGATCCCGGATTTTTAAGAAATATGATAAATATCTGCGGCCCTATTGTGTCTACCAGCGCCACTATTTCCGGAACAAAGAGCTATCCTAAAAAAATAGAGGACATCCCTGCCACAATCAGGAAACAAGTGGATCTAATAGTAGAGTGCCCTTCTTCTCTGACTGGAGTTGCATCAACTATTGTTGACGTGTCAGGCAAAACTCCTGTTTTGGTAAGAGAGGGGAAAGTCAAATTTAGAGATGTATTAAAATTCAAAGGCAGTAAAGGAAATATAATATAAAAAAAGAAGAAAATAAAAATATTTCCGGCAAATTTTTTACTTTGTGATAAGATTTAGTTTTTTAAACAAAAAATTTCAGGTAAATTTTTGATTATCCAGTTAATTGGAATATAATATTACAGGGTTTCAAGTTTGATAGTTATAATTGGAGCATTTTAACAACTTATAAAAAAACGGATATTTTATGAAGATAGTTATAGGCTCAGATCACGCCGGTTTCAATTATAAATCCAGATTAATTGAACTGGTAAAATCTATGGGACACACCATACTGGATATTGGAACTGACAGCTGCCAGAGCGTGGATTATCCTGATTTTGGGGAAAAGGGAGCCAGAGCTGTAGCCTGTGGTAAAGCTGATATTGGAATACTTATATGCGGAACCGGAATTGGCATGGATATGGTTGCCAACAAAATAAAGGGCATACGGTCCGCTGTCTGCTGGAATGAAGAGACTGCAAGGTTTGCCCGCGACCACAATTTTGCAAATATATTGTGCCTGGGAGCAAGATTTTTATCATTAGAAAAATGTATTGAAATAACAAAAATTTTTATAAACACTCCTGTAAGTGATGAAAAACGTCATATTAGAAGAGTTAATAAAATAATGAAAGTCGAAGAAAGGAACTAGACTTGCAATGGCTAAATCAAAAAAACACGAAAATCATACCTTGAGCGTAGATATAGATACCGAGGTAAAAGAGATAATAAAAAAGGAATTGGAAAGGCAAAAGAATCAGCTTATTCTGATAGCTTCAGAGAATTTCACTTCCCAGGAAGTTATAAGGACTATGGGTTCTGTGCTGACAAATAAATATGCTGAGGGGTATCCTGGATTCAGGTATTATGCAGGCTGTGAGAATTTTGATGAAATCGAAAAGTTAGCTATAAACAGAGCCAACCAATTATTTGTCTCAAATTACAGCAACGTCCAACCTCATAGTGGAGTCAATGCCAATCTAGCAGTATACTTAAGTGTTTTAAACTGCGGAGACAGGATACTGAGTATGAACCTTAGAGACGGCGGTCATCTCTCTCATGGGCATAAGCAAAATCTTAGCGGCAGATACTATGAGATACACACTTACACCGTAGATCCTGAAACAGAAATGATAGACTATGAAAATGTAAGGAAACTGGCAAAAGCCACAAGGCCAAAATTGATCATAGCCGGAGCCAGCTCTTATTCAAGATTAATCGACTTTAAGAAGTTCAGGGATATTGCTGATGAAGTAAGCGCATACCTGATGGCTGACACGGCCCATATAGCAGGACTTATGGTAACCGGTTATCATCCCAGCTCTATAAATGTGGCAGATTTTACCACCGCTACTACACATAAGACTATTAGAGGTCCACGGGGCGGACTGGTTATTGCCGATAAAAAATACGCCGGTCTTATAGACAAATCAGTTTTCCCAGGTGTTCAGGGAGGTCCCCTGATGCATATCATTGCTGCTAAAGCTGTGGCTTTCAGAGAAGCTTTAAAGGATTCATTTAAGGATTACAGCAGGCGCATTATTGAAAATTCAAAAGCTCTGTGTGAGTATATGAAGAATGAAGGTTTCAGAATTGTATCCGGTGGAACTGATAACCATCTGTTTCTAATAGATTTAAGTGGTAAAGAATTAACAGGTTATGAGGCTGTAGGAACATTGAGCTCAGTAGGTATAATAATCAATAAAAATGTGATTCCCTTCGATAAACTGGATCCCATAATAACCAGCGGTATAAGGATTGGTACGCCTGCGGTAACCACTCAGGGAATGGGCGTAGAACAGATGTATAAAATAGGTGAATATATTTCTGGAGCCCTAAAAAACAGGAGTAACCCTTCAAAGCTCAAGGAAATTGCTAGCAAGGTTAAAAAACTAGCAAATGATTTTCCGGTTTACAGTAACTTAGGAGTTTGATTTAAGAATAAAATAGTTACAAAATTTAGTGGCTTCTCACAATATCTATCACCTTCATAAGCCTTACCACGTTGGAACGTTCGGTCTCATCCAGTTTCATAGTTATAAATCTTATAGTCTCGATTATGCTCGGGATTAATTTATACTCAAGGACATTAACCCTTCTTCTAGTCTCTTCAATCTCCGTAGCCATAAGCTGTACTGCTTTCTCCTTTTCAGCCAGATCAAGAAGATTATCTATGAACTTATCAAAATCATTAAGAGCAATATCCATTTCTCCCGAGGTGTTCATATAGCCGTAAGGGATAATATCACCGCTCACCTCTTTGGCATAAACCGGTACACGAACACTTATAATGTTCCTCTCGCTGATTGATACTGAAATCTTCTTTACAGGCAGCAGTAATTCCTGCTCTACCTGGTATGGACCCATTGCTGCTTTTGCAAGCACAAATCTTTCCAGTATGGATTGAAATTCTTTTTCTATAGAAAAACGAAGCTCCTTAACCCTATCAATTACCTCAAGTAATTGTCTCATAAGTTCATCTCTTTTGTCCTTAAGGAGTTTGTGCCCTCTCCTGGCCAGACTTAACCTCTTCCTTAAGCGAAGAAGTTCCATTCTAGTTGCATTTACATTTAAAAGCATTTAGTCACTCTCATCTTCTTCTTTTTCTGTTTTAAATTTTGCCAGATATTTGTCCAGATATTCAGTCCTTATTCTCTTTAATTCTTCCCTTGAGAACATCGAAAGTAGTTTCCATCCTAAATCAAGTGTCTGGTCTATGCTTCTATTCTCATACTCACCCTGAGAAACATACTTCTCCTCAAATTTTTCAGCAAACTTAAGATACAGTTTGTCCATATCAGTTAGAGCTGCTTCCCCCAGTATTACTGTAAGCTCCTCCACTTCTTTTCCTCTGGCATATGCTGCATATAACTGGTTAAATATATCCGCGTGATCCTCTCTTGTTTTCCCCTGGCCAATTCCTTTATCCTTGAGTCTGGAAAGAGATGGCAGCACATCAATAGGAGGAGATAATTTTTTCTTATGAAGAGATCTTGAGAGTATAATCTGGCCTTCGGTTATATATCCTGTAAGGTCTGGGATGGGATGGGTTTTATCATCTTCAGGCATAGTAAGTATGGGAATCTGGGTTATTGAACCTTTCCTTCCCCTAATCCTGCCAGCCCTTTCATAAATAGTAGCCAGGTCAGTATAGAGATATCCGGGATAACCTCTTCTTCCTGGAATTTCTTTTCTTGCAGCTGAAACTTCCTTTAAGGCTTCGCAGTAGTTGGTCATATCGGTTAAAATTACCAGCACATGCATATCTTTTTCAAAAGCAAGATATTCGGCACAGGTAAGCCCCACTCTTGGGGTTGCAATTCTCTCAATTGCCGGGTCATCGGCAAGATTCAGTACAAGAACTGACCTGCTTATGGCACCGGTTTTCTTAAAATCATTAATAAAATATTCAGCTTCTTCAAAGGTAATTCCTATTGCTATAAAGACTACAGCAAATTTCTCCTTTTCTCCCAGAACTGCAGCTTGTCTTGCAATTTGAGCAGCTATCCGGTTGTGGGGAAGACCTGCCCCGGAAAATATAGGTAGTTTTTGTCCTCTTACCAGAGTGTTCAGGCCATCTATAGAGGATATTCCGGTTTGTATAAACTCATCTGGATAATCTCTGGCATATGGATTGATGGGGGCTCCATTTATATCCAGGCTTTTTTCTGCAATAATCTTGTCTTTTTCAGTTTTTGGTTTTCCAAGACCTGTAAAAACTTTGCCCAGTATATCAGAAGATACATACATATGTGTACCCCTTCCTAAAAACCTTACCCTTGTATTCTTAGAATCTATTCCAGATGTACCCTCAAATACCTGCACCAGCGCATTATCTCTATTAACCTCAAGCACTATGCCGCTTCTTATACTTCCGTCGTCAAGCTTTATATCAACCAGTTCCTCATACTTAACCCCTTCTACGCCTTCTACATGAAGTAGGGGTCCGGAGATATTGGTAATACTTCTATATTCTTTTAGCATCTTCACTCCTCTATTATCGAAGAAAATTCTTTATCTATATCTTCTTTGATTTTATCAATCTTGCCGATATCCTCTTTCTTTATATATTTCATCCTGGCTATCTCGTCCCTTACTCTCATATTCTCTATAGCCTTAATATCAGCATTTATTTTCAAATAACCGGTTGCCTGATTGTAAAAATATATAATTGTATCCATCATCTTATATTGTTTTTCCATTGACGAATAAGTATCTACTTCATGATAAGCAATTTGATGCAGAAAGTCCTCCCTTAACATTCTGGCCGTGAGCAGGATTAACCTGTCAGGTCCGGACAGAGCATCAACTCCTACTAAGCGAACAATCTCTTCCAGCTCTGATTCTTTTTCAAGAATTCTCATTGCCTCTGCCCGCAGGTCGAAATAATCTTCCCGGACATTTTTAGTAACATAGTCTCTTATATTATCAATATAAAGGGAGTACGAATTCAGCCACGATATTGCCGGAAAGTGCCTGCTGTAAGCAAGCCGGGCTTCAAGTGACCAGAAAACTTTCACAACCCTTAATGTAGCCTGCACCACCGGATCAGAAAGGTCACCTCCCGGAGGAGATACCGCACCAATAACAGAAAGAGCGCCAAATCTCTGTTCGTTGCTTGATAGGCATTTTATCATACCTGCTCTCTCATAAAATGAAGCAATTCTCGCTCCCAGATATGCCGGGTATCCTTCCTCCCCTGGCATCTCTTCCAATCTACCAGAAATTTCTCTCATAGCTTCTGCCCATCTTGAAGTTGAATCAGCCATCAGCGCTACTGAATATCCCATGTCTCTAAAATATTCAGCTATAGTTATTCCGGTATAAACAGATGCATCCCTGGCTGCAACAGGCATATTTGAAGTATTGGCAATAAGTACAGTCCTCTTCATCAAAGGAACTCCGGACTTAGGATCAACCAGTTTAGGAAATTCCAGAAGAACATCTGTCATTTCATTGCCTCTTTCTCCACATCCTATATAAACAATAATTTCAGCATTAATCCACTTTGCCAGTTGATGCTGGATGACAGTTTTACCCGATCCAAATGGTCCGGGGATACATGCAGTGCCCCCCTTTGCAATAGGGAAAAACATATCTATAACTCTCTGACCGGTAAATAAGGGCATATCCGGAATGATTTTGTCAAGGTACGGCCTGGGCTTTCTTACCGGCCATTTCTGTATCATTGTCATCTGTTTGTCGCCATCTTTATTTTTTATTACTGCTATGGTGTCTTCAACCGTAAACTCACCTGACTGGATTGATTTAACCTCTCCACTTATTCCAGGTGGAACCATAATATAATGCTTTATTATTTCTGTCTCATTAACAAAGCCCAGGAAGTCACCACCACTTACCATATCACCCTTTTTTATCATAGGCTCAAATTTCCACTTCCGCTTCCTGTTTAATGCCGCCGCGGAAACACCCCTGGCAATAAAATCCCCGGTATTTTCATATATTTCATTAAGAGGCCTTTGAATTCCATCATAAATGGATTGGATAATACCCGGTCCCAGCTCCACAGTTAAAGGCTTGCCTGATGTGTATACTGGTTCACCAACACCTATGCCTCCAGTTTCTTCATAAACCTGTATAGAAGCGAGATCTCCTTTTAGTTCTATTATCTCGCCCATTAACTTCTTGTCGGAAACATAAACAACATCAAACATTTTTGAGCCAGACATATTTTCAGATACAACCAGTGGACCTGCTACCTTGACAATTTTTCCTGAATTACTCATTTATTTGCTCCTAATTTTTCTTCTGCCATTACATCTGCTCCCACAGCTTTTATTATTGCCCTTCTTAAATTCCTAATTGCATAATTATTTCTTTTTCCCAGCCCCGGGATCACTACTATTGATGGTAGTAGTTTGTTTGAATATTCTTTAATTATCTGGTCTAATTTAATTGCGATAGTTTCAGTCATAAAAATAATTCCATAACCTTCCCCTGCCAGCTGCCTTAGCTTTTTTTCTGCTTCAGAGATTTCTTCAATGCCTGCAGTCACAGGAAAAACATCAATCCCTACCGCTTTAAATATCAACATAATGTCACTTTCTCCAAATGCAGCAATCCTGGTAACCATTTAAACCTTTACCTTATTTCTTATTTTACTATTTTCAACACCATGAAGAACGCCGGTAAATATAATACTTAAATACTTTAGCTCTAATTTTTTCCTTAAAAAAAATTGAAAAACTTTTTCCAGATTGGAAACTGTATATTTTACAGGATCAAAAAAATCAAAATAAAATAAGTCCTCGCTTTTCTCAAAAGAAGAAAATGTACCTTCAGAATGCAGGGCATAAGTTCCCTTAATTATCATATCTGCATAATCTGTCCGTTCCATTTCCTTTACAAAAAAGTCCAGGCTCTCGCCCTCAAATTTAGCCATAAATTCTTTTGGCAGAAATCCATTTTCATGTAAAAAATAATCAAAACTTAAATCCTCTGCCAGATACTTATTCCTATAAACGTTTTTTATATTCAGTATATCTATAATATGTTTTAAATAATCTGTAATCAGTCTGCTATTCAGGGTTTCAATAGAATTTAGCACTCTTTCTAAATAAAATTTCTCAAGCTCAAGTTCCATGAGCCTGTAATTTTCTTGCTTATCTATTAACTCTACTGCAAACTTAAGCATCTCAGCAACTACCGGATCAACTTCTCTATAATCTCCGGTAACAGCAGCATCCCTCAGCTCATCATAAGAATGTAATATAGGGACAAAAAGCTCCCTAAAATCAATATCCAGAATGATTGATTTAACAATCACTTTCAGGTTGTGTAGATTTTCTTCAAGAAAAAGAAGATCGCCTGCAGCCTGATGTTCAGGTTTTAATCTCTGGTCTAAAAAATTTACAGTAGTGCTATATTCACTGATTATAACCTTTTCAAAGCTTCTGGATTTCTCTATATAATTTATATATTTAGAATAAACTGTATCTCTCAGTGCTCCAATAAATTCATCCGGTCCCTCGGATCCGAGCATCCTCTCAATTTTACTTTCCTCTAGAAATTCAACTTCTCTTGTCATAAGTTCTGCACATGCAAAAAGATAATAGCTGTCATCGCTAATATCATAATCTATCCGTACCAATTATTACCTCTCCTTACCAAATAGATATAATGCCACATCCATCCTGATATCATCAATATTTGAATCAATCAAACTATCAGGAGCTATATTATATTCTGCTTTTCCTTTAATTATCCTGATGCCTTTTTTAAAATCCGGCTTCCCGTCTACTTTTTTAAAATCCGCAAGAGATTCCATCATCTTACCATCAATATTTCTTTCCTCGCTTCCAATCTGATAATAACCCTCATCAATACTTAACACATCTAAAGTTTTTTTAAGGAATTTTTCATAATCTTTTTTGCCGAGACAGGTAAGTTTTTTCTTTACTCTATCAATAACATCTTCAATCAGGCCAATTTTATACATAAGTATCTTTTGATTTAATTCTGATTTAGCCCTGGATACTTCAATATTTAAAACTTCTCTATACTTTTCCCTTGCTCTCAGTTTTCCGCTCTGGTGTATCTCTTTTACCCTTTCTTCAGTCTCTTCTATTACCACAGACGCTTTCTTTCTGGCTTCATCTAGTATCTTATCTCTCTCTTTTCCCGCATCATCCAGAATTTTTTTTGAGACATTATCTAACTCTGCCATAACCATTCACCTGTTAAAATTGTACAGTGTTAATGAGGAAGAAAGTAATAAGAAGTCCCAGTACTGCATAAGTCTCAATCATTGCCGCAAATATAACACCTTTCATTCCCTGTTTTGCTTGCTTTGCCACAAGATTTACACCTGCTGCGCAAACCTTTCCCTGATGTATACCTGAAAGTAGTCCGGCAATTGCAATAGGCAGCGCAGCAAAAAATAATTGCATGCCCTGCGCCAGAGTTTCCACCATGGCAATATTTCCAATAATCAGAAATGCAGCAACAAACCCATAGAATCCCTGTGTTCCAGGCAGAACAACAAGTAAAAATAAGCTACCAAATCTACGTGGATCTTCGGAGAGAACTCCTGCAGCAGCTCTTGCAGGATAGCCAATGCCTAAAATAGAACCAATACCAGCTAAGATAGCTGCTAAACCAGCTCCTATAATTGTTACCATTACACCTAGCGATAAATCTGACATTTTTCCTCCTATTACTAATCAACTATTGTTATATATTTATGTTCATCTTTTAAAGCTTCAAACGGTCTTCCACCACCTACATAAAACTTTGGGAAAAATTCGACATATTGAAGCCTCAGTGTATGAACAAAACCACCAAGAATACCAATTCCTATATTGAAGATATGTCCAAATATAAGAATTATAATTAAAATTATAATACCGGCAACCGGAATTGAGAGAAACTGAAATGCTATTTTATTAACAGCTACTCCAATACCTGCAGTTACCATTCCCAGAGCCATAAGCCTGATATAGGAAAGAACATCACCTAAAAATGAAGTCAGTCCCCTAACTATAGTCAGGTTTAAAAATCCCATAAATATCCTGAATCCCCAGCTTTTCTCATCCCTGGCTCCAAAGAAAATAATAACTATAGCGCCAGCCAGGATAGGCCACAGTAGAATCTTTGATATACCGCCTGGGAAAAGCGGTTCAGAAACAAGCTGCAGGCTTACCGCCATCCGGGATGAAAGCAGAATTACTATAAGCGATAAAATGATAATTATCCAGGGAAGTCCATCCAGGAATGCACCTCCCCAATCCTTGCGTCTCAGACAGTCACCAATTTTAATGGACAGACCAAAAACAACATGAACTACCCCCAGAATCAGTGCTAATCTAAAAAAAATCATGGAACTCTGGTTAGAACTGACTGGATCCCCCAGAATTGCTAATTTTGAGAAAAATCCATCAATACCTAAATATGTGGGTAAATCACCAAACCATCCATTAAAAAGAGTTCCGGCAAATATAGCAAAAATTGCCCCAATAAAGATCAGCATAAGAAATTTTTTAATATTCCTCATCTTAAAAGCAAAAATCAAAGTAAGTATCGCAAGTATAAATCCATAACCTGCATCCATTAAGCAAAGACCAAAGAATACAGCGAAGAATAATGAAACAAATGGGGTAGGATCAATCTCAAAATATCTGGGAACTCCATAAAGATCTACAACTATCTCAAATGGCCTGAACAGTGGTTTATTTTCCAGAATAACAGGAACATCTTCATCTTCATCCGGTTGAATTTCTATCATTCTTGTAGATTTAAAACTCTCAACTGTAGAAATGATTTTTTTCTTATCTTCTTTCTTTACCCATGCAGTGTGAAAAGAAACAGAATCTGTAGAAAACCCGGATTCTATTGCCTGCTCAATCTCCAGATTATTTTCAATGTAATCAAGATAAACTGTCAGGGCTTCTTCGTACTGGCTGGATATTTTCCTTATTTCGGCCAGTAAGCGTTTTTTTCTATTTCTGTTAAAATCAATACTTTTTTTAATTTTAGCTAAATTCTCGCTAGTGGTGCCCTCATAGCCAGTTATTTCTGCCTCCTCAAAGGAAATACTGGCCAGATATTCTTCCGCATCCTTCTTATATTGGTTATGATAGGCTAGAATTACGTATGTAACATCTCCATCTTCAGACAATTTCTCGCAGGAAATTTTATTTTCATCCAGGTTTTTTGCAACTTCTTCAAAATCATATTCCTCGCATTTAATAATCCCCAATTTTATAGTATAAGTATCACCATCCGCTATATCCTCAAGATTACCTCTGTAACAGGACCATACATTCAGTTGACGGGTTTTTGGTTCCGCATCGGTAATCTTTGCATCCAGAATCTCCATTTCATCTTCAATATCTAAAATATTATCTACTATTTCTTTAAAGTTTGCGCTCTCCAGGATCTTATCATATTCACTTCTTTTAATTACCAGTTTGCCTGCTCTGGAGGCAATCTTTTTTAGCTTTTCATCCTTAGAATCATTAAGAATATCCAGAGCCCTTCTAACCCTGGTAATGTACTCTGGACTTGTATCTATAGGCGGGATCTCCAAATCGATTTTATCCGTATGTGGTTTTACTTCAACAGTAATTGGAGCTTTTTGTAATTTTTTAAGAACGGTCTCTGTATCGGATTTATGTGAAATAATAAAAAGTTTACTTAATTTAGCAACTGCCATTAACCTACGATCCTCTGAATAATTTTTTCAATAGCTTTTTCCTGATTAGCTTTAGAAATATTCTTTATTTCTGCTAGCCTCCTGTCGAAATCTTTCTCCAGCCTTGCAGCTTCTCTACCTGCATCACGTTTTGCCTTATTTTCAGCTTCTGTGTACATAACCTTTACTCCTTTTTCGGCTTCTTTTAGGATTTTTTCCGCTTCCCTGTATGCTTCCTCCATAATTTCTGCAGATCCCTTTTTGGATGAGGTTACAACCTCTTTTGCTTTCTTCTCAGATTCTTTTATCTGACTAATGATGTTATCAATCATTTTTAAAAAAAAATTATTTAAAAATCTTCAGTATTATAACAACAAAACCAGGTGTATCAATAAAACCAGCTCTCCCTGGCTCCCCCTTGAGCCTGCTCTTTAAAAATCCCGTTAAAATATTTTGCTGATAACTGAATTAAGATAATAACCTAAAATTAAATCCATAAGGGAAAAGCCTAATTCCTGCTTTATGACATTAGGTTCACCTTTAATTCCGCCTAATTCTGCCGCTATATTTATCGCATCTTTATAGTTTCCAATACCGTCAATCAGACCCAGCTCTAAAGCTTCTGTCCCTAAAAAAACCCATCCTGTTGCAAGCTCTTCCACTTCGCTTATATCCATATTTCTACCCTCGGCAACATCAGTGATAAACTGCCCGTAAATTTCTTTAAGCTGGGCTTCAAGCAACCTTATTTCTTCTTCAGTAATAGGCCTGTCAGGACTTCCTACGTCTTTAAATTTTCCCTGCTTTATGGTGGTATATTTTATTCCTAATTTTTCATACAAGTCCTCGAAATTGGGAATCTGCATTATTACTCCGATGCTGCCCACTGAAGAAGACCTGTTAGCAATTATCCTGTCAGCTGCACTTGCTACATAATATGCCCCTGAGGCACAAACCTCACTGACTGAGACTACGACCGGCTTTTCTACTTTTTTAAGCTCTTCATATATTTCCTGCGAAGCGGCAGCGCTTCCGCCGGGACTGTTGACTCTGATCAATATTGCTTTTACGTTTGGATTCTTTCTGGCTTCATCAAGCTGGCTGATTATCTTTTCAGGCGTAACTGTAACTACACCAAACAGGCCTGAATATTTCTCTGCAGAAATTACACCTTCCAGGCGAATTTCATAAACCGAATCACCCAAAGCATAAGAGGTTCCGCCCAGGCTCCCCGTTAATAAGCCTATAAAAAAACATCCTCCGGAAAATATAAACAGCACAAAAATACAAAGAAAAGCAATGCCCACTATTTTTCCTGTACTCCATCTGGCCAAAATAACTCCTTTTATTCAATGCTTATATTTTATCCAGCATACTGCAGGATTTTCTACCGCTTTATTTTAACAATAATATGATAATTATAGAATAGCTTCAAATAATTTATAAAATTTTAAACTAGATAATATTTGTTTAAAAGAAGACATTTTTATTCCTAAAATGAGTTTTTATGTTTAAACCAAACATCTACCTTAATAAATTTATATCAACATTTAATACACTCCAGGCAATAGTAAGGGTTATTCCTATCCCAATCAGGCAACCACTCATCTTACCTAAAGAAGAACTTACGGGTGTTCTTGCTTCATCAATTCCGTGTCTTCTTAAATATTCAGAAACTTTTCCCTCAAATATTCCTGCAAATCCATCAGTAACAGAATCACCAACTGCTCCACCAACAATGGCCCCTATTACTCCACCATAATTTGCTCCTATAAGGGCAGCAACACCTAAAAATCCAGTATCAACTATTCCAAATATTATATCAGCCCCAGCTGAACTTATAGCTCTACCTGATATTTTTATTGGAATCCAGGCTACCAGTCCAAGTATTATAAGCACTGGTCCAATAAGCCTTGTCTTGTCTAAAAAAAACCAAACAGTACTAATTATCACAATTGATAATACAACCACACTAATTAGCGCTGAAACTAAACCTTGCTTTCTCATATTTTCCCCCTAAAAATATCTTTCTTGTAGAGATTAATTTTAAAACAATTATACAACTTAAATTAAATTAAGGATTAATAAAGTAAAAATAATTTTAAGATATGCTAAATATATATTTAGCATTTCACTATAGTTTACAATGTTATAAATAGGTCTATAGAAAGCCTGGGATTATTAAGCTTTATACTATGCTTCCTGGCTTTATTTAGTACTATCGATTATATCTATAATTTTGACCATTATTTTCGCAAGGACCGAAGAAAATATGCTTTATCTATAAATATGAGGGTGTTTACCATAAATGCATGTTGAGATACAATTATTTCTCTTAAGAATTATCGTTTCAGGATTAATGCTTAGAGAACTTTCCTTCTATTACAATCTATATAAATACGTGCGTCAACTTCAAACTTATAAATAATTTTGCTCTTCTATTTTTTTTAACGTAAGATTTTTTATTCTTGTAACTATCTCTCTATGAGAAAGCGGCAAGAATCTCGCGAGATCGGCCTTTATCTCATCATCTGATATATTTTTAATTACAGAAATCAATTCTTCGGGACTGGCGTTTTTATTATATGTAAGCATCTTTTTATTTACTAATTTCCAATTAATAGGAACTTTTTTAGTTAATAAAAACCAGATGTCAAAAACATCTCTGCCTTTCCCTCTGGTAAGAAGAGCTCTTATTTTTTCAGACAACATTTCAGCAGAACTCAAGTGAGTTACAAGAGGATAAGCAGTAACTGGAAAAATAGTTTCCACATAACTATTTTCAACTTCTACGGGTTTTTCCCGTAAAGAAAAATCCATCCTGATGGTCAGAGGGAAATTAAAGCCTTTAAGCCTTTGGAAAATTCTACCAGAATAAGAATCACCTAAAGTTTTTCTTTCTTTAAATCCTACATTAATTCCTTCTTTGTTTAAATTCTCTAATGTTTTTTCAATCAGTTTCTCAATTACTAAAGAACTTAAGTTAGAACTAAAATCTAAATCCTCTGAAAACCTAAAAGAGCCAAATAAAAACCTTAGAGCTGTCCCTCCCTTGAAATAGACCTTTTCAGTATTTTTTCCGGCATAAAAATATTTTAAAAACAAAAGTTGCAGATATTCACGCCAAACAGTAAATAAATCAATTTTTAATTCTTTTGCCAGATTCTTACAAGCTTCCTCGTCTAACATATCTTATCTACCAACCTTTTTAAGGGTATATAATCATATTTTTTGGAAATATCTTTTAGATATTTCTTATTAATATTTGTTAAATCCAACTCTTCTAAGGAAATTATCCTTAATTTCCTAGCCATGAAATACAGTTCATCTATTAGCGCTTTTTCAGGAGAAGCAATTAAAAAATTGTTTTTTTTTAAAAACCCATAAAGGTATTTGCTCCTTATATGCATAAACTCATATTCTTTATCTTCATAAATTACCCTTTTAGATTTTTTACTGGTAATAGAAGTAATGGTATAAGGAAACTGAGACAGAATTCCATAAAAAGATAAAGCACTCTCTAAAGAAATATAAGAAGGAGAAGTTAAAAAATTTGCAATTTCAAAATCAGAAACTTCTATAAAAGAAAATAAATATTTCCCGTTTTCAATCCGTTTGATTATGTCCTTTTTCTCTAATCTTTGTAAAAGCTTATAAAGAGTATTGTCTTTCTCTATGTTAAAAACTTTCTTTGCATCATTTATGCTAAATAGAGATACCTTTTTAGCATATAAAATTTTAGTCGCTTTATCTATGGTAATAGATTCCATAATTAGTATAATTTTATACTAATTATGTTATCTATGTCAATAATAATAGTAATAATAAAAAATAAAAATAGGTTGTATTCATCCTAAATAAGTGTAGAATATATACGAGGTGATTTTTATGTTAGTTAATACAAAAGATTTGATTTCATTAACAGAAGCTAACCAAAACTTTTCCAAAGTTGCCCGAACTGTTGATGAAAAAGGTTCAGTTATCATAATGAAAAACAATACCCCTCGCTATGTAGTAATAGATTTTAAAAAACTAGAGCAACTGGAAATTTCTGTAAATGAACGTATAGAATCTTTGGCTTCACGTATATTGCAGGATAATCTTGAAGCTTTTAAGGAACTTGCCAAATGATCAAGCTTGATATTAGCCATGTTTTACATCTCAATAATATGATGTGTAAAGCAACTGGTGGTTCGTCTGGACTGCGTGATATCGGAGCTCTTGAATCAGCACTGTATCATGCATATGCATCATTCGAAGGAAAAAACTTATATCCAACTCTTGAAGAAAAAGCTGCACGTCAAGCTTATGGAATTATAAGAAATCACCCTTTCTTGGATGGGAATAAGCGAACCGGACTATTTGTTATGTTGGTTTTTCTGGAACTAAATGACATCAAGTTGCACTTTTCTCAACCCGAATTGGTTGAGCTAGGTATTGGAATAGCAGAAGGAAGAATAGGCTCACGACAAATAACAAAATGGATTATTGAACATAAAAAATAATCTTTTTCAACTAAAAGACTCTACTTAATAAAGAAAACATCTATTATTTATCCTGAAATAATAGATGTTTCCTTACATTATTCACTTGGCTATTTGCCACCTGAGGAATTTGAGGATATATTTATTAAAAATAAATCCTGTGAGCTTGTTGTAACTTAAGATATTAAAGTGTTCAGTTTTTGGGGTTCATACCAATATACTTATATCGCTTAATATTAATAGTAATTTTATACAGGGTCAATGTATTTATTGATGAAGTTTTTTTATTAATAAGCAAAGACTGTTAGAATTGCTTAATCCGGTGGAAAGGGAAAATATTCATTTTAATAGGCGTTTTTGGTACAGAGTCAATCTGAGATTTCAGGTACTTATCCCAAAAAAATAATCCGCTAATTTATAGCCCTCTTTAAAATATAGACCGGTCCTTTTGGCAGTGAACTCGTCAAATCTCTCCGATTTACTATCCGCCTTTCTGCTGCTGTCATAAATTAAAAATGGTACCGGTTCTGAAGTATGAGTTCTTACTGATACAGGTGTATAGTGGTCGGGAAGTATCATCATCTTATAATCAAAACCCTGCCTGCCCAGGGCTTCCTTTATGGGTCCGATAACTTCTCTGTCAATAATCTCAATTGACTTTACTTTATCTTTGACATTCCCCTGATGGCTGCACTCATCAGGAGCTTCCAGGTGAAGGTATACAAAATTTTTGCCACCTGTAAGCTGGCCTATTGCAGCACTAGCTTTACCTTTAAAATTGGTATGTATGGTGCCGGTTGCGCCCTCGACTCTAACCGGTGTAAGTCCGGCTAAAATACCAATGCCTTTTATAAGGTCAACTGCTGATATTACTGAGCCTTCTAACTTATATTTATCATAAAAACTATCCAGAGCAGGCTTCCTACCCTCTCCCCATATCCATATCGAATTTGCAGGTCTTATGCCCTTTTTTACCCGCTCTTTATTTATGGCGTGCTCTTTTAATAGACTGCTGCTCCTGACCATCATATCCAAAAGTGCGCTGCTGCCCGGACCCCTGGACAGGAAGTCAGAAATCTTTTTATCCAGTATGTCATGGGGCGGTGTAAGAATATTGTTATCAGGACCGCCTTCCCACACAATTATATGCCTGTAGCTTACTCCCGGGAAAAACTTTATTTTTTCAGTCTGAAGTTTACTACCAATATCTCTAATTAATATTCTGGACAGGTCCGTGGGAATTTCTCCTGCGCTGTAATCCACCATAGTCCTGTCAGTATAATCATCTTCTTCGGATAATGTAACCAGATTACACCTGAACACTATATCGTCCTCCGAAAGATCAATGCCAAGACTTACTGCTTCCAGTGGAGAACGGCCGGTGTGATATTTTTTAGGATCATATCCCAGCACAGACAGGTTAGCAGTATCGCTTCCAGGCACCATTCCATCCGGAATGGTCTTTACTATTCCCATTTCACCATTTCCGGCAATACTGTCCATAGCAGGTGTTTTTGCATACTGCAGGGGAGTTTTGTTTCCCAGCTCCGCTATCCTGTAGTCTGCCACTCCATCTATGAGAATTATTATATATTTCATATTTAACACTTTTAATTTTTACTAACACTTCTAGAGCAGGCAGAAAAACTTCTTTCTGCTGACGCTATTTTATTTTTTACTTTTATTTTTACTTTTATTTTCTAACCTGTTTATTTTTTCTACCACTTTTTTACTTATTTTTATACTCCGAGAATGTCGGTTATGACATCTTTCATTTGACTGGTTTCACAAACAGTACTGTGAAGAATCTCTCTACTTCCTATACCCTTTATGGCATTCGGAACTTTCAGCCCGGAAATTTCTGCCAGTATCTCCAGGAGAGAAAATTCATCCATACCGGCATATTTTTTATCTATGGCTCTTGCTACACTGCCCGGAAATTTAAAGGGACTTGCAGTTGAGGCTATGACTGTTTTTGACTTATCCCCGCTGTCATCCACGTACTTCCGGTAAACGTTATATCCCACTGCAGTATGTGTATCGATTAAATAGTTGAAATTATAAAAGACATATTTTATAGTTTCAAAAGTCTCCTTATCAGTGGCAAAGTCACCATAAAAATCAGCCATCTTATCCTTCATTTCACTGGTTATCTTAAACTCTCCTTTTTTATTAAGGTCACTGATAAGACTATTTATTATATCTGCGTTACCGCCGGAGATGTCATACAGCAGTCTCTCCAGGTTGCTTGAAACCAGGATATCCATAGCAGGTGAGCTTGTGACAATCAGTTTCCTTTTCTTATCATATACTCCGGTATTTATAAAATCGTAAAGCACATTATTTTCATTGGAAGCGCATATAAGTTTTCCTACCGGAAGCCCCATTTTTTTCGCGTAATAGGCTGCCAGAATATTTCCAAAATTTCCGGTAGGGACAGCTATATTTATCTTTTCACCTGCTCCAATTTTTCCCGATCTTCCAAGGTTAAGATAAGTGTATATATAATAGACTACCTGGGGAACCAGCCTTCCGATATTAATGGAGTTTGCCGAAGAGAATATATATCCGCTCCTGTTTAAAGCCTCATTGAATATCCTGTCGGAAAAGATATTCTTTACCCCTCTCTGCACGTCATCAAAATCACCCTCAATTGCTATAACATAGGTATTATCTCCCGCCTGTGTGGTCATCTGCCTTTCCTGAATTTTACTTACCCCATCTTTGGGATAGAATACAATTATCTTTGTCTCCTCAACATTTGCAAAACCTTCCAGCGCAGCTTTGCCTGTGTCTCCCGAGGTGGCAGTAAGTATGACTATTTCTTTATCAATACCAATTTTATTTGCAGCAACTTTTAAAAGATGCGGCAGCATGGACAGGGCCACATCTTTGAATGCAAGTGTTGGCCCATGAAAGAGCTCAAGGAAAAAAGCGCCGCCCTTTTCCACCAATGGCGTAATTTTAGGACTGTCAAACTTCTTATCGTAAGCTTTTCTGATACAATATTTGAGTTCATCTTCCGTAAAGTCAGTAAGGAACTTACTTATTATATATAATGCAAGCTCAGGGTAATCCATCCGGGAGAGACTGCCCAGGGGCAGGTCAATCTGCGGAATGGCTTCGGGAACATAAAGCCCTCCATCCGTAGCAATACCTCTAACAATTGCCCGGGAGGATTCTATCCTGTTATCAGTTCCTCTGGTGCTCCTGTAATATAATTTTGACATTTTCCCCTCAGCTTACAGATAATAACCATACATTTTTATTTTTACTGGTAAATATGATAAGAATATTTCTACCTGGACCTGGAACCGCGAGCTTACTATTAACTCAAGTCTTCCACTCTGATTACGCTAAGCACCTTATCTACAACATCAAGCTTTGATATTTCACTTATTGATTTATATAAATTTTTATTAACCACTTCATGGGTAATAAATATAAGCCTTGCGCTTTTTTCCCTGTCTGTCTGTTTCTGAATCATTGAATTAATACTCACCAAATTCTGTCCAAATACGTCTGCTATTCTGGCCAGGACTCCGGGCTTATCTGCTACATCCATAAGAATATAGAACTTGCTTATGGTATCGTCTATGGACTTGAACTTTTTATCCTCAAAACAGCCGCAGCCATAGATTATTCCCTTCCTTTTGCGGTCAAAGTTCCGGGCAATCTTTATAATATCACCTACCACAGAGCTTGCTGTAGGCCTGTCCCCTGCACCTCTTCCGTAACTCATTATCTCATCAATATAATTACCATAAACATAAACCGCATTAAATGTATTCTCAATTGAAGCCAGGATATGACTTGTGGGTACCAGGGCAGGATGAGCCCTTACACTTATTTCACCATTTTCTTCAATCCCAATTGCCAGTAGCTTTATCCTGTAACCCATATCCAGCGCATTTCCTATATCATCAGATGAGACATCTGTGATTCCTTCCCTGTACACATCATTTAATGTAACCCGTGAATTGAAAGCTATGGAAGCCAGTATTGCCAGTTTGCAGGCTGCATCATAACCTTCAATATCTGATGATGGATTTGCTTTCTCCGCATATCCAAGCTCCTGAGCTTTGGTCAGTGCTTCATCAAACGACAGATTATTCTTCTCCATCTGAGTCAGGATATAATTTGTGGTTCCATTTACTATCCCCACAATCTTACTTATATTATTGGAAGCCAGAGATGATTTCAGAGGTCCTATAATTGGTATACCTCCGCCTACGCTTGCTTCAAAAAGTATATCTACATTATTTCTTTCTGCCGCTGCCAGTAATTCCCCGCCTTTGTTGGCAATGAGATCCTTATTGGCAGTTACCACATACTTTCCTGAACTTAATGCCTTATAAACATAGTCGTATGCAGGATTTATACCACCGATAAGCTCCACCACAATATCAATGCTCCCGTCCTGAAGGACATCATTAACATCACTGCTCACCTTGATATCTCTAAACTCCTTTATACAAGTGGCCTTTATCTTTTTTAAGTCTTTTTCTGCAATTCTTTTAATATTAAGATTCTTTTTTATTTTTCTAGCCAGATAACTCTTCTGACTCTGGATAAGGGAAAAAACACCGCTGGCAATATATCCAAAGCCGAGTATCCCAATGTTAATATCTTCTATATTTTTATTTTCATTCTTCATATAATCTAACATCTCCCATCACTAAGTCTTTGTAAGTTTGCCTTTTTGTCCAGACCCAGCTTTTTCCATTTTCTACTGCAACCACTGCACTCTTTGGCTGGCCATTATAATTGCTGGACATAGAATAACAATAAGCGCCGGTAGTTGCCACGACCATAAAATCGCCACTGGATACCGGTGGCAATTTTATGTCGTCAATTATCACATCTCCGCTCTCACAATGTTTACCTACTATGGAATAATGTTTTTCCATTCCATCTTCAGTATTTTTACTATCTTCCATTCTATTTGCAAGATATGCATTGTATTTAGCCTGATACAGCATAGGCCTTATATTATCAGACATACCGCCATCTATTAAAATATAATTTTTTGCTCCGCTTATTTCCTTAACTCCTCCGATTTCATACAGCGTCACTCCGGCATTTCCAATAATGGATCTTCCCGGCTCCAGATATAGTCTATCCAGTCTGACATCAAACTTTTTTTGGTATTTTCTTACTGCATCATAAACTACTTTTGCCAGATCTTTTATACTGGAGGGCCTGTCTTCCGAAGTATATTTTACTCCCAATCCCCCGCCTATATTTATCCGGGTTATTGATACACTTAATTTATCTCTGAGAACTCTTATAAACTTTATAAAAACTTCTATCAGCCTGTCGTAGCATGATAAGTTAAATATCTGTGAGCCTATATGAGCGTGAATTCCTGTAAGCTCCAGATTCTTATACTGGTTGACTTTCCTCACTGCCTCCAGGGCAATATTACTGGTCAGGCCAAATCCAAATTTGGATTTTATTCCTCCAGTTTGTATATGTTCATGAGTATTAGCTTTAATCCCCGGGTTGACCCTTAACATAATTTTTTGCCTTATATTATTTTTTTGACATAATTTTCCAAGCGTTTCCAGCTCCCAAAAATTATCCACCATAAAATATCCCACTTTACTTTCCAGTCCATACTGGATCTCTTCTGCCGATTTGTTATTGCCGTGAAAATATATCCTATCAGCAGGAAAACCGCTTGCGAGCGCAATAAAAAGCTCTCCTCCTGCAGATACATCCATACCGAGACCTTCTCTGGCTATAAGCTCGCACATCGCTGTACATATAAATGCCTTGGCAGCATAAATTATTCCAACATCCAGATCTGAAAAATTAAAATTCTCCCTGTAGCTCTGGCACTGATTTCTAATAGTGGTAATATCTACGATATATAATGGAGTTCCATATTTTTCTCTTAACTTCAGAACATCATTTCCACCTATAACCAGATGCCCGTTTTGGCCAACTTCTGAAGTGACTGGAAGTATCATTTTCTATCCTCCCTCTATCTCCCAGGCTTGAGTATATGTTAACTAAATTACAAAAATAATTAAATCATATAATTAAATACTAACCCGCCTATATTCGTATTTTTTACATCTTCTCCGGGGCTTCGACGTTAAGCAGTTTTAAGGCATTCCTGATCACTCTTCTGGTCAGCATAATTAAAATAAGTCTATCCACATCTACCGTTGCCCCATCTCCGTTACCATTTAGTACTCTAAAGTTATTATAGAAATAATGGAATTCAGTTGCCAGTCTGTATAAATACTGAGTCATTAGATGAGGAGCATTATTCTTACAGCTATTGTAAACCACATCCGGATATAAGATCATTATTTTTGCCAGCTGCCTTTCATTTTCACTTTTAAACTCTATTTCTGATGTATCAACCTTATCAATATTATATTTATCTATATCTAAGTTGTCAGGACTAGTTTCCCTTATCTTTTTAATAATACTTTCAATCCTGGCATGCGCATACTGCACATAATAAACCGGGTTTTGATTCGACTTCTGTTTGGCAAGACTTACATCAAAGTCCATTGGCGTATCAAAAGAATTCATACTGAAAAAGTACCTTGCCGCATCTTTACCCACCTCTCCTATCAAGTCTCTTAAGGTATAGAGCTTGCCTTTTCTCCTGGACATCTTCAAAGCCTGGCCCTCATCCAGTATTTTTACCAGCTGCCCTATTATTATGACCATTCTATCTTCTGCTAATCCAAGAGTTTTTCCAATTGCCCTTAACCTGTCTACATAACCATGATGGTCTGCTCCCAGAATATATAACAATATATCATATCCTCTTTTTATCTTATTTATCAGATATAATATATCTGAAGCAAAGTAAGTGGGGTTCCCGTCCTTTCTTACCACTACTCTGTCCTTGTCATCCACATACCGGGAAGTCCTAAACCATAACGCGCCATCCTTCCGGTAAACCACGTCCTTATTTTTTAAATCATCAATTACTTTCTGGAAGTTTGAATTTTCATACAGCCAGCTTTCATAAAACCACTGGTCATACTCCACGCTCATTGAAGTCAGGGTCTCACTGATATATGAGACCATTATCTTAATTATTTCTTTCTTAAAAGACTCTGTCTCTACATCTTTTTCCCCGTCTTTTTCAATCATAAACCGGTCATTATATTTGTTAACCAATCTCTCCACTGCCAGGGATACCACTTCCTTCGGATATCCATCTTCAGGATAATCTGTATCCCTGCCAAAATGCCTTAAATAAATACACCTGGCGCAATCGCTAAATTTTTCCGCCTGGGTTCCGTAATCGTTAACATAGTATTCTCTGAACACCTTATATCCGTTGGCATCGTAAATATTTGCCAGACTATCCCCCAGCGCACCCCACCTGCCGTGCCCTATATGAAGATTACCGGTGGGATTAGAGCTTACATACTCCAGTTGTACACTTACTCCTCTGCCGCTCTGGTTAAAACCGAATCTTTCCTTGCCGCTCACTATTTCTTTTAGGGCTTCTTTTATAAATTCATCCTTCAAATTAAAATTAATAAATCCTGGTTTTACTATATCCACATCTTTAATTTGATTCCATCCAGAAAATACTTCCTCTTTTAGCTTTTCAGCAATCTCTATAGGATTTTTCTTTAAAACCGGCGCAAGTACCATAGCAGCATTGGTTGAGAGATCGCCAAACTTCCTGTTCTTTGGCTCTTCAATAATCAGATTGCCTAAATCAGTTTTAACCTCCGCCAGTCCGCTCACATAATCCTGGATTTTTTGTTTTAATTCATTTATTACCAACAGTTTCCCTTTCACTGGAGCCGACGACCGGACTTGAACCGATAACCTGCTCATTACGAATGAGCTGCTCTACCAGTTGAGCTACATCGGCCAATCAATCGAATAAAATAGCAGTCTTAAACACCCTCAGCATCATTTTTATCCTTATCTGCAGATTTGGCCTCTTCGCCGGTATCTCCTTTGATTTCTACTCTTTCATTAGTAACCTCAACTTCCGAAAGCGGGATAGATTTTCTGGTATCACTATCAAATTCCACAATTATAGATTTCTTTAAAGGTTCATACCCGCAGACCCCACCACAGCCATAACTGCATTTTACTTTTATTCCCCTCTCCGGCGCTTTTTCAATAAATTCTTTATATGAATCATACTCATACCTCAAACAGCACATAAGTCTTCCGCATATTCCTGATATTTTAAAAGGATTCAAGGGAAGATTCTGATCCTTGGCCATTTTTATCGAAATTGATTCAAAATCAGTTAAAAAACTTTTACAGCACAGATTCATTCCACATGGACCCAATCCTCCTACAATCTTTGCTTCATCCCTTACGCCGATCTGCCTGAGTTCTATCCTGATCTTAAAATGAGTAGCAAGTTCCTTCACCATTTCTCTGAAATCCACTCTTTTTTCCGAGGTAAAGTAAAATATCATCTTACTCTTATCAAACATCACGTGTACATTTACCAGTTTCATTTTAAGATTGTGTTTTTCAGTCAGCTCGCTAAATTCCTTAAATCCCTTTTCTTCCTTATCCCGGTTTAATTCATCAACTGAGAGATCGTAATAGGTAGCTTTTCTTATGACTCTATTTAAGGGAGTGGTAATATCGCTTTCACTGATATCCACCGGAGGCACAATCACTTCTCCGATTTCTTTAGCATCATCATCCATATGGCATATGACCTTATCTCCCACTTCCATTTTAATTTCAGCAGGATCATAGTAATGAACAGTATCATTTTTTCTAAACATTATTCCTACAATCAAAGACATGGCCTTCACCTCTTATCTGTATATACTCTGAAACTGAAGGAAAATATTATCCAGGGCTAACTCAGAATTAATAGAGTAGTTAAGATAACTTCTATTTTCTTCTATCACTTCCACCAGTTTAAAAATTTTACCTATTTTAACATTTTTAATGTTTTTACTTATAAATAAATAATTCTTTGAAAAATTTAAGCTTTTCTCTCCGGCTCCTAATTTTACCGCAAGTATATCTTCAAGCCAGGCAGATATTATATCAAAAACCCTGCCTATACCCAAATTATGAAATTTGTTTATTTTTCTCTTATGTTTTGATTTTAATATCTCAATATATTTATTTACATCACTTTTTTCAAAATCACTTTTTCTTATTTCACTAAACTCCTTCTCCAGATCTGTCTTAACTCCGGCTTCCATTTTTTTAAGTATTTCAACCAGTCTTAAGGTTAAATCCATAGAGGCAGAGGAAGCCCTGATTTTATTCTCCTGAAGCATTATTATGTTTTTAATCCCTTCATTCAGGTATTTCTCCATTACTTCAAAATCAGCTTTTCTCTGTGTATCTTCGTTAAATTTAAAATTCCAGCTGTAAACCAGGCATCTGGACACAACTGTAGGAAGCATTATTGATATATCCTCTGTAAGTAATATAAATATGCTATCATCATCAGGAGGGTCTTCCAGAGTCTTCAGCAGCCTGTTTGCAGCTTCCTGATTCATAAGCTCGGACTCTTTAATAACACATATTTTTTTCCCAGGATTATAAGAGCTCAAGCTTATAAACTTCTGTAATCCTGCAATTTTCTCTATTCTTAATATATTTCCTTCCGGTTCCACAACTAAAATATTGGGATAAACACCTCTTTTTGTATTTCTGCAGATAATGCAATCTCCACATCCGTTATCAACACAATTTATGGAAGCAGCAAACGACAGCGCAAGCCTGCTTAGAAGCTCCATATTATTTCCATAGAACATATACGCATGTGAAATAGTATCATCTTTTATCATTCTTGAAAGCAGCATTATATTTGACCGATTAACATTATCTTCGGTCAAAAAATCAATATTTTGAAGTATTTTCATTCTTTATTTTTTAAATACTCGCAAACTTTACTTTTTATTTCTTCAAATATACTTTCCATATTCTTTTCACCATCAATAACTACAATCCTATCTTTATTTTTCCTGGCAATATCCAGATAACCTTTGTAAATCTTTTTTTTAAAGTTATCCTTTTCAAGCTCAATTCTATCTCTTTTCTTGCTTGCGGTATCCATTCTTTTTTTGCCTCTGCTAATTTTAACCGACAGTAAAAAAGTTATATCAGGCACTATCTTGCCAGTAGCCCACATGCTCATATCTAAAATTTGTTTCTCTTCCAGTCCCCTGGCAATGCCCTGATACACCACAGTTGAATCAAAAAACCTGTCGCATATCACGATCTTTCCTTCCCTCAAAGCTGGAGCTATTACCTTTGATACAAGTTCTGCTCTGGAGGCCAAAAAGAGAAAGGTTTCAGCCTTATGGGACATGTCCAGATTCCCCTTATCCAGAAGAATATTTCTAACCTTGCCGCCAATCTCAGTTCCGCCAGGTTCAATAGTTGTAACCACATCAAAGCCTTTACTTTTAAGATAATTTTTTAAGAGCTCTATCTGGGTAGTTTTTCCTGACCCATCAAGCCCCTCAAAGGTTATAAATAATCCTTTTTTCATCCTACCAGTTAGTCCTGTATCTTTTGATAAAACATCTTGAATAATAATATCTTAATAATAGAAATTTTAAAATTGCATTAAGAGAAAGGATAAAATAACCCTAACTTTCGATATTAAATCTACTCATTACGAACTTTGAGAAATTCTTTTAGCTTCCTTTATAACTTTTAGATAAACTTCTTCTCTTAATCTAAAGCCTTCTTTAAGCAAATCATCTAAGACTTTTAAAAATTCGTCAAAATCAATCTTGCTTAATTTTAGTGCTTTTAATAAAATAAATAATGTTCCCCTGGGAATTAGTCCTAACATCTTCGCTGCTGTTCTTGCCGAATCTTCATCAATTAGAACTTCCTTGATTCCTAACTTTTTTGCAAGTGTTATAGTAGATGCCTCCCCCTTATCTAACTCTATTGGAACTTCAATTAAGCTGCTGACCTTTTTAACTTTAATCCTTCCTTCGTTTATTTCTTTCTCAACTAAATTAGCATCTAATTTTTTTAACCTCTTACCTTCATTAACCACTTCTTTTTTTACTTCTTCTGAAATGAAAACTTCGTTATAAATGATTTTTAGTAGACCAAGTTTGTTGGTTTTAGCAAGATAAATTAATGGAGTAGAATTAGAAACAATATTACTCATCCAATCCCCTTAAATCCTCCTGGAGATCCTCAAGAGTATATGGGACATGGATATTTCCCTTTTTAACCTCGTCTATTATTTCCCATAAAGACAAATTGCAAACTTTTGCAGCTTGCCATAAAGTTATTCTTCCTTCTTCATAATCTTTAAGAGACTTTTCTATTAGCCATTTATTTGCAGATTTAATTAAAAATCTTCTTAGAATTGTAGACCTGTCCATTCCTTCTTTTTCAGCTATTTTGTCTATTAATTTAGCCAATTTATCATCAACTCTGGTTGTAATAGTCACTGGCATTTGAACCCCCGTATTAAATTTATTCATTTTAATATATCAAGTTTCGCATAAATGTCAATAGCACGAATCATTGTCTGTATTCATTATCACAACAATTTATTAATTTAGATTGCATAATATTAATTTTAACAGCTTGGTGCTCAAATCACTCACATTCTATTACAGAACCACAAAAATAAGGCAGGATTAAGATGAAAATTTCTTTACAAAGACTTTGCTAAAGAAATTGCTCCCAGTGCTGGATTAAGAAACCAGTTGTTGCATGAATATAACAATCTAATCATAATTTATCTATAATCCTTTCTAAATTTTTTCTGTCTATAATCCTGATTATTAATATAATTTCATTTAATACAGAATAAATAACTCTAAAATTACCAACTCTTAACCTATACACATTTTTAAAACTTCTAAGTTTCTTTGTATCTTCTTTTCTTATTATCATTGAAACACTTTTTAGCTCCTTAATTTTTTCAATAATTTTTCTTTTCTCTTCTTTACCCAAAGTTTTTATATCTTTATATGCTTTCTTTGAAAACTCTATATTATATTTCATTTTAAAGCTCTAGATCTTTAATTACCTGATCTAAAGAAAATCCACCATGCTCAATATAATCTTTATATGCTTCTTCAATAGATTTCCTTATCCTGGGGCTATTTTCAATTACAAAATCTTCTATGTCTTCTTCTGAAAATTTTTGTATAATTGCCTTTGGCTTACCATGAGAGGTTATTATTACATACTCATCTTTTTCTATTTCTCTAAGTATTTCTGAAGTCTTATTATGAAGCTCTACCACATTGCGAAATTTCATCCAATTTCCTCCTAAATTCAAATATTGCTATTATTATAGCAATATTTTATTATCAGCATAGCTTTATGTCAACATCTCGAATTATCTACAGGTCGGTTGAAGATGCAATAAGGCAATATGCAAAATATTGTGATTTTATATTAAAATTTATAAACTTAACCACTTAACTCCTATCTAAGAATTTTATACTAATTGGGTTAAAAATGTCCGGGCAGGAACAATAAAATAATTTCCTATAAATATGCTTCTAGCTTAAATATATAATTTAGCAAGGAATATATGTTAAGGTTGTTGTTTTTTTGATAGGAGTTTTCTTAAGACATTCTATAAATATCTATCAATTATCCCTGTCAATGCCGGAAGTGCATATAGCGGCAGATTGATCAACCAATCTTCCTTCCTGTAATCTGACATAGAAGTACGTATACAGATCTCAGGAAGATATTTCTCTTTATATACTTTAATGCTTTTTGCACGCAGGTTTTCAGAAGCTTTCACTTCAACAGGGATTATCATCTCCTGCATCTGAATAACGAAATCGACCTCAGAAGTCCCCGCATCTGCAGACCAGTAAAATACCAGCAAATCTTTTTCACACCTAAGCTGTTGAAGCACATACTGTTCAGTTAAAGCACCTTTGAACTCATTTAAGATCCTGCTTCCATCAAGAAGAGTTTTTGCTTCCAGTCCTGATAATGCAGAAAGCAAACCTGTATCCAGCATGTAAAGCTTAAAAGCCCCTGTATCCTCGTATGCTCCTGGAGGCATACCTGGTTTTGAGATCCGGTTGATCTTGTGAACAAGTCCACAGTCACTTAACCACATCATTGCAAGCTCATATTCCCGGGCACGTGCCCCTTTACGGACAAGTCCATATATGAATTTTCTATTTTCCTTTGAAAGCTGGGAAGGAATAGAATTCCAGAGCATTCGTATTCTCGGCACAGTTTCATTAGGCGCATGTTTAGAGAAATCCTGCTCGTAAGCAGCTAAAACCCGCCGCTGTATTTCCCTTACTTCATTAAAATCATGCCTTTCAGCAAATGCAGCAACCGCTTCGGGCATTCCCCCTGTATAAATATATTGTTTGAGTAATTCTGAATAACGGTCCTTAAAACCTGATATTAAATCCCAATCCTGTTTAAGTAAAAGGTCAAGGTAGTCTTTCATTCCCATCGCCTGAATAAATTCTGAAAATGATAGAGGGTGCAGGTCAAGAAAAGAAACCTTGCCTACAGGAAAAGATGTACCTGGGTGAAGTGCAACCCCAAGTAGTGAACCAGCTGCGATTATGTGATATTGTGGTGCGTTTTCCTGAAAATATTTAAGGCTCGTTAAAGCACGGGGTGCTTCCTGTACCTCGTCAAATATAATTAATGTATTTTCAGGTTCTATACTGCATTCTGCCTCAAGGTTCAAACCCCTTATAAGACGCTGTATCTCAAGGTCACCCGAAAAAAGCCTTTGCATATGTTCATTTCCTTCAAAATTAATATATGCAACTTTAGAATACCGGGTTCGGCCGAACTCTTTCATAAGCCATGTCTTGCCCACCTGACGTGCTCCCCGTATTATAAGGGGTATTCTATTGGCATTATTCTTCCATTCTTGAAGTTCACCGGTTGCTTTTCTATACAACAGAACTCTCTTTCATTCAATATGATTGTTGCTTTAATTTAGATTATAAACTATAAATTCACATAATTCAAATGAAGTTTTGGATTTTAAATCACATTTTAAGTACCAACTTATGTAATAGAAGCCAATTTTTTTCAATAAACTATGTTATACCGGTTGAAGTAAAGGCTTGAAAAGCTAGCCGTCTGCGCTAGATGCATAAGTTTATTGATATAGTAATTTTGATTATTTCTTTTTTAAATTTCTAAAATACCTTTACAATAATTATTAATTTGATTAAATATAATTCAACTATATTTTTTTATCAATTTAATAATAGAGATTTTATTGATGGCCATTAAACATGAATAAACACATAGGAAGAAATGATCCCTGTCCCTGCGGAAGTGGAAAAAAATATAAGAAGTGCTGTTTTCTAAAAGTTGAAGTAATCGAATCGAAATTATCTGGACAAATTATAGAGGTGCAGTATTTGGGGATGTTTTTATTACAGATAAAGAACTTTTATTTGAAGCTAATGCCAGGGAGCACCTTGAAAAGTGGAAACATCTAACAAAGGGAATACCTCTTGAATTTTTAAGAACAGAGGAGATAGACCAGCAAACATTTATGGATAAACTGTTTGAAGGCATGGAAGATAAGCTTTTGGGGGAAAAGCCTGACGATATTTCCGAAGAAGAATTTAAGAAATCTGCAATAAACTGGTGGAATATTTTTTATGATAATTGGTTTCAGCAAAAACTCCCGTCTCTCGATGATAAATCTCCAGCAGAAGCAGCAAAAACCAAAGCTGGGAAACAAGAAGTTATGGATTTAATAGATGATTTTGAAAATGACATCCTTCGTTATGAAAAAATCCAGGGTGAGGATGGTATAGAAAATATCCTAAAATACTTTGATACAAATGGGCTTAGAAAGAGATTAGAGCTTTTATGATTGATATGATTAAATCAATCATGCTACAGAACTTACAATGAACAAACTTTTAGAATTGAAGGACTGTGAAATGCATTGACACACATCCCGACTCCCATAGATGAAGTTAGACTAAAAAAACTACAAATTTTCAAGAGCTAACTTTATTGCACCCTCAACTGGCTTTTTAGTAAGGGACTTAAAATTGATTTTTGTAAATTTACTTTTCAGTTTTCTCATTAAAACAGATTTAAAATATTTCTCACACTTAAAAACATTTCCAACAAAAACCAGATCAAAATCCTTATCTGCTCCATAATGCTTTTCTCCCAGGGCAGATAGGTTAACGTCATTTTCTATATATACAGGGGTATTAAATTCACTGCCAATAATTTCTATCAAATGAAACAGTAGCAGACATTAATTTTTATTGTCTTGTGTATAAATTACTTATAATTTATTATAGAATTATAAAATAAGGCAGGATTAAAATGAAACTTACTAAACAGGAAAAACAAAAGATTAACCTGGTATTTTTTTAAAACGCTCTTTATCCTTCTTCTCTCTTGTAAACTATTTTTCCTTTTACCATGGTAAGCTCGACCTTTAACTTTTTATTTAAAATCACTATATCAGCGTCTTTACCTGGTTCCAGACTCCCTTTTTTACTTTCAACTCCCAAGCACCTCGCGGGACTGGCGGTTGCCATCTGGATCGCTTCCGTCAATGAGACTCCAACTTTATCTACCATATTACATACAGCTTTGTCCATAGTTAAAACACTTCCGGCTAAAGTACCGTCTTTTAACCTTGCTTGTCCCCTGACTACTGTAACCTCTTGACCTCCCAGATTATAAGTACCTTCCGGTTTGCTTGCCGCTCTCATAGCATCTGTAATAAGGACTATTTTTCCTATTTCTTTAATCTTAATCAGTATCTTCATAGCCACAGGGTGTAGATGTATTCCATCAGCAATCATCTCCAATATTAGTTTTGGTGAAGATAAAGCTGCTCCTACTACGCCTGGCTCTCGATGATTAAATCCTCTCATAGCATTAAAAGTATGGGTAACATGGGTCAGTCCGGCTTTGATACCTTCCTGTACTTGCTTGTAAGTTGCATTGGAATGTCCTACCGAAGCAATAATCCCATTTTTATGCAACCAGCGGATAAGATCTATTGCTCCTGGTTTTTCCGGTGCTATTGTTATCAAGCGAATTAAATTACCAGAAGCTTTATTAAATTCTAAGAACTCCCTGGTAGAAGCTTTTTTTATATCTTTTTCTTTTTGAGCTCCCTTTTTTTCCGAACTGATATAGGGGCCTTCCAGATGTACCCCTAAAATTTCAGCAGCCCCGGTTCCTTTTATAAACGCCTCATGAATACTTTTAAGACTCCCAATAATTTTATCTTTACTCATAGTCATAGTAGTTGGAAGAAAGGCTGTGGTACCGAAACGGGAATGGGTCGTAGCTACCTGCTTTACAGCTTCGTATTTCCCATCCATAATATCAGATCCACCGCCGCCATGTACATGTATATCTATGAAGCCCGGGGCTACAAATCCACCCCCAGCATCAATAACCTCTACCCCTGCCGGGATATCCATAACTTTCCTTTCCTTGATAGCTGTAATTTTTCCCTTCTCAATAGATATAGCTTTATTTTCAAGTGATTGGAAAGGGGTAATTATGGTACCATTCGAAATAATAGTTTTTTTATCTTTTTTAATCATTCTATCAATTTCCTTACTAATTCTTTATAAAATATTAAACACTTATACAAATTCATTATGGCATTATCCTCAATCATCTATCAAAGGCAGGCTGGCCGCAGCAATAGACTGGCCCACTCTTCTGCTGGATTCATCAGGAAGATGAAGAGTAATTTTACTGGAAAGCTCTGGAAATTCCTCATTTAGTACATGCTCTGCTTTTTGTAAAATTATTTGACCACCTTCTCCGGAGGTAACTCGACCTAAGATCAAAACAGTTTCTATTTCATAAAATTGAGCATAATAAGCAATGCCATAACCTAAATAGCAACCAATAGTTTCAAAGACCTTTCTTGCCCGGTTATCTCCTTTGACCATTAGTCCCTGAATAGATTTTAATTTCCCGGCAGGAGATTGTTTCCCATCAAGAATAATCCCTGCTCTTTCGGCAAGCCGTATAGCTGCTACCTGTGAGAAATATTGAACTCCACATCCCCTGTCTCCTGACCACTCATCAACAGGTGCTTCGCTATTTAAATCAACAGGTACAAAAGCCAGTTCATTTAACCAGGGATTAATATTCCCTTTTCTATTTATATAACCCCCCGCTTCACTGGATCCCATAGCAATGCCCAGTACTGCATTTTTTTTCAAAGACATAGAACCGGCAAGAGCTGTTACCTCGCCATCATTTATCACCTTAAAAGGAACACCCCACTCCTTCTGCATATCTAAAAAAATATTTTTTACTTTTTTTTCAAAAAGATCAGGAGGAATTCCACGGAATATTGAAGCAGCCATCACCCGGTTATTTATATAGATTCCTGCAGAGCTTCCCCCTATAGCATGAACATGAGGCATATGGGCAGCAGCACGATGCAGCATAGACATAATTTCATGATAATGATAAGAGGGATCGTTTTGTGCACCCGGGTTCCATACTACTTCCTCACTAAAAACTGCTTTACCATCTATAACTGCACTCACTTTCCTATCACTTGCCCCAAGATCAAACCCAATACGGCACCCCTCCAGATGACCACCTAACGGAATTGACTTTTCTCTGGCAGGAGAGATTTTTTCGGTATCGATAATCTCTACCGTAAAAGGTTTTTCATATATGCCAGACATAAATTTAGCGTCAAAAGCACGTTTTCCTTCCTCGGAATATATTTTCTTGATATATTCACCAACTTTCTTTGAGCCGCCTATAATTATTTTATATCCACCATAAATCCATAAGAGCGTTTTTATTAATTGTTCTGTATAAAAATAATTAGAGAAAGCAAAGTCAGATTCATCTGAAAAAACTTTAGTTTTATAAATTGAAACAGAATCATCCTCTCTTTCAATAGCAATTGATAAAGGAACACTTTTCTTTGAACTGTGAACACTGTCAAGAAAACTATGATTCCATAAAACAGCAGGCCGGAAATTATCATCAAGTGTTGGTTGTATTTTAGGTTTTACCAGTGATAATAATTTTTCACTCATAACACTTCACTATCTTTCTATAACAGTTTAATAAAATATCTTCTAAGTAAACTTTTTAAATTTTCAAAGTTACAGGCAGAGTCCCATTTGCTTTATATTTACCAGTTATTATTTCACTGGCTACTTTTAAATTAAAAGGACTATAGTCATAAATAGTTAAAAAAGCAGGTATTTCAGGAAAAACCTGGAGATCGTAAGGGTTACTGGATATAACTATAAGTGGTATACCGTTAGCCAGTAGTTTTTTAACTATCTTAACCTGATAAGTATTATGAGCAGCACCATAAGCACAAACAATAACCAGATCAATTCCTTTTGGTAAAGACATCTCACTATTACCATCAAGGAGCGTGTGATGCTCGACTTCTATTCCTTCTTTTCTTAAAAAACTTACCAGTAAACCATTATCTTCTATATCATCCTCTGCCATGGATAATCTTTTCAAAGGAAAATCTATAACTAACACTTTTTTATCATTGGATCTATTTATAGGAATTAAATTATCTTCATCTTTAACTAATGTTACCCCCGCTTTTGAGATCTCGTATGCAATTTCTTCTTCTGTTTTTTTATTTATCTTTCTATAATCAGAAACCGGTGGGCTCTTCAGACCAATTCTTTTTTCCTTCAGTCTAAGTATCCTCAATACAGACTGGTTAATACGTTTTTCAATAATTCTTCCTGCCTTTACTGCCTTAGCTACCGCTTCTATGGCCACTTTTTGTTTATCTAAGCTGTGAGATACCAAAACTATATCACTACCTGCTTCAATGGCCATAACTGACGCTTCTGCTGCACTAAAATTGTCAGCGATGGCTTTCATCTCCAAACAATCAGTAATGACTACACCTGCATATCCTAACTCTCCTCTCAATAAATCAGTTAAAATACTATATGATAGGGTCGCAGGTATTCCCTTCCTGGATTCCAGGGCCGGTACACAAATATGAGCAGTCATAATACTATCTACTCCTGCCCCTATTGCCTGCCTGAAAGGATAAATCTCTACCTTTTCCAGGCGTTCCCTGCTGCACTCAATAACAGGAAGGTCTAAATGTGAATCAACAGCTGTATCCCCATGCCCCGGAAAATGTTTGGCACAGGCAATAATCCCCTCTTCCTGCATTCCTTTAATAAAAGCTACACCCAGATCAGCAACTAAAAGAGGGTCTCCGCCAAAAGACCGGGTTCCTATAACCGAATTTAATGGATTATTACTGATATCCAGAACGGGGGCAAAATCCATATTAATCCCCACAGCTTTTAATTGCCCTGCAATTGCCCTGCCGGCTCTTTCAGCCAGGCTGCTTTTCCTGGCAGCGCCTAATACCATATTGCCAGGAAAATGAGTTCCTCCTGCCAGGCGGTTGACCATTCCCCCTTCCTGGTCAGTAGATATCGCCAGTGGTAAACCTGGTCTTTTTCTTGCTGATAATATCTGCAACTCATTGGAAAGATCGGATACTTGTTGCAGTGATTCTATATTGCGTCTAAAATATATTATCCCTCCCACATAATAATCCTCTATCATCTCTTTTATATCAGAAGTAACTTTTGTACCGGTAAAACCCACCTGAAACATCTGGCCTATTTTTTCTTCAAGAGTCATACCAGATAGTAGTTTTTTTAAAATTGTCGTATCCACATTCAACTTTCTTTTATCTTTTCCTATTATTTATAAAAATATTTATCAATTATTATCACTTGTTTACTTTAAAAGATTACTTATATTATCCTTAACATGACCAAGAGAAATAACTATCCCTTTATTGCCCCTCCAGCTGCAAATCCACGGGTTATCTGCTTATGAAATAGTGCATATAGTATAATCATTGGTGTCATTCCAATAACCAGAGCCGCGAACTGCATCCCATACTCAGTTGCAAGAGGACCGGAGAAAGAATAAATGCCTACAGGAAGGCTTCTTGACGAGTCAGAACTGGTAAAGACAAGAGCAAGCATAAATTCGTTCCAGCAGGCAAGAGCAGTAAAAATAAGAATAGTTACCATAACCGGTTTACACATGGGCAAAATGATATTAAAAAAAATTCTAAAATAGGAAGCGCCATCGATCTGTGCTGATTCAATTAAAGAATCCGGTATTGCTTTTACATATTCTGTCCCTAAAAAAATCGCCAGAGGAAGATTGATGGCTACATAAATCATTATTATCCCCAAGCGGGTATCTCTAAGTCCAATCCGTGTCATAGAAATAAACAATGGAATTAAAATAGCCTGTATGGTGATAAGTAAACCTATTAAAAACGAATTATATAAAAATGGAGTTGCTCTATTTTTTATTTTAGCAAATGCAAAAGAGGCCATCATAGAAAAAATAATAACCAACCCTGTAGAAACAAATGTATAAATTATACTGTTTACCGCATATATATTTAACTTTCCAACTTTTATTGCCTGTATATAATTGCTAAATATCCAGTCTCTCGGCAAAGCAAGACTATTCCTGATAATTTCAAGCTGTGGTTTAAATGAAGAATAAAAAAGCCAGATTAAAGGATAAAGTGTAAGTATCGCAAATATTATGAAAACGATATAAATTAACAACTTTTTAAAAATATCCCGTTCTTTTCTTGTATTTAAAGTAACATTAGACACAGTCTACGCCTCCATAGCTTCAACTTTTCTTCTTACAAATCGTACCAGGATCACCAAAACAATTGATAAGATAACCATAACCGTAGAAACAGCAGATCCTACACCATAATCATAAAATATAAAAGCTTTTTGATACATATAAATTGCTAACAAATTTGTATAATAGGCAGGTCCGCCACCAGTCATAGCAAAAAGTAAATCAAAACTCCTTAAACTACCCGATATGGCTAAAATCGAGGTTAATACTATTACGCCATAAAGTTGAGGTACAATAATTTTTATAAAAATTTGGCCATCTGCTGCTCCATCTATTTGAGCAGCTTCAATGATATTCGGATCAATATTCTGCAGGTTAGCCAAAAAAATAATCAGGTAAGTTCCTGTATACACCCAGAGAAGAACAAATCCAATAGGAATCATCGCCAGTTGTTTGCTGTTCATTATAGTCATTGAATAATCAGGATTGTTAGTAATAGATTGAATAATCCTTGGTACAACTCCAATCGGAGAAAACATTTTTGACCAGAGAATTCCTATAATGATAGTGGAAATAACAGTTGGGAGAAAAACCATAGCCTGAAAAAAACCTGAACGTTTTACAATCTTTCTATATATAAGGTATGCCAGTCCAAACCCGAGTGGTATTTGACCAAAAACAGATACGAAGATAACAATAAAATTATTCCTCATTGAGAACCAAAAAACCGGATCTCTGAATATTTTTATATAGTTTGCCAACCCTGTCCATATAGCCAGGTTTTTATAAATATTAAAATCTGTAAAACTTAAGCCCACAGATGATATTATCGGAAATGCTATTATTGCCAGATAAACAACCAATGCCGGCAAAACAAAGATCATATATGTCGATACTCTTCTAAATTTTCCCATTTTTTATATTTTATCTTTCTAATATATTTAATGGGCACCGCTTATGCAGTGCCCATTACCGGTTATTTTATCATCTTATCGAACCTTATCGCTCTAATTTCATTGCTGCTTCAATATCTGCAGCCAATTTTTCAGGTGTAATATCACCTAATGCCAATTGCTGGAGACCGTTGTTTATTAGAATGATTGGTTCACCAGTAATAACGGCATCAAGCACAACTGTACCGCTATGTTCAGGATAGAAAGCTCCTCTTTTTACTGCAAGTGGCGCTATGTCATAACCCGAAATATCCATAATATAAACAGGTATCATTCCCTGTTCAATCAATCTTATTTCTGATGCTTCGGGTCCTGCAAAGAAGGAAATCCATTTCCATGCAGCATCAGCTTTATCCTCTGTAAGACCTGCTTTCATACCAAAACCAGTTGCTACAACAGTAGAGGTGGAATCGGACTCTCCTTTTTGTCCTGCAATGTCAGGAAATACAGCAAGTTCAAAATCTTCCTGTGCTTCTTCAGTTAAAAGAGGTGCTACTGCACCTACTCGCCAATCTCCATCAATCATAAACGGACTTCTTCCGGTTGCAAACAGGTTTGGACCATCTCCGTACTCTAACTGGATGCTTTGAGGTGGAAGCAGGCCAGTTTCATACAGATCTGCTACAAGTGCAAGAGAATCAACAAACTCTTGATCTGTAAAGGCAGCTTCTCCTGTAATTACTGCATCTATCCAATCTTGTCCGCATATTCTTCCTACCAGAGCGCTGAATAGACATGACTGCATAACCCAGGCAGCTTTATTAGGCATCAAGATAGGATAAAGGCCAGCTGCTGCTATGGGTTCTACCATTGCAACAAGTTCCTCATATGTATTAGGCATGCTAAGACCGAGGTCGTTTAATATTTTGGTATTAACATACATCACATGAGTTGCAGTGATTCCAATAGGAAGCTCATAAAGCTTACCATCCCATTGGGGAGCAACAGCAGCAGGAACAAATTTGTCTTTATCTGCTCCCAGAAATGGATACAGATCTTCAGTAAGCTCATTTTCATAAATTTCAGCGCTTCGTCCACCTGGCCACAAATACATAACGTCAGGCAGATCTCCTGCAGCAGCCAGCGCAGCAAGTTTCTGATGGTATGCATCGCCGAAACTATTTTCAATTGTCAGTGTTATATTAGGATATTTGGCATTAAATGCTTCCACAGTAGCATCCCAGGCTGCAGCTTCAGGTGAAGTAATATCAAGGTAGTTTAGCATAGTTATCTCTACCTCTGGCCCTAATTCTACTTCTACCTCTTCTTCTTCAGCAACTGCTTCTTCTTCTTCTTCAACTACTGCTTCCTCTTCAACTACTGCTTCCTCTTCTTCAGCTACAGCAGCTTCTTCTTCCTTACATCCTGCAAGTGAAAAAGTTGCAACCATTGATATACTCAATACCAACACTACTAGCCACAATAATGACTTTTTCATTTCTTTTACACTCTCCTTTTAATAATTTTACTTATACAACAATTTTTAATAAAATCTTTTCTGAGATTTGTTTAGTGTACGGACATACAAATATTAAGTCGTAGCTGAGCAAATCTCATTTTTCTTTTGCCATACAACCTCCTTCCTATTTTTTCTTCCTTTACCCAGTCAAAAGGAAGATCTTAATTGCTCTGATATAATAATCACCCCTTTCATTTAACAAAACATATATTTTAACTTTCTCACCTCCTCACAATATAACCATTAAATTTTCCTCTTAATTTGAAAAACACACATTCTAACAGCTAAGCTACCTTAACCGTAAAAGTTTCTTAAAAAAATTGTTTTTATACTTTTGTTTAAATTTTTTTTATTAGGTAAGTAAAATATTTAAGTAACACCTACCTATTTTTTATATTTATTTAACCTCAAATCAAGAAGAAACAGAAAAATGAAATATCTCTTGCAAAGGAATAGCTGCAGAAGCTATTATTCTAAAATCTTTTCCTAAAGAAATCGGACAAATTTCCAGTCTATTAGTTAAATTAGTTAAAGCTTGCTGAAACACTAATTTTTTTACCTGAGAAATAAGAAAATGGTTATCGTAAGCAACTTTTCCTCCTAAAATAATTATATCCGGATTTAATAAATTAACTAAATTAACTATCCCTGTTGCAAGATATGCTGCAGTATCCGTTATAATTTCTTTTGCTAATTGATCATTTTTTTCCAATGCACTACGAAAAATAGATGGAGTAATTTGATTTATATCTCCTTTTACTAGCTCTAACATTATTGTATTTTTTCCCTGTTCTATAGAAGATAATACCTTGGAGTAGATAGCAGGCCAGTTAACATAATTTTCAAGGCAACCTCTATTCCCACAATCACAACGAATACCATTTCTATCTATGGTTGTATGACCAAACTCTCCTGTCCCACCACTGCACCCTCGAAAGATATGTCCATTTACTACAATTCCAGCTCCTACTCCATCATCAACTGTAATATAAACTAAATTTTTAAATTTTTTATATGCTCCAAATCGCTTTTCAGCTAGCACTATAGCATTAGTATCATTTTCTAACCAAATTTTTAGTTTAAACTGTTTCTCCATCATTTCTTTTAGAGGGATGTTCTTTAATTTTAATTTTGTATTTTCACCAATTACAGCCCTTTTTACATCAATAATTCCGGGAAAGGTAACAGAGATTCCAACACATTTCTTTAAATCAGGATATTCTTCTAAAAATTGACTAATTGACTTTAAAAGATAATCAACAAACAATTCACCGGTTAGATTATGAACAGGAAATTTTTCTTTTCTTTGAACTTTTGCTTCTAAATTTGTCTCAGCAATTAAAATATAGGAGTTAGTAATAGAAACTGTGATAATAAATTTACTATCTGAAAAAAATTTAATAAGAATAGGTTTCCTCCCACCGCTGGACTTTCCTACACCATCCTCATACACCAATCCCTGTTGGATTAATTCTTTTACTGCAGCAGTCACTGTTGTAGCGCTTATACTATTCTTTTTTGCGATTTCACTTCGAGAAATAGGTCCATAATTTCTTATTGTTCTAAGAATTATAGATCTATTTAATTCTTGAATTAATTTCAAATCTCCAGTTCTTTGCATTTAATTAAACCTTTATTTGTAAACTTACTTTTTCCAATGACTTTATTAAGTATTTTACTTATGATACAGTAACATATAATTACTGTCAATAAAAATTTTTTAAAATTCTTTAAAAAATAAAAAACTTTAAATTCATTAGTAATTGTTAGTGTAAAATTTAGTGTGGTAGTTAGAAAAAGAAAAAGAATAGCAGCAGCAATAGCATTTCTTTATTTTTTTAATTATTACTCTAAATTAAAAGATTACAGATTTTCTAAGAGCTAACTTTATTGCGCCCTCAACTGGCTTTTTATTAAGGGACTTAAAATTGATTTTTGTAAATTTACTTTTCAGTTTTCTCATTAAAACAGATTTAACATATTTCTCATATTCAAAGATACTTCCAACAATAAAGATCAACAGTTCCAGCCTTCTGTTTTAACAATAATGTCACCATTGGTGAAATCTCCCGGGATCATAGCTTTTATCTGAACTGATTCAGATGGAAATAGTGAGACACAGTTATCGCTCCAGAAAACCGGGGCAATAATCTTGTTTGTATTTTTGTTATATAATTTAATCCAGATAAAGAAGGCCAGATACTCACCTGAATTTGTGATTTTCACAGTTGCATAATAAGTATTATTTATCCTTTGCACATTTGAAACAACATCTATATGTGCCCCGGGCATTTTTCTTATCAAACTCATGTCTGCGTGAGTTTTAAGGGGAGAATAATACCAGAAATATTCACCTGTAAAAATATCCTTATTTGTCGTCAACCAGTATAATTGTGTGCTCTTTAAAATCTGATTATTTTCGATACTGAGTTTTAAAAAATAGACTACTGAGAGATCGTTAATCGCTGGTAAAGTAAAAATTCTCTCTCTCTTCTCCTTTTCGATGTTGACTGTTAAATCTGTAGATAATTTTTCTTCTAAATCAGAGTTATACATTTTAATGATAACTTTTGAGTCTGGATAACTTTTTAGCTCATTATTAATAATCCAGATTGAATGATCGTCATATGAATACTGAATATGTAAAGGTTCACAGGCCTTTTTTGTACCGAAAAATGCGCCGGTCGGATTTAGATAATAATCATATAATTGCCAGATAAGACTCGGCCAGGGACTATTATGCATCCAGCCAATAATACCTGTTGCTTTCGGGAAATTTCGGTTATGCGCTTCATACATTGCTCTCCAGCTCTCATATCCCAGAACCTGGGCTGTTTTCAAATAGTCGGACAGATCTTTTGGTTGACCGTAACGTTTTGAAATTGCTTTATCAACTTTTTCAGTGTTATTAAACTGAACTCCGACTCCGGTATGATGATCCCATGCCTCACTTCCAACATACAATTGATCCCCTGGAAGCATCCTTTCTATACTTTCCATTATGGGAATACAGACATCCGGACAGGTTTCAGTATTAAAGCGCTCCGCACACCCTTCTCTTTCCTCGTCATACCAGTATATCGGAGGCACATACGAATAAGGGCCGGTCATCTTGACTCCAGTAACACCTGTAAGTTTGGATGGTTTATGTGCTGCATTTGAAATTCTTGGCAAATTATTATAGGTCTCCTGTAAAACTTCCAGATAGGCTCGTTCCACATTTTCCGGAGGTGGAAAATCGCTCCCATAAAACCAGGCAGCAAATGAGGGATGATTCCGTAAACGCAAAATCTGAGACCTCTCGGATTCTCTGGCTACATTAATATCACCATATTTCCAGATATCCCATTTTTCAAAATGATTACAGCAAGGCCAGCCGGCAAGCACCAGTATACCTTTTTGATCGCATAGATCCCAGAAATAATCAGTGGCCAGTTTCCCTTCCAGGCGTACTGCATTCATATTTAAATTAATGAGAAAATCAATATCAATTTCATCCTGTCTCCTTGATTGTCGTAACATTAAATCGGGGGACCATGCAGTTCCCCGGATTAGTAATTCTTTGCCATTAATGAGAAACAGTCGCGCTCCATGTTCGTTGTTGACTGTCTTGATTTCGCGAATTCCAAAAGTAACGTTTGTGCTGTCTGAAACATTATCTTTGGTCTTTAAAATCATTCTGAGTTCGTACAATTCCGGTTTTCCTAACTGATAAGGCCACCATAAGCGGGGATTTCTTATTTTTAATTGGGGGAATTCATGGTGAGTTAAAATGAGTTTGTTTGTAGAGAGGGGGTTTACTGTAATGTGTTTATTAAACGTTACATCTTCTATAGCGCATTCAATTTCTGTCTCTACTATGTGATCTTGAGTATTAACTATCTCAGTTTCAATTGCTAGTTCTGCTTCATCCAGTGTATGGGTATTGAGATGGGTGTGGACAAATGTATTTTTCAAAGCAACCGCTCCGGAAGAATATAAAATTACAGGCTGCCAGATCCCCATGTTATCATCCGGCATGCCGGGTGCCCAATCAATAAAGGTTATTGCCAGATCATCGGGTCCTGACGAAAAGACTTCAATAGCCAGAGCATTTTTTTTACCGGTAAGCACAAAATGAGTAACATCAAAATCATACAGTCGAAAGGTTCCGTTCACATAATCGGTGCCAGCAATTCTTTTACCATTGAGCCAGATATTTGCAGAATAATTGATTCCGCGAAAGTTGAGCCAGATTTGCTGCCCTTCCAGGGAACTATCTATAACAAATTCAGTCCTATACCACCAGGATTTTCTAAAAGGGCTCTCTTTTGGCTTGTATTGTAGTGAAAAATTGATGTTTCGGTCTTTCTTGTAACCAGGAATTTTTAACAAATTTAGTCCAAAATAAGGGTCGTCATAGATTTTGTTATCTACCAGGGCTGCAACGACAGTATTTGGAATACTTGCAGGATACCATGTATCATATACATACCCTGGTCTGGATATGGTTTCTCCATAGTCATTTATATCTTTTGAGCAAATCAAAAACCAATTATCGTTTAATATCTGTTTCATTGCTCTCTTTCCGGATATTTAAAATTACTTTTTACGGTGAAATAATTTAGGCTCATCTACAATATTTATTTTTACGTGAAAACAAATATATAATTCTATTAGTCCATTGTCAATTCTTTTAGGTACCAGGATTGGGACACATCCTTCACAGAAGTATCTTTCACATCTTCTTCGGGACAGTAATCAATATTTCTTTTAATCAAATCGAATTAAAGTTGATTTTTAAGGAATCTCATTCTATATTTAAATCGACCTTAAATCTAATATATTGAGTATTTTTTAACTGGACGGGTAAATTGTGAAAGTTATTGTTGACATTTTTTCTAAGCATCTCGCGATGAAGCGTCTTTTTGGAGTAAAGATTTACAAATACCCTCGTAACCTGGAAGATGTATTAAATATGTGGGAAATATGCGGCTTCAATGCGGTCTATGTTTCTTACCAAATGGATAACATTGCAGAGTTTATCAGTGAGTTAAAGAGGCTGGGTATAACAATTTTTCTTATTTTTCCTGTATTCCAGGACCCTGATGAGCTCAAAAAGGAACCGTCGTTGTATAGCCGTATGAAAGATGGACGGGAAGCAAAAGAAGATTGGGTCGAATTTGCCTGTCCCTCAAATGAAGTTTTTTTACAACGAAAGGGGCTGCTGCTGGAACGTCTGGTTGAGACACTCGATATCGACGTTATAAGTTTTGATTTCATCCGGTATTTTGTCTTCTGGGAAGTTATTCATCCAAATACGTCTCCTGAGGATCTCCCTGAAACCTGTTACTGTGAACGCTGCAGGCGTAGATTTAATTCGGCTTTTCCAAATTCACAACTGGATACCCCTGATTGGGTGCAGTTTAAATGTGATACCATTACCTCGGGCGTGCAGTATTTGACAAAAATTGCAAAGCGGGTAAAACCATCCATCCGTGTTTCACTGCACACGCTCCCCTGGAAGCAAAGCGATTTTAACGGTGGAATTAAGCGGATTGCCGGTCAGGACTTTACCACACTCGGGAAGTACGCGGATTTTTTATCCCCAATGATTTATCATCATATGATATACAAGAAGCCGGAATGGATCCCATCCTTATTGAACGATATCAAATCAGTATATCATGGAGCCATACTGCCCTCGCTGCAGGTAAATCACAGCTACCGCAATGAAGAACTTTCTCCAAATGAGTTCGAGCAAGCAATTGATGAATGCCTAAGAGTGCCAATAGCAGGCATTATATTCTGGAATAACGATGCGCTTCTTGCAAATAAAGAAAAGCAGGAGATCGTTCGACGAAAAATTCACGAGATCTAAAATTCTATAATGCTAATGGATTCTTTAACCAGTTTAATATATTCTTCATAGAAGTTACACGCACTTGAGGTTTAGTAAGGGCATATTCTAAAAATTCCTTCAACTGAAAATACTGTATTTATCTTGCTCAATTAAAACACTGTATTTTATTTCTTGTTCTTCATATATTGCTTTGCCTGATACATAAAGGCTTCCAGACGTGTCTCGGTTGTTCCCTGCTCCAGCCCATCGAAGGCAAGATTCAGCCAGGGTATCTTATACTCTTCCCTAATTCTCTTTGAGATTGCATTAACAATATTCCCGGGAATACAGGTAAAGGGAAGTACATTTATAATCCCGTCGGCGCCATTTTTAATCCAGTATACCGACTTTCCAATACTCAGAGCTGCCTCTCCGAACCACTTTATTATGTAAGGTTCGGCATTGTCCCAGATATCATAAATGCCGGCTTCTTTATCTTCCCTCAAGAAACCCTTTAGCGGTTTTTCCAGTTTGTGGTGGCAATTTTCCAGTAATTTATTAATAATCCTATTTAAGCTATAAAACCCTATTCCTCTTACAAAATCACCGGTAAGCTCAGCCAGTTCCCGGCAACCAATGCTATTTCCTCTTTTGTTACCATTAATACTAAATGATTTTATAATCTTATAATAAATATCAGTCTGTTTGGTTATAATATCTATTTTTCTTGTAGCAGTAGTATGATACGGCCACTCTCCAAATGAAGGAATCTCCACCTCTCCGCCCTGTGCTTCAACTCTCTTTATAATCTCATTATTGCTATAGGGATGGTTCCTGACAAATATTTCACCCACTATGCCTACCAGTGGTTTGTCTGTTTTCTTAATTGGTATATTCTCAAAATCTCTTCTGGCATCTCTTAAAATACTGACCATCCTGTCCAGCGTCCTGTACATAGGGTCATTTTCTACAGACTGGCATATATCTTCTATATATTTTTGGTAAACTTTATTTGCTTTCCCTTTTTCTATCTCATAAGGCCTTGTTTGCCGGAGCATTTTATTCAGGTAATCTACAGTAAAAATACCAGACATTGCTTTCATAAGCAGTATGAATCCCCTTAACCCCTGCATATCATACTCCCTGTAAAACTGATTGCCTTCCGGAGCACCAGGGGCAATAATGGGCACATCTTCGTACCCCAACTCCTTAATTATTATCTTTTGCATTTTATTATACTGTCCAAACCGGCAGGGCCCATATGTCTGGGGCATGAAGAAAGCCACTTTTTTTGGATCGTTATGTTCCAGTGTCTTTATAATATCTCCGGTGGTTATAATAAAGGGATAACATTCCTTTCCCAGCGTATATTTTCTTCCCAGTTCAAGTGTTTCGTCATCAGAATACATCATCTCAGCATCAATTCCTTCTGACCTGAACGCAGATCTCAGGACAACAGCACCGTCACCCATATAGGGAATATATATTACCCTTCCCTGGCTTTTCTTAAAAACAGCGTCTTTACCCTTAGTTTTTGTTTGGGCAGGTGAAAAATCTTTCTTATTTCTTACATTCATCAGGGAATCTATAAATGCTTCGCATCTGGTTATCACTCCAGCGCCTGCAGAATGCTCGTCTACCTCCAGTTTTAAAAATGGTCTATCCATCTCTCTCTCGAAATACTGAAGTATAAAAGAATCAGGTCCACAGCCAAAATTAGTAATATAAACCGGGTACAGCCTCCTGTCTTTTTTTATTATCTGAGCTGCACTCATAATTCTATCCCCGAATTCCCAGTACAGGTTTGGCCATTCTTTTGAAAGATCAATAGAGTCCACAGGCAGGTAATCAATAGGAATTACTTTAAAGCCAAGTTCCCTTAGTTTTCTGGGAACATCCATGCTGATTGCCCTGTCGCAACTATTATATGACCTGCCGGTTATAACAATTGCAATCTCGTCATCTTTAAGACTGCCGAGCACTTCTTTTCCTCTTTTTTTAACAGAAGAGTAAAATTTATTCTGGGCAAGATGTGCCTGCCTTATGGCTTTTTTTATTGACCTTCTATCCCTTCCTAGTTCTTTTCCTAATTTAGTCAATTGTTTTTCTTTTATATACTCTTTGAAACTAAAATTAAGAATAGGTGTAAGAATCTTAACTTCTCCTGTATCTATGGCAGATTTCACAATTGACCAGGTCCCCTGGATGAAAGGACAGGGATAACTCCCAGTCCTGTCCCCTTTAATATTTTTTTCTTTAGTAGGCATATCCCTGGTAGTGGGTAAAAATAAGTAATCAACTCCCTTCTCCAGTAGATTCTGCACATGTCCAAGGGTGGTCTTCATTGGAAAGCAGGTCTCAGCTACAGAGCACTGGAGCCCATCGTTGATTATCTTTTTATTGGTCTTATCCGACAGGATAAAATCAAAACCCAGCTCTGAAAAGAATGCATTCCAGAAAGGATAGAATTCATGGGTAAGCATAGCATAGGGCATGCCAATCTTTTTTGCTCCTTTATTGTCTTTAGGTTCGTAGGAATTCAAAAGGAAGTTTTCACGTTCAGCAAAATAATCCGGAATATCGCTACTTTTTGAGTCTCCCTTTTCATATTTTTCACATCTGCTGCCATAAAATAATGAAGGCTGCCCTTTAATAGAAATCTTTTTTATCTCACACCTGTTGGGGCAACCCTTACACTCAAAAGAACTATGGGAGTAACTTACTTTAGATATATTTTCAAATCCTCTGAATTTTGTCTTTTTATGGGAATTTTCAAGCACTTTAATTGCTGCCCCTATTGCTCCGGTTACTTCATGATTTTCAGGTACGATTATTTCTTTGCCCAGATAATTTTCAAAAGCAGCTATAACTGACCTGTTGAATGCAACCGCACCCTGGAAGAAAATCTTTTTACCTATTTTTTTCCTCCCAACTACCCGGTTTATATAATTCATGGTAATAGAATAAGCAAGACCGCCCAGGATATCTTCAATGCTGGCGCCCTTTTGATAATGGGAATAAACATTGGTTTCCATAAAAACAGTACAGCGCTCTCCCAGATTTAAAGGACTCTCTGCTTTAAGCGCTATGTCCCCGAAATCCTCAATTTTTATATCAAACCTTTCAGCCTGCTCTTCCAGAAAGGAACCGGTACCAGCAGCGCAAACTTTATTCATCTCAAAATCAACTATCACCCCATCTTCCAGTGATATAAATTTTGAATCCTGGCCGCCAATTTCAAAGATAGTATCAACCGAGTTATCGATATCTGCTGCCGCTGTTGCCTGAGCGGTTATTTCATTTATTACCATATCCGCACCTACAAAATCCCCTATTAAATATCTACCGGAACCTGTAGTGCCCACACCTTTAACATTGATTCTATCCCCAACTTTGCTGCCAATGATCTCAACACCCTTTCGCACCGCCTCTATAGGTTTTCCGGCTGTCCGCAGGTAACATTTTTCAATAAGTTTCCTGTTTTCATCTATAGCCACAACATTGGTGCTTATTGAACCGACATCTATACCAATATAGGCGTCGACTTTCTTATTGCCATAACTATATTCGTGAGATTTTTTTGGAGGTAGTTCAATTTTAGCTAGAGCCAGAGGAGCAAATGTTTCTCTCTTATACTTAAAATTTCTAAGATAGTCGTCTAATTTATCTTCTAATCCGGAAATATTTAAATCCTCTACCATTACCTTTGAGCTTAAACTTATTGCAGCCCCAATAGCCCCTATAGATGCCCTGTGCTCTGGAATTAATACTTTTTCCCCCAACGTATCTTCAAAGGCCTTGATCATAGCTTGGTTAAAAGATACCCCGCCACAGAATACTATTGGGGGTACAAATTTATTACCCTTTACAATCCCTGATTTAAAACTCCTGGCCATTGCGTAACATAAACCAAGAATAATATCCTCATCGCTTGCTGCTTCCTGCTGGAGATGTATCATATCTGTTTTTGCAAACACACTGCATCTACCGGCAATGGTTGATGGATTTCTTGATTTTAATGCTAATCTGGTAAATTCTTCTATAGTCAGGTCAAACCTTGAAGCCTGCTGATCGAGAAAAGCGCCTGTGCCTGCCGCACATAGCTCATTCATTGCATAATCACCATAGGCAAGATCGATGAATTTGGAATCCTGGCCGCCAATTTCTATAACAGTTTTTGCATTTCTGTATAAAAATTTTACAGCGCTAACTATGGCTTCTATTTCATTAATAAAATTAAGGCCAAGCAAGGATGCAATTTCTTTGCCTCCTGAACCGGTAAAGCAAATACCGGTTATTATATCTTTATAACTGCCTTTATGCATTGATTCAATATCTTTTTTCACTGATTTTACAGGCTCTCCAAAGTGTCTTGCATATGGCAGGATTTCCACTATTTCTTTTTTTTCATTTATGATTGCCCTGTTGACACTAATTGACCCTATATCATAACCTACATATAAACCCACTATCAGCCCACCAATCCTTTCTAGACTACTGCCGGTATTTATAACTTTAAGAAGCTTTAAAAATTAAAAAATCACTAATGCCCTATTAGACAAAGACCATCTTTTATTATTATTTAAATATGCTAGCATATTAATTATATACGTCAACAAACCAATTTTAGTTTCATTTTTCTTTACGCAAGGCAATATATCGGATATATCAAATTATCACTGGCCTGGCACTACCCTTTATAATTTAGGCCGTTACGAAGGAGTGCTGCCATATTTTGAAAAAGCAGTAAAGTTACTGGGGAATGAAACAGACAGCTAACTTTTTCTACAATATTAATATTCGATATGTTAGAATTATTTATAAATGTGATAAAGAGACCATGATAAAATCAAACTACTTAAAAATTTTAACAATTTTTATTTTACTTATATTTATAATCCCTTTTATTTCTTCCTGCGACCAGACACTAATTGATATCTTTACCCAGATAAATTCTAATTGTTCCGGCACCAGGACTATTGATATAGCAGTTAAAACGGAGTATATCCAGAAGAGTGGGGTGGTCCTGGGCCAGAATCAATCCCTTTCTGATAAAATACCTGAAATACTTGAAAGTCTCCTCCCTGAAGTAGATGAAGTAGAATATAACACTTTTGAAGAAGAAGATTATACCCATTTTAGTTCTACCATAAATTTTGAAAACTTCATATTCTTGCCCCATATTTCAATAGATAATCTGTCTGAATTTCCTCTAAATGCAAGAATGGAGATAAAAGAGCACTTCTTCTATAATGAATATTTCTTTGAAGATTATATAGATATGAAAATAGATGAGACGCTACTTACCTCTTCAGATATAAATTCTGACTACAATCGGATTAATGATCTGGCTAAAGCAGACAGTGATATTTTAAATATAACATATCGGGTAAAATTCCCAGTAAAAATAACCAGCCACAATGCAGATATAATCGGGGATAAAAACATTGCCATATGGAATATAAAATATGGCGATGAGAAGGAATTATATATAGAAGGCAGGAAAATAAAACTGCTGACCTATTTTTTAATTGTAATTTTAGGCATTATTGGCTTATTTATAATTTTTATAATTTTCATGTTAGTCTTTAGCTCACGGAGAAGTAAAAAACCACCTCCTACCAGAAAACCGCTGTATTCCTATGACAATTATTTTAAAAGAGACAGATATTTTAATACCGATGATGAGTAAAACTGGAAGGATTAGAAAGACCGGTAAAAAATGAGTGGCAATACTTTCAGGTTATCCACACCACTAACAGAAGAAAAAATTAAAAAATTAAAAGCCGGGGATATCATTTATTTAAGTGGTACTATATTCGGTGCCAGGGATGCAGCTCATAAGAGAATGGTTGATGCTATCAGATACCATAAAAAATTGCCCCTTGATTTAAAAAATAAGACTGTATTTTATGCAGGTCCCTCACCAACCCCTCCGGGTAAGAAGAGCGGAAGTATTGGTCCCACCACCAGCGCCAGAATGGATAATTTAACCGAACCACTGCTTAAAGCAGGACTTAAAGCAATGATAGGAAAAGGTAAGAGAAGCGATAATATAAAGGAACTTCTAAAAAAATATAAATCTGTCTATCTTGTATCAGTGGGAGGCATTTCTGCATATCTTTCTACGAAAGTAAAAGATATTAAAATCATTGCATATAGTGATTTGGAGGCAGAAGCAGTTCATGAGATAGTAATAGAAGATTTGCCTCTGTTTGTGGCTTATGATATTTATGGCGGCGATATTTTTGAATCAGCCCTTCTCGTAGAATGACAGCTCATAAAAACCGCCAGCGGAAGAGAAGCCATATGGCAGGGAGCATATTCTATATTGCAGGCCAGAGCAGTTGTTTTTCCACCCAGACCCTGTGGTCCTATTCCAGTCTCATTTATTACTTTTAATATTTTCTCTTCTAACTGCCTGTATCTTTTATCCGGATTCCTAATCTCTAGATTTCTAAAGCTGGCTGTCCTCGCAAGTTTGACCACTTCTGAAGACGTCCCGCCAACTCCAATACCAACAATTACCGGCGGGCAGCATTTGGTAACATACTTTTTTACCACATCCAAAACCAACTCAATTATTTCATCCTCTCCGGTTGATGGATTCAGCATATAAAGATAGGAACAATTTTCACTACCTCCACCTTTTAAATATATTTTTATATGAAGACCAGGACTGGAAGTAAAACTGGTGTGAATTACTACAGGGGTGTTACCTGAAGTGTTTTTTCTCTCATATAACGGGTCAGAAACTATTGATTTTCTAAGATAATTACTGGTATAAGTATCCGCTACTGCCTGGTTCAATAAGCTGTTTAAGCTGCTGCTGTCCTTAATGCAGATATCAGGACCAATATCAAGATCAATATAAACCAGGCCACAATCCTGGCATAAGGGAAGTTTTTGTTTTTTTGCAATTTTTGCATTTTCTAAAACAAGTTCAAGGATTTTTTTGGCTCTCTCGCTAATCTCTTTCTTAGCAGCGCTCTTTACAGCCTCCATAACATCGCAAGGAAGATTAAAACTTGCTTCAATCAGAAGCCTTTTTGCTTCATTTATTATTGTTATAGTTTTTATATTTCTCATCTTTCCCAGGACAATCCGGATTTATACATAAATCCCAGGGTTTTCTCCCTTTATATATAATTTTAACTATAGGATATCCACAATGTTTACACTCTTCCCTTATGGTAACTAGTAGACCTCTTTGTGGAAGTGAAAATGTAGTTCTGCACTCAGGATAAGCATTGCATCCTATAAATCTTTTCTTTGTTTTTCTTGCAGTTCTGACAATTAAATCCCCATTACAATTTTCACCCGGACATTTACCCACTACCAGATCTTCTCTGATTGCTTTTTTTATCTCCTGTGATATCTCATCCTTTTCATTTTGAAGAACAGTCATTACTTCACTTAACATCTTTCTTGACCTATCCACAACATCCTCTTTAGTCTCATCCCCTCTTACAATACCATCCATATACATCTCCAGCTCTGAAGTCATATCCGGGGATGATATCTTTTCAGCATGCTTTTTTAACATCTTGACTACTGCAATAGCTTTTTCAGAAGGCTGGAGAGGATTTCCACTCACATATCCTCTCAGGATTAAGTTTTGTATAATTGTATGGCGGGTTGCCTTTGTCCCCAGACCAAGTTCTTCCATTTTTTCAACCAGCATTCCCTGGGTATACCTTACAGGTGGTTTTGTTTTTTTATCCAGCAATTCTTTACCGGTGATAGTTATTATTTGTCCTTCTTTAAGCTGGGGAATAAAAACATCTCTACGCTTATAGTAAGGATAAAACTTTATCCAATTTTGCTCTATAAAGTTGGAGCCATTAGCAATGAATGGCTCTCCATTTATATCAATAGTTGCAATTATAATTTTAATTTTTGCTGCAGGAAGCAGGGTGCATATAAATCTTCTTACAATCAGATCATACAGCTTCCACTCATCACTGCTCAGGCTGGCTTTTTGCGCAACTGCTGTAGGATGAATTGGCGGATGGTCTGTTGATCTTCTTTTGCCCCGGCTTGCCACTATCTTCTTCTGTGCAAGGACCGCTTCAGACATCCGGGAATATTCACCGGAACTACCAAGCATCCTTGCTATTTCTTTTACATCTATGGAGGAAGGATAAACCGTGTTGTCAGTGCGGGGATAACTTATATAACCGTTCATATACAGGTTTTCAGCAATATTTATAGTCTTTGATGCAGTAAAGCCAATTGAACTTCCGCTTATTATAAGGGCAGTGGTGTTAAAAGGTGTTGGGGGTTTTATATCTCTAACGCTTTCATTTATTCCCAGGACAGTTCCCCTGTCACCCAGCTTAATAAAAACACCCTGCGCATCTTCTTTCTTTAAAAATCTTTTTTTCTTATGAGTGGCTTCAAATTCCTCACCGGATTCTGTTTTAAGCTTTACACTCACAACCCAATAAGGAGTGGTGATAAATGATTTTATTTCCAGCTCTCTGTCTACAATTAGGGTAAGAGTGGGAGTCTGTACTCTTCCCACCGAAAGAAATTTATCCTTAATCTGATAGGTGGAAAGGGATAAAAAGCGTGTCAGTGTGGCTCCCCATATCAGGTCAATGTCCTGCCTTGCCCTTCCTGCAAAAGCAAGATCCAGATCAATTCTTCCCAGTTTTGAAAATGCCTGGTTTATACCTTTTGGAGTAATTGCCGAAAACTTTGCTCTTTTTGCAGGAGCAAGAGCGTTTTTTTCTTTTACCAGCTGCATTGCATCATAGCCAATAAGCTCACCCTCTCTGTCGTAGTCTGTGGCTATGATAATCTCATCCGCATCACTGGAAATTTTATTCAGTGCCTGGATTATCTTTTTCTGGATGGGAATTTTTTCTATTTTAGCATCAATAAGCTCTATCGGGTCTACTTTAAACCAGTTTGCATATTCCTTCGGGTAATCCACTTTCAGTATATGACCTTTAAGCCCGATAACCCTGTAATCCTCACCATCAATCTTGAAATGATGGACGGGAACCCCATATACTTTCTCCTGGTCTACACCATTTCCGGCAAGTATATGTGCAATTCTTCTAGCTGCTATTTCTTTCTCGCTTATAATCAGTTTCAAGGAATTATCCCCACTAAAATTATAAAGGTATTTTAAATTTCAATTAAATATTTGAAATAATAGCATTAAAAGAAAAATAAATAAATCTTTCAAGCTGATAAGCTTTTTTTAATTTATTTTTTCACCGATTCTATATTATCAGATAGAAAAATACTGATTCTGTTTTCAGATATAATAAAGTGCTTATTTTAATTTTATAAATGTTGTTTTAAAATAACAAAAGCGTTACTACTGCATAAGAGGAAAAAAAATGAATATAAAACTAGAGTTTCTTGATAATATTATTAAACTAAAAACAAAAAAGAACGCCATTATACTGGCTCACAATTATCAAATTGGCGAAGTACAGGATATAGCAGACTTTGTAGGAGATTCTCACGGGTTAAGCATAGAAGCGTCAAAAGCACAGGGTAAGATTATAGTATTCTGTGGAGTACATTTTATGGCTGAAACTGCAAAAATATTATCTCCCGCTAAAAAAGTTCTGCTCCCTGATAAAAACAGCGGCTGCCCCTTGGCTGATATGATTAACGCAACTCAGCTTAAGAAGCTAAGAAATGAACATCCTGATGCTGTTGTAGTTTGTTATGTAAATTCCACTGCTGAAGTTAAAGCCTTAAGTGATATCTGCTGCACATCTTCAAATGCAGTAAACGTGGTAAAATCCATTCCAAAAAACAAAGAAATAATATTCATACCAGATAAGTATCTTGGAGATTATGTTCAGAGCCAGACCGGTAGAAAACTTATACTATGGAATGGATATTGTCCCACCCACGTCATGATTAATGTTAAAAATATTATTAAGCTTAAAAAAGAGCACCTTGATGCAACAGTCATAGTACATCCGGAATGCACACCGGATGTAATAAATATCGCAGATGAAGTGACCTCTACCGGAGGAATGTTAAAATACGTAAAAAAGAGCAAGAAAAAGAAATTTATAATTGGAACAGAGATTGGAATATTGCATAGACTAAAAAAAGAGAATCCGGCCAAGACTTTTTATACCGCCACCAGCCAAGCCATATGCCCCAATATGAAGCTAATAAACCTTGAAAAGGTCCTCTGGTCACTGGAAGATGAGAGATATGAAATAAAAGTACCTCAAGAAACCATTCAAAAAGCTAGATCGGCTATTGACAGGATGATAGCCATAAAATAAATTATGTTACCAAGATATTTAATAAGTCCATCATTCTGCCAGAAAATTCATAAATACTGCGATTGCATTGTTATTGGCAGTGGAATTGCAGGTCTCTCTACTGCAATGAGACTGGCAAAAAATAATAATATAAAAGTGATTACCAAAAGTTCCCTTTCCGATTCAACAACCTGGTATGCCCAGGGTGGTATTGCAGCAGCAATTAAAAAACCCGATTTCTGGAAAAACCATTATGAAGATACCATGGCAGCCGGTCAGGGACTCTGTGACAGGAAGGCAGTGAAAATACTGGTGATAACTGCGCTAAAAATGATAGAGGATTTAATAGAAATCGGTACAAATTTTGATATTTCCGAAGGAGAGATAAGCCTGACTACCGAAGGAGGACACAGCTATCCCAGAATCCTTCATGCCGGAGGAGATGCTACCGGAGAAGAGCTTGAGAAAAAATTAGTTTCTCACTCAAAGGGCTTAAAACAGATAAATTTCTTTCCTGAATATTTTGTTCTGGATATATTAGTTTATAAGAACAAATGTATAGGGGTTCTGGGTATGGATATAAATACTAATAAGATTGAAATACACCCTGCTTCCAATATTGTAATTGCAAGCGGTGGAATTGGTCAGATTTATAATCTTTCCACAAACCCTCCAATATCAACCGGAGATGGTATTGCCATGGCCTACAGGGCAGGAACCTCTATTACGGATATAGAATTTGTCCAGTTCCATCCTACAGTATTTAAAACAAAAGACTCAAAACTATTTTTGATAAGTGAAGCCTTAAGAGGAGAAGGAGCATACCTGCGGGATTGCCATGGAAACAGATTTATGGTCGGCAGGCACCCAAGAGCAGAACTGGCTCCCAGAGATATAGTGGTAAAGGAAATGATAAGAGTAATGGATAAGTGTGGTTCTAATTACGTCTATCTTGATGCTACACATATCCCTGAAAGCCATCTCAAAATACGCTTTCCCAATATAACCTCAAAACTGAGGGGAAATGGCCTGAATTTAAAAAAAGATTTAATCAAGGTATCTCCAGCCGAACATTACTTAAACGGTGGAATCAAAACAGACTACAAGGGAAAGACAAATATAGAAGGCCTGTATTGCTGCGGTGAGGCAGCTGCAACAGGTGCACATGGCGCGAATAGACTGGCCAGCAATTCCCTTATGGAAGGTCTGGTATATGGCTGGAAAATATATAAAGACATCGAAAAAAAACTAAAGCAAAAAAACACAGGGTATGAGAATAAAACAATTGAAGGCATAAATAAGCTTTTGGATGAAGCTAAAATAAAAAAAAGAAAAGCTGGTAAATTTGATGACAAGAAACCGGATATAAAAACTCTCACTTCGGACCTGAAAAACATTATGACCAGGAAAGTCGGCATACTGCGGGATGCGCAGAGCTTAAAAGAAGCAGGAGAGTTTGTAGATTTTCACATAAATAGCGGGTATCTTTATAACAAAAAAGATAAGAACATACTTGAGTTTGCCAATATGCTCACTGTAGCCAGCCTTATAATAAAAGCGGCAAGCTTGAGGGAGGAAAGCAGAGGGACACACCAGAGAAATGATTTCCCGAAAAAAGATGACAAAAACTGGAAAAAACATATAATACTAAAACAGAATAAAGTATATTTTAAAGATGTTTAAAAGTAACAGGATAAAATATGGAAAATAAGATTTTAAAAAATGAAGTAATAGATATCATAAGAGGAGCTATTTCCGAAGACCTGGATGGTTTTGGAGATATAACTTCTAAATATTTAATTCCACTGGACAAAAATTCATTTTCATATATTGTATGCAAAGAAGCTAGTGGTGCCATATTAAGCGGTCTGGATGTAGCAGGTTTTGTGCTGGAAGAAATCGACAGAAGCATAAAAATTGACAGATTAAAAAATGATGGGGACAGGCTAGAATATATGGATAGGGTATGCAACATTAGCGGATCAACCCTATCAATTTTAAAGGCCGAGAGGACCTGCCTTAATTTCATCCAGCATATGTCGGGAATTGCCACTCTTACCGGTAAATTTGCAAAAATTGCAAAGCCCTATAAGGTTAAAATTGTAGACACCAGGAAAACAAAGCCAACCTTGAGAAAAATTGAAAAATATGCAGTACTCTGCGGCAGTGGTTACAACCACCGTTTCGGCCTCTTTGACGGGATACTTATCAAAGACAACCACATAACTGCTGCAGGCGGGGTTTCTAAGGCCATAGAAAGTATTAGGGCCAGTGCTCCTCATACTCTAAAAATCGAGGTAGAAATCAAAGATTTTAACCAGCTTGATGAAGCAATAACCAGTAAGGCAGATATTATAATGCTTGACAATATGAACCCCGGCCAGATGGGAAGGGCAGTTAAAATCATAAAGGAAAAGAGGGGCAGCTCCTGCCTGGTAGAGGCTTCAGGTAATATTAATCTCAGAAATCTTGAAGAGATATGCAAAACCGGTGTTGATATGATATCAGTGGGGTTAATCACCCACTCCGCTCCAGCCATTGATTTTTCCCTGGAATTTGAAGAAAACCTTTAAAGGTTAAAAGTTTTAATTAAGATTAGATATTTATTCTTCTGAAGTTGCCCTTTTTATCATAAATAGAACATTCTCATTAGCGTTTTTAAATATAATATTTACTCTGGAATTTTTCATTTTCCATACCCTGAAAATCTCATCTGCAAATGCCTGACCTATTGTATCTATTTCCCTGAAATCAAGTATTATTGTTTTAAAATTTTCCAAACCGGTTAAAACTCTGCGTGCCTGAGACCGTGATATATAATTGACATCCACTGCATAAAGTTTGATAGCAACTTCCGTCCTGCTGAATTCATAGTTGTTATCAGAATATCGCTTAAAGACTTTGTTAATATCGCCTGTTGAATCCAGGCTAATTGAAAATAATACCCTGGTACCTTGAGTACTTTTAACATCCCGAACAAATATATCTCCTATTAAATTATCAAAAATAATCTTTTTTAGTGAACTTTGAATTGTCAGGATATCACCTATCCTGGAAGTAAAAAAAATCCCTTCTCCACTATGGTACGATGGCGCTGTAGTTTGTTTCCCCTTAAGTAAATCCTGAATGGCATCCATTTCACTGCTTAATCCCTTTTTATTCATAATATTATTGAAAATTCCTATACCCCGGTCTCTTACTTCAAATATTATGTTATTTGTTCTTCGCTCAATAATTATTTCTACCTTTTTTGACTCAGAATGTTCAATTGCATTATTAAGCATCTCTGTGAAAGCATATTCGAGAATACTTGAGACATTGCCGCTTAATCCTTCAACAATACCTGACTGTCTTTTAATACCATTAAAAACTTCATCTTCATGAAGGTTTACATTATTAAGTATTCTATGTATTTTATTAATAGATTTTCTTTCTTTTAATATAATCTCTTCAGTTGCAGGAATGTACTTTGCTTTATTTGCCTTACCAATTTGTAATAAAATACCTTCCTCGCGGAGCTCTTTAAAATACCTATTTACATATGCACGGGAATATCCAGTAGCTTTTACGATTTCTGAAGATTTAACTTCACCTTTTTCTTCTAGTTTTTTTAAGATCAAGTCTCTAACACTCATTATTTAATTGAACTATTTAAGAGTTATGTTTACAACTTTTTTCTATATTAGATTTTAAAGTCGTTAACAAGTTGTAATCTTTACTTGTTTTTATACTTTTAAAATATTAGTTTACAACTTTATTATATACGTTAATTTTAAAGTTGTAAACAAGTTGTGTACTTCAGAAAAAAACTCTAAAAACTCAATTTAGTAACAGAAGTATTCTCACTTAATTTAAATACCCGGGTTCTAACATTGTCTGGTATGGCCATCCACTTAAGGCGGTTGTGTGTTATAATAATATTAGTTTGAGCATTAGTTCATAATGATCAAATAAACTATTAAAATTTTGATTACATAGAAATATAAAGGAGCTAAAATGGAAGAAAAGAAGCATAAGGCAAAAGAAATAAAGGACCATGAATGTTCGGCTTGCGGATATATTTTCGATGTTAAAGTTGAAAATCCTGAATTCGGGATAGAGCCTCCTTATAAATTTGAAGACTTGCCGGATGATTGGGTTTGTCCCGTGTGCGGGGCATCCAAGGTTGAATTTAAAGTCTGTAAAAAATAACTAACCAATAAAATAAAGCCCCTGGTAAATCCAGGACTTTATTCTTAATATAAACTAAAAGAAACTTACGACAAACTTGTTTGCCACAGTATGAAATATCTGTACATCCTATTTAAAGCATCTTTAATATTTGTTTATATTCAAATATTGATTTAATTTACAATAAGACTATTGTAGAGTAAAATTTCTTTTAGTTTTTCAAATATAACCTATACATAATGAACAGTAAAACTATAAAAATTATTATTTTTCTAATATCTGCAATCCTGATTCTCTCAATAATTCCCACCACAGCGGGGTGCAGCAAACTCGATATTGAGATATTCGGATTAAAGTTTGGAGAAAAAGCTGAAAGCGCATATCCTGAAACTGAAGATTTTGAATCTACCGATGAGGAGAGCACCGGCGGTACTCAGGACGATTCTGAAAATTCCACAGATATATCTACCAAAGACGATATTGATTCAGATAATAAGAACACTAACACCGGCGATATCATCACCGACAGTACTGATATTTCAGAATTGAGATTATATTTTAAAGAGGCTATGAAATATAGAAATCAGTCTTCTTACCTCATTTCCGAATATTATTTAAATAAAATCAAGGATGACTATCTGGTGCTCCAGGACCATATTTTTTATTACATGGCAGAAAGCCTCCGTCTCCAGGAAAAATATGACCAAGCTGAGGAATATTATTTAAAATTAATAAAAAATTACCCGGACAGTATATGGGCAGAAACATCCAGTCTGGGATACGCAGATATGTTCTACATCAGGGAAGATTATATTACTGCTGAAAATGAGTATGAGCATTTCCGAACTGCTTTCCCACATTCATCATATATACCCTACTGTTTATTCCAGTTAGCCACTTGCCAGGAAATGAATGGGAAAAAAGATCTGGCTTTTGAAAATTATAAAGAAATATGGTTGAAATATCCGCTTAATGAAAATTCGGAAAGTGCCCGGGGAAATTTAACCAGACTTGCAGAGGATAGTTCAATTGAACCATTCATTCCCACAGCTAATCAGATTTACAATAGAGGTAAGATTTTTTTCGGCATTTACCATTATAACAGCGCCCTGGATGAATTTAATAGAATACTGCAGGGGGATTATTTAAATAATTTATCACTGGAACTGCACAGTAAAACATTATTTAAAAAAGGTATGTGTTATTATAACCTTGGTGATTACAATCAGGCTAAATATTACCTGTCTCTATCCTATGAGAAATCTCCATCCGGTTCATTAGCCGATGATAGTCTTTACTATATGGGCAGGGCTCTTACCAATCTGGATCTTACCGGTGATGCTATTTCATATTACCAAAAACTTCTAAAACTTTTTCCAAACAGCAACTACTGTGATGATGCTCTTTATAGAACAGGTAGAATATACTTTTTTAAGGAAGATTTTCAAAATGCGGCCAGCTATTTTCAAAGAATATCCAGCGATTATCCCGGTGGAGATAAATTGCCTGACGCATTATGGGAACTTGGCTGGATACAATATAGGTCAGCTGATTACAGCGCTGCAAAAACTACTTTTTCCAATTATGCATCTTCGTATAAGGGCACGCAATTAGAAGAAAAGGGGCTGTTCTGGCAGGCAAAATGCTGCCAGAAGCTGAGGGAAAATGATAAGGCAGCTTACCTTTATAAAAAAATTATAGATTTAAATTCATACTCTTATTATACTTTTGCGTCCGGTGAAATGCTGGAAGAAATGAATGAAGAGGTACAGATTGAAGAAATAAATACTCAGTTAAATCCGGAAAATCCTCAGATTGCAGGCATAATTCCAGATATATACTCCATGCTGGAAGGGGACAGTCATATCGAAGACGGCGAGATAAATCATATAAACAAAGCCATTGAGCTGCTCAAACTGGAATTTTTCAACAGCGCATCTCTGGAGATAGAAGCAGGAAGCAGCGAAATTAAAGAAAACCCGGCCAGAACCCTTGAGATTGCGACATTGTTTTTGAAATCCAATGATTATGCAAATTCAATTAATGTAATTGGTAAAAATCTTAAACAGTTAAAATCCGGACTGAATGAGCCTTATATTGATTACCTCTATTATCTATATTACCCCTACGGCTATAAAGAGACCGTTAATAAATACAGCAGTCAATATAATCTCGATCCACTTTTTACTCTGGCAGTAATGAGGCAGGAAAGCTTGTTTAGGCCTGATGCTGTTTCTCGTAGTGAGGCACAGGGACTTATGCAGATTTGGCCGCCAACAGGAGAAGGTATTGCCAGACAGATAGGTATTCCAAATTATAACATTGATCTTCTCCTGGATCCGGATATAAATATAAGGATGGGCACATTTTATTTAAGACAGCAGCTGGATAATTTCGGTCAGAATGAGTACGAGTACTGTCTTGGAGCATATAACAAAGGACCGGGAAGAATGAATGACTGGATCTCAAAAAGAGGCGATATGGATATTGACGAATTTATAGAAAATATTCCTATTTCAGAAGCAAGAGAATACATAAAAATAGTGATGGGAAATTATCACTTTTATAAGATGTTATATTATTGAATATAAGTTCCCATTACCGCTACCAGGATCCAGAACATTTGAAAAATTTGTTATTCCTGAAACAACCAGGTAGAAAGATATCTTTCACCTGTGTCCGGTAAAATAACAACAATAACTTTACTGGCTGATTCCCTGCGCTTTGCAACCTCTATTGCAGCCCACATCGCAGCTCCACTTGATATACCCGCCAGAATCCCTTCTTCTCTTATAATCTTACGGGTCATATTACCTGCATCTTCATTGGAAACCTGAATAATCTCATCGATTATACTGGTATTTAATACCTCCGGAACAAAGCCTGCGCCAATTCCCTGTATTTTGTGAGGCCCCGGGCTGCCTCCTGAAAGAACCGGGGAATCGGCTGGCTCCTTTTCTTTTAATTTAATATTGATATATTGAACCTTTTCCTTTAATTGATATTATGATTTGACTTTTTAAACCAGGAATTTTTAATTTTAAACATATTACAATAATTCAGGCATACTTTCCACTTTAAAAATAATGCTGGCTCCTCTTAATTTTATTTGACTTTTAATATAATATATCTACAGATGGAAGAGAGAGTCAGAAAAAAACAATTTAGAAAGAACATCAACTACAAGTATTTTATTTACATTGTAGCCATTATAGCTTTACTGCAACTGCTGACTCTAAGAGCCTGTTATCAGGAGAAGATATTTAAGCTGCCCGAAAAATTATTTTCTTCCAAAATAGATTTTCCCATTTCTGAACTAACCCTTGATATAACTTATGGAGAGCCGGAATCCAGATTTATGGAAGATAGTGATGCTTATATGACTGAAGAAGATTCTGCAATAGAATCGGATGAAAATCAATCCAATGATATAGAAAGCCATAATTTATCCGATATCCAGAGAGATATCGTTCTTAAAGCACTGGAACTTCTGGATGAAGATATAAAATATGGATACGATGTTTTCCCCGATACCGGTTACCCCAGCAGTAATGTATGGATTTCTACCGATGTGATCTCTGTGACGCTAAGAGATTGTGGTTATGACCTTATGGATCTGATATATGAAGATATGAACGAACATAAAGAAGACTATCCCATGGATATAAAAGGCAGAAAGACAGCAATAAAATATATTGATTTCAGGGATGTTTTTTTTCAGGAACAATTCTTCAAGCGCAATGCATTGACAACACTGCCTCTTGAATACGATAAAGAGAATGAAAATAATAATTTTTTATGGCAGGCGGGAGATATAGTTTATTTCCAGTTTGATGAAAACAATCCCTACAAGGATTTAGGAGGATTTATTTCCCCTAATAAAAACAACGACGGAATTCCGCTGGTAATAATGATCTCCAAGGAATTAGGAAAGGTCCGTGAGGTTGATAAGCTACTGGAATATAAAATAGTGGGACACTTCCGCTACCCGCCTCCGGAAGTTGATTAAATTACAGCAGTTTTATCTTTATCTTTATAATATTTAAAATATATTTTTCTAGCTATATAAACAAAAGGGGTGTCAAGAGCTGCTACTATCAATTTCAATATATAAGTTGTAAGCAAAATCTGAAACCACACATTCATTTCATAAAGACCCCATAAGGCAACAGTGCAAAATGTTATACTGTCAATCAACTGGCTGACCATAGTAGATAGATTGTTTCTTATCCATAACTGATGTGGTTTACTAAATATCCTTTTCCAGAATGCAAATGCCCATACATCATGTAACTGGCTTACCAGATATGCAGTCAGACTTCCTAATGCTATTCGGGGCATAATTGCAAATATTGTTTCCAGAGAGCTCTGGGCAAAATCCGATATATGGGGAATAAACTGCAAACATATCCACATAACAGCTGTCGCGCCAATCATGAAAAAAAATCCCATAAAGACTGCTTTCTTTGCTTCAGCTTTACCGTAAACCTCACTCAGTATATCTGTAACCAAAAAAGTGGTGCCATAGATAATATTGCCCAGAGTCGCTACCAGAGCAAGTAACTCAACTGTTTTTAACACCTGTATATTTGCCAGTATAACCGCAATTCCTATCCAGGCATAAAGGCCCAACTTTCCAAAAAATCTATATGCAAATAACACCACACCAAAGTTAAAAATTATCAGTGATGCCCATAATAATTCATTTTTAAATAACATATTTAACCTAAATGCTATATTTATTAATCATTAATGAATTTATAATCCCATTATATTTTTAATAATCGGAATTCTTATTTTTTTTTCTTAACTGCTGTAAATTTTTTAGGGGTTTTAGCCACTCACCAACAGGAATTAATTCAAATATAGTCCCATATCTTATATCAATTGTTTTTAATCAGTTCTCCCTGACAGTCCATTTAAAATTTTTTACATTCTACAACAAAAAATATCTATTTGCACTTAAAAATAACTATATCAAATGCTATTAAAGTAAATTTTTGGAATAATAGCATATATTAGGTTATAATAATTTGGAAACATTATAATTATATTTAATTTATATATTTTCAAGAGGAAGGGTTTAAAATGGCCGAAGATAAAAAAATTGATAAAAAAGATATTAGTTTCATCATAGGAGGAGCAATACTAGGAGCAATTGCCGGTTATATTATAAAGAGGGTGGGTATAAAAAACATAATGAATATGTTAAAGCAGAAAGAAATTATTCCACCCTCCATTTCAAACTTAATAAATGAATTCACCTCCAGGAGAAAATCAGAAGAGTAACTTCCTTATCTGGTTAAAACTTACCCGGGCAAGGACTTAAATTAATATAAAAAATTATTTTATATAGTTTTATAGTTTTTTAATTATTTCTCTCGAGGCATCTTTTTCATTACCATAAAGTAATAAACAATTGCTGCTACACCATACAATGGGGTAACAAAAAAAGTTGCAATTAATATTACAAGCCAGATAGTTTTGGCGTTTTCTCCGCCAGTGCCAGCCGGAAACTCGTCTGGTTTTCTCTTAGCACAATCCACTAAAGCAATTATCCATATTACAAAGAAAAAAAGACCAATTAATCCACCAATAACTGCTATACATATCCATATACCTACAAATCCAGCAGCAGCCATTCCTCCAATAATATCTTCTGCTGCATCTTCAGTAGCACAGCTAACACCCACCAGCGTTACTGCTGCAAATGATAATAGCAAAGCCAGCGACAATAATCTTTTCATTATTCCTCCCTGAATTACTGAATAATATTGGTAAAAATTTTTCTTATTCTAACATTAATAAAAAGCGTCTTCAATTTTTTTATTTTATATAAATCCTTGGAATCCTATTTTTAAACATACACACTACTTCATAATTTATAGTCCCCACTAGTTGAGCAATATCCTCTACAGTTATTCTCTGTCCTTTAGAATCACCTATCAAGATAACCTCATCGCCAACACTAATATTATTATCCCTTGCCACATCAGTAATATCTATCATAAACTGGTCCATAGTAATATTGCCTACTACTGGCGCAGCCATTCCATTAATTAAAACTATGGCCTTGTTGGACAGCAATCGACAGTAACCATCCGCATAACCTACAGGTACAGTGGCAATTACGCTATCCCTTTCGGTTTTAAAAGTGCCGCAATAGGAAATAGCCTCACCTCTGGAGACATTCTTTATAAAGGATATTTTTGTTTTAAGGCTAAATACAGGTTTTAAATTAGATATAACATTGCCCGCTTCAGGACCAAGCCAATCATTATAATTCCCGGCATAAGGATTTAAGCCATATATAGAAATCCCGGTTCTTACCATATCCAGATGCATATTCCTATACCTGAAAAAGGCTGCGCTGTTGGCACAGTGAAAATATTTTGGTGCTATTCCATTATTTTTTACCTGTCTTATAATTTCATTAAACCTGCTCCACTGCAGCTCAGTATAAGAGCTTTCCCTGCTGCTGGCGCAGGAATAATGTGTAGAAATGCTCTCCAATCTTAAATTGGGAAGAGCTGCTATTTTTGAAATCTGGTCGGCAGCATCATTAAAATTTATTCCTATCCTGTTCATCCCTGTATCCACATTTATATTTATAGCTGCTTCTTTTCCAATCTTACTGCATTGTTTCGATATAAATTGAGCTGACTTATATGAATTTATACATGGAATTAAATTATGCTCTAAAGCCTCTTCTATTGCTCCAGCAGGACTTTCACCTAAAACGTATATAGGTGCATCAATTCCCGATTTTCTTAGCCCGGTTCCTTCTTCAACCAGTGCCGTTCCCAGTGCATATGCTCCGCTTTTTATTGCCTGCTTCGAAATCTCTATCGTCCCATGGCCGTAGGCATCAGCTTTAACTACTGCCATTATTCTGGTATTTTTAGAGGCGGCATATGATTTAATTATTTTTAGGTTATGGTCAAGGTGAGATAAATTAATTTCAGCCCAGGCAAACCTTTTATTTATTACACTATCTTCCTGCATAAAGTTCGCATTAAAATAATTATGTTTTCAAATCATTGATTTTACAATATCTGCCCTGGTAATTATTCCTACCAGATTACCATCATTATCCAGTACCGGAACTCTATTAACATTGTCCCTTATCATTATATTTGCAACTACATTAACTGGTGTATCTTCTTTAACTATTTTAACCTTACTGGTCATTACATCCTCTACTTTTGTTCCTAAATATTTTCTGAGATTTCTCTTAAACTTGTTTAAACTTTCAAGATATATAATACTGTCCAGTAATTTGAAATACCTTGGAAAATGAAGATCAGCGTCCCTTACAATTAAATCTCCTTCAGTAGCAATCCCCACCAGCTTACCGCTGTCATCAACAACAGGTACTCCGCTTATCTTATTTTTTACAAGCAATTCCGAAAGTTCTGCCACTGATGCGTTCTTGTTTATGGTAATAACTTTTTTTACCATAACATCTCTCGCTAAAAGCTCTAACATTCTAAGTTCCTATCATATTAATATTATTAATTTTAATAACCTTTAATATTTAATTTTTTCTACCTCTAAAAAAACTCTCTTAATACCCTCCAGGAGATCTGTTGCAGTAAGAGAAGTTCTGCTGGTTTCTTTTACCATAATATCCGCCGCCAGTCCGTGGATAAAGACGCCGCATACGGCACTTTCCACCAACCCCGCTCCCTGGCAAAGAAGTGAGCCAATAATACCTGTCAGTATATCACCCGTACCTGCTGATGCCATCCCCCAGTTTCCAGTAGGATTAATAAAGGTCGTACCCTTATAATCTGAAATTACAGTCTTAGCTCCTTTAAGTACAGATATTAATCTATATTTTGCAGCAACTTCCAGATTTATTTTAATCCTGTCTTCTAAAGGGACCTTGCCTAAACCCATTATTAATGACAATTCTCCGGCATGAGGGGTTATTATAACATTTGTCAGGTCAAGTTTTTTTACACTCTCAACATCTCTCGGTCCGTAAAGTGCATAGAGGCCATCAGCATCCAGCACTAACGGTTTTTTTATATTTTTTAATAGTTCCCTTACCAGGCATATTGTACTTGGATTCCTTGAGAGTCCAGGACCTATTGCCAGTGCATTAAATCTATCGCTTAAACCTAATATTTCATTTAGACTATCTATGTGTAAAGAAATATCTTCTGTTTGTTTAACCGGATATGTAATTACTTCTGTTAATTTTTCCTCAAAGGTACTATTCAACTCCCGGGGGCAAACAAGAGTCACCACCCCTGCCCCGCATCTTAAGGCTCCCATACAGGTCATTGAAGCTGCCCCGGTAAACCCCGCAGAACCTGCTATTACCAGCAGGTTTCCAACTTTATATTTATGGGTCCATGATTCTTTTAGGGGAATATTTTCAGCTACCCACTGGAAATCAGGTTCAAAAATCTGCTCATATTTAGAATAATACTTTTCTGGAATACCTATATCAATAACCTTAATCTCTCCTGTAAAATCTGCTCCGGGATAATTAACCAGCCCTATCTTCTTGCAGCCAAAGGTTATGGTTTTGTCTGCCCGCACCGCTGTTCCTAAAACTCTTCCATTATCAGAATCCACACCCGAGGGAATATCAACAGAATAAATTTCCAGGTTTCTGTTCTTCTCTTTAGCGGAATTTATACTTTCAATTATTTCATTTGCAGGTCCGTAAACATCCTTTCCGTGCAGGCCTGTTCCAAATATGGCATCTAAAACAAAATCAGCTTTTTTTAATTCTTTTTTAAATAAAGAACTTATTTTTTTATCTTCCAGATTTAAATAATATACATCATTATTTCTACCTGCTTTAAGCTTTTTAAAATAAAATAAGCTGTCAGGGCTAAATTCTTTCACTGGAGATATATGAAACACAATCACTCTCATTCCATAGTCCAGTAAGTCTTGAGCTGCTACAAAACCGTCGCCACCATTATTCCCGCTTCCACAGACAACCAGACCACGGGCAGCTCCTTTGAATTTTTTATTCTCAAAATCACTTATGATTTCTTTGGATATTCCACTACCGGCATTCTTCATAAGCAATTTTGAATCAATTCCACCGCTTATAGCCTTACTATCAATCTCTGCTATTCTGCTCCCTTTTAGAATTCTTTTTAATTTCATTTCTCTCCAGGCCGCACTTAATTTGCCCTATATTAATTTATTTAATATAACAAAAAGTACTGTGGTTTATAATTTTAATAAAAAAAATAACTTTTTGGTAATTTTAAATTATATAATTGCTACCGCATAGGCTACTGCAAAATTTTCTGTTGCGGAAACTGATATTTTTATCTCTCTAATTCTAAGTTTTTTGCTGAAATTATAAGTCTTTCCGTATAATTTTATAAAAGGAGCTCCGGTATCCATATTTGCCAGTTCAATTTCGTTTAGAGAGATATTCTTGCTGACTCCCTCTGCTAATGACTTGGCAACTGCTTCTTTTGCAGCAAAACGGGCGGCAAAACTTGAATACTTGCCCCTATTTTTTTTCCTGCAGTAATCTATTTCATTTTCAGTGTAAACTCTGTTTAAGAATCCTGAATTGTTCTTAATGGCAGACTTGATTCTTTCTACTTCTATTATATCAGTGCCAATTCCAAATATTTCCATAAATCCTCACTCCACTGTACTGCTTTTTGCAAGATTTAATTATAATTTTAACTGTTAAAAAATTAAATATAGAATTCAATATCAACAATAATGCAAATATTATAACAGAAGAGTTAAGAATATGGGATAATTGAATATATAGTATTCATCAAGCAAGAACTCATCTTGCTAAGGATTTTCCAATTTTTCTTAAGGGTTTCGAGCTGTTTCTTAAAAACTGTGATATTGAGTTTGTTAATAATCCTAGCCCTGAAGAGATCAAAAAACATCAGAATCTCGTCCGAGATAAAAAGGATATTCCAATAGCTCTTTCTGCCATCAATGCCAGGGTTGATTATCTGGTAAGTGATGACAAGCACCTAACTATCAAAGACAATACAACAAAAGAGCTAAGGCAATTTGTTCAGCCTATAATCTGTGTAACTTTCCTTAAAGAAAGTAATGGGATGAACAAGCGAAGATTTAGAAAAAATTAGACGGCGCAACTGGCAAGACACAGGAACTTAAAAACCAATTACTCACATACAATTTTTACCCCATCTTTTTTGATCTCTTTGGCTAAATTAGAATTCAATGATTTATTAGTAATGATATAATCAACATCCTCTATTTTACATATATTAGAAAAGGCTACAGCTCCAAATTTAGTTTCATCAGCTAATATAAATGCCTCCTTAGATCTCTTTATTACCTCTCCATCTACTATTGCTTCCAACTCATTTGGAGTTGTAAACCCTTCACTTACAGAAATACCATTTACACCCACAAAAGCTTTATCAAAATTATACCTGTCGAGATAATTAATAGCTTCCTGACCAACCATAGAAAATGTTTTTTTTCTAAAATCTCCTCCAACTAATTTAATCTCTATACCAGAATTATTAGCCAATTCTAAAAGAATATTTATAGCATTTGTAAAGACGATTAGATCTTTTATGTCAAATAAAATTTTAGCTAGTTCCAATGTTGTAGTACCACCACTTATATATATAATATTTCCTTCATTAATAAACCTCTTAGCAATTTGTGCTATTTTCTTCTTTTTGTCCAAATTTAGATCTTTTTTCTCATTTAAAGAAAATTCATATTTAAAATATCTCTTCTTTAAGGCTCCACCTCTAGTTCTAATAATTAAGTTTTTCCTCTCAAGATCTATGAGATCTCTTCTAACAGTAGATTTAGATATTTTTAGGAGTTTTATAATATCTTCTATGGTAGCTTTTTCTACTTTTTCTATATATTTTACAATTTCATTTCTTCTTTCTTCAATAAATAGATCTTCTTTATCTTTTACCATTAATATGTCTTCCTTATCTTACTTTTACTCTGCTAATCACCAAATTCTTCTTTAGCTTTATTATAAATCTTATCCAGCTCTTTAAAAACATCTCTAGGCAATTTATAAGAACGACTTTTTTCTTGCCTACTAACTCTAAGCTTATTTCTTAATTTAAGTCACCTAATGTCTCTAATTCTATTAAACTTATCTTACACTATCTCCAACAGGATATTTTCCAACCTCCTTAGCGTAACTGAAAAAAACCTCAACCTTTTCAATACTTGTATCATTCTGGACATTATGTGTTGGTCCTAAAATTAAACCTCCATTATAACCAACTGTCTGGATTCTTTCTAAAATCTCCTTCTTTAAATCATCAATCTTTCCAAAAGGAAGCGTTTCCTGCTCATCTATTGTTCCCATAAAACATAATTATTCCGGTTTTAATAAAAAATCCGGTCACGATTTTTTGCAAGCATTTTTTCATTAAATTCTTCACCACCATCTACATTTGCCGCCATAAATATTGGTGGTGTTATTCCCCGTGCAAGTAGTTCCTCTACAGTTGCAGCAACCATACATTGTAATACCACAGTGCTAGTTATTCCAGATGCTGGACAAAACTTTTGTTTCATACCTTTTGCATTCATGATAGCATCCCCAGCAATTGCCTTATTATCAAGTACAACATCTGCATATTCATACATATTCTTACCATTGGGGTGTCTGGACTTTACGGATTTACTATAATCAAGCCCGGTAACAGCAATTACTTTAATCATACGTTCTTTAGCAATCTTTGCAAATTCAATAGCAATGGCATTCCTTCCTGAAACAGATACGACAATTAACACATCATCTTTTCTGATTGGAGCGCAATCCAGAGCAATTTCTGCGTAGCCCTGCAACCTCTCTAACTTGCTATCAAAACCAAAAGGATGTGCATGTAAGGCTTCCAACCCCGGGATAAAAATTGCATTAATTACGACAAGCCCTCCTGCACGTTTATAGATATCTTGCATTGTAGTCGCCGAATGAGTACAGCCATAAGCAAAAATTCTTCCATCCCCTTCAATCACATCCGCCAATATTTTTGCTGCAGCATTAAAATTACTTTCCTCTTCTGAAGAAATTCGATTCAAAAGATCGATAATTTTTCCTATATAGACTTTTGTAAAACTAGACATAATACAACCTCCTTTCTCATATTATTTTTGAAAATACTTCCTTTCCAAGAACAAATGTCTTTTCCACAATTAAATCATTGTTAAGAATGGTGACATCTGCATCGACTCCAGGTTTCAATATCCCAAGTTGCCCACTCCATCCCATCGCTTCCGCGGGTACGGATGTTGCCATTGGTAATACATCATTCAATGGCATGTTCGTAAACTTTATCATATTTTTTATTGCTTTATTGAGGGTCAAGGTACTACCGGATAATCCTCCCATCGGAGTACGTGCAATACCATCCTTTACAGTAAACTGTTGACCATACTTATCATAATATCCATCCGGCAAGCCTGCTCCCGCAACACTATCTGTTATAAGAATAATCTTAGAGATCCCTTTGGCCCTGACAGAAAGTTTTACAATTGCAGGATGGATGTGTACACCATCAGCGATAATTTGAGCGTAGATTCGTTCATCCATTAATACACCTCCCGCTGTTCCA
>JABUBN010000009.1_pt1 | contig 86433 bp, 72 predicted proteins | sample 7240341 | NCBI WGS metagenome assembly JABUBN01 (sample SAMN07256345, study PRJNA390944) | subsurface metagenome | isolation source: Methane hydrate marine sediment | place: Pacific Ocean: Eastern North Pacific, ODP site | reverse complement strand
TTGATAAATTTTTTTTATCAAGTAGCCTGCGGGCTTTTTGAAGATCCTTCCGATTGGTCAAAAGTTTTACTCCTCTTACACTCTGTAAGGAGATAATGCTCTGCCCGGCATCATCTGAAAATATCTCGGCTTTTATATCAAAACTTTCCAGGTAACTTTTAGCTATTTCCGCTTCTATCCTGGAATTAAAAGTTTTAATTGTAGATAACCTGTCCATATTATGCATTTAATTTTTGTTAATTATAATAAAGTTTTAGACTCTTGACTAATTTTTAGACAGATTAGAAGAAATAAAATTATAGCACATCCATTGTACTTATAATACTACAATACTTACGAATACTATACATGCAACTTTTGTTTGAAGAATTAACATCTATGATATAAACTAGTTTTAAAGATCTGGCGACTGCAAACTTTAACTGTTACCAGAAATTTATTTTAACTTGTAGGTTATATAAAATACGAAAGTTTTTATGATAAAAAAATCACTTCTTTTAAAAATTTATGAAGCAGCCAGTATGCAGAGATGGAATGACCAGATCCGCACAATTGAGCTTACGGAGCTGGATAAACAGGCCCATAAGATGGTTGTTGCTTATATTCTGGGAAGATGTGAAGAGGATATAAATGCCGGGAAAGTTAACTGGCTTGAAATAATAGAATGTGGATTATTCGAGTTTTTAAAAAGAATTATTCTAACTGACCTGAAACCACCCTTGATTTACAGGATAAAAGAAGATAAAAAGCAGTATGAAAAGCTGAATTGCTGGGTTTTTGAGAGAATCAGCCCTTTAGCAAAGCAGATAGGAAAAAGCTTTAATTTACGTCTTAAAAAATATCTACTGGAGGAGGAAGAAACTCTTGAAAAAAAGATTGTAAATGGGGCACATTTCTATGTAACGAAGTGGGAGTTTGATATTATTAAATCAGCAAATCCCAGAGTTTATTTAATTGAAGAGATTGTTGAAAGCATTTCACAGGAGAAGAGTAAATATCACAATTTGAGGTGCATGAAGGTTTTTATGGAAAAAAGAAACTTAATGGATTTTGCTGATATATGTGGGCAGCTTCGGTTCCAGCAAAGATGGAGTCATCTTTACCGGATTCCAAAAACTTCAGTATTGGGCCATATGTTGATTGTTGCTATATTTTCATTCCTGTTCTCTTATGTAACAAGATTGGACAGAGAAAATTGTATAAATAATTACTTTACAGGACTCTTTCATGATCTTCCGGAAGTTTTAACCAGGGATATAATTAATCCTGTAAAAAAATCAGTGAAAGGGCTTGATGAACTTATAAAGGATTATGAAGTTGAGGAGATGGAGAAAAAAATATATAAATTAATTCCTGAGGGCTGGCAAAATGATATAAGGATGTTTACGGAAGATGAGTTTTCTGATACCAGCCAGAGAAATGGAGAACTGGTTAAGGCATCCGATGATCTGGCTGCATTTATAGAAGCATATCTTGCTTTAAAAAATGGGATAAAAAATGAGGACCTGATTTATGCTAAAAATAAATTAACCCGGAAGTATAAATCCAGGATTATTGCAGGTATAAACTTCGGAGAAATTTATGCTGACTTTGATTGAGTAGATTAATTTCATGAATAGAAAAATTATCATATCTAAATCAAAATATCTGGCAGGGCTGCAGTGCCTGAAATATTTATGGTACCAGGTCAATGCCTCCGAAGAGATCCCGGGACCGGATTTTACAGCCCAGTTTATTTTCAATCAAGGGATGCTGGTAGGTGAATATGCAAAGAAGCTTTATCCCGGGGGAATTGACCTGGGAAAGATAGGTGATTTAAAAGAACAACTGGTAAAAACTTCCGAACTCTTGTCCGGGAGAAAACCTCTGTTTGAAGCAAGCTGCAGTTCCGGGTGTGTTTATAGCAGAGCTGATATACTGGTGCCGGCAGATACAGACAGATGGGATATTATTGAAGTTAAAAGCTCCACCCGGCTTAAAGAGGATTATATCTATGATGTTTCATTTCAGAAATACTGCCTGGATAAAGCCGGAGTTAAAATCAGGAAATGTTATCTTGCCAATATTAATAATCAGTATATAAGAAAGGGAGATATTAATCCCGGGCAATTATTTAAAAAAACTGACATTACAGTGGAGGTAAATGAGTTCCTTATTGGAATAGAAGATAGAATTGAAGAGATGCTGGAGGTTGTAGCTAGAACCAGTCCTCCGGAAATTCTTATCGGCAAGCACTGCAACGAGCCATACAGCTGTCCGCTTAAGGATAGATGCTGGAGATTCTTACCTGATAATCATATTTTTAATCTATATGGAAGTAAAGACAAAGCCGCAGGGCTTTTCAATAAAGGAGTTCTTTCCATTAAAGACATTCCTGACTGGTATAATTTAAATTTTAAACAAAAAATACAGCTTGAATGTGCAAAAACTGAAAAACCAAAAATAAATAAAAGTGAAATATTAAAATTTGTAAACAGCCTGGAATACCCCCTGTATTTTCTTGATTTTGAGACTTTCTCTACCGCCATCCCCTTATATGAGGGAGTAAGACCTTACCAGATAATTCCTTTCCAGTATTCCATACATATACTGGATGCTATTGACAGCCAACCCAGCCACTATGATTTTCTGGCTGAAGGAGCAGAAGATCCAAGAGAAGAACTTCTGTTAAACTTAAAGTACAAGATAGATGAAACAGGAAGCATAATTGTTTATTATGAATCATTTGAAAGGGGAGTCCTAAAAGAACTGGCTGAAGCTTTTCCTGACTACAGTCAGTGGATTGATTCGATTCTTACCAGGATAGTTGACCTCTATAAGCCTTTTGGTAATTTTCATTATTACCATTCTTCCCAGAAGGGGAGTGCATCAGTAAAAAATGTTCTTCCAGCAATTACCGGTTTAAGTTATGAGGGAATGGAGATAGCTGATGGTATGGCAGCGAGTGTATATTTTCTTTATATCTGCGGGAATTATGGTATCAACGAAAGCCGCCCCGCAAAGGAAGAAGTCGAAAAAGTAAGAAAATCACTCATAAAATACTGCGGAATGGACACCGGGGGGATGATACATATACTAAGAGCGCTGGTGAAAGAAGTTAAGTAATATAAATTTAAAGTTGAAAAAGTTATAATAAAAGGCATGAGAAATAAGATAAATATCTCACTTCTGCTTATCTCTTTTTCACTCTTTCTCTATCAGGTATGCCTGCTCCGGATTTTTTCAATAGCAGATTATTACCACTTTGCCTTTATGATTGTAAGTATATCTCTTCTGGGATTTGGTATAAGCGGAAGTTTTCTGTATTTCTTTATTGGTAAACTAAAGAATCCTGATCTGATACTGCTTATCTTCTCTTTTGGATTTTCGGTATCCATAATAACAAGTTTTTTAGTAAGTAATTTTATTCCCTTTGATTCTTTTAAAATTGCCTGGGAGATAAGGCAAATTTTTTATCTGGCAATATATTATATATTTTTAGTGCTCCCTTTTTTCTTTGGAGGCTCTTTTATAGGATATACATTTTACCGGCAGGAAAAGCCAGGACTCACCTACTTTTATAACCTGATTGGTTCTGCAGCAGGAGCAATTATAGCCATTTTTATTATGCAACTTATGGGAAAAGATGGGGCAATTTATATTTCAACTGCTGTAGGTCTTATTGCAACGGTTATACTGATAAATAAGAAATATCTAAAAACTTTTGCAGCTTTAATATCTATCTTTGTAGTTTTAGCTACCTCTGCAATAGTTTTTCAACCCCGGATTATGGATATAAGGATGTCACCATATAAGAGCCTTCCTACATACTTGAGATTTCCTGACTCCAGGGTAATTTACAGTAAAGAGAATTCCTACGCCCGTCTGGATGTAATAGAAAGTCCCAGCATAAAATCTGCGCCGGGGATCAGTTTGCAGTACCAAAAGATTCCACCACCCCAGTATGGTATTACTATTGATGGTGATAATCTTTCTGCGATTACCAGAATTGAAAATGATGTTGCTGAACTTGAGTTTTTTGAGTTTTTACCCACTTCTATTTTTTTTACTGCAAAACCCGCCCCGGAGGAGGTCCTGGTAATAGAACCAGGAGGAGGAATGGATGTTGCCGGGGCATTATATTTTGGTGGAGAAAATATATATGTATCTCAGAACAGCAGCTTGGTGGTTGATGTGCTCAGGGATGGTTTATCCGAGTATAATGGAAATATATATAATGATAAAAAAGTTGAAGTTTTTGAGGTTTCAAGTAGAAACTTTTCAAAAATAACTGACCGGAAGTTTGATTTAATCATAATAAGTTTATCGGACAGTTTTCATTCCATCTCTGCAGGAGCTTATAGCTTAAATGAAAACTACCTCTATACTGTTGAATCTATTTCAGATTTAATGGCTATCTTAAAAGAAGATGGAGTTCTGGCTGTAACCAGGTGGGTTCAATTTCCTCCCAGCGAGAACCTGAAGGCACTTTCTACCTTGTATGAGAGCCTGGAATACCTACAAGTTGGAAAAATTCCAAAAAAAGTCTTTGCCTATAGAAGCTGGTCCACTTGTACTACCCTGTTTAAAAAAGATGGTTTTGCTGAAAATGAAATCAACAGTTTAAAAGAGGAAGTAAAAAAACTTAATTTTGATATTGTATATTACAATGGCTCAAGGCAGGATGAGGCAAATATCTATAGTATCCTGGAGGAACCATACTTTTATAATTATTATAAAGAGATAATAGAAGGCAGTAACAGCTCGAGAGAAGTCTTTTATAAAAACTATTATTTCAATATTTATCCTGCCAGGGATGACAAGCCCTACTTTTTTAATTTTTTCAGGTTCGGACAGATACCTGATATCATAAAATATTTTGGCAAATCCACCCAGCCTTTTGGGGGCGGAGGGTATCTAATACTGATGATTGCGCTTACAGTTTCGATTATTTTATCGCTTTTTTTTATCCTGATGCCCCTGCGCATAAAGAAGATAAATATCAGTATAAGAAGAGATTTTAAATATATAATCTATTTTTTCTGTCTGGGTTTTGGTTTTTTCTTTATAGAGCTTCCCTTTATTCAAAAATTTATTATGGTATTGGGTAAGCCGGCTTATTCCCTTTCGGTTGTCCTTTTCAGTATCATGCTTTCCGCAGGAGTGGGTAGTTTTATCAGCAGCAGGTATAAGGTTGATTTGAGATGGGTGGTGGGAGTAATAGTGGCTTATGTAGCCCTGTTTATATTTACATTTGGGTTTGTAGGGGATTTTATAATCTCAAAAGTACTATGGCAGAGATTTCTATATTCAATCCTTCTTATAACCCCCCTTGGATTTGTAATGGGGATACCCTTTCCTTCAGCTATAGCTAAGGCTAAGCAAAAAAGGAAAGAGATTATTCCATGGCTGTGGGCTATAAACGGCTGTACTTCAGTAGTGGGATCAATTGCGGCAGTAATAATTTCCATTCATCTTGGGTTTTTTGCAGTAATAGGTATGGCGGCTTTAATTTATATAGCAGCTCTGGTAACTTACAGATATTTTTAGATAATATATTTGAATTTTGTCACCTTGTTGAAGTTAATGAGAAGATTATTCTTATAAAAGATGATCCTGATGATGACAAGATATTGGAATGTGCAATTTCAGTAAAATGTGATTATATAATATCTGGAGATAGACATCTAATAAAATTAGGGTTATATAAGAATATCAAAATACTAGAACCAGCAGATTTTTTATTTTTAATAAGAAAATGAGAGAGATTGGGAGTTTAAATTACCATATTTATATATTTTATGTGGGATAAAATGAGAAGTAAGATGATAATTAGTACAGAACTCGGCTTATAGGCTAACTCCAACTATTTTTTATCTTATAAGCCTGCTAGATAGGACACATTTCTTAAAGATTCTTACAGTTTTTACACTGCATAAGCTTAATTGTACAGATTTAATTATACAGGGGATATGCAATTTTTCAATCTATTTTTTCTATTTAGTACAAGAATTATTCAGTAAAAAAATTTAAAAGCTATTTTTAAAAACTATTTTAAAAGCTATTTTAAAAGCTATTGACAAAATAATGCTAATGTTGATATATTATTAACGGATCGTGGATCACGATCGGCAAGTCCCCGAGGGGGCTTGTTTCATTTATGGAAATATTTTTAATCCATATCCTAGGTAATCAGATCCTAGGAATTGTCTATAAATTTTATTTTCTAATACTTCGAATGCTAAATTAACTCTTTCTGGATATATTATCTTTGTAGCTATTGGGTATGCAATTAGATCTGAGATTTGAGTTCCAATGTTATTTTCGTTTTTATCGATAAATTTAAAAAACTTAATTTTTTCTTTGAATCTTGTACTAGTAATATAATGAGTTCCATTGGACAGTATAAGCTGATGTTGATTATATAACTGCTCGTCTTCTTTTTTACCTCTTGATTCTGCTATTATACCAATATGACTGTATTTAATGTTATCAGTATAAAAAATACTTCTTTCCAAGATGAAAGAAAGTGAAATATTATAAGGATTGTCTGCTCTAGGCCCATATTGCTGTATTAGTTTATTTTTATTTATTGCAGAAGCGATGATTGAAAATTCAGAATTCTTTATTAAATTATCTAGGTCTTTATAAAAAACTAACCTTTTATTTACATCACCCAAACATTTGAATTCTTTTTGCCATTTTCGAATATCCCTTGAATGCAGTATTATGTCTTTATTACCAAAGTGTTTTAATTTCAATTCCTCGATTTTCTTAATAAATGTATTTGTGAAATAAAATTCTTCAAACACACAACAGGCAAGTAAAAATATAGGATATTCTTGATTTATTTTTCTTAAGCCATGATGACCAGATTCATCTAAAAATAAAAGACATAATTTGTTTTCAGTTTTATTTTTTAAAATCATTATATTTTAAATTAAATCAATTAGAAGATATAGTCAATATTATCAACTTAACTATTTTTAGTATACAATGTGTCCAAGGGAGTGGGTTCATATCACTGGATTGCCTACCAGCTATTTTTTTTATTAGATAGTTATTTTTTCCTTTTACTTTGTCTTGCCGCTTCTCCAGCATCTGAAATATCTTGCTAAAGTCCAATAGAACCAGCAGCTACCAACCAAAGGAATATACCAATAATTAATCCAATCCAGCTCCCCACAACAAAACCAATAAATGCAAAAACAACAAAAGCTGCAAGACCAAAACCCATTTTTAAAGCCGAGAACTTTTTCGATTTCTTTTGCTCTGGATGTGATGTATTTATAAGGGAAGAGTCTTTGAGAACATCTTGCACATCTTTTTTTAGCCATTCACCACAATACTTGCATTTTATTGCTTCAGCTTTTATTTTTTCTGCACAATACGGACACTTTGATTCGACTAAGTCAGACAATTTTTACCCTCCTCTTTTACTCATGATAGATATATTCACCATCTATACGCAGCTCAACCAATCTCCATTGTTTTTCATCTTCTATGTATTCTACTTGACCAACAATCTTACTTTGTTTTCTATCTTTATTTCTTCTGCGGTTAGATTGCGTTTTGCCATTTCCGCAACTAACCGCAAGGCCTCTAGGGCTTCCTTTTTATAGTGTCTTTTCCGGCCGCTTCTTATATATGGTAAATGTTCGCTGTGTCTATCTCTCCAATATCTGGCCGTGCTTTCCGGTATGCTTAAAAGTTTTGCCATTCTTGCAATAGTGTATAATTCCATAAGGCAATTATAACTGTGCAATTGCTTTTATAAAATAAGCGATTAGAAGGCTGTTTTTTGTAGTTGTTTTGTCCTTTAAACTCCCCTTTTTATATATGCGACAAAACCCTTCTTCTTTTTTTTAATTCTACTCCAGCAATATTTCCCAATCGTCTTCAGCAGTTATTTCCAGCAAGAAGGTATTTCTTGCCACTTGAACTGTACCTTCGTAAGCATCGGTCGTATTCACCATTAAATTACGATTCGGATTGTAGCCTTTAACTGCAAAATGCCTAGCGTTAGGATTCCCCTTAATCGTTGCCGAGCTGGAATTGCCTTTAACCAGTAAGACTTCATCCCCTGTGCCATTAATGCTCCCCGGTGACTCAATTACCCTTGCAGAACGAACAGAGCGTGATTCTATTGTCCAAGAACCCTGAGCCTTGATTTCCAACAAAACTGTTGTCCCTTCCGAATCTAAAGTAATCCCTTCATATGGGCTAGTTGTGTTTACAAAAAGATTTGTTCTATTATCATTTGCATCATAGCCTTTAACAGAAAAGTGCCTGCTGTCATCATTACCCTTAATGTATAACATTACTGGACCATCCTCTGGTTTTTCGATTTTTATTATGTCATCTCCGTTTCCGGTGTAAATAATAGGATCAGGAACTGGTTCAGGTTCATAAATCTCTTCTTCAGCAGGCTCAATAGGTTCTTCCTCGGGTTCTTCTTCAACAATAGTTCTTCAGCTGGCTCTTCTTCTACCGGCTCCTCCATAGCTGCCCGGGTTAGGAAAATATTGTATTAGCTACAAAAATTTTTTCAATAATCTTAGATAATCCGCAGCCAACCCACCTCTTCTTTCATCATTTTCTACCATATTTGTAAAAATTTCATAAATATTTTCAGTAACTTATTTTTTTCTTGGACTGATTTCATAAAAAGAGTTAATTATTTTGGCTTTAGATACTTTCCTGACCCACTACTGTCTGAATTACAATTCTTATAAATTTTTCTTATAAATTTTTACTTGAAAAATATATTTTTTTATGTTAAATTTTCAAAATGAAGCGGTTCATTTTATAAAAATAGTTATTCGAAAAAGAATATTTTTTTCTGCGGATTATGAAGCGGTTCATTTTAATAAAGAAATGTGATTTGTATTAGACAAACAAGTTGGGAAAAAGATGGTAACAATAAAGAAAATTGCAAAAAAAGCAGGTGTGTCAGTAGGGACTGTTTCAAAAGTTTTAAATTATGATAAAACTGTAAGCGAGATAAATAAAAGGAAAGTAATCAGAATTATTAAGGAATTAAACTATAGGCCTAATAGAATTGCGAGAAGTTTATCAAAAGGTAAGACAAAAAATGTAGGTTTTATAATTCCTGATATTACAAACCCCTTTTTTCCTGAACTTGTTAGAGGTGCTTCTGATTTATTAATTTCTAATGGATATTATGTTTTTTTATGTAGTTCTGACAATGATTCAAATAAGGAGGATTTCTATATAAATGACTTGGTATCAATGTGGATTGATGGAATAATTATAGCTCCTTCTGATACTGAAAATAGGGATATTGGCATTTTTAATAAAATAATATCTCCTTTTGTTGTAGTGGACAGAGAAATAAAGGAATTAAATAAAGATCTAATAATAATTAATAATAAAAAAGGAGCTTACGAGGCAGCTAGTTATTTGATAAGCAATGGGCATAGAAGGATTGTAATTTTGGCAGGTCCACAGTATACGAAGACAGCTCAGGATAGGTTTATGGGTTGGAAGAAGGCTCTGGAAGAGAAAGCTTTGTTTCGAGAAGAGTTTGCATTCTGGGGTAATTTTTCTATCGACTCAGGTTATGAAATGATGAAGAAAGTTTTTAATAATTTGGGTAAATTTGATGCTGTTTTTGCCTGCAACGATCTTATTGCTTTAGGAGCTATACAGGCAATTGAAGAGAAAAAATATAAGATACCCGATGATATATCTATTATTGGATTTGATGATATTTACTTAAGTAGATTTTTGAAGTCTCCTCTTACTACTGTGAAACAACCTATTTATGATATGGGGAAAATAGCGGCTGAAATATTACTTGATAGAATGAGTAGTTCTAAAGATTTTGTTCCTAAGAAAGTTGTAATTGAAGGAAATTTAATAGAGAGGGGCTCTGTTGCTAGAAAGACCTGATATGAAAAAGGTGACTGTTGTGGGAAGTTTAAATATTGACCATGGTTTAAAAGTTAACACTCTTCCTTTGAGGGGAGAGACGCTAATATCAAATGGTTATGATATGAGTGGTGGTGGGAAGGGTGCAAACCAGGCAATAGCAATTGCAAGACTTGGAATTTTTGTGAATATGATAGGCAAAGTTGGTGGAGATATTTTTGGAGAAATATTAATCAAAAATCTGGCTGAATCAGGTGTTAAGATGAAAGGTGTTATTGTTGATAAAAGCCAAAGAACAGGAGCAGCTTTTATAACTGTAGACAGGGATGGTGCTAATACGATTGTGGTAGCGCCAGGTGCAAATCAAAGATTAACCGCTGATGATATTAGAACTAAAAGGAGTCAGATACTTGAGAGTGATATTGTGGTATTACAGATGGAAATACCTACAGATACCATTTCCTATGTTATTAGCTTTGCAAAAAAATTGGGTAAACTAATAATTCTTAACTATGCTCCAGCTGTAAATATTGATAAAAATATACTTGCAAATGTAGATTATTTAGTAGTAAATGAAACAGAATTTAAGTATCTAACTCAAACTGATTTTAATTTTGATGATATAGATATTTCTATTAATAGATTAAGAGAGTTTTTTGGTAATAATTTAATAATAACTCTTGGTGAAAAAGGTTCAATTTTTATTACACCAAAAGATGAAATTTTAAAAGTGCCAAGTTATATAGTTAAATCAATTGATACAACAGGTGCTGGGGATGCTTTTATTGGTGGATTTGTTTTTGGAATAATAACAGGCAAAAGTGTTGAAGAAAGTACAAAATTGGGTAATGCAAGTGGGTCATTTTCTGTGACTAAATTAGGAGCCCAATCTTCATTGCCATATAAAAAAGAATTATATGATTTTTTGAAATTCTATAGTGAGAAGACCTATACCTAGTAGTTTTTTATGATTTATTTTAAATATAGATTTAATTTTTTTTTAAAATAGCAGTTTTTTGGTTAAAAAGAAAATAGTAAAAAGGATAATATTATGAAGAAGTCAGGTATTTTAAATATAGAGATATCCAGAGTTATAGCCTCTATGGGCCACGGTGATTATATAGTAATTTCTGATGCTGGTTTACCGATACCTGATAGTGTTGAGTTAATAGATGTTTCTGTATCAAAAAATATCCCACAGTTTATAGATGTGCTGAGTTCAATATTAGTAGAGTTAGAAGTTGGAAAGGCAATTTTAGCAAAAGAAATGAAGAGAAATAGCCCTAAAATCTATAATGATGTAAGAAGTTTATTATCAGGAATAGAAATAGAAGAGATTGATCATAAAGATTTTAAGGAAAAGATTAGCTTGGCGAAAGCAGTTATTAGAACTGGAGAATTTTCTTCCTATTCCAATATTATTTTGTTATCAGAGGTAGTTTTTTAAATTCTTGTAGTAATATTGGAAGATTATAGATGTTTTTGAAATTAAAATATTTATCTTACTAAGATATTTAGGAGGAATTAAAGTGAATTCCAAAGAGAGAGTAAAAATGGTATTTGAACATAAAGAGCCTGATAGAGTGCCAATAGACTTGGGTAGCATTGGTCCTTCAGGAATTTCTGCTATTGCTTATAATAAATTGTGTGAGTATCTTGGCATAAAATGTAGTTGTAGAATATTTGATGTATATCAACAAATAGTCATTCCTGATGAACCTGTTTTAAAAAGATTTAATGTTGATTTAAAAGCAATACTACCCCGAGTTGACAAATGGAGAGAAGAAAGGCTCGCTGATAGTTCAATATGTTATGTCCCTGATAAATGGAGGCCAGTTATCCTTCCTGATGGTTCAAAGATAGCCTATGATGGTGATATTGTTGTGGCTAAGATGCCTTATAAGGGTTACTATTTTGACCACGTATATCGGCCTTTGGAAGATGCGACTATTGAAGATTTGGATGATTTTGTTTGGCCGGCTCCCTTTTCTTTCTACAAGCTTCCCGATGTTAATAATCTTGATATTTATTTAAATGGTTTGAAGGAGGAAGCAAAATATTGGAGCCAAAACTCTAATTATGCTTTAGTGGGAAATTTCGGTGGGAGTATCTATGAAGCAGCTACTGGACTAATGGGATATGAAAGATTCCTGGTTGATATAGTTAAAAACAGAAAGTTTGTTGAAAAGTTACTAGATAAACTGGTTAAAGTAAATATTGAATATGCAAAAAGGTATCTAGATAGAGTTGCTGATTATGTAGATATAATAATGGTAGGTGGAGAGGATATTGGGATGCAAAGTGGACTTGAAATAAATCCAGAACTTTACAGGGAGATTGTAAAACCAAGGCAAAAAAAATTATGGCAATTTATAAAGGAAAATTCAAAAGCCTATTTGGTTGTACATTGTTGTGGATCTATAAGTGAGGTAATAGATGATTTTATTGAAATGGGAATAGATGCAATAAATCCCGTGCAGGTTTCAGCAGCTAATATGGATTCAAAAATGCTTAAATCTAAATTTGGAAACAAAATAACATTCTGGGGTGGAGGCTGCGATACCCAGAGGGCGCTTCCAGGTGGGACTCCAAAAGATGTTGAAGAAGAGGTAAAAAGAAGAATAAAAGATTTTGCATCAGATGGAGGGTTTATATTTAACCAGGTTCATATAATACAACCGAATATAAGTCCTGAAAATATAATTTCTTTATTTGACTCAGCATATAAATATGGAAAATACCCAATAAGAGCATAGAAGAAAAATTGATTTTGATAATTTTAATAAGAGAGTTGAAATGAAAATGATAGATGAGGGGGTTGAAGAAAAGAAGGAAATATCAGGTATGAAAAGAGGTTTAGTTTTTAAAAAGTTTATTGCATTGTTTAAATTTAGAGAAACAGGTATTTTCACTGGGTTAATATTGTTATCATTAATATTTGCAGTAACCTCTCCATATTTTTTGGGAGTAAATAATTTATTGAATGTAGTCAGACAAGTCTCACTCTTAGGTATAATGGCTGTAGGCATGACAATGGTTATAATATCAGGTGAAATAGATTTATCAGTGGGTGCATCTTATGCTTTTTCAGCTGTTATTACTGGCTTAGCAATGACAAATGGATTTACTATAGGGTCATCTATAATAGTGGGAATGTTAGCAGGACTAGTAGTTGGGATAGTTAATGGTATATTAGCTACATATGGAAGAATTCCCTCGTTAATAGTAACTCTTGGAATGTTGAGTGTGGTTAGAGGGGCAGCATTGATTTTAAGTCGCGGCCTCCCTATAAGCCTTAGTGGGAGAACTGTAATTGACCCTAATCTAGATAAGTTTTTATTTATAGGACAAGGTAAAATATTTGATACTATCCCAATGATGTCTATTTTTTTATTAGCAATCGTTATTATTGGTTATATTATATTTAATAAGACCATTTACGGGTGTCACATGAGAGCAGTTGGTGGCAATCAAATTGCTGCTAGAGTATCGGGTATTAATGTTAAAATAATCAAAGTAATGGCATTTTCGATCACAGGATTGCTTTGTGCTTTGGCGGGTATAGTAAGCTTGGCTTTTCTTGCAAATGTTACAGGTACAACAGGTACTGGTTTGGAACTTCAAGTTATTGCTGCTGTGATTATTGGAGGGACAACTTTAAAAGGTGGCGAAGGTACTATACTTGGCACTTTTATTGGTGTTTTGATAATAGGAGTTTTAAGGAATGGATTGGTGTTATTAGGGATATCTCCATTCTGGCAAATGTTGCTTGTAGGTTTAGTTATTATTGGGGCAGTAGGAATAGATATGTGGACTAGGAGGGAAACTACCTAATTGCAAATTGTTCAAATTTAGAAATTTAAGGTGATTTTATTACTAAATTAACACAAGAGGAGGTGATGATATAATTAAAATTATTTCAAAATTAATGCTAAGAGGAGGTGATGATATGATTAAAATTATTTCAAAATTAATGCTAAATCCTATATTTTTAAAAAAAGGGAGTGAATCAAACATGAGAAAAAACATAATAATTTTATTGGCTGTTATTTTTGCTGTTTCTTTATCAGTTACCAGTGCAGCTTGTAAGATAGAGCCAGTAGTAGAAGAGCCAGCAGTAGAAGAGCCAGAGGAACTTGTGATAAGAGTTGTATATCATAATACGGGCATAGTCTTTGCACAGCTTATAAAAGCAGGCGTAGACGCTGCTGCTGAGGAATTAGGGATAGATGCTGAAATGACTGGACCAGTTGAACCTGATGTTGAAGAACAGGTAAGAATTATTGAAGATTTAATAACTTTACAAGTAGATGGTTTAGCGATTTCAAATGTTAGTGCAGAAGCTTTAAATCCCATCATAAAGGAAGCACTAGATGCTGAAATACCAACCGTTTCTTTTAACAGTGATGCTTCTGGTTCAGAAAGGCTCGCATTCTATGGTCAGGATCTTGTCCAGTCTGGAAGGACCCAAGCTGAGATTCTAGTTGAGTATATGGGAACAGAAGGAGAGGTATTAATATTCAGCTGTGATGCAGCGGCAGCTTGGTCAAACGATAGGGAACAAGGCGTAAGAGAGGGCTTAGAAGAATACCCAGATATAGAAATTGTTGGAATTGTTAATACAGGCGTAGAAGAACAGGCTTGTTATGCTGCTATAGAAAGTGCTCTACTAGCAAATCCTAATCTCAAAGGTGCAGCAACTCTTGATGCAGTTACTACACCTGCTTTTGGTCGAGCGCTTCTAAGAGAAAATTTAGCTGGTAAGATATATCATGTTGGACATGACCTTTTACCTGAGACGCTAGATAATATCGCAGCTGGTGCAACTAATGCCTCATTGAGCCAGGATCCATTCAAACAAGGATATTTGCCTGTTAAAGCACTATATGATTACATTGTTAATGGGATTCCTTTAGAATCTGGTGACACAGGAGTTCTAAGAGTTGATGAAACAAATATAGATGAATATATTGAAAGATTAGAAAAAGGTGAACCTATAGGCTAATATTGTAGTATTTTATGTTGATTATTTTGTTTGTTGGTAAATTAGTTTTATGAATGTGGGGTCTTTCAGAATCTCGTTTTAGTCTTTAGTTTGGAGTGTTAGTTAAGAAGAAGATTCTGAGAGGCCACACTATTTAAAGAAAACAATATGATAAAATTTTAATTTGAATGAAGTTTTAGGCAATTCTGGAGGTAAGTTGAAGGGTATTATAGTTTTTGAAAATAGTAATTGTATGTATTTTTTTGGTAAAAATTTAACAGTAAAATAATAATATAATATTAGATAAATTAAGTTGGGTAAGGATGTTTGATTATTATTCAAGTTTTTGAAGGAAATGAAAAAATGAACAATACACCAATTTTAGAAGTTAAAAACCTTTACAAATATTTTGGTGGAATAAAAGCTGTAGATAATTTTAGTTTTAAACTTTATGAAAAAGAAATAATTGCTATTGTTGGAGATAATGGTGCAGGAAAATCTACTCTAATTAAAATTATTTCGGGAGTTTACAAAAAAGACTCTGGAGAAATTTTTGTCAATGGAACAGAGGCTAATATAAATAATCCTAATGCTGCCAAAAAGTATGGTATCGAGACCGTTCATCAAGACCAGGGATTAATACCGATTTTAAATGCTTCTTTAAATTTGTTTTTGGGAAGAGAAAAAATAAGGGAAAGTTTTCTAGGAAAAATTTTTAAATTCGTAGATTATAATTTTATGAATAAAGAAACTAGAAAAACTCTAAATAAATTAAATATAGAGCTAAAAGATATAAATTTACCAGTGTATAATCTCTCTGGAGGCCAAAGGCAAGCTGTTATAATAGGAAGAGCGGTATATTGGGGTGGTAGAATATTAATTTTTGACGAACCAACAAATAATTTAGGTGTAAAGCAAGAAAGGAAGGTAATAGATTTAATTAAAAGACTAAGAAATGAATTAGGCATATCAATTATTGTAATAAGTCATAATATTGCACATGTATTTGAATTAGTAGACAGAATAATTGTTTTAAGAAATGGCAAAAAAGTTGGGGAAAGGATTAAGGATAAAACAAACACAAATGAAATAGTATCTATAATAACAGGGGCAGAAGCATAACTTTTAATGAAATTATTAATTTGTTAGTTTTTTAAATAGTCATTAGAATTAATTTATCTCTTACAGCGTTTTTACGGCATCTTAAGGGCGCAAAGTCTACAGATCTAATGATTTATCTACCTCATACTTAGACATCACAGAAGGGATTTTATTTATCTTATAAGTTCCTTATTGTAATCATAAATTGTTGAAGGAGAGGCAATTTTTTCAATTTTCATATAAGCTAGGAAGCTATCTATATAATTTCTCATATTTGTTTTTTTCTTTTCTTGCAAGACAAACCAAGAAATTATATCCTATTTAGTATAGAACTCGGCTTATAGGCTAACTCCAACTATTTTTTAATCATCTGCTCAGAGTTTGAAATTTGAACATTTATTTTCCTGACATCTCTTGATTCAGGATGTGTCCCAATTTTAGTACCTGGTACTTGAATTAAACCTTAAATAGATACAGGCTCACCTTCTAAGCTAAAAACCATTAATAATTAGTCTTAGAAGGAGCCCAATTTGAATAATACAATATCGCATACAATTTGTATGGATACTAATGATTTAAAAGATATGGTACAGATAGAGAAAAAGCTAATGGAGATATCAAGGAAAGCCTGCAGGAAGATGCTGGTAGAAAATCATGGCAAAAAAAATCCTTATGTACTTTCCACAATTTATGCAAGTTCTATAAAATTAACTGCTAAATAATTTAGAAGAGATATGTAGATGTAACTTGGTCAAATCCTGGCATTTACTACTTAACATACTGCCATTTTTTCAAGAATAACAGGTTTTTTCTAAAGCTAAACTGTTGCGATAAATTGAAGACAGCTCTTGCTTAGTGAAAAAATTTATAATACAAAATTTTAAATATATAATACAAATAAGCTTTTAAAAAGCTTGACAAGCAGGTAAAATGGCTATATACTTTAAAATCATCATACAAATAACAATAGTTGTAATATAAATAGACTTATATAAAGGATTAAAAATGAAAAGTGGACAAGCTGTTGGAGAGAGTGTCTACAATTATATTGTAGAAAAAATCAAAACAAAGCAGTGGGTGCCAAACGCTAAAATAATGACTGAAAAAGAGTTATGTCAGGAGCTTGGTGTCAGCCGTGTATCTGTACGGCAAGCCTTGGATCAGTTAGTGGCTCAAGGACTGCTTACGAAAAGACAGGGAGCCGGTACGTTTGTTGCAAACATCGATGCTGCCGGGTATATGAGTTCTCTTGCACCACTCATCCTTCTCGATAAGAAAGATTTTATTCCACTTCTTGAGGTCAGAATTTATTTAGAATCAGGTAACGTTGCCCTGTTTGTACAAAATTATTCCGAGGAAGAATATGATAAGCTTCAATATTACTATGAAGAAATGAAAAAATCCGTTCGAGATATTCCGAAGTTCTACATTGCAGATTTTAATTTTCACGATGTTATCGCGAAAGGGACAAAAAATATCTTTGTAAAAAAGATAAGTTCAGTTCTTAATGAGATACTTAGAATGCACCATGCCCTGTTAAGTAAAAGTATAGGTCCAGAAATAGGGATTAAATATCATGCTGCTTTGTTGAGTGCTATAAAGAGAAAAGATTCTGAGTTGGCCGAGCTTTTAATGAGGAGACATATCGAGGATGCACTCGAAGCTTACAAAAAGTCAATAGTTGACAAAGATAAATGAGACTGCGGGATATTTTTTGTAAGGAGTTAAATAAATGGCAAAGTATAAAGTTTATATAAGCGACTACGATTATCCTGATAATGAGATTGAAAAAAGCGTGCTGGAACCTATAGGTGCTGAAGTTATTGGTCTTAAATGCAATACAGGAGAGGGTTTGGGGGAGCTCGTAAAAGATGCAGACGCGATCCTTCAGCAATACGCGAAGATTACAAGATCAACCATAGAAAAGCTTGAGAAATGTAAAATAATAGCACGGTATGGCATGGGTATGGATATTGTTGATATTAAAGCAGCCTATGAACATAACATTATAGTTACAAATGTGCCTGATTATTGTCTGGATGAAGTGGCGAACCATGCTATTGCATTTTCTTTTATGCTGATTAGAAATATTCCGTTTTATGACGCCAAAGTAAGACAGGGCAGTTACAGATGGCAAGATTGGAGAGGTCCCATTCTAAGAATGAGAGATTCAAGTTATGGGCTTATCGGTTTCGGTAGAGTAGGTCAGAACATAGCGAGAAAAATATGGAATTTCGGATTTCGAATCATTGCGTATGATCCTTATATTTCCGAGAGCTTTATGGCGACCCAAGGAGTGAAAAAAGTAGAATTAAAAGATCTTTTACGTCAATCCAACGTGATAAATGTTCTCACGCCATACACAGAAGCAACACATCATATAATAGACGAGAATACCCTTAAGATGATGAGGAATGATGCTTATCTAGTTTGTGTTTCCCGGGGAAAGTGCGTTGATAATAAGGCGCTCTATAAAGCTCTAACCGAAGGTTGGATAATGGGGGCGGCTCTCGATGATCCTGAGGAAGAGCCAATGAAAATGGAAAAGTGGTCTCCGGATATGAATCCCCTTTTTAAACTAGATAATTGCTTTTTTACTCCACATACATCTTATGTTTCGGAGGCATCACTTAAGGAATGTAGGTATGCAGCTAGCTATAATGTTAAAGCTGTGCTTCTAGGTCAGACTCCAATTAACTTAGTGAAACCGTTAGTAACGTAACAAAGGAAATAAAAAAAGATGGGTTGGTATCAAAACTAATATTACATTGTAATATATCATTCATTACTTGAGGAGTTGGGATTGAAAAAAATAATTAAATCGAGACCAGATATTGATGAAAGTAAGATTAAACCCTTTAGAAAACTGGAGAACGTTATCTCTTTATCATGTGTAGTTGGAGACGCCATGGAAAGAGATAACGTTATGAAGCACTATATTAAATCACGTGCTGCGGATAAGAAGATTATAGGTCCGGCTATTACAGTAAAGATTTCACCGGGCGACTTGGTAGATCCTCTTGATATTTTTGAAGTTGCAAAACCGGGTGATGTTATTGTTGTTGACGCGTTTGGTGAAACGGAAACTTCAATATGGGGAGGGCTTATGTCGGGACTCGCACGAAACGCAGGGATAGTTGGAGCAGTTATAGATGGAAGTTGCAGGGATACTGATGAGGCGAAAATGCTCGGTTTTCCGATTTATTCGAAAGTAGTTACTCCGAGGGCCTCACATACGGCTTATTCAAAAAGAAGGGAGCCTATTGAAGTAAATACCATCATAGTGTGTGGCGGAGTAGTTGTAAATCCTGGGGACTTGATTGTGGGTGATGAGATAGGAGTTGTCGTTGTTCCTTATGAAGCACTGGAGAAGGTTTTCCCTGTAGCTAAGGAACAGGCTGAAAAGGAAAGAAAAATAAGGAAGGACATCCTCGCAGGTGCAACAATGGATGATTTATTGAATAAGCACGGCAGGATTTAGTTTGGTGACTAAAAATACTTTTCAAGGTGGCTAATGCAATTTAGGAAGGAGACTTATGGAAATAAAAGATACGATAGGTAGTTTAGGAATTATTCCGGTTATTAAGATCGATGATGCTGAGAAAGCCATAAAACTGGCGCAGGCTCTCATAAGAGGAGGGCTGCCAGTGGCGGAAATAACCTTCCGAACCAACGCTGCTAAAGAATCAATAAAACGGATAGTGAGTAATTTCCCCAATATGCTGGTGGGGGCAGGTACGGTTCTTTGTGTGAAAAATGTTCGCGATGCTGTCAATGCAGGAGCCAGTTTTATTGTAACGCCAGGATTTAACCCGAAGGTGGTAGATTATTGTATTGCGGAAGACATATCAATTTTTCCTGGTGTTAACTCCCCTTCTGAAATTGAACAAGGTTTGGAGCGTGGGTTAAAGGTATTAAAATATTTCCCAGCAGAGGCTTCGGGAGGCATAAAGGCTATCAAAGCGGTTGCAGCAGCATATGGAGATATTCTCTTTATACCTACAGGCGGTATCAACCAGACTAATATTTGTGATTATCTTTCAGTTAGTAACGTCTTAGCTTGTGGCGGTAGTTGGATGGTCAAATCTGAATTAATTTCTTCAGGAGAATTTCAAAAAATTACGGAACTTACGGAAGAAGCTGTAAAAACAGTATTGGGATTTGAATTTGCTCATATTGGAATTAATAGCAAAAGTGAAAAACACGCTGCTGAAGGGGCGGATCGATTCAAGGATCTTTTCGGGTTTTTAAGCAAAGTCGGGAATTCATCGATATTCAGTGGAACAAGCATCGAAATAATGAAGAAACTGTATTTAGGCTCACACGGTCATATAGCAGTGAGAACCAATCGAATTTCCCTGGCTATTTCATATCTAGGACGAAGAGGATTTCAAATACGGGAAGAGACGAAAAAAACAAAGAATGGCAAATTGGTCGCGGTTTACCTGGAAGAAGAAATAGCTGGTTTTGCCATCCATTTAGTTCAGAAATAAGAGGTGAGATATAAATGGGAAAGTTTATTACATTAGGAGAGATTATGTTGCGGTTGAAGGCTCCGGGGCATGAAAGGTTTTTTCAGACTAACTTATTGGAGGCAAGCTTTGGAGGAGGTGAAGCTAATGTGGCGGTGGGGTTATCCAGGCTGGGTCTTGAAGCGGCTTTTGTTTCCGCAATCCCTGACAATCCTATAGGAGATGCCTGTGTGATGGAGCTTCAAAGGTATGGTGTTGATACATCTTATATACTCCGGCAGGGAGATAGGATAGGTGTGTACTTTCTAGAAGGAGGAGCCAATCAGAGGCCTTCCCTGGTTGTATATGATCGTTCTTATTCAGCAATAAGCCAGTCAAAAGCTGAGGACTTTGATTGGCAGACAATCTTTGAAGACGCAGTATGGTTTCATATAACAGGCATTACACCGGCTATTTCTGTGTCAGCTGCTGACTTAAGCTTGGAAGCAGTAAAACAAGCTAAAAAAAAAGGACTTACCGTATCTCTCGACCTAAACTTCAGAAAAAAATTGTGGAAGTATGGTAAAAGTGCGTCTGAGGTAATGAGTAAAATGACACAGCTAGTCGATATAGCGATAGGTAATGAGGAGGATTGTCAGAAATCCCTGGGAATCCAGATGGATATGGATGTGGAATCTGGCAACCTCAATGTAGAAAAATACCGAATTCTAACTGAAAAGGTCGTGGAGAATTATCCTAATTTGAAAAAAATCGCTTTAACAATGCGAGAGTCACACAGTGCTGATTATAATGGCTGGTCTGCAGTTCTTAACACGGGAGACATGTTTTACATTTCCCAGAAATACGAGATTACTGATATCGTGGATCGTGTCGGTGGTGGAGATGCTTTTGCTGCCGGCTTGATTTATGGATTGAACATGCTGAAATCGGAACAGGAGGCTCTCAATTTTGCGGTGGCAACTTCCTGTCTTAAGCACTCGATACCGGGAGATCTCCCTCTTACTTCTCTTAAAGAAGTGCAGAATCTTTTAAAAAATGGAGGATCTGGCCGTGTACAACGTTAATGGAGGTTATAATTGAGATGTTGACCAAAGAAATACGATTATTTCGTAAAAAGCTAAAGAACGGACCAGTTTGGGGTCCCTTTTCTAAAACAGAAGACCCTGCTCTGATTGAAGCTATCGGGTATGCAGGGTTTGATTTTGTAATCATTGATCTGGAGCATGGGCCTAATTCAATTCGGTCGACCCAAAATTTAATTCGGGCGGCTCAGATCAGCGGTCTTTTCCCTATTGTTAGAGTCAAGGAATCGTTGACGAACTATATAGGAGAAGCGTTGGATATTGGCGCCGGAGGAATCGAGGTCCCTCAAATTACCTGTGCTGAAGATGCAAACAGGGCGATAGAAGCCGCGAAATTTTTTCCCGACGGGATGAGAGGAGTCTGTCGTTATGTCCGAGCTGCGAACTACTCTTCCATGGATCGATTTCAATACTTCAGTGAGGCTAACGAGGCAATTATAATCCTTCAGCTTGAAGGGGAGAAAGCGATAGATAACTTGGAGTCGATTTTAAATGTGCCAGGTATTGATATTGTATTCATCGGGCCCTACGATCTGTCTCAAGCACTGGGGGTACCGGGTCGTACGGATCACCCTAAAGTTATAGAAAAGATGCGCTTTATAATTGAGCTTAGCATGGGTAAAGGAATCTATGTGGGAACCTTTGTGGAAAACAAAACCGATTCTGATAAATGGCGGGAGATTGGAGTTCGTTACCTCTGTTATTCCGTCGATATTGGGATCTTTATCGATTCATGCAAAAAAGCAGTGGAACTATGCAAACAATAATAAAAAAATCAATGGGAGGTGAGAGATAAATTATCTATAATTGCTAACTAAAAAAAGGGGAGGTGATTCTAATGTGGGAAAAATGAGATTTGTTCGAGAACGCCACTGCTTTGAAGGGTAGACTAATCACGAACAAATCTCACAGAATAATTTTAACAAAAAAGTCAAAGAAACAAAAATATCATAAGGAGGTAAGTTTGAGATGTCAAAAGTTAAATTTGTGTTAATGTTTGCTTTAGTAATAATGATAGTTAGTGTTTTTACTATATTGTCTGGTTGTAAAGAGACTGCAGAGCCAGTAGCAGAAGAAGCAGCACCTGCAGAAGAAGCAGCACCTGCAGAAGAAGTAAAAACCAGCAATCCTCTTGTGAGTGGTGTTTCCTCTGAGGATGAATATATCTTTGTCCTATGTATATCAAACATTGAGTATTTCAACGCGCACAAGTATGAATGGACAAAGCTCGGAGAGATGTTCGGCGTAAAAGCTACCATTATGGGGCCTGCCGAATTTGATCTTCCTGCAACCACTGCTACGATGGACCAAGCGATCGCAAAAAACCCAAAAGGAATCTGTCTTTTCGGTGTAGATCCTAGTCTTGATCCTTCCATAGATAAAGCAATAGACGCTGGGATTCCTGTAGTTGTCATCATAGGAGATCAACCAGGGTCAAAACGGATGACCTATATAGGTTCTTATGGGCAAGATCTGGGTTATCTCGGAGGGACAAAGTTAGCGGAAGCCCTAGGAGGAAGTGGTAAGGTAGCGGTTCTTACTATTCCAGGGTACGATCAGTGGGATATTCGCGAAGAGGGTTATCGTAAAGCTTTTGATGAATATCCTGGAATGAGCGTAGTCGCAGTCGGGGATACGAAAGCCGATACTGTAACAGCAATTCAAACCGCAAAGGATATTCTTGTACGCTTTCCTGACCTGAGTGGATTTGTGGGATGTGATTCAACCGCTGCGGTTGGGGGTATTATGGCGGTGGAAGAAATGGATCTGGTCGGCAAGGTGAAGATTATTGGTATGGACAGGAACTCTGATATACTGGAGAAGATTAAAGAAGGTGTTTTAACCGGTACAGTTGCACAAAATGACGTTTCCATGATGTACTGGTCGATGTTAACCTTAATCTCACGCAATACCTACAGGCCATCTTTAGCATCTGACAATGAGGCTGCCAATGCTGTGGTTGAGCCAGATCTAATCTATCTTCCCCCCAATTATATCGACAAAAGCAATGTAGATTATTATTTAGAAGCAAATGAGATGTATGCAAACTATTAAATACTGTTTGACAAAGGCTCCCTACAATGAGGGAGCCTTTGTCTCTGGAGATAAATACAATTGAAGATGAGGAGATAATACTCTATGAGTGAAATAATACGGGTGGAAGACCTAACAAAGACGTTTCCCGGTGTGCTTGCGGTTGATAAAGTTTCTTTTGGGCTTAACGAAGGGGAAGTATTAGCACTTTTGGGTGAGAACGGCGCAGGGAAATCAACACTGATAAAAATGATAGGGGGAGTTCTTAAGCCCGACAGTGGACGTATTGTGCTCGGGGGTAAGGAGTACCAGTTTCATTCAGCTTATGATGCCATGTGTATGGGTGTGTGTGTTGTATATCAGGAACTCTCGATAGTGGGGAGTATCTCTATAGCCGAAAATATTTTTATGAATAGGCAGCCGGTAGGCCTTTTAAACCAGATCCGCTGGAAAAACCTTTATCTGGAAACGGACCAGCTTTTGAAAAAATTCAATCTGGAATTTAATCCGAAAATGCTGGCGAAAAATCTCCCCATAGAGCATCAGCAGTTGTTAGAGATACTTAAAGCAATTTCTCCCAATCCTAAAGTGCTTTGTCTTGATGAACCCACAAGCTCCCTTACAGAAAAGGGGATCAAATTACTTTTTGAAAACATTTACAAACTGAAAAAAGAAGGCCTTTCCTTTATCTACATTACGCATAAACTTGCTGAAGTTTTTGAAATTGCCGACCGTGTAATGGTGATGCGTGATGGTCGGTATATCGATACCAAGGCCAAAAAGCATATGACGGAGAACGATCTAATATCAATGATGGTTGGGCGGGAGATAAAAGATCTGTATGGATCAAGTTCCGATAAACACATAGTTGAAAACAAACCCTTCTTCAAGGTGGAGAAATTCTCGAAAAAGGGATGCTTTGGGGATATAAACTTCAGTTTGAAAAAGGGGGAGATTCTTGGGTTTTATGGGCTTATCGGAGCTGGACGAACGGATCTGGCTTTGACAATTTTTGGTTATTATCAGTGCGATAAAGGAAAAATATTTATAAACGGTAAAGAGAGCAAAATACACTCTCCTGCAGATGCGATTAACAACGGGATCTCCTATTTGACAAAGGACAGAATAAAGCTCGGCCTGTACCTGGAATTCACAATGAAAGATAATGTGATTGCTCCTTCGTTAAAAAATTTCCGTCGTCTATTTGACATTATCGATAAAAAAAAGATCAATCGCTATGCCGAGCATCTTAAAAATGAGTACCGCATCCTGACACCATCTATTAATCAGAAGGTAATAAATCTATCTGGAGGAAATCAACAGAAATGCCTTCTCTCTACGTGGTTGGGAATAAAACCGCACGTCATTATCCTGGACGAACCTACCCGCGGAGTTGATGTAGGCGCTCGTTCGGAAATTTATGAAAAGATTCGGCAATATTCTGCACAGGGGAAAGGGGTAATAGTAATTTCTTCCGACCTTCCGGAAATTATTGGTCTCTGCGATCGGGTTTTAGTGATGCGGTATGGGAAAATCACTGGAGAGGTGTCTCGGAAAGATTTCTCAGAAGAGACAATCATATCTTACGCGACAGGTATATATCCAAATCTAAAGGGGGTAGTTAAAGATGAACAGTATTAAATCAGTAGGGAAAGCTATTAGTTCTTTCCGAGAATCGATTTTAATTATAGTGATTTTGTTTATAGGATTGTTTATGTCAATTACATCACCTCATTTTTTGAGCTGGCGAAATATGGAAGCTATCTTCTTGGGTCTTTCTGTAGAAGCGCTTATAACCATCGGAATGGTAATTGTCCTGATTTCAGGTGGACTGGATCTTTCGGTCGGTTCAACACTTGCTCTCGCAGGTGTCGCAACGGGGCTTTCACTTAATGTCGGTATCCCGGTAGTTTTCTCCATTTTAATAGGTCTTTTCTCAGCCGCAATGGTAGGATTTGTGAATGGAGTGCTTATTGCTAAAGTGGGGCTTAATCCATTCATCACGACTCTAGGTATGTTAATGGCTGTGAGAGGGCTGGTCTTGGTTATAGCCAAAGGAAAGGCAGTGTTGAACCTACCAATGGAGTTTAAAATAATCGGCCAGGGGGAGCTATGGGGAGTACAGTACCCGATTTTTCTGCTTTTTTTTCTGGTCCTTGTAGGCGATACTATTCTCAGAAATTTCCGCTTTATGCGTCAGGGATATTATGTCGGCGGGAATGAAATAGCTGCCAAGCTCAACGGTATCAACATTACTCTGGTTAAAATCGTGAACTATATGCTGGTCTCTTTTCTAGCAGGGCTTTCTGGTATTTTAGTCACAGCTCGATTTGGTTCAGCCTCGGTTACGGTAGGCCAAGGGATGGAGTTGAGGGTTATCACTGCAGCAATTATAGGTGGTGCGAGTTTAAAAGGTGGAGAAGGAACAGTGTTTGGAGCTTTTCTGGGTGCACTGTTTATGGGAGTTCTTTCCAATTCTTTGAATCTCTTGGGGGTCGGTATCTATTGGCAAAACCTGGTAACAGGGGTAACCCTGATTCTGGCTATTTTACTCGATGCCATAAGTGAATATAGAAAAACGAGTAAACTTGTCTGAGAATAACAACTAAATTATACGTGTAGTAGCCTAGACACACAACGTGGTATTTGAACAATTATAATAAAATAACAGAAGAAATGTAGCGAAAGTCTTTTATTTATGTATCATAACTTTAAGAAGATTGTAAAGGTAGTTAAGGATGAAATAGAATGCTATAAAGAAATGGAATTGGTGCTGGCAGCATCTTAAAATAGGTTTTCAGAGAGATAGGATAGTTTTATAAAATATATAAGATTTTTTTAAATGCGTGATTTATACTAATATTGCTAATAAATTATCGGGCAAGCTTATAGACAGAAATAAGGGGATTTGTTGAAAATGAAAGATTCAGTATTAAGAGTGAACCAATTACAGGAAAAAATGAATGCAAAGGGAATATCTGCGACGGTATTGAAATTACCTGAAAACCTGGTGTTTTTCAGTTTGTATTGGCCCAGAAACGGCTTTTCATTTCTTTTTGTGCCTGCAGAAGGAAATGCATGCGTAATAGCTCCTTGTGGAGATCAGAATGACCCGGATGAAGGCATAATTTCAGAAGTAAAGCGTTTTGGTTGGGTTAAACTAGAGGATGGTGATCCGTACATTACCATAGGGAGTATTCTGGAAGATTTAAAGCAAAAAGACCGGATCCCTGACGGATCTGTTATAGGAACTGACTTGGATGCTGATGTTATGGCTCCTAACCTGTGTTGTGGAGAACTAATGCCTCCCGGGACTAACACCAGGAAGATGCTGAGAAAAGTCTTCCGAACCGAAAGTTTAGTAGAGGTAACAGGAATTATCGGCGAGATGCGACGGATAAAAACTAAAGAGGAAGTAGAGAAGATTGAACTGGCGAATGAACTGGGCTGGATTGGTATTGAGAGATTTGTAGAGTTAGCATCAGAGCCAGGAATACGAGAGATTGATATAGCTGCTGAAGTAGAATCTTGCATTTTACGAACCGCTTCTGGTTATAAAGGCAGAGTTAAATTCGGGAGGGCTGTTACGCAGATTACAAGTGGCCCGAAAAGAACTAAAGCTGCCTGGTTTGCCGGAATGGTAACTACAGACCGAATAATTCGTAATGGAGACTTCGTAATGATCGAAATGGGGTTGGTCGCGGACGGTTTTTGGTGTGATTTGACAAAAACGGTTGTAAGTGGTACTGCCTCGGATAAGCAGATGGAGATAATGTCTGTAATCGAACGTTCACAAGCTACAGCTTTGGCGGCGATCAAGGAAGGAGTTAGTGCTGGTGAAATAGACCAGGTAGCGCGTGAAAGTATTCGAAATGATGGATATGGTGAATACTTTGTTCATATCCTTGGACATGGAGTAGGCCTAGCTTACCATGACGGTGAACCTTATTTAATGCCAGGAGCGCAGTTAGTGTTAAAAGCGGGAATGATTCATTCCTGTGAGCCGGGAGTTTACATACCTGGGGTAGGAGGGGTACGGCAAGAGGTTAACGTCCTGGTCACGAAAAGGAGTGGTAAGGTTCTTGGAAAAAGTTTGCCCACAGTGAAAGGAGAAAAGGATGAGGTTTAAGAACAAAGAAGTTGCTATTGTTACAGGTGGTAACAAAGGTATAGGTCAGGGGATTTCTACGATCTTAGCACAGGAAGGAGCAAGAATTGTTGTCTCTGGACGGGATGAAGGTGCAGGGAACAGGGTAGTACAGAAGATTAGAAAAAGTGGCGGAGAAGCAATTTGGATTAAATGTGACGTATCAGAAGAGAGCCAGGTAAAAGAGTTAATGAAAGAAACCAATAAACAATTCGGTAGCTTGGATATCCTTGTGAACAACGCCGGGATAGGTGGTTACCATACTGTTACCAAAACCACCTTGGAAGATTGGGATCGCTGTATGAATGTAGATCTAAAAGGGGTGTTTCTTTGTTCCAAATATGTGATCCCCTATATGCTGAAAAAAGGAAAAGGGGTGATTATCAATATATCATCTGTTCATGCAAAGCTTTCGGTCAACGGTTGTGCGGCTTACGATGCAGCCAAAGGAGCTGTTTCCGCTCTTACTAGGCAGATGGCAATCGACTATGGACCTGTTGTGCGCGTAAACGACGTCTCTCCAGGATGGGTTTTATCAGAATTAGTCCAGGGGATTTTTGATGCCTATCCGGACCCTACTGCCCAACGAAAAGCGGTAGAGGAACGTCAGATAATGAAGCGAATTGGGGCACCGGAGGATGTTGGTTATGCTGTTGCCTTTCTAGCAAGTGATGAAGCTTCCTTTATTACAGGAGCCCAACTTTTTGTAGATGGAGGGCTTACTTGTGAACTTGAACGGTGGTGAAATAATGTTCATCGGGACGCTTAGATAAATATTAGAGGAGATGACGCAAGAAGATTGAATAGATAGGAACGCAGTTATGGATATAATAAATATTCAAATACAAGTAGATGGACACAGGGATGTACACATACCTAAAATGGCTAAAGCTCGGCAACTTTTTAATGCCCCTGAGCTAAAAAGTACACGAAAGTTCACTGATCAACTAAACAAGTTTCTTTCGCAAATAGATTTAGAAGGGAAGCAAATTGTCCTTACAGCAGGAAGCCGGGGAATTGTTCGTATCGTTGAGATCACCCGAATCATCGTAGAAGTGTTGAAAAACTACGGTGCCCTTCCGTTTATCGTACCGGCAATGGGGAGCCATGGTGGCGCTACTGCAAATGGACAAACAGAGGTAATAGCCGGTTATGGGATTACACCAGATAACGTAGGTTGCCCTATTCGATCTTCAATGGATACTGTTACGATTGGGTGTCTAGAAGATGGTATACCGATATATTGTGATCGTATCGCATTCGAGTCAGATGGGATTGTGGTTATTAATAAGATCAAACCTCATGCTGATTTTAAAGGAGATCACGAGAGCGGTCTGCTTAAAATGATGGTTGTTGGATTGGGTAATCATAATGGTGCATCTGCCATTCACTCTCGCGGTTTTGAACAAATGGCCACTATCCTACTGAAAGCGGCGGGACTAATTTTAGAAGCAGCTCCGATCCTTTTTGGTGTAGGGATTTTGGAAAACCCCTGTAAACAGCTCCTAGATCTTGAGCTAGTTCCGAGTAACACAATTATTCAGCGTGATCGAGAGTTATTGATCTTAGCGAAAAAGTATATGCCTAGGCTTATAATGCCGAAGATAGATGTTCTTATTGTAGAGGAAATAGGTAAAAATATTAGCGGCGAGGGAATGGATCCTAACGTAACCGGGCGTCCAGGGTCAGGTTTACTGGAAGGTTTTGAAGCTCCGCTTATTCAGAAGATTGTTGTCTTGGACATTACCGATGAATCTCACGGGAATGGTGTGGGAATTGGTATGGCAGATATATCTACAATACGATGTTATCGTAAGATAAACTTGTCCTCTATGTACACGAATGCGATAACTGTGTCAGTTCTTGATCCAGCCAAAATCCCGATTTTGGCGAATAGCGATCAGGAAGCTATTCAGTTAGCTATAAGAACATGTAACCAATCTAATCCTAATGAATGCAGAGTGGTCAGAATTAAAAATACTATGGAGCTACAGGAGATCCAAGTTTCGGAACAAGTGCTTCGAGATATGAAAGACAATCCTATCTTTGAGCAAATTTCCTTGCTTGAAAAAATGTGTTTTACCCCGGAGGGCCAGCTGATATAAATTTTAATTTTAGCCACCAGCTTCCTGACTGTATGAAAAGTCACTAGGAGCTTGTCCGATATTTCATTGTTAAAACCCACATAAAATCATAATTCTGCATATTATTTTAAAAACTGAAATTATTGTATAAATTTCTTTATTTAATGGTATTTTTACCACTATATAAACCTATATTATTTATCTATATTGCTTGAAGCAGTAATTCACCAAGTTCTAGCTTTTTACTTAAACTATAACTTTCTTTTTTTAATATTTTTCTCAAGCAATCCTCAGTGTCTTTGCTACTTATACTTTCTGCCATATCCCTTTGTTTTTCTTTTAACAATGTCGTTTTTTGATGAGGAAGAAGGTGGCTAGGTTATTCAAACAGTCTAAAAAAATACTGGAAACTTATAACTTCTGAGAGTTTGAACTCTTCTCTATCTAATTATCTATTAAGTAACATTGTAACAAGTAAGAATAGTTTTAGTGTTTTATAATTTTAACTATTATGCTTATTGTTTTGGAATTATAAAAGGGGCATATTTAGTATACAAGAAAAAATAATTGTTCAATTTATTTTTTGTTACAATCTTAAATAAATCTTTTAAGTATTTCTAGTTTATAACTCCACTTCTCCTTTATAGATATTTTCTAAAAAATACTCAAATAATTATTAATCTATTAGGAAAATTATAGCCCGCCTTGAATATGATTTCATAGTTAATCCTTAAAAAAGTTAAGCAACCTATAAAAAATAATATTCCAGGTTTCATTTTTTATTTAAAGATTAAAAATAAAACTATTGCTTTTTCTTAACAGAAAGATTAACAACAGCTAATGTAAGAAACACAACACCTGTAACAATCAAAACAAGCATGCTGGTAAGTAGAGACAGTTCTTTGTCGCCAAAGAAAAAAATAATACCCATCGTCTGTTTGAAGCCGGTGATTGCCTGTGTTGGCGCATTTGCAAAGGCTTTAGACATTGGCACTTCCATCATAATTTGCCGGAACAACGCTGCTGCGTGGCTTATAGGGAATATTTTTATTGCAGTTTGTACAGCAGATGGCAGTGACCCGATTGGAATATATATTCCGGTTAAAAAACCGATAAGTGTTCCGATTACTGTGCTTGCGCTGGCAAAAGCGCTACTGCTTTTGAAAAATGACACAATAAAAAACACCATCGCCGAGCCAGCAAAGACAGACAGCAGCATTACTCCTGATAGCTTTAACAATGACATTAATCCGAGCAATTTTCCGCCACCGGATAGAATATAGATTTCAGCAATAATCAGTGCTGCAATGCTCATAATCACACCGACTATAAAAGAACTGATGATATATCCACCTGCAAGCTGGCTGCGTTTGAGTGGAGCTGACAAAAAATCCTTTGAGATTTTCTTTGTAGCGTCCTCAATCATAATATGGAAAGCACCCATTGTTGTAGTTAATGATGTAACCGATAGAATCCCTGCCATAACCCAGCTGTCAATAATAAAACGGGTACTGTTTCCCAGAAGATCTTCAAAGTTCTTGGTCATCATATTTCCCAGGAACAGCACGTAAAGCCCGATTATTATAAAGACTGCAAGAAGAGAAAAAAATACTGAAGTCCTGTCACGAAAAAAAAGCTTTAGGTTGCGTTTGATTAAACTGATCATTACTGTCATTTAATTCGCATCCTCTCTCATGGAATGTCCGGTAATTTTTACAAAAGCATCATCCATGCTGCCACTTATCACCTCAAAGCCGGATATCAGGCTTTCTGCCTTATTTACCAGTGGTAGGGAATCAAGAGTATTTGAAACATGGATAATAAAAGCTCCGCCGGATATAATAAACTTGATATTTTGCTTATTTAAGAATGTGGTGAGTCTCTCATTATCCTTTGGGATAAGTCGCAGAGTGTCTGCGCTGTATCTTGCTCGAAGCTCAGAAGGACTGCCTTCAGCAGAAATCTGGCCGTTGTCAATTACAGCAACATAGTCAGCTTTAGCAGCTTCTTCCATATAGTGGGTGGTTAGAAATACTGTCATTCCAGTGCCCTTTTGTAGATTACGGATGGTATCCCAAACACTTTTTCGTGTCTGAGGGTCAAGCCCGGGAGTGGGCTCATCTAAAAATAGGATTTTTGGGGTATTTACCAGTGCTCTCGCGATATCAGCCCTGCGACGTTGACCGCCGGAAATCTTGCCGTAGGGACGACTATAAAAGCTTTCCACATCTGCCGCCCTTGCCGCTTTTTCGACTGCAACTAGCAGCTCTTTCTTTGAAAGTCCATAAAAGCTGCCCCGTGTATAGAGATTTTCTTTTACGGTTAACAGATTATCTAAAAGGTTATCTTGAAATACAATTCCAATGTTTTTTCGAATTTTATCGTCCTGTTTGCCGAGTGTATAACCGTTGACTGTTACAGCACCACTGTCAGGCTTGAGCAGGGTGCAGATAATGTCAATAGTGGTAGTTTTCCCTGCACCGTTTGGACCTAAAAATGCGAATAGCTGACCCTCATTGACGTGAAAATCTATACCTTTTACAGCTTTAACATTTCCATAATTTTTTTTAAGGTTACTGACATTTATTATATGCGATAAAGACATGTTCCTTTTAAAAATTATTAATATCCAGAATTATAATTTATAGTCTTTTAAACCGTAATATAATTGATTTTTATAATATATCCAGTTTTGACTGAATGAATTATACATTATACATACTCTATTACAATAAAAAATTTGGTTTTCCAGGCAGCTGTGCATATTTGTCTAATAAAGCATTGTGTTTCTGATAAAAAATCCCTCTTTTTAATTAGAGGGATTTTTTTATGAACAAATAAAAATGTAACTGTTGTTAAAAAAAAGTTAATAAATATTTAAATAATTGTTAAATTGAATATTAGCATGTGTTATATTGTAATTTAGGTAATAAACATAATTACAGAAACGTTATATGATTGAAGGCAGGTACTCGAACTATGAAAGTTTATAATACCATAATATCAAGAAGGACCATCAGGAAATTCCAGCAAAAACCCATAAAACTATCAATTTTAAAAAGAATAGTTAATGCCGGAAGGCTGGCACCATCTGTAGAGAACCTGCAGCCATTGGAATACGTTATTGCTGTAGACGATGCTTTAAGGAAAAAAATTTTTACTAATTTAAGGTGGGCAGCTTATATTGCACCTGAAGGAAATCCTAAAGATGGTGAAAGGCCCATAGCCTATATAATAATTCTGGTCAATAAAGTAATTTCTTTTGGTTCATTTTTTAAATATGATGTAGGGGCCAGTGCCCAAAATATTACACAGGCAGCTCTGGAAGAAGGGATCGGCTGCTGCTGGATAGGTTCTTTTAATAGAGTAAAAATTCAAAATATTTTAAAAATTACTAAGGAATACAAAGCTGATTTGGTTTTAGCGCTTGGATACCCACTGGAAAGTCCGGAATATTATGACATTGAAAAAGGTAAATCAATTAAATATCACAAAGATACTTGGGGTGTGTTACATATACCAAAAAGAAAATTGGATGATATAATTCATATTGATTACTTTTAAAAGAAGACTTTATTTTATCTCCCGGGTTAAGGGTACAAATACCACATCGGTAATCTTTGTAGTTATTACCTTGCCATCTTTTTTCTCTAATTTCCATAGAACCTGATTCCAGCCAGGGGGGCCCACCGGAAGCACCATAATTCCTTCATCTGTTAGTTGTTCTACTAGTGGCTGGGGGATATGGTCCGGGGCAGCAGTTACAATAATCCGGTCAAATGGTGCATATTCTTCCCAGCCATAATAACCATCATGATTGCTGGTGGCTACATTGGAATAGCTTGATAGGACCTTATTTGACTTTTGGTGAAGATAGGTAATTATCTCTACGGTATATACCTCATCTGCAATCTCGGCCAGTACCGCTGCCTGGTATCCGGAACCGGTACCAATTTCTAAAACTCTTTCATTCCCGGTAAGTTCTAAACTTTCGGTCATCAGGGCTACAATATATGGCTGGGATATAGTCTGTCCCATCCCTATAGAGAGTGGGCGGTCTGCATAGGCAGAGTCTTTTAAGCTTTCGTCTACAAATTCATGGCGGGGAACTTTTTTCATAGTCTCAATAACTTTTTTATCAGTTATGCCCCTGGCAGTGATCTGATAATCAACCATATTGTTTCTAAGTTCAGTATATTTGTCTATTTTATCAGTATTTTTTTCAATATTCTTACAGCTAATCAAGCTTATATTTGTCAGAAAAACAACTATCATAATTAAAATTACAGCTGTAAAGATAATTTGATTTTTTTTAATTTTTTTGACCATTTTTATTCTAAAAAAAGTTTGGTTTAAATAATATTATAACATTTATTTTATTTTCCATTTTTAAAGTTTTTTAATTTATATCAGTAAATGTTTATTTCCAATGTCCACATTTTTTAATCCACAGTTTTTTGCCATTTCTAGACAGGATAAAGCTAATTTTTTTGATGTTGGTGGAAAGTCACTCATATAAAATTGTGGATGAAAACCTAAGAGTTTGTAAGGTATATCAGGATTGCAACTGCAGATAAATGTTGCAATTTTTTTTATTTCCTTTTCGTCTATATATCCAGGAACTAAAAGAGTGCTTGCGACTACCAGGGGAGGGTCTTTCCTTTTTTTTATATAATCGGATGCAATTTCAAAATTATTTAGTGTGTTATGATTGGAACTGCCGGTTAGAGCAAAAAATAGATTAACATCATAAGCCTTAAGGTCAAATTTAATGCATCCTCCGGATATTAGAGATATTTCTACTGCTTCTTTTAAATATTTTCTGCCCATAGTTCCATTTGTTTCCCAGCAAATTCTTAAGAATTTATTTTTTTTATTTTCTATAGCTTTTTTTGCGGCAGCAAGTGCAAATTCTATCTGTACAGAAGGGTCCCCTCCAAAAAAACAAATGCATGAAGTTTTGTAATCAACACTGTTTACAAGCTCTTCTATTGTTTTTATAGGACTTAGAGACTCTGCCATTTCTCTAAAGTGCCAGTTCTGGCAGAAAAGGCAATCCAGAGAACAGGCTCCAAAAAAAACTGCTAAATTTTTATAACCATATTCGGTTCCAGGGCTATATGAATAATGTGGGTATCCGGAATTAGAACAACCAGCGCATATCCAGTCTGCTACGCAATTGGTTGGAATGGGGTCGTAGTACCAGTCTACAACTGCTCTATCTTTTTTATTATTTTTTAAATATATAAGTTTACCTGTGGTATTTTTTCTAAGGCCGCAATATCCCTTTTTTCCTTTTTTTATTTTACAATCATTGATGCATAGTCCACATTTAATTCCACCTTTATCTCCGGGAGGTTTATCTGGTAAGCTAAATTCCTTTCTACTTTTTTTGTGGGCGTCTAATATATATTTTTTAGTCTTGTCCGGATGTATTCTTATACAGTTAAGGCAGACACCTAATGTGCCGGATATATATTTAGATTTTCTACCGCAAATTTTGCAGGTAGAGGATAAATTATCATTTATGTAATCTAAAGTTGCATCCATTTTTTTGAATATATAAAAATTCACAATTGCTAAGTCATATTTTATTTAAGATATTATAGTTGTAATATATTATATTGTAGATAACAAAATTTTTAAAAAAATTTGTAAATATAACCTGGGGAGGTGTATTAGTTGTGAAATATAGGGACAGATGGTTTAGATTTCATGGGCCGTTTGGTATGAGATTTAATTTTGGATTTCCACCTTTTGGATGGTGGGAGACTTATAGTATTGATGAAGAATTAGAAATGCTGAATGAATATAAGGATTATTTGGAAAAAGAGCTGGAGAAAGTAAAAGATAGGATTAACAGGCTGGGTAAGAAATAAAAATTTTTAAAATTAGGCTCTATCAAAATAACCATGGAAGGGGAAAAGATAATTTAAAAGAGTTTCTTAAAAATCCTGAACATTAAACCTGGTTTTTCAATGCCACCTTTTCTGTAATCTGCATAAAGATGTATGCCTGCTAACTCAGATGCAATTTGAATTGCTTTTTCTTTACCTCCTAAATAATCAATTAGTCCAAGGTCTAATGCGTCTTTACCCATATATGATTTGCCTGATGTAATATCACCTAAAATCTTATCATCTTTTATATTCCTGTTTTGTTTTACTTCGTCTACAAAATATTTATTAAAGGCTTCAACATGTTCTTCTATAAATTTCTTTTCTTTTTCTGAAAGCTCAGAATAGGGAGAACCAATCCCTTTATACTCTCCTTTTATAAAAGAATCAATTTTAATACCAATTTTCTTTGCAAGTTCTGATAAATCAATTCGTTCAGCTCTGGTACCAATGCCTCCAATGCTGCTCAGAGGATCAGCTACTATTTTTTTACAGGCAGATGCTATCCAGTAAGCTCCTGATGTTCCATGTTCACGAATCTGGGCAACAGTAGGCTTTTTTATTTTTTTTATAGCATCAGCTATTTCTTTACTTGCATAAGGTGTCCCGCCTGGAGAGTCAATTTCAAAAATAATAGCTTTAACTCTTCTATCACTTTCAGGTAATTGAATATACCTGACAATATCATCAGACTGAGTAATCCCACCTCCGGTAAAAGGAAGAATTGGCAGTGGCCCCAATGGAGATGATTCTCCAGAAATTACTACACCTCTAATAGGAACAATTCTTACTAAAGGCTTTCTCATTTTTTACACCTCCTAAAATAATATTGTAACCTAATTTTTAAAATATAAGTATTTTTTTATGTAAAGATTTTCAGTAAGTAATAATATATATTAAAAAAGGTTCAAAATTTTGGGGTATAGATCTTTTAGGTTTATAAAAAAAAGATAATACTTATATTGAATTTAGCATTATTTCCAAAGAGATTATTGGTAGGAAAAAAGCTAAAAAGCTAATAATTGGTATGAGACTGACAGTAAAATTTTTAATTTAATTCCAGTAATTTGCTCTATTCTATAATAATACAGGTAAGAGTTTTTGAAACCCCGGGTACTTTCTGGATTTTTTGAACTATTGTATCTCCCAAACTAGATAGATCGCTGCTTTCCATAAAAGCAATAATGTCGTAAGGTCCAGCAGTTGAATTAGCGCTTTTTATCTCATTTATTTTTCTAAGATCATCTAAAACATCACTTACAACCCCCAGCCCTGCATTTATTAAGATGTATGCTTTCATTTTTATTACACCCCCCTTCAACTATATATTGTTTTTTCGCTATCGAGTTACTTTATCATTATTATACTCCTATATAATTATTGGTGAACTACTCCACCCCTAAAGGTATAGAGCTTCCTGCTTCGTAGTCGGGAGCAATCTCTCAACTCCACAGGCGTTGATTTCCGTAGTTCCTACGGTACTTAAAGCTGATTGAAGTATGTTTCTGGCTGCATTAATATCTCTATCTATGGTTAGAATACATTTGGGACATTTATGTTTCCTGGTAGCTAATGTTTTAAAAACAATAGCCCCACAGCCACTGCATACTTGAGTGGTATTCTTGGAATTAACTTCTATAGCCCAGACACCAGCCTCTTCCGCTTTGTATTTGAGCTGTTGGAGAAATATTGACCAAGAAGCATCTGATATCGATTTTGATAAGTGACGGTTCTTTATCATTGCTTTAATATTTAGTTTCTCAAAAGCAATCAGTTGAAAGTTCTTTACTAGTCTACTACTTAATTTGTGTAAGAAATCTATTCTCTGATTTGCTATTTTCTCATGTAATCTAGCTATTCTTATCCTTGACTTCTTTCTGTTTTTACTTTTGAGATTCTTTCTAGAGTGACATTTCTGTATTTTAGCTAGTTTTTCTTCTGATTTTCTTAAATATCTGGGATTGTCTATCTTTTCACCTTTACTGGTAGTTAAAAAACTGGTTAGCCCCACATCTAAACCAACTATATTTTCAATCTCCATTTTCCCTGGTAACTCTTTATCAGACTCTACTGAAAAGCAGGCATACCACTTGTTAGTAGTTGTTCTTCTAAGCGTCAAGGTTTTAATGTTTCCTCTAATTTCTCGATGGAGCTTGATTTTAAGAGAACCAATCTTGGAGAGAATGAGTTTATTATCTTTTAGATTAAACCCTGATTGAGGATAGGTAAAGCTGTCATATCTCAGGTAACCTTTAAATCTGGGATAACCTGGCTTCTGTTTCTTTCCTTTTTTATTTTCTTTGACTCTTCTAAAAAAATTCTGAAAGGCTTTATCTAATCTTCTAACTGTATCTTGAAGTGTTTGAGAATAGACTTTTTTAAGTTCTGGTTTTTCTTTCTTAAGTTTAGGTATCTCTTTAATTTGATCATAACAAGTAACCTTTGTCCCGTTCTTTTCATAGAAGGTTTTCCTTTCTTCCAAGAAATGATTATACAACCAACGGCAAAGAGAAAGATGTTCTTCAAGAATCTCTTTCTGGACCTTTGTTGGATATATTCTATACTTGTAGGTTCTCTTTATCATATTTCTTTTTGTTCCTTTATATATTTGCACAATTATTATTTATTTGCAAATTAAATTCCAGGCTCTCATCTTATCTCTTAAAAGAGAGTAAGTTTTCTCGCATGTTTCTGTAAAGATGTTAGTAATTAGATAAATAAACAAATATAATAATTATTAGTAGAGGGGGAACCTCCAGCCATAATATTTTATTAGATTTTAAAATAAAAGATTTAATTTTTATAAGTTTACTTTTTAAGTTCAAGGAGGGATTTTATGGAAATTCAGGAAAAATATAATTTTGGAGGCTGGAAGAACTGTATTCGTATGACCAATGGGGAAGTAGAAATAGTAGTTACAACAGACGTAGGACCAAGGATTGTTCGCTTCGGATTTGTGGGAGACCAGAATCTATTTAGAGAGTTTAAGCAGCAGCAGGGAAAAACAGGTGGAGATAAGTGGCTGATATATGGAGGGCACAGGTTCTGGCATGCGCCTGAAGAAAAACTCCGCACATATTTTCCCGATAATAATCCGGTGGACTATAATTGGAATGGCAAAACTCTTAAGCTTATTCAAAGTATTGAGGCCACCACTGGCATTCAAAAAGAAATGGAAATAAATCTGGGATCAAACAATAATAATGTCAGGATTTTACATAGACTGATTAATAAAAATCTATGGGGGATAGAAATAGCGCCGTGGGCACTTTCAGTAATGGCACAGGGTGGAAGGGCGATAATACCCCAGGAGCCTTACGGGTCCGGGGAAGAAAATCTTCTTCCGGTGCGTCCCCTGGTACTCTGGTCTTATACGGAAATGAAGGACCCCAGATTTATATGGGGAACAAAGTTTATTCAGGTAAAGCAGAATCCTGATGCAAAAACTTACCAGAAAATTGGCGTTTTAAATACCCTCGGATGGGCAGCATATTACCTTAAAGGGCAACTTTTTGTAAAAAGGTATAATTACAATCCGAAAGCCAGGTATCCTGATTTTGGAGTAAATACAGAAATTTATACTAATCCAGAAATACTGGAGGTTGAAACACTTGGAGGTATGAAAAAAGTGCCTCCCGTGGGGTATGTTGAGCATGTTGAAAACTGGTTTTTATTCAAAGCTGTCCTGGATGAAGATGAGGAATCTCTTGAAAATGTATTAATTCCATTAATACGGAAGACGGATATAAATTCTTAAAAGTTTATAATCACTGATAATTAAGCTGCTATATAAAAAGCATTAATTATTATTGTAAGTTGTTATGACTTCTCATTACCTTTATAATTTCTCTTATGTGTCCGGGCGTACTGCCACAGCATGCTCCGATTATTGACGGCTTATAAGGAAGAAATTTGGCGATATTGGAAGCCATGGTTTCCGGAGTCTCGTTGTATATGGTTTTTCCCTCTACCAGCACTGGCACTCCTGCGTTAGGCTGAAAGATAAGTCTGGCTTCCGGGTTTGCTTCTCTCATCTTTCCGGCCACACCAATCATTGCAGCTGATCCTATACTGCAGTTTGCCCCAACTATATCGCTCCCTGCATTTATTAACCTGCTGGTAACATCTTCTGCTTTATTTCCCATTATAGTTACACCATTTTCATCAAAAGAAAGAGTGCAGGCAATGGGAATATCTTCCGATATTTTTCTGGTTGCTTCAATTGCAGCTAGGGCTTCATTTAAGTCCATTATGGTTTCGATTATTATCAAATCTACTTTTTTGCCTATCAGTATTTCTGCCTGCTTTGAAAATGCGTTTACGGCATCTTCATATTTTAAGGAACCTACCGGTTCAAGCAGTTTTCCTAAAGGTCCTATATCGCCGGCAATAAATATGGGTTTCTCATCTCCGGATTTAGACCTGTATATGCTTACAGCCTCTTTTGCGGCATTTACCGCATTCTCGTTTATTTTTTTAGTTTCATTCTCCAGTTTAAAAGACTTAAGTTTGATGGGAGTAGAACCAAAGGTATTAGTCTGGATAATATCCGAGCCTGCTTCAAGATAACTTAGATGAATATCTACTATCTTTCCGATATGGTTGTTGTCTATGTTTAATGAATCAGGGTATTCGGAAATACCGGCTGAAAGCAGGGTTGTTCCCATAGCCCCATCGCTAACAAGAATTTTTTTATCGATAATATCTAAAAGTTTTATTTTGCTGATATTGTTATCTTTTATCATTTATTTCTTCTCTGCCATCTTGTTTTTTTAAGCATTTTTTTATGCTTTTTCTTTCTCATTTTTCTTCTTCTCTTTTTGACAACTGAACCCATAATACTTCCTTAAAAATTAGTGTTTTTATAAAGTAAAAAATTATTTTATAAATTTTTAAAAATGTTATCCTTGTAACAGGTAAGCTATTATACCAGAAATAATTCTGTTATTAAATTAATAACTTGAAAAAATTTAATGCAAAACTGGAATATTTGTAAACAATGCCCTGGTTGATTTACCAAAATGGCCTTTAATATTTATCAGAAAAATAATTAAAAAATGAATTTCTATTGACATACTATATATAGTGTATTAGTATATAAAAGTACACAATATAATGAGTTAATTTAAATATTCAAGAAGATTGTAATTATATATTTATAAAGGCAAAATAAGTTATCAGGTTGTTTTCTTTAGTGTTTTTATTCACTTTGTGATGAGAATTTAGCCTTAAAATAAAGAATCATATATCTGGCGGCCGGCTTGATTTATCCAAATTGTTTAATTATAAATTTGGGAGGTATTAATTAATGAAAAACACGAAAAAATCCGATAATAAAAAAATTCAGGATAATTATTACCTCAATAAAAAAATCAATCTATCAGAAAATGCCATAAAAGTTCTGGAAAGAAGATATTTAAAAAGAGATGAAAAGGGGATCCTGCTGGAAAAACCTGGAGATATGTTTGTAAGAGTTGCCAGAAACATAGCCTCTGCAGAAAAGAAGTATGGTAAAACAGAAGAAGAAATAAAAGGAATTGAAAAGCAGTTTTTTGATATTATGACAGACCTTGATTTTCTTCCAAATTCTCCGACGCTTATGAATGCCGGGAAAGAACTCCAACAATTGGCTGCCTGCTTCGTTCTTCCGGTAGGTGACTCTATGAATGATATTTTTGAGGCACTGAAAGAAACTGCACTAATCCAGAAATCGGGCGGCGGAGTCGGGTATTCATTTTCTAGCATAAGGCCTAAAAATGATATAGTTCTTTCCACTAAAGGAGTTTCCAGCGGTCCCATATCTTTTATGACTGTTTTTAATGCCGCCACTGATACTATAAAGCAGGGAGGGACAAGGAGAGGCGCAAATAAGACGGATATAAATTCTTAAAAGTTTATAATCACTGATAATTAAGCTGCTATATAAAAAGCATTAATTATTATTGTAAGTTGTTATGACTTCTCATTACCTTTATAATTTCTCTTATGTGTCCGGGCGTACTGCCACAGCATGCTCCGATTATTGACGGCTTATAAGGAAGAAATTTGGCGATATTGGAAGCCATGGTTTCCGGAGTCTCGTTGTATATGGTTTTTCCCTCTACCAGCACTGGCACTCCTGCGTTAGGCTGAAAGATAAGTCTGGCTTCCGGGTTTGCTTCTCTCATCTTTCCGGCCACACCAATCATTGCAGCTGATCCTATACTGCAGTTTGCCCCAACTATATCGCTCCCTGCATTTATTAACCTGCTGGTAACATCTTCTGCTTTATTTCCCATTATAGTTACACCATTTTCATCAAAAGAAAGAGTGCAGGCAATGGGAATATCTTCCGATATTTTTCTGGTTGCTTCAATTGCAGCTAGGGCTTCATTTAAGTCCATTATGGTTTCGATTATTATCAAATCTACTTTTTTGCCTATCAGTATTTCTGCCTGCTTTGAAAATGCGTTTACGGCATCTTCATATTTTAAGGAACCTACCGGTTCAAGCAGTTTTCCTAAAGGTCCTATATCGCCGGCAATAAATATGGGTTTCTCATCTCCGGATTTAGACCTGTATATGCTTACAGCCTCTTTTGCGGCATTTACCGCATTCTCGTTTATTTTTTTAGTTTCATTCTCCAGTTTAAAAGACTTAAGTTTGATGGGAGTAGAACCAAAGGTATTAGTCTGGATAATATCCGAGCCTGCTTCAAGATAACTTAGATGAATATCTACTATCTTTCCGATATGGTTGTTGTCTATGTTTAATGAATCAGGGTATTCGGAAATACCGGCTGAAAGCAGGGTTGTTCCCATAGCCCCATCGCTAACAAGAATTTTTTTATCGATAATATCTAAAAGTTTTATTTTGCTGATATTGTTATCTTTTATCATTTATTTCTTCTCTGCCATCTTGTTTTTTTAAGCATTTTTTTATGCTTTTTCTTTCTCATTTTTCTTCTTCTCTTTTTGACAACTGAACCCATAATACTTCCTTAAAAATTAGTGTTTTTATAAAGTAAAAAATTATTTTATAAATTTTTAAAAATGTTATCCTTGTAACAGGTAAGCTATTATACCAGAAATAATTCTGTTATTAAATTAATAACTTGAAAAAATTTAATGCAAAACTGGAATATTTGTAAACAATGCCCTGGTTGATTTACCAAAATGGCCTTTAATATTTATCAGAAAAATAATTAAAAAATGAATTTCTATTGACATACTATATATAGTGTATTAGTATATAAAAGTACACAATATAATGAGTTAATTTAAATATTCAAGAAGATTGTAATTATATATTTATAAAGGCAAAATAAGTTATCAGGTTGTTTTCTTTAGTGTTTTTATTCACTTTGTGATGAGAATTTAGCCTTAAAATAAAGAATCATATATCTGGCGGCCGGCTTGATTTATCCAAATTGTTTAATTATAAATTTGGGAGGTATTAATTAATGAAAAACACGAAAAAATCCGATAATAAAAAAATTCAGGATAATTATTACCTCAATAAAAAAATCAATCTATCAGAAAATGCCATAAAAGTTCTGGAAAGAAGATATTTAAAAAGAGATGAAAAGGGGATCCTGCTGGAAAAACCTGGAGATATGTTTGTAAGAGTTGCCAGAAACATAGCCTCTGCAGAAAAGAAGTATGGTAAAACAGAAGAAGAAATAAAAGGAATTGAAAAGCAGTTTTTTGATATTATGACAGACCTTGATTTTCTTCCAAATTCTCCGACGCTTATGAATGCCGGGAAAGAACTCCAACAATTGGCTGCCTGCTTCGTTCTTCCGGTAGGTGACTCTATGAATGATATTTTTGAGGCACTGAAAGAAACTGCACTAATCCAGAAATCGGGCGGCGGAGTCGGGTATTCATTTTCTAGCATAAGGCCTAAAAATGATATAGTTCTTTCCACTAAAGGAGTTTCCAGCGGTCCCATATCTTTTATGACTGTTTTTAATGCCGCCACTGATACTATAAAGCAGGGAGGGACAAGGAGAGGCGCAAATATGGGGATACTGAGAGTAGACCATCCTGATATTTTGGATTTCATTATCTCAAAAGATAATAATGAAAAATTGACTAATTTTAATATCTCTGTTGGAGTGACTGAAACATTTATGAGAGCAGTTGAAAATGATGACGAGTATGAGATTATAAACCCGAGAACTAAAGAAGTAGTGGATAGGTATAGAGCAAAAGAAGTGTTTGCAAAAATTGTGCAACATGCATGGAAGAATGGTGATCCTGGTATTATATTTCTAGACAGGTTAAACAAAGATAATCCAACTCCAAACCTGGGACAGATTGAAAGCACCAATCCATGTGGAGAGCAGCCATTGCTGCCTTATGAAGCGTGCAATCTGGGATCTATAAATCTGGCGCATATGGTAAAAGAGGAAGAGGGCATAAAAAAAGTAGATTATGATAAATTAAAAAGGATTGTCCACACAGCAGTGAGGTTCCTGGATGATGTCATTGATATGAGCAGGTACCCGCTGGGAAAAATAATGAAGATGGCGCATGGGACTAGAAAAATAGGACTGGGGGTAATGGGATACGCCGATCTGCTTATAATCCTTGGTATCCCCTATAATAGCGAGGAGGCTCTGGAACTTTCCCAGAGGGTTATGAGCTTCATTCAGGATGAATCCAAAAATGCATCAAGAGAACTGGCTAGAGAAAGGGGAGTATTTCCAAACTTCAAAGGCAGTATATATGACAGTCCTGATGGTTATGAAATTAGAAATGCGACAACTACAACCATTGCTCCTACCGGGACTTTAAGTATTATTGCTGACTGCTCAAGCGGGGTGGAACCATTGTTTGCCATATCCTTTATCAAAAACGTTATGGATAATGACAGGCTTTTAGAAGTTAACAAATATTTTAAAAAGATAGCAACAGATGAAGGTTTTTACAGCAAAGAGGTAATGGAGAAGATAGCCGAAAGCGGTAATCTTAAGGATATTGATGAAATCCACTCGGGATATAAGAGGATATTTGTTACGGCACATGAGATATCTCCAAAATGGCATGTGAGAACTCAGGCGGCTTTTCAAAAATTTGTAGATAATGCAGTGTCCAAGACTGTTAATTTTCCCAGCAGTGCTACAGTTCAGGATGTAGAAAATGCATATATGCTGGCTTATAGGCTGGACTGTAAAGGTATAACTATTTTCAGGGATAAGAGCAGAGGTACACAGGTACTCCAGGTGGAAGGAAAGAAAAAAGATAAAGAAAAAAAGGTAAAATTCGGTGCTGGCAGGAAAGAAACAAAAAAAAGAGTAAAGAGTTATCCGGAGGAAAAATCAAAAGAGGAAGGAAAAGTAAAAGAGGCAAAATTAAAACCCAGGCCGAGACCGGAAGTTACCCGTGGTATGACCAAAAAATATAAAATAGGAGGTTGCGGAAAACTTTATGTGACTGTAAATTCAGATGAAAATGGCATCTGTGAAGTATTTATAAATACCGGTGAAGAGGGATGCACTGCCTTGACTGAAGCTGTGGGCAGGCTTATAAGTATCGCTATTAGATCAGGTATTGATATTGAATCAGTGAAGAAACAGGTGAAAGGAATAAGATGTATAACCTGCATTGCTGATGCAGAAACCCGTGTTCTTTCCTGCCCGGATGCAATGGGAAAAGCCATAGATTTTTATCTAAATGGGTCTAATAAGTTTGATTTAGATATTACAAGCGGTCCCAGGTCTATTATGATATGTCCTGAGGATGGGTGCGGTGGAATAATGGAACCCGAGGGGGGCTGCTATGTTTGCAGAAACTGCGGTTACTCTAAATGCTCTTAATCTTTTTTCTAATCTTTTAAAATCTTATCCAGGGATGATTTATATATACCGTAATCGCCTTCTGTAAATAAAACCATTCGTACAAGATCAATTTCCGGATGTTCTTCCAGGAAATTAGTAATGGTTTTAAGAGCAACCCTTGAAGCTTCATTTACAGGATAACCAAAGATCCCGGTGCTTATTGAAGGAAATGAAACACTTTTAATTTTATTTCGGGAAGCTAGAAGTAAGCTATTTTTATAGCAGTCTCTAAGATCTTCAGGGTCGCTTTTACTGCCGCTATAAACAGGACCAACAGTATGAATCACATATTTTGCTTTAAGGTTATGTCCCCTGCTCAGTTTTGCCTCACCTGTCCGGCAGCCTCCAAGGGTCCTGCATTCATCCCACAGCTCCGGCCCTGCAGCTCTATGAATTGCGCCGGATACTCCACCCCCGGGAGAAAGAGCTTTATTTGCTGCGTTGACTACTGCTTCTGTATCCTGCACAGTTATATCACCAGCTATCAGTTCCAGAATTGAATTTCCTATTTTGCATTTAAAGGACATGGTTAGTTATTCCTTTTTAGTTTAATTATTCTGGAAAGAGCTACTTCTTCTATTGAAACTTTGTTTCTACCAGAGATTTTACTATTATACATAAGTTTATCAGCTCTTTGTATTAAAGATTTTACTGTATCAATCGGCTGTGAAATTACAGCTCCAATTGAGATAGTAACCCTTATAATAGATTTTTTTCTCCCTAGAGGGAAGTTAGAGGATTGTACTAAAATCCTAAGTTTATTTGCAATTTTCATTAATCGTTTTTTATTAACATTTAAAACTATTACAATAAATTCTTCGCCTCCCCATCTCCCAACAGTATCAAAAGACCTAATATTTTTTAATAATACCATAGAAACCATTTTTAGTACTTTATCTCCTACTCTATGTCCAAAATTATCATTTATGCTTTTAAAGTGGTCGATATCTATAAATAACACTCCGAGGGTCCGATTATATCTTTTCATTTCATCAAGAGCCGAGAAAAGTCTATTTTCAATAAAACGCCTGTTGGGTAATCCTGTTAAATGGTCGATTAATGTTTCTTTTTTTAAATCCTTAATAATTTGCTGCGCTTTAATTATTTCAGAATTATCATTAAATAGTACAGTGCAGCCCAATATTCCATCTTTTATATCCCCAACCGGTGAAATCTTTATTAATGAGGGCACCCTATAACCATCTTTATGCTTATAATATGCATTAACTTCTCGACTTCTTCCATCATTAAAAACTGCTGATATTGGGCAGCTATTATTACAAAGTGGGGTACCTTTAGAATCTACGTGGATAAGAATACCATCTGAACAGGATTTGTTAATTACATCAGATTCGTTATAACCGGTAATTTTTCTGGCTTTTTTATTCCAGAATATAATTTTTTTATTTTTATCAACTAATTGTACACCATCATTTAAATTATTTAATAAACCTCTATAAAAATCTATATATTTTTTAATACTGGTTAATTTATTTTCCATATAATTATTATAACAGATAGAACATTATGTTCTATATTTGATTAAAGAGAAGTGATTAAATGAGTGAACAGCCAATACCATTAGCCTGGAAGTGTCAGGGATAGTGTGGCTAAACTGTAACATCAGAAAATTATGTTATTTTTAAAAACTTAAAATAAAAAATTAAAAAAAACATAGCAATTCCTGCCTATTTAATGCTTATTTTGCTTAATTTCTAGGGGATAGAAGTTTTGGTGCAGTTAATTTATCCTGTAAAAATTATAACATATTTATAACAGATTATGGATATAGTATCTATTTTAGCTATTAGTTCGAATCCTCCCTCCCCAACCATACTATACTTTTTTAATTACTCAAAATAACCTTTAAATTAATTATCTCTTTTAAAATTTGGTTCGAAATTTCGCTACTTGGGACAGCCAACATTAAAATTGAAATGACAGTTATCATTCATAGTTAATAAAACTAATTCATATGTTTTAGATTTTAATAAAACAAATAATATCGCTAACCATACAACAGCAATGCTAATTTCTCTTAAAGTTTAATTTTAACCTAGAAATGTGTAGGCAAGACATACCAGCAATATAAAGAACGTTGCTAAAACTATAAAACCCATTTTCCTATTGATAATGCGTGTTACACCTATCATGCTGAAGGCAGCGGCATAAAAGACAATAATATAAGGTATGTGAATTGCTAGAATTTCTCTGAATGGAATTTTCAGGATATAATCTAATAATACTTCCAGGAAGAGATAGAAAAGGATAATACTAAGGGATATTATTATTCTCTTTTTTGCTTTATCCTTTATATATCCAATAAGTGAAATTGTGAATGGAATTGACAACAATACTACAACTATGCCAGAAAATCGTAATAGAACCGGGTTATCAATTTTTGAGGCAATATACACAATACTGACTGCTATATTAAAAATAATAGAGCTAACTACAAAAAGAATGTCTTTGAGTTTATTTAAGGTAATTGGTTTATTATGAGCTTCTTTTTCTTTGTCCACTCTAACCTGTGTTGAAATATTATTATAATATTTTTTTTATGAACTATGCCATTATAGCATAATAGTTTCTAGTTCTAAATTTGCCTTTTGAGCCAATAGAAGCAATTCAATTTGCAAAACAAATTTTTAAGATGGAGTATTTCATTTAAAAAAAGGTTCGAAATTTCACTACTTGGGGCAGAGAACAGACAAAGTAAAACTCTTGTTAGGGAAAAATTTCGATAATCATTTTTTGTATTTAGAAAAAATCTCTGTAAAATAGATTTAATGTATTAAATCATATCTGATATTGTAATCTAATTATTGGAGGAATTTATTCAAATGGAAGATAAAAACTATGAAATAGCTAAAAAAAGGGTAAAAGAAATCAAAGATTTTTATACACATTTAATTATTTTTGCTGTTGTCATAACAGCAATAACAATAATTAATTTGGTTCAAGGTGAATATAGATTTCCTTGGTTCTTATTTCCTTTTGGTTTTTGGGGTTTTATCGTTTTAATGCATGGTTTGAGGACTTTTGTATTTGGGAAAGGTAGTCGCTGGGAGGATAGAAAAATAAAAGAAGTAATGAAACAGATGAAAGAAGATAAATAGAATTAATACAATTCTGGTATATAAATATCCTCACTTAAACCAATAATCCTGGTTTGAACTTCGTCTACTATCCCCAGCCATAATCATATTAACTTTATTTTTCTAAGATAACACTTCTTTGTTGAAAAGAATTAATTTATAATAACTTTGACCACTGGGCTGAGAGACTTGGGCTAAACTTAATTATAAGCCAATGCTATATGAAACACTAAACGGCTGAGATTTGATATGGACCGAAACTCTTAAGCTGTTATGAGATCTGCATATACACAAGTTAGGCTGCAATAGCAACAAGGCACAATTAGGTGGAGGGATAAAAATGTCTACCCAAGAAAACAGAATAAAAATTAACATACCAACACTGATAGCCATATCCATCATTGCCTGGGTGCTGGTAGACATTCTGCATGAGATCGTCGGACACGCCGGGGCGGCTATCATTGTGGGAGTACCTGTCAAAGCCGTGTCAACTTCTACAGCCTACTTTGATATTGATTGGGAACAGTTCATTGCAGAGCACGGGGTGAACCCAGCTAGATTAATCGTCCTCGGTGGAACGATAGTCAATATCGTCACGGGTGCTCTTGCTCTCCTGGTATTGAAATGGAAGAAATCAATGAACACAGCCGTGTGCTATTTCCTGTGGCTTTTCGCAGCCTTCAGTACAGTAATCGTTACTATGAATATGGTTACAAACACTCTTCTTGGATTTGGAGATTGGACCGAATTTATCTCTACTCTGGAACAGCAAAATATCTGGAAAATTATCATAATCGGGATAGGCCTTGTACTCATGGTAGCAGGCTATGTTCTTTCATTGCGTCAATGGGTACCCAGAATGAAAGGTCATCGTCTAACATTGCTAAAAATTACTGCCATTCCAGTGGCTACAGTCATAGCTGTTCAAACATTGTCACTCATAAGAAGCCCGTTTGCTGCATTACCACCTGAGTCCAATCATATCCTGGCTTCTGTCTTTGCGTATATTCATTTCATCCTTTGGGTGATAGCAGTAAACCTGATTCCTGTACCGCGCTCGACTGATACTTTGGATACTATTCGGCTGCCGCGTTCAAATTTATGGTTGGTACTGGGATTTGTCATACTTATATTTTTTGTAGTGGTGTTGGGTCCAGGAATTGGCTCGTTCGTAGGGGATCCGCGCTTAGGATAAAGCCTCTAGGATTTATATATGGTTCTAGTAATAAAATACCATTAGATTTAAAACATAAGCCCTTAGAATGTAAATTATTCAACATTTTGATTAAATTAATTTACTCTATTTTTAGTACTTACAGCACATGCGACTTTGACATCTTTTAAAATTTTATACCCTGGTGGGGTGGACATAGGCACTCTTTTATCATTATCTTTGAATGCTCTTCTCTAATTTTCCCTCCATTGATAAAACTAAATTATAAGCGTACCTTTATGATACTAAAACCTGTATATATAAGGAGGATTAATATGTCAACAGAAGAAAATAAGGCTGTACCACGTAGATGGCTGGAGATCTTTAACGAGGGAAAACTTGATGTAATAGATGAGATTCTTGATAAAGATTATTATAACTCCCTTCTTAATGTCAGAGGACTTGAAAGCGTAAGACAATTTGTTATAGCTTACCGCACTTCCTTTCCTGACATAAAGTTTACAGTCGAAGACCAGATAGCTGAAGGGGACAAGGTGACTACTCGCTTTAGTGCCACTGGTACCCACAGAGGTGAGTTTATGGGTGTAGCCCCTACAGGGAAGACTGTAAAAATAGCAACCCTTACCGTATACAGAATAGTTAATGGTAAGATTGTAGAAGGATGGAGCATTATGGATAATCTGGGCACTCTACAGCAATTGGGTGCTACTTCTCTACCGGAAAAGAAGTAACAAATCAGATACATTATAATTACAATTAATAGAGAAATAGATAAATTTAACTTGTAATCAGTTCAGGTAAAAAAATATCCTTCTCTAACCCTATAATCCTAGTTCTAACATCGTTCGCTTTAGCCAGCCATTTATATATTCAGTATCAACTTTTTTGATAATAAATTCTATTGATTTTGGATTATAGATATTATTTTTGGGAAACTCATTAAATAACTGTATTATAAATATTACTTTAATATAAAAATAATATCGTAACTAATGGTTCGAGTCTCTTATAGGCTACCATCTTAATACATTATTTAACATATATTTTAATATTTATACCTAAACATTATTTGTAGTTCGAATCCTACCTCCCCAGCCAATTAACTTCATTATACAAATTTCAACCAGCTACCAATTTTTAATAATAGTTATATAATAAATATTAGAATTAGCTATTAATTATAATAGATTTCCATCTTCTTATCAGACCTTTAGTAGGTGGATAAGGTAAGAAGAAAGTTACTATTTCTTATAGAAATATCTATGTGATAAATAAAGTATAAAAGGAGGTGGATTAAATGAATGAAGAAAACAAAGAAAAAGTAAAGGAAGAAGAAAAAGTAGAGAAAAAAGAAGTAGAAAAAGAAGAAAAAAATTATTTTTTAGGGATACTAATTTCTTTATTAACTGGATTGTTTTTAGGCTTTATCATTGCAATATTATTTGCATCTAAACCAGGAAAAGAAGTCAGAAAAGATATAAAAGATAAAACCAAAGAATTTGTAGAAAAAGGTAAAAGCAAATTTGAAGAAGTAAAAGGAAAAGGAAAAGAGATTATAGAAAAAGGAAAAGAGAAAGTGGAAGAACTAAAAGAAGTAATTACTCCTAAAAAAGAAGAGAGAAAAGAAAAAAAAGAAAATACCGAGGCATAATAACCCATTTCAGCAGGATTCTAAAATTTAAAAAATAAATATATCAAAATGCAAGTATCTAAACATAAGATTAATAAGAATTTGTAATAATGGGGTTCATACGTGTGTCCAGATTAGGCAGGTATGTTCAGCAGGAGAAAGTCCTGTCAGGGTAATAGCCAGAAGCCCTGTAGCTTGAATGACAGAGACAAGGGAAACCGAAATCTCTGAAGCTCATTGACAAAGTCACCTAAAGGGTGATAAGCGAGTCACCAGGCCGTAACGAGAGTGAACGCATAGGTGGCCTCGAAACCCATAAACATCGGAAGCCGAGCCTGCATATGAAAGGCGAAGGCAGTATAGGCAAATGAAAACTGGACGAAGCGTTTGTCCTATTCCGACGGGGTGGTAGCGGCAGCATGGTGGCAAGGACATACCAAGCAACTGGAGAAACCCTACCTGTCCCGGGAAGAAATTTTCGGAGAAGGTAAGCTCTATAACCGGTTACCGCCGGGAAATGAGAGTAAGGCAGGAGGGTGGCGGATGGGCTTGTAGTAGCTGGGAACCGGGGTAATTCCCGGGGAGCAAAGGAGCCCTATTGTTTCACAAATCTTTTAACCAAAGGGAGGCAGGGACGAGATGATAAAGGCGTCCATAAATCTGCAGGAACTAAGGAGAAAGATATACCTAAAGGCGAAGTCTGAAAAGACATGGAGGTTTTGGGGACTGTATGTTCATGTCTGCAAGATAGAGACATTGAGGCAGGCTTACAAACTGGCTAAGGCAAATAATGGAGCCCCAGGAATAGATGAGGTCACATTTGAAGCCATAGAAGAAGCCGGCCTTGATGATTTCCTATCTAAAATCAGGGATGAACTTATCTCCGGCATGTACCGTCCCATGGGTAACAGAATAAAAGAGATACCCAAGGGAGGGGGCAAGGTAAGGGTCTTAGGAATCCCCACTATCCGTGACCGGGTGGTGCAGGGTGCACTGAGGTTAGTAGTCGAACCAATCTTTGAAGCTGATTTTGTCGATGGGTCATATGGTTACCGACCCAAGAGAAGAGCCCATGAAGCTGTAAACAGGGTATCAGAAGCGGTAGTCCAAAACAAAACAATGGTCATCGATTTAGACCTGGAGGCCTACTTTGACAATGTAAGGCATGATATCCTGCTTGGCAAAGTAGCTCAAAGGATAGATGATGACAAGATAATGAGGCTGGTCAAGATGATACTTAAAGCAAATGGGAAAAAGGGGCTAGCCCAGGGCGGGGTAATCTCGCCACTTCTAGCAAACATCTACTTAAATGAGGTGGATAAGATGCTGGAGAAGGCAAAGAGGGTAACCAGGCAGGGAAAATATACCTATATCGAGTATGCTCGTTTTGCAGATGATATAGCAATCCTTGTAAATCACTATTACAGATGGCTGCTAAAGGCAGCCTATAAACGGCTTATTGAGGAGTTGGATAAACTGGGAGTAAAGGTAAACAGAGATAAGACTAAGATAGTAGACCTTACCCAGGGAGGAACCTTTAGCTTTCTTGGATTTGTCTATAGGAGGGTTAAAACCCGCCGGGGCAAATGGGGAGTTAGTATTGTGCCAAAAATGAAGGCACGTACAGCCCTGCTCAGGAACCTAAAGGAAATATTTGGAAGATACAAATCCCAACCCCTAAGCCGGGTGATAGAGCTGATAAACCCCATCTTGAGAGGATGGACAAACTACTTCAGAATTGGAAACTCCTCCGAGTGTTTTGCATACGTCAAGGACTGGGTGGAGAAGAAGATAAGAAGGCACCTAATGTGTGCGAGGAAACGACATGGCTTCGGCTGGAACAGGTGGAGTAGAGACTGGCTTTACACTATCCTGGGTCTTTACAATGACTACCAGGTTAGGTACTACCATGCTTGAAAGCGCTGCCAGTATGATAGGTCAAATAAGTTTTTGGGTGAAGTTAACAAGAAAGCGTAGTGCGGGAAATCCGCATGCTGCGTTTGATGTGGCGGGAGCTGGAAACGTACTGAAATTATTTCAGTGGCGCGCCAGTTCTCGACCCTACCATTATTAAAAGTTGAAACTAAAACTTTTAATTATTCAGCAGGAACTAATTAGCAAAATGACTAACTAGCAATAGCAAAGGTTTCTTTTATTGACTTAATTTGAGGAATTAATTCGACAATATTTGAATAATAATTAGTTCTAAACGTGTTCAATATCCCCAGCCAGTATCTTTTTCAGCTAAAAGGATTATGGGCATTCAATAAGTTTAGTTTATATTAAGGAAGAAAGATAGCACCAATTATAAGTGGAATGATTGTAAAAAAAGCAAATGCAGGGTGCCCTCTTCTGGTTTTATTCTGGTTGTCCCAATTGAATAGATATATTGCCAAGCCAAATGATAATATTCCACTAATAAATAAAATAACCAATGACCATAATGGATTGTATCCAATAGATTGATTATATGAATAATACCTGAATAAATTAATAGCATGGGTACTGGGAAGAAGCAGTCCTATTTTTTTTAATATATCGGGGAGTAGATTTTGAGGGATAAAAAAACCACCTATTATCATCGAAGGTAAAAAAATCAATTGAGACCATAATATAGTTGCACGGGAACTTGAAGATGCCACACCAATAAGCACCCCAAGCCCTGCACTTATAAAGGCAGTCAACAGAAAAATTAATATAAAGTAGAGCCAATTTTGTGGGAGGGGAGCTTCAAACATTGTGAAAGCTGTTGGAATAATAATTATTGCTACAACAATCATGTGCATTATTGTGGTAAGTGGAGGAATAATCACAATAGAAGTTGCAGGTACTCCGTTAATTTTATAACTTCTAAATATACCGGCTTCACGTGATTTTACCAAGGGGTCTGGTAGTCCAAGAATGGTACTTATTAATATAGAAATAACTACCATAGAGGGAATGATTATTTCTATAAAACCAGGGTTAATGTTTTTCATTAAAAATCCCAACATTATATATAGTCCCAGGGGAAATAGATAATTTAAAAGCAACAAATTTTTATCCCTAATTCCAATTTTAAATTCGAAGATAAAATGATTTTTAAAAGCTTTCATTTTTTAGCCTTTGTGTTTGTAATTTCTAGGAAACGGTCTTCCAAAGAAGGACGCTCTACTCTTAAATCTATTAAATTATCTTTTTGTTTTGAAATGTATTCAATTATTGATGAAACTGTCTTACCTGGATTAGTGCTAAAATATATTTTATATTCATCTTTTGATAAATATTGGGCCACATCTGGAAATTTAATATTGGGTTTTGACAAGCTTGAGCCTTCAACCCTAACAGATATTTTTGTCAGCCCTGCTCCAGTGGCGGTTACCTCACGAGGGGTTCCAATAATTATAATTTTACCTTGCAGTAATATCGCCACACGGGTAGCCATTTTTTCTGCTTCTGCCATGTCATGCGTAGCAAGAAGTATAGTGGTGCCACTTTCCTGCAATTCTTTCATCATATTATGTAGTTCTACGCGGGACTGAACATCAAGACCAGCAGTGGGTTCATCTAAAAATAGAATTGGTGGATTATGGGTTAGAGCAAGAGCAAGAGAAAGTCGTCTTTTCAGACCAGTGGACAGTGTCTGGTATTGAGTATCCATTTTCTCTTTGAGACCTAATCGTTCCAGTAAATCATATCGGGAAGATACATTATGGTAAGCACTAAAAAAATTCATAGCTTCGTCTACACGCATGCTATCGGGCAGCCCTGAAGTTTGAAGCTGGACGCCTATTAAGTTTCGGAGATTATTATAATTGTAATTTGGACTTTTACCCATTAAATTAAAAGAGCCTCCATCTAGTTTTCTTAATCCTTCAAGACATTCAAAAGCAGTTGTTTTTCCAGCACCATTGGGTCCTAAAAGACCAAATATTTCCCCTTTTTCTACATTGAAGCTTATATCATCAACAGCTACTAAATCTCCATAGGCCTTTCTTAATTTAATTACTTCAACTACAGTATCTTTCATTTTTAAGGCATGTTTTATATTGAATTTTATTAATTATGTACTCAATATTACTAAAAAGCATTTAGAATTAAAAGATGAAATATAATTTCATCTTATTGATTTATAGAGTAAAGTTTTGTATTAGATAATAACAAGAAAAAAGTATTAAAAAACTGCTCAATACATTAATTCAGGTATAAAAATACCCTCATCAACTTCAATAATCCTGGTTTGAACTTCGTCTACTATCCCCAGTCAAATATTACAAATAATTTATTATGTAAATACAAAATTAGATTTAATTATCTCTAATTTGTCTTTTAAACCTATAAATTCATTAAAATAAAAAGTTCGAAATGTGTCCACTAGGGGCAGCCAAATAATTTTGACAAAGCTAACATAAATTTTATATAATACAAATGCATCCCTATGATGATGAATCATAGGACCCCCTGGGTAACAATGTTACGGCCAGGGGTATTTTTTAAATAAATTGACATGCAAAAATCAAAAGTAAGTCTGTATATCGACGGTTTCAACATTTATCACAGAATAAATGATTATCAAAAAAAGACTGGAATCTGCTATAAATGGTTAAACTATAGAAGTCTTTTTAAATCCCTTTTAAAACCAAATGAAGTAATATCTGATATTTATTTTTTCACAGCAATCACACAAGATTTCGGTTTTGATGCTGTTAAAAGGCATAATAAATATGTTACTGCATTAGAGTCTGAAGGAATTAAAATAATAAAGGGTTATTTTAGTAAAAAGAAGAAATTATGTAGAGTTCCAGGGTATAATTTCAAAGGTAATAAGTATTTTGATATAAGGGAAGAAAAACAAACAGATATCAATATTTCTCTTTCTCTTTTAAAAGATGCTTATTTAAAAAATTATGACACATGTTTTTTAATGTCCGGTGATAATGATTTTGCTCCTGTATTAATAACCATTAAAGATTTATTCAATATTAATCCATTTCTAATTACACCTCCCTATAAACCCGGAGTTGTTAATTTAAAACCAATTAAAGACTTAAAGAGTGCCTGTTTTGATCAGAAAAGACAAAAATTTAACGTTATAAATTTAAAATTTAATAATTTCATTGGATATTCACTTCCAGAGAAAATATATGATACTTACGGGAATTTAATTGTAGAAATACCAAAAGAATATTCCAAATTTTAGGAAAATTAAATTTTGCTGCTGTTGTTGAACTTTAAAGTAACACTTTTAATTTAACCAATTCATTCAAAAATTGGTTCGAAATTTCACACCTTGGAGCAGCCAAACTGCGCAACGGACAAATTGACTAACTTCCCTAATTCTAAAAAGAGTTTTAAAAGATAAATTATTTTTTATAAACTTAGTGAACTCATAACACAGCTAATAAACTTAATGATCTATAGCTATTGAATTTTGGTGACCAATAGGTATGGAATTTATATTATCATTAAGGCCTATTAATAAATGAAGTATTTCTACTATTTTCATATTTAGGTAAGAGAAGACTTGATAAGGAAATAAAGAAATAGTTTTTATATTTGGAGACTTAAGAGCAGATGATTTTACAATAATGCTTTGTATTCTATTAATAGGTAGGTTATTATAATTTTTATTTATGAAAAAGTTTCTTAAAAGGAGTAGGATGAAAAATAGAACATTGTTTTGGATATTCGCACCTCTTAAAAACATTTCACTTGGCGTAATAATTTTTCTAATATTTTACGCATTTGAAAAAACTAGCAATAATCAAATCATTGGGCTTGATACTCGGATATTACTAAGCATACTTTTCCCTTTACTTACACTAATTATTGAATATATATTCTTTATAAGTACAAGGTCCAGAGAGTGAAATATCTAATAATTTAAGTGTTATCATAAGATCATTTAATTTTGAAGATTTAATACTGGTATAAAATTATCCTCTTTTGAAGTAATTATCGCGGTTTTAACATTGTCCACAGCGGCCATCCAGCAAAACCTATAAATTGATATATTGATATTGATTATTAAAGGTTTTACTTTAAAATTGTCCTTATATTTTAAGACAGAGGAGAGATTTAAAAATGAAGATATTAATTGCTTTTTCAACAAGGTTTGGAACAACAGAAAAATGCGTAGGTATGCTTGCAGAAATATTAAAGGAAAAGGCTCATGAAGTTGAACTAGCGGATCTTAAAAAGAACATAAGAGTAAAACCGGAAAATTATGACCTGGTAATAGTAGGAGGGTCTTTTCTTGCTTTCAGAATGAATGCTTTTGTGAAGAAGTTTGTAAAAAGAAATTTAAATATCCTTTTAAATACAAAAATAGGTATCTTCATGTGTGGAGCAGATGAAAACTGGAAAGATGAGATAAAAAAGGGTTTTCCTGAGGAACTCCTTGATAAAGCAGTGGCTAAAGGTTACTTTGGTTATGAGATGAATTGGGATAAGATGAATCCAATAGTCAGAAATATGATGCAAAAAGCGTCAAAAACCACAGAACCTGTATCAAAGATAAATACCGGAAATATAAGAAAGTTTGCAGAAGAAATTGCAGAAGCTTTATCTTAAGGGACTTTAAAATCTCTTAAAATAATTAACTCTTTTAAAAAATGGTTCGAAATTTCACTACTTGGGGCAGCCATCTTTTACAATACTCTTGTATCCTATGGTAGCTGTGTTACCGGGGACCTAATTAAGAATGATTATATAGATTTAATAAGAGGTGCCGGATTTATTAATACCAATTACAATCTCAAGAGGTGTTAAAAAGATTTTTGCTTTATTTTTATAGCTGATTTCAAATCCTGCATTTTCAAGCGAATAAGCTACAAATATAGGTCTGCAGTCAATATATTTGGGGAATTTTTTATGTGCCCATTCATATAATCTTAAGAATAGGGATTTTCCATTGTCTTTGGAAAGGCTAACAATACCAAGTCTTCCATCTGGTTTTAAGACTCTCCTTACCTCTTTTAATATTTCTGGGATTTCAGGAGTATCAAAAAGTTCAAGAGTAAAGCTTAAAAAAACCACATCGAATTTCTTATCGGGATAGGGTAATCTTGTAGCATCTCCACATGTAAGTTTTATCCTATCCGAAAGTACCATGTTTTTTATTTTTCTGATGGTAATCTCAACCATTTTAGGGGAAATATCTATTCCATATACAAATCCACTTCTACCAACATATTCTGCTATCTTAATTAGAGCATTACCGGTTCCAAATCCTATTTCTAAAACTACCTCTCCTTCTTTTATATAAAGTTGTTCTAATGCCATATTTATATATTTTTTTTCAAAAATCCCTTCAGTACAGTCATAAAATTTACTAATTTTATCATAAGCTTCCCTTGCTTCTTTTCTGCTTCGTGTTACTGGTAATATATTTAAATAATTAGTTTTTGTTTTAGGTTTTTCTGATAACATTATTTATATCTTTTTCCAATCTTAAAAATGCTCTAAAGTATTTTTAGGTATCCTGTCTATATTAAATACCCTTATTCTGGTTATTGTCTTATATATATATATATATATTTGATAGCATTATCCTTGACAGGTATATTTCAATCAACCCTATCTTTCCTTAATTGGTAATTGAATAATATTATAAAAAAATTGGGGATTTTATGAAACTTTTGTAATTTAAGGCAAAAGAAATAATTAAAAACTTAATTCTTGTATGAAAATATCCTCCTCCAACCCAATAATCCTGGTTCTAATTTTAAAATTATTTTGATAATATAAAAGATATAGAACAAAAGTATAACAAAAATAGCGACATTTTTTTTGCTAACTCAATATTATAAAATTATACCCGAAGCAATCATCCTTAAAGAATATTAATTACTAGTGAAAAATCAAGGTGTTATAGTTTTACTATTGTAAATTATAAGTGATTACAATATAATAAAAGTGTAATCATAATGTAATATTAATAATAAATTGATGAAACCACCAAAATGATTAGAACTCAAATACAATTAACTGAAGAGCAGTATAAAATGTTGAAAGAGATTTCAGCAAAGAAAAACACTTCTATTGCTGAAGTTGTAAGGGAATGCATAGCTTATTACTCTACCAGTAAATGCATGATCAGTAATAAAGAGAAATACAGAAAAGCGATAAATTCAATAGGAAGATTTAAATCAGGGAAAAAAGATATTTCAATTAAACATGACAAATATTTAGCTGAAGACTTTAAGAAATGAGTGTATACATAGATACCAGCGCATTTTTTGCGATTTTAGATTCCGGAGATAAATTCCATAAAGAATCTAAAAATACTTTTTTGGAGTTAATAGGCAGCAAGGAAGTATTTCATAGTTCTAATTATATAATAATTGAAACCATAGTATTGATCCAGAACGGATTAGGTTTAAATGCACTTAGAGCGTTCCAGGATGATATAATTCCAATTATAAATATTCATAGGGTGGATGAAAGAATCCATAATATAGCTATAAGCAGTTTGTTAATTGCCTGCCGAAAAAATATTAGTTTTGTTGACTATACCAGTTTTGAAATGGTAAGAAATTTGGGACTAAAGAAAGTTTTTACGTTTGATAAGCATTTCAAAGAGCAGGGGTTTGAAGTATTGCCCTGATTGTAAATGTTATGGCTGGCTATCAGTATCAGCTTTTCCTTTCTTATAAATGATCTCATTTATAAAATTAATAATTAGAACCGGTACTACCGAGCTTACTATAATTAATGACCAATGATATAAACCCAGGCTTGCAGTTTTAAATACGCCCTGGAGCCAGGGAATATTTAAAGGCTGGAATTATTTTTAATAATATAATAATATTGTTATGTTATAGAATTTAGTTATATTAAATTTATCTTCAGAATCTAAAAGGTTTACCGGACCTTAACTTTTTGTGCTTTAACGAGCAGTAAACGTTTTCTTGCTATAACTGTTATTATTATTTTTCATTTACAGATTATGGTTAAACTGGACTATTCTGGGGGATATATACAATGGATAAAATAGCAATTATATCTACAAGACTTGGTGGAATAGACGGGGTATCCATAGAGGCGGATAAATGGGCTGAAACTTTTCTTTCACTGGGACTTTTACCAATTTATATTGCAGGAGACTTTGTTAAGACCAATAACATAAAAAAATATTATTTGATAGAAGAAATGGATTTCTATCACCCTGAAATTTCTAAAATCAAAAATTATGCCTTTAATTTGGAAAAATTTAAAGATTCTTACGGATCATTTGACCTAATTGATAGGATAGAAGTAATAAAAAATGCTATAAAGAAAAAATTTAATCAAATACTGGCAGAAGACAATATTAAGTATTTCAGTGTTGAAAATGCGCTTTCAATTCCCCTAAATATACCACTTGGTATTGCTTTAAATGATATAATTTCCGAGCATGGTATTAAGACAATTACCCGCCACCATGATTTTTACTGGGAAAGAGATGAATTTTTAAATAATAATGTTAGTGCTATTTTAGAGAAATATTTCCCTCCTGATATAAACTTGATTAAACATGTGGTAATAAACAGCCTGGCAAAAGAATCACTGTTTAAAAGGAAAAAAATTAAGGCAGAACATATTCCAAACATTTTTAATTTTAAGATACTTGATAATCCAAAATATGATTATGCCAGTTCTATTAATAAAGTAAGGGATTTTTTAGGGATAGATAGAAGAGATCTTTTATTTCTGCAGCCCACACGTATTATAGGAAGGAAAAATATTGAAAGAAGCATATACCTTGTCGAGAAATTATCCAAAAAAATCAATAGAAAAATATTTCTTTTTATAAGTGGTAGTCCGGAAAAACAGGAAATGGATTATTTTAATAAAATAATTGAGATAGCGGCCAAAAAAAACATAAATCTAACCTTAAGTAATAATTATAAGTTTGGAAATAAAATAATAAGGGTAAAAAAGTTCTTTAAAAATTTTGATATATATGAGCTTTATAATGCATGTGATCTTGTAACATTACCCAGTGACATTGAAGGTTTTGGCAATCCGGTAATAGAAGCGGCAGTATTTAAAAAACCTCTTTTTGTAAATAATTATCCAGTTTTAAAAGATATAATTGAAAAAGGCTTTAAGTTTATTGTCATTGATAAAGTGGTAAATGAAGATTGTGTTAAAAAAGTTCTAAAATTATTGTTAGATAAAAAATACAGGGAAAAAATAACAAATATAAACTATGAAATAGCTAAAAAGTTTTACTCATTTGAATTTCTGGTTAAAAAATTAAAAGCTTTCTTAAATTAAAACCGGAAAAATCATAGCAAATATGGAAAGGAGGTAAATAGTATGAATATTGATGAATGGTATCAAAAAAATACTTTTCATTATTTGCAATTTGATGTCAGGCAATTAGTAAAAATAAAAAACAAAAAAAATCTAAAAATAAGTCTTTGCCTTCCAACATTGAACGAATCACAGACAATAGAATATATATTAAGAACTACAAAAAAAGAATTATATCAGGAAGGTCTTCTGGATGAAGTTATAGTTATCGATTCAGGCTCAACTGATTCAACTTTGGATATAGTTAAATCAATTGGATTTAAGATTATCAGGCATAAGGATATATTAAAAAAATACGGGACAAATCAGGGTAAAGGTGAAGCTTTATGGAAAAGTCTCCATGTTTTAAATGGTGATATAATTGCTTGGTGTGATTCAGACATCAAAAATTTTCATTCAAAAATCATATATGGAATCCTGGGTCCACTTATTATGTATGATGAAATTCTTTTAGTTAAAGCTTTCTATAGAAGACCGCTAGAAATCGATGGCAGTTATATGAAAAGTGAAGGTGGAAGAGTTACAGAGATACTGGTAAGACCGATTCTAAATCTTTTTTATCCTGAACTTAGTAGAATTCTGCAGCCGCTTGCAGGAGAGTACGCTGCAAGGCGGGAAATTCTTGAGCAAATCCCGTTTTTTACCGGTTATGGCGTAGAAACGGGAATGCTGATTGATATTTATGAAAAATTCGGACTTGATAAAATTGGTCAGGTAAATGTAATTAGAAGAATACATAAGAACCAGCCACTCTCTGCTCTTTCAAAAATGGCTTTTGGAATCCTGCAGGCAGTTTTAGAAAAACTCCAGCATTATAATAAGATAATAATTGTAAAAGAACTAAACAAAATATTTAGTCAGATTGATTATTTTAAAAAAGAATACTTTATTTCACAAATAAAACTTGAAGAGAAGGAAAGACCTCCGATGATTGAGATAGAAGAATACATGATAAGAAAGTATAATTCAAGATATGCTTGAGGAAAAATATTTTGATCTGTCAATTTCATTTAATCATAGTCTTTTAATAAACATTAACCATTGGCTATGTGGAAACTTTAATTTTTTATAGGATGTGATTACTATGTTTGAAAAAAACGAAGAGCTTCTTGAAGATAAAGTTCTAAAAACAATAAGCAAATTAAAGAGTGTAGATATTATTGTTGGTATACCAAGTTTTAATAATGCAAACACGATAGGTAATGTTGTAAGCAACTTTGCAAATGGTCTTAAGCAATATTTTCCTCATTTTAAAAGCCTTATAATTAATTCAGATGGCGGGTCTACTGATGGAACAAGAGAAATAGTTGAAAAAATCCGAAAAACCAGAGGAATAGAGATTATAACTACTCAGTACAAAGGCCCATCCGGCAAAGGCAGTGCTTTCAGGACTATTTTTGAGGTTGCAAAGAGACTTGAAGCTAAAGTTATAGTTGTTTCTGATTCTGACAACAGAAGCATAACACCTAAATGGTGTTATGCTCTTGTAAATCCGGTACTATGTCTTGGTTATGGTTATGTAACTCCATATTATACAAGGGACAAGCATGATGCCACAATCACAAATGCTCTTGTATACCCCATTACCAGGGCGCTATACGGCTTAAGACTCAGACAGCCAATAGGTGGTGATTTTGCATTTTCAAATGGAGCGCTTCAGATTTTCTTACAGAAAAAATACTGGAACAGTTATCCATATATAACAAAATTTGGGATAGATATATGGATGACAACAATTGCAATTAATGAGGGATTTAGAGTATGCCAGACAGTATTAGGGGTAAAAGAACATGATGTAAAAGATCCCGGAAAAGATCTGTCCCCTATGTTTCTTCAAGTTACCGGCACCATGTTTGATCTTATGAATTACTATGAATTCAGGTGGAGGAATGTTCTAAAAAGCAATCAAGGATTCATATTTGGTGATTTTAAATTCTTTGAGGCAGAAAGAATAAAAATAGATTTAAATGAAATGCTTAGAAAATTCTATGAAGGTTGTGAGAAATATAAAGATATATGGAAAGCAGTTTTTAGTAAAAAAACATATAATGAATTTTTAGTTTTTTTTAGCAGGCCAAAAAATAATGAACTGGTTATTTCAGTGCAGCTCTGGGCAAAAATTGTCTATGATTATACATGCGCATATAATTTTTCAAAACAAAAGGAAAAAAAGTTAATCCTGGAATCGATGGTCCCTCTTTATTACATCAGGGCTGCCTCATTTGTAAAAGAAGCCGAATATTTTGATGATGAAATAGCAGATGCTGTTATGGAAGGAAATGCAGGAGTATTTGAAAGAATGAAAGGTTACCTTATAAAAAGGTGGGATTATTACAAAAAAAAATAGAGTTGCATATAATCAGCTATTAGTATCAGCTTTTCTTTTCTTATAAAGAGTTTCATTTATAAAATTTATAATTAGAATGGTTACTACCGAGCTCGCTATAATTAACAACCAGTGGTAAGAACCAAGGCTGGCTGTTTTAAATATACCCTGGAGCCAGGGAATATAAATTATTCCAATTTGGAGCAAAACTGAAACAATTACAGCAAGATTAAGATATTTATTTTCAAATATGTGTCTTCTGAATATACCTTTATTTTCAAATCTGAAGTTAAATGTATGAAGCAGCTGGGTTATTACCAGGGTGGTAAAAACAGAAGTCCGAAAAATCTCCCGGTCATGGAGGAGGTCTTGGGTATTGAAAAATAGAGGACCGGCAAAATATATAAAAAGCGCTCCGGAAGTTAAAACCAGTCCCTGCCATAAAACCATGGTAAGTCCTCTTCTGCTTAAAATCTGCTCCTTTCTTCTGGTGGCTTTTCTGTCCATAATGTTCTTTTCAGGCGGGTTTATTCCCAGCGCCATTGCCGGCAGGCCATCGGTTATCAGGTTCATCCACAGGATTTGTACAGGCAGCAGCGGTATATAGAGAAATCCTCTTTCTCCGGTTATAAGGTAGAATATATAGTCACCCACTACTATGCAAATAAACATCAGAAGTACTTCTGAAATATTGCATGACAACAGGAATAATATAAATTTTTTTAAGTTATCATATATTACTCTTCCTTGTTTTACGGCCTTTACTATAGTGGCGAAATTATCATCAGTTAAAATCATATCACTTGACTCCTTACTCACATCGGTTCCCACTACACCCATAGCCACACCGATATCGGCCTTTTTTAGCGATGGAGCATCATTTATTCCGTCACCTGTCATAGCCACTATATGCTGGTTTTTCTTTAAGGCTTCCACAATGCCAACCTTATTTGAAGGGGAGACCCTGGCAAAGATTCTTATATATTCTATCTGTTTTCCAAGCTCCTCTTTGGTCATAAGATCAAATTCTGTGCCATCAATAACCTTATCTTTCGGACCAAGTATTCCCAGCTCTTCTCCAATAGCCCTGGCGGTTAGTTTATGGTCTCCGGTTACCATAATAATTTTAATATTAGCTCTCTTGCATTTTTCAATGGCATCATATACTTCCGGCCGCGGTGGATCGATCATTCCTACCATACCCAGATATACCAGATCTTCTTCCACCTCTTTTATTCTTTCTTCGTCAGGGAGCTCATCCAGATACTTGAAAGCAAAAGCCAGATTCCTCATTGCTTTGGCGGCAAGGGTATGATTATTTTCGATGATTTTTTCTTTATCGGAATCAGTTAAATTTTCTATTCTACTATTTTTAATTATTCTGGTGCATCTCCCCGCAATTACCTCAGGAGCTCCCTTTGAAAAGAGTATATATCTTTGGTTGCGGCGATTATCGCCGGTTGATATTTTACTGATGGTAGTCATCATCTTGCGCTCGGAATCAAAAGGCTCTTCCAGTTTTCGGGGATAATCTTTTTCTAATTTGTTTTTATCTATTGAATAAAAACTGCCCAGTTCAATAAGTGCGACTTCTGTAGGATCTCCGGTAATCTGCCCGGTTTCCTTATTTATGTAATATGCATCATTACATAAAACAGCGTTATCAATTAAAAGTTTCAATGCGCTGTCGCTGTCTAAATCCTCTACAGTTAATGTTTTTTTACTGCTGTTGCTGTCTGCCTTATTATATCTTTCGATGAAATTACTATAATCTTTAACCTCTTTCAAGCCTGAATAGATTTTGCGCACCATCATCTTATTTTCGGTGAGGGTTCCAGTTTTATCAGTACAGATAACGGATACGCCGCCGAGAGTTTCAACAGAGCTTAATTTTCTGACTATAGCGTTATTCTTTGCCATTCTCTGAACGCCAAGCGCCAGGGATACTGTAACTATAGCCGGTAGTCCTTCAGGTATGGCAGCAACTGCCAGCGCTACTGCAACAAGGAGCATCCGGGCAACTGAATAATCTTTTAGTACCCCGGATAAAAAGACAATCGCGCTTACTGCCAGGCATATTATCCCAATCTTTTTACCAACAGTTTTTAATTCAATCTGAAGAGGGGTAAGCTCCTCTTCTTCCTGAATCATGCTTGCTATTTTACCAATTTCAGTATTTTGACCTGTGCCTATAACCACTGCGGCGCATCTTCCCCTGGTAATAGCAGTACCACTAAAGAGCATATTTTTTTTATCACCAATAGGCAAGTGCGCTTTAGAAAGAGTTATTGTATTTTTATTGACCGGCATGGATTCACCAGTGATGATTGATTCGTTAGCCTGCAGATTTGTCTGGTCTATAATCCTGCAATCTGCCGGTACAAGGTCACCTGCAGTTAATTTGATAATATCACCGGGCACCAGTTTTTTGGAATAAATACTGCTTTCCTGGCTATCTCTTATAACCAGAGCGCCAGGAGAAGCAAGTTCTTTTAGAGCCTGAAGGGCTTTTTCAGCGCGGAATTCCTGGACAAAGCCTAAAACTGAATTTATCACCAGTATAATCATTATTACTATTGCATCGGTGATCTCCCTTATAATTATACCGGAGACGAAGGCAGCAGCAATAAGTATCCATATCATAAAGTCATTAAACTGGGAGACGAATATTCTGAAGGGTGTCCTTCCTTTTTTTTCTTCAAGTTCATTATAGCCGTAGTTACCAACCCGATCTTCTGCCTCTTTTTTACTTAAGCCGGTTTTAATATTGGTTTTAAGGGATTCTACAACTTCTTCAATTGACCTGGTGTGCCATGATGATACTTCATTGGAAGAAGTGAGATTTGGTACAGGTTTGTAAGTTTTACTTTTTATTTCCATATCTCTTTTTCTATTCATCCGACGATTGCAGAACTGGTAAAGATCCGGGTTACTAAATATTAAAGCATATATATAAAAGTGAGTAAATTATAAATGAAATGAAACTATTTTTCACTCCAGATATCATGAAACATTTCCCATTCGGAAATATTATCTCTGATGTACTTTTCCATAACCTCCAGCACTTTTTTCATATTTTTGTTAATCAATGTTTCTTTATCCCCCTCTCTTATGAGATCAATGGGTTTTTCGACTATCTGGAAATGGTTATATTTGTCCTTTTTCCAGATAAAGCTTGGTATTAATGGCGCCCCCGATTTTAATGCTATCATGAGTGCACCTGTGGGTAGATAGGCTGTTTTACCAAAGAATTTAAACGGTCTGGTGGCTTGCCCGGTAGGGTCCCAGTCTGATGGTATAGCCACTATTTCATTGTTCTTAAGTGTTCTAAAAACATTTAGCATCCTGTTTGTATAAAGAGTTTTAAATCCTTTTGAAAGTCTATTTGACTCAAAAAATTTCCCCACAAGCTTATTTTTTCTAACCAGGCTTAAACCCCATATCTTATATCCCTCTACTGCTATTCTACAGGCACCCCATTCAAAGTTTCCGATATGCGCTGTAATAATAACTGCACCTCTTCCCCTTTTTAATGCATTATCCAGATGCTCAAGACCCTCTATTTCCACCCTTTGTTTTAATTTCTCTTTTGAGATAATAGGGTGTTTTAAAAAGTCAACAATATTTTTTGCCCAGTTTATAAAAATCCTATTTGCTATTCTATGGATTTCCTTATCATTTATATTAAGGTTGAGTACTTTTGAAACATTATTTCTAATGATCTTAACGTCTACACCAGTTAGCATCCATAGCCTGGCGCCAAATGTTGCAATGAAGTATGTAACAGGGTAAGGAGTTGAAATGGCAATAAATTCGAGGATTTTATATCCAATATATCCAAACATTAATACTCTCTTTCTTGAATAGGTATTGTATAATGATAATAATAATAAATTTTAGTTATAAATTAAAGTTTTTAGAGCAGCAATGTCCATTGGAATAATAAACACTGTATTTATCACATTAATACAGAGTAGTGAGAGGAGTGGTATTATTTATGGCAAATTCAAGCAATAAAGTCTCAGGCCTGGAAGAAATATTAAATTTCATTCCTACAGGAAAGCTGGTTGTAAGTGTTTATCTTTTAGTAGACAGGTCCAGAATTACAAAAAGAGACTACCAGACTAAATTGAATTCAATGATTGTCGGCAGTAAAGAGAAACTGGAGGCTGATACTAATATTGATAAAAGCCAGAAAAAGGAGGTATTTGAAGTCTTTGAAAAAGTGAAAGCTTTTGCATATGATAAGTTCAGAGCTAATTCAACAAGGACACTTGCAATTTTTTCTTCAGGAGACGGCCTGTGGGAAGAATTTAGAATACCCATAATAATGAGATCCAAAATAATTATCGACCCCAAGCCGTATACCCAGAGTATAAGGTCTCTTCTTAATAACTCTAAAAAATACGGCGTACTGCTTATTGACAGAGAAAAAGCGCAAATTTATTCTATATATCTTGGTGAAATTAATGAGTATCTCGCAGCTTTAATAAGTGATGTCCCTTCAAAGGTTAATTTTAAAAGTCAGGCTGTTCTGAGAGAAAGAAAACTGTATGGCAGACTGGAAGAGAAGTTACATCATTTCTTCAAAGTGGTAAATGACAGGACAATGGAACTTTTCAAGGAAAAAAAATTTGATTACCTGATTCTAGCGGGAAGGAAAGAAATAATTCCTAATTTTTTAAATTATCTGCACAGTTACCTGCGGTCAAGACATATTGGCAATATTGATGCTGAGCCGGATTCAAATATTTCTTTAATTAGCAATAAAGCTCAAAAAGTTATTGATGAATTTGAGGCTAAAACTAAAAATGCCCTGATCGACAGGCTGATTGATGAATATAACCCAAATGGAATGGGTGTGCTTGGAATTGATGGTACCATAAAATCGCTATTAATTGAGAAGATAAGAATTTTAATATATGACAGACAATTTACACACGAAGGTTATATTTGTAACTCATGCCGCTACTTAACTGTAGAATATAAAGATAAGTGTCCATATTGTGGAGGAAAGCTGGTATTTTATAATGATATAGTTGATGAGATTGTTGAGGATGCTTTAAACCAGGGATGTGAAATAGTGGATATAGAAGGGAATGAAAAACTAATAAGAGCTGGAAGTATTGGTGCTGTATTAAGATATAAATTATAATACATCCGGATTTTATTTTGGTTTTTGCAATTCCGATAATTCCCTGGTAAATTGCTTGATGCTATCAAATTGCTTGTAAACAGAGGCAAATCTAATATATGCAACTTTATCCAGGTTCTTTAATCTTTTAAGAACCAGGTTTCCTATTTCTTTAGATTGGATTTCATTGGAAGGCATATTGGAAATTTCATTTTCTATATCATCTACAATTTTATTTAATACTTCTGTGCTTATGTTTCTTTTTATACATGCCCTGATTAATCCGCTGAGTATCTTATTTCTGTCAAAAGGCTGTCTGGTATTATCTTTCTTTATTACTGCGATGGGCTGATTTTCCAGCCTTTCATAGGTTGTAAATCTTTTACCGCATTTTTGGCACATTCTTCTTCTTCTGACACTATCATTAGAATCAGTTAATCTGGAATCTATAACCCTTGTATCAGGGTTTGAGCAGTAGGGGCATTTCATTTTTTACATTCCCTTGAAAAATGGTTTAAATATTTTTTTAACTACCGGGTGTACAGCTTTTCTTTTTTCAGTATAGTATGATTTTAGAAAGCTGTAGCATTTTATACTGTACACCATGGTTACAAGGAGCCCAAAAATTACCCACCAGAAACTTCCTTCGTAAATCCAGAGAAAAAAAGAGAAGAAAAAGAATCCAACAGTAGTTGCAAGGTATGAATCCTTGAGAATGAACAAAGCAACAGGTATAAACAGAAGGTAAAGAAAAAGGAATGATATTGGTGACAGGTAAAGTAATCCACCTAAAAATGTAGAGACCCCTTTTCCACCTTTAAAACCAATGTATACCATCCAATTATGTCCTGTCACTGCAAATACAACAGCAAGAAGGGGGATAAAAATATTTTCTGAAAATCTACTGGCAAGATAAGCCACCAATGCCCCTTTCCCAATATCAGTAATTATTACTGTCACTCCTGCGAATTTACCTACATTTGTGATTATGTTCATCCCACCAACATTTCTGCTTCCCTCTTTACTTATATCGATACCTTTTATTTTTCCGGCAATATATGCGGATGGGAAGGAGCCAATGAGATATGACGAAAGTAGAATAACTATAGTATTTAAGTAAAAATTTTGCAGAACCATCCGTCTCCTATCTGTCTCCTATAGTTTATTGACAATATAAATTATGGCTGACCAGTAAAATTAAAAGTTATCTACTAATAATAAGTTAATTATACCATAAAGAAAATTCAGTGAACTACCCCTATCTTACGAAAGGGGCTTCCTACGAGTATCTTGCCATATCTATTACAAGACCTGTTTTTCGTAGATTACCAGCAAATTGCTGATAGGAAGTCCACATTCCATTCTGTGATAGAAATTTGCTCATAATGTTTACTGTGCTGTTTTTGTCTCTATCTAACAAATTCCCACAATCACATATCATAGTTCTTTTGTGTAATGGCATTTTATGTTTCCTGCCACAAACACAGCAGGTAACTGTTGTACCTCTCTCATTGATTTCTATTGCTCTTTTACCTATAAGTTTAGCTTTATAGGTCAGAAATCTAACAAACCGGGATATATTGCCTGTATTCTGCAATGATTTATGAAGACCTTTGGCATATTTATTTTTCTGTGATAATCTCTTGGTTTCTAATTTCCCTAATATTATTGTATTTGCTTTTGTGTTATCCACTATCTTTCTTGATAATTTATGCTGAGAATCTTTTAGTTGATTAGCAGATTTTCTTTTTATTAGTTTTAGATTTTTATTTAGTAAATTCCACCTATTGCTTTTCTTTCTGCAATGGTCTCTCCTGCTTTGTGCCTTTTGTATTTTATCTTCCCAATATCTATCTGGTCTTTTGGTTATAAATTCTATAAATTTACCTTTAGAGTTCACTGCTGTGTGCTTAGTTACTCCTAAATCAAAAGCTTGATATAGTCTATTATCTTTGTATTTCTTTTCTTGCTTCTGGTAAGTTACTGACAGATAATAATCTTTGTTGTCTTTTTTGTAAATAGCAATCTGGTATATCTTTTCAAAAATAAAATTATCTGGAATTTTAAACAGTAGCTTTGTTTTGGCTGGATGTTTGTGTGATAGTTCTATAAATCCCTTCTCATGCTTGAAGCCACTTTGGTTGTAAACCATAGTTGTAAAATACTTCTTGCCTTTAAATTTAGGAAGTTTAGCATTCTTATCTTTCTTATATGATTGAAAAAATGATTTATAATCTGCATCTAATATTCTTAATGTATACTGAAGAACTTTGCTATAAACCCAACTGTATTCCGGATATTTTGTCTTTAGTTCTGGTAAATCATTTTGTTGTTTTATATAATTTATGCCTTTTAATTTATTTGTGAATGCTTCTTTTCTTTCTTTTAGGGCAAAGTTGTAGATAAGCCTACATTTCTCTGATAATGTATTTAGCACTACTTCTTGTGCTGTTGTCGGCTTAATTCTTATTTGTTGAGTTAGTTGCATTTTGACTTTCTACATATTTTTTTAATTGGTCAAGTGTTACTAATCTCATTTATCTTTGTTCTTAACAAATCAATAATCTTTTCATCAGTTGAGAACTTTTCTTCTATATTTTATACATTGCACAAAGTGATATTGCAAAGCATAAACTCAAGTGACTGCCTTTGTATAATTTATATATTATATTTACTTATTTATATAAATGACTATATAAGCCTTTCGGCAGAATGTCAAGTGAAGCCTTTCATCTCCTAGCTATCACAAGGGGACTTCTCGGCTTTTAAGTTAAGAAATGATAAGGTAATTTTTAAGCCTGCAGCTGGTATTGAAATTTATATAGCTTGTAGTAAATTCCCCTTAGTTTGAGAAGCTGCTTGTGAGTACCCTTTTCTACTATTCTGCCATGAGACAGGACTATTATTTTATCTACATTCCTTATGGTAGAGAGCCGGTGGGCAATCACTATGGTGGTCCTGTTTTTCATTATTTTACCCAGAGCGTCCTGAATTAATGATTCTATTTCAGAATCAATACTTGAGGTGGCTTCATCAAGAACCAGAAGTATTTCTGGATTAAACACCAGGGCTCTGGTAAAGGCGATTAACTGCCGCTGCCCTACCGATAATACCTGTCCTCTTTCTTTTACCTCGTAATTATATTTATCCGGAAGCTTTTCTATAAATTTATGGGCATTTACATATTTTGAAACCTCAATTACCCTTTCCAGGGAAATGTCTTTATTTCCCAGACGGATATTATCCAGTATAGTCCCGGAAAATAAAAATACATCCTGCATTACTATTCCTATGTGTTTTCTTAAGTACTGGAGGTTAAATCTTTTTATATCTATATCGTCAAGAAAAATCTTTCCTTTCTGTATGTCATAAAATCTATTAAGCAAGTTTATTATAGATGTTTTTCCTGAGCCGGTGGCGCCTACGAAAGCCACACTCTGGCCTGTTTCAAGTTTAAAGGAAATATCTTTAAGCACATAGTTTTTATCATTGTAGGCAAACCATACTTTATTAAATTTAATATTGCCCTTAATCTCTTTGACTTTTACAGGTTCTACAGGAGATACAATAGAGGGTTTCTGGTCCAGAAGTTTAAATATTCTTTCTGAAGCAGCTATGGCTTCCTGAAGGATTCCGAATTTTTCACTCAAATCACTTATGGGGTGGAAGAATTTTTCTATGTACTGTATAAAAGCCACCAGGGTTCCCAGAGTAAGAAGATTGGCAATAACTTTTTGCCCTCCGTACCAGATTATTAGAGCTACTGCCATGGTACTGATGATAATTACCACCGGGTAAAATACAGCGTAATAAAATATGGTTTTAAGGTAAATATCCAGGTAACTCCGGCTAAGATCCTTAAAATCCTTATTGTTTTCCTTTTGCCGGTTAAACAGCTTGGTAGTGTTTATTCCTGAAATTGCTTCCTGCAAAAAGGAGTTAATATTGGATATTTTTGTCCTGACGATTCTGAAAGTTATTCTAACTTTGGATCTGAATATAAAGGTGGCGATAGCCAGCAGGATCAGTACTGAAAAGGCTATAAGTGATAGTTTCCAGTTCAAAGAGAGCATCACAATCATAATACCCAGTATCATAAATATGTCTCCAAAGATAGTGACAATTCCCGAGGATAGCATTTCATTTAGGGTTTGAACATCAGTAGTGACCCTGGTCATGATTCTTCCTACTGGATTTTTATCAAAGAAGGACATAGGCATCTTGTTTATATGGGAAAAGATGTCCATCCTCATATCGTACATTATCTTCTGTCCCATATATTCGGTGTAATATCCCTGAAAGTACCTGATTACAAATTCAAATAATATTACCAGACCATATAGGACTACTACATAGAGAAGTCCTTTAAATTCCCCGGGCATAATATAATTGTCAATAGCTATTTTTATCAAGAACGGCCCTGCCATCTGCAGGCCTGCTGTAACCAGAAGCAGAAAGATAGTAAAGGCCAAAAGGAGCCGGTACGGCTTTATATATCTAAAAAGTTTTGAAATTATTTTTCTATCTATTTGTTTTTCTACTAAATCTTTTTCGTAAAAACCTTCTACCATCTTTTGCCCCCTGGTTATTTTAAACTTCCTCCCTTAATTCTTCAGATAGTTGCTGTCTGTAATATAAGCTCTGGTATATACTGCATTTTTTAATAAGTTCACTGTGTTTTCCCATTTCTTTTATTTCTCCATTATCAATAACCATAATCAAATCAGAGTCTTTTATGGTGGAAATACGGTGGGAAATTATTATAGTAGTAATACCAAAAGTTTTTTGTTTTAAATCAGAAAGTATCAATTCCTCGGTATTGGTGTCCACGTTTGAAAACGAATCATCAAAGATTAAAATTACAGGCTCTGAAAGCAGAGCTCTGGCTATGGCCAGTCTCTGTTTCTGTCCCCCTGATAAGGTAACCCCACGTTCACCAATAAGAGTTTCATATTTTTGGGGGAACTGTCTTACATCCTCATGGAGATGGGATGTTTTTGAAACTTCTATAATTTTATTTGTAATCTCACTCTCACTTAGATGTAATAGGAGCTCCTCTTTTCCAAATAAAATGTTTTCCCTGATTGATTTTGAGAAGAGGAAAGGTTCCTGGGTAACATATCCAATATTTGACCGGAGAACTTCCAGGGGGTAGGACCTTATATCAAACCCATCTACCAGAATCTTACCCTTCTGTGGATTGTAAAGACGGGGAATGAGGTTAACTATAGTTGATTTTGCAGACCCGGTAAATCCTACTATACCCACCTTCATCCCTGCTTTAATATCGAAACTCATGTCTTTGATTACCCAATTATTTTCAATGGCACGGGTGAAGGTATCTTTAAAGTCAATAAAGTTTTCCTTAATAAGCTTTTTTGTTTTTTCACTGAGTTCATATCTAAAAAATACATGATCAAAACTGATATTACCCTGTAAAGTTTCCGGAGCTGCCGGTTTTGGAGGATTTGTTATATCTGGTTTTATTTTAAATACATTATTAATTCTACCCATTGAAACGGAACCACGCTGGATTAAATTTATGACCCACCCCAGGGAGATAAGGGGCCAGGTAATGAAGCCAATATAAGCAGAAAATTGAACGAATTGGCCTATGGTCAAAGTTCCATCTATTACCTGTCTTCCACCTACCAGCAGGACAACCGTAGTTCCAATTCCTCCTACAAAAATCATTGATGGCCAGAACAGGCTTCTAACTCTGGCAAGGGATAGATTCCATTTTATATAATCCAGGTTTAATTTGGAAAACGTGCTTTTCTCATTTTCTTCCTGGGTAAAAGATTTTACAACTTTCATTCCGGCAATACTCTCCTGGGTTTTAGCTAAAAGGACAGCATATTGTTCCTGAGATTTTTTAAATCTCCGATATAACATAGCGCCCAACCTGCTTACCAGCACGGGAACCAAGGGAATAGCAATCAGCGAGTAAAGTGATAACCTTACATTTATAAGAAACATTACAGTTAGGGTGGTTATAAAAACAAAAATAGTATTAAAAAGATGTAATAGTCCCGGGCCCAGGAAATTCCTTACTGCTTCAAGGTCATTGGTCATAAGGGCCATAATACTGCCTGTTCTGGTATTGGTAAAAAAGGAAGAGTCAAGTTTTTGCAGATGAAAAAAGAAATCAGTTCTGATACTGTATTCAATTTTCCTGGATATGCCTACAAGCATTTTTCTCATATAAAATCTAAAAAGACCCTGAACTGCTGCAACTCCGACCAGAAGTGTGCCGTACTTTAGAAGGGTAGTTGCATCAGAGAATTTTTCTATACTGTCAATGGCCAGTTTTAGTATCCAGGGAATAAGAAGTGCTGTTGCATTGGTCAGAAAAATAAATATGACACTTCCTGAAAAGCGGAGAGTATGTTTTTTTAGGTATTTTAAAAGTGTTTTTAGTTCTTTGATAAATATCTCCTCTGAAAGATAATACCCACAGATTAATGATTATATTAAAATAAAATCTGTAAGTAAATTTTTTAATGATAAACTTTTTTATTAATATAGACAGTATTTGTAAAAATATTTTTACATTAAAGTGAAAAAATAATTTTGTAAATTTATTAAAATCTTTTATAATATAGTTGACAGTAATGTTATTATCTAATAAAATTATAGCCGAAAGTAAGGTTGGTGGATATATTGTTTGATGAATATGATAAAAGTTATCCAATAGAGCTAGTAGCTGATTTTTTAAGGGTAAACAGCAGGACGCTTTATTATTATGAAAGATTTAGTCTAGTATGCCCCCTCAGGAGGGGCAGGAAAAGATATTATTCTAAGGCGGATATCAGGTGGCTGGAGTATGTGAGGGAACTTATGTACGATCAGGGAATGAATTTAAGGTCAATAATCATCCTTATAAGAAGGAGAGATAATATAATCCTGGGGAAGTGTCCGGAAGACGTGGTTGATTGTTTTAAGAATTACTTAATGCAGATCAGTAAACAAGAAGAGTAATATTATTAATATTGTAAGCAATAGTGTTAAATTTGAGTTGATTTGTAAAAATAAATAACAAAGAAAGGATGTATATGATATGGCAAAAGCAGTAGGAATTGATCTTGGGACAACTAATTCGTGTATAGCAGTTATGGAAGGTGGTAAATCAACAGTTATAACTAATAGTGAGGGCGGAAGGACCACACCTTCTGTAGTAAGTATAACTAAAAAGGGAGAAAGGCTGGTAGGACAGTTAGCAAAAAGGCAGGCAGCCTTAAATCCTGAAAATACTGTCTATTCTATTAAAAGATTTATCGGCAGAAAGTATAGTGAAGTGGAAAGTGAAAGAAAGATAGTATCATATGATGTAAAAAAAGGTAGAAATGATCTGGCTGAGGTGGAGATGGCAGGTAAAAGCCATACTCCTGAAGAGGTATCGGCTATGATACTGCAGAAATTAAAAACAGATGCAGAAAGTTATCTGGGAGCCAAAATCACAGATGCTGTAGTTACTGTTCCTGCATATTTTAATGATGCTCAGAGGCAGGCAACCAAAAACGCCGGGAAGATTGCAGGGCTTAATGTCCTGAGGATAATCAATGAACCAACAGCTGCATCGTTGGCCTATGGACTTGAAAAAAAGAAAGAAGAGAAGATTTTAATATTTGACCTGGGAGGTGGGACATTTGATGTTTCCATACTGGAAGTTGGTGAAGGAGTGTTTGAAGTAAAAGCAAGTCATGGCGATATGCACCTGGGTGGAGATGATTATGATGATAGGATAATGAATTATGTTGCTGATGAATTTAAAAAGGGGCAGGGAATTGATTTAAGAAAAGATAAACAGGCCCTGCAGAGATTGATAGAAGCGTCGGAGAAGGCAAAAGTAGAATTATCTACAGTTATGGAAACAAATATAAATCTTCCTTTTATTACAGCTGATGCCAATGGACCCAAGCATCTTGAAGTAAAGATAACCAGAGCCAGGTTTGAGCAACTAACAGCAGATCTTACTGACAGGTGTAAGGAGCCTCTGGAGAAAGCCTTAGAAGAATCTGGTCTGAAGACTGCTGATTTGGATGAAGTGATACTTGTAGGTGGAGCAACCAGAATGCCGGTAATACAAAAGCTAGTAAAAGATTATACGGGAAAAGAGCCTCATAAGGGTGTAAATCCTGATGAAGTAGTTGCAGTAGGAGCAGCTATACAGGCCGGGGTGTTAAAAGGAGATGTAAAAGATATAGTGCTTCTGGATGTAACTCCTCTTTCTCTTGGTATTGAAACTTTAGGTGCGGTTATGACCAGGTTGATTGAAAAGAATACCACTATCCCTACCAAGAAGAGTGAGATATTTACCACTGCAGCTGATAACCAGACCAGTGTGGATATTCACGTCCTCCAGGGGGAACGGGATATGGCGAGAGATAATAAAACTATAGGAAGATTTAGATTGGATGGGATTCCACCTTCCCCCAGAGGAATTCCGCAGATAGAGGTAACGTTTGATATTGACGCAAATGGAATTGTAAATGTTACTGCTAAGGATACAGCTACAGGTAAGGAGCAGAAAATTACTATTACCGCAACATCACATCTGACCGATGATGAAATTGAAAGAATGGTTAACGAAGCAAAAGAGCACTCAGAGGAAGATAAGAAGAAGCGTTCTCTTGTTGATGCAAAAAATAATGCTGACGGTTTAATTTATTCTACAGAAAAGTTGATGAAAGAAGTTGGCAGCAAAGTTCCTGAGGATATGAAGAAGAATATCGAAGAGCAGGTTAAAGTTCTAAGAAAGAGCCTGGAATCAGATAATGCTGACCAGATAAAGAAAGAGACAGAAAAATTGCAGAATCTGCAGAATGAGTTGTCACAGAAGCTCTATGCGCAGACTGGGGCAGGTGCGGGTCCCGGCGCGGGACCAGGAGGACCAGGAACTGGAGAAACAGGAGGCAAGAAGGCAGGCGGTAAGCAGGGAGGTAATGGAGAAGAAGAAGTGATCGATGCCGAATTTGAAGCGAAAGATGATGAAAAAAAATAATAGAAATAAGTACCAGGTAATGTACTAAGCAGTGGTGTTATTTTTTAGCTTAAGAAGATATGTTTTTTAATGCCTGCCCATAGCTTTATTTAGAGGTTATGGGCAGGTGTGTTTATGAAAAATATGTGGGTGGATATAAATGGTTGAATATAAGGATTATTATAAAATATTAGGTGTAAATAAAAGTGCATCACAGGATGAGATAAAAAGAGCATTTAGAAAGCTAGCAAGGCAGTATCATCCGGATGCAAATCCCAATGATCCCGGAGCAGAAAGTAAATTTAAGGGAATTGGAGAGGCTTATGAGGTACTAAAGGACCCTCAGAAGAGGTCAAGGTATGATCAATTGGGTGCAAACTGGAAACAATATGCTCATGCAGGCGCCGGCTGGCCCGGAGGAGGCGGAAAAACTTATACCTATGACTTTGGAGGCAGAGGTTTTAACTTCGAAGATCTTGGAAGCGGTTTTTCAGACTTTTTCGAAATGTTTTTTGGAAGAAGATCTGATGATAGATTTTCTGGCTTCGATTCAGGTTTTGGTTCACAGTTTGGTAGAGGTACCCGTACTAATATGCAGAAAGGTCAGGATATGCAGTCTGAGATCAGTATAACTTTAAGGGAAGCTTATTCAGGAACACAGAGATCACTTAAATTACAAAAAGGAGGAAGAACCAGGACTGTTAATGTAAAAATCCCTGAAGGGGTTAAGGATGGTGGGAAAATCAGATTAGCAGGAGAAGGTGCAAAGAGTCCGGCTGGTGGGCCGGGTGGAGATTTATATCTGGTAATAAATATTGCCCCTCATAACTTTTTTATCAGAAAAGGGGATGACTTATACTGCGAAGTGCCGGTTACCATAAAGGAAGCTTTTTATGGAGCAAAGATTGACATGCCAACTTTCAGCGGGAAAATTATGGTAAAGGTACCGCCAAAAACCCAGGGTGGGAAAACTCTCAGACTTAAGGGTAAAGGAATGCCGAAATTAAGAAGCAGCGAATTTGGCGACCTGTATGCCAAAATTAAGCTGATACTGCCGGAAAAATTAAACAGTGAACAGAAGAAGCACTTTGAAGAATTTGCAAGGAGTTATGACGAAAATCCAAGGGAAAATATTATCATATAATTTAAAGATTTAACCGGTATCATAGGAGTGATTTAAATATATGCAAATAGAAAAATTTACCATAAAAGCGCAGGAGATACTATCACAGGCTCAGAGAATTGCATCTGAGAATGGACATCAGAGTATTGATGATATTCATTTGATGTCTGCTATGCTGGGGCAAAAGGACGGGATAATTATACCTATCCTGAAAAAGCTGGAGGTCAACATTGATGATTTCAGCAGTAAAATAGATGATGCGCTGGCAGGACAACCCAAAGTTTCCGGGCAAACAGCGCAGGTTTATATTAGTCCGGAGTTAAATAACATCTTAAATAATGCCTTCAGTGAGGCTGAACAGTTAAAGGACGAATATGTTTCAACTGAGCATATTTTAATTTCTCTGGCTCAAAGCTCCGGAAGAGTGGGACAGCTTTTGAAACAGTATGGTGTTACCAGAGATAGAATATACCAGATCCTTGTCAGTATAAGGGGAAGCCAGAGAATAACAGACCAGAATCCTGAAGATAAATACCAGGCGCTAAAAAGGTTCGGGAAAGACATTACTGACCTGGCAAGAAAAGGAAAACTGGACCCGGTAATAGGAAGAGATGATGAAATAAGAAGGGTGGTACAGGTGCTGTCCAGGAGAACCAAGAACAACCCCGTTCTTATTGGTGATCCCGGTGTGGGTAAAACTGCCATTGTTGAAGGGCTGGCCAGCAGGATAGTATCAGGGGATGTGCCTGAAGGTCTTAAAGATAAAAAAATAATAGCTCTGGATATGGGTGCTCTTATAGCTGGCTCTAAATACAGGGGCGAATTTGAAGACAGATTAAAAGCAGTGCTGAAAGAAGTGTCCAGGGCTGAAGGTAATATAATCTTGTTTCTGGATGAGCTGCACACCGTGGTTGGAGCGGGGGCAGCAGAAGGTGCTGTTGATGCTTCAAATATGTTAAAGCCCATGCTTGCCCGTGGTGAGCTTCACGCTATAGGAGCAACAACGCTGGATGATTATAGAAAGCATATTGAAAAGGATGCAGCGCTGGAAAGGAGGTTTCAGCCTGTCCAGATAGACGAGCCATCGGTGGAAGATACGATTTCAATACTTAGAGGGCTTAGAGAGAAATATGAAGTGCACCATGGGGTAAGGATAAAAGATGCTGCTCTTGTTTCTGCAGCAATTCTTTCAGACCGGTATATATCCGACCGGTTTCTGCCGGATAAGGCTATTGACCTGATGGATGAGGCTGCCTCTAGATTAAGGATTGAAATAGACAGTATGCCTGCGGAAATCGATGAAGTAGAAAGGAAGATAAAACAACTTGAAATTGAAGTGCAGGCATTAAAGAAGGAAAAAGATGAAGCTTCTGCAGCCAGAATGGAAAAGATAGCAAGGGAGCTTTCTAATCTTAAAGAAAAAAGCAATTCAATGAAAGTTCACTGGCAGCAGGAAAAAGAAATAATCAAGAGTATTAGAAATTTAAAAGAGGAGATAGAAAAAACTAAAATAGATGCTGAACACGCAGAAAGAGATGCCGATCTGCAAAAAGCAGCAGAACTGAAATATGGAAAACTGCTGGAACTTCAGAAGAAGTTAAATGAAGAAAATAAAAAGCTGGAGCAGCTGCAGAAGAGCCAGAAGATGCTAAAAGAAGAAGTAGATGAGGAAGATATTGCAGAGACTGTTTCCAAATGGACTGGTATCCCGATTACCAGATTAATGGAAGCAGAAATTGATAAGCTGGTTCATATGGAAGAAAGATTAAGAAAGAGAGTTGTTGGACAGGATGAAGCTATATCTGTAATCTCCAATGCTATAAGAAGAGCCAGGGCTGGTCTTCAGGACCCAAACCGTCCTATTGGTTCATTTATATTTTTAGGACCCACAGGAGTGGGTAAGACTGAGCTTTCAAAAGCTCTGGCCCAGTTCTTGTTTGATGATGAAAGAGCTATGGTAAGGATAGATATGTCAGAATATATGGAAAAACATACTGTATCAAGACTTATTGGCGCTCCTCCCGGCTATGTGGGATATGAAGAGGGAGGATACCTGACGGAGGCAGTAAGGAGGAAACCATACAGTGTTATGCTTCTGGATGAAATTGAGAAGGCTCACAGCGATGTGTTTAATATATTGCTTCAGATAATGGATGACGGCAGGCTTACTGATGGGCATGGAAGAACTGTTGATTTTAAAAATACGGTTATTATTATGACTTCCAATATTGGCAGCCAGTGGATAACTGAGCTTGGAGAGAAGGACGAAGAAGAAATGAGAAAAAGAATTACAGAAGCAATGAAAAATAACTTTAAACCGGAATTTTTAAATAGGGTAGACGACATCGTTATATTTCACAGGCTGGGGATGAATGAGATAACTAAAATTGTTGAAATTCAGATTGAAAGCTTAAAGGAGATTTTAAAAGGCAAGAAGCTAGGTCTTAAGATAACAGATAAAGCCAAGAATCTTCTGGCAAAAGAGGGATTTGATCCTATATATGGAGCCAGGCCGTTAAAGAGAGTAATACAAAATAAAGTGCAGAATGTGCTGGCTATGAAGCTATTAAATGGTGAGATAAAAGAAGAAGACAGAGTGACAGTTGATGTGACCGGTCCGGAAGGAAGATTACTGGATTTTAAGGTTAAAAAATAAAAAAGCTTTATCTTTATAGTTGATATGTGACAGAAAAGTTATAATATTTAAATATGAACAAAGTACTTCGCAGTATATGACAATCTGGGTGCATAAACAAAATATTTCGGTTATTTTAAGTTATTGGAAATGCAATCTTCCAAAATTTGGAGAAGGAATATATGAACCAAAAAACTATACCAGAAAATGTAGTTGATTTAGTAGCTCATCATATCAATGAAAGGAGTAATAAAAATTATTCTATTCCTGTAATCGGAAATTCCAATAATCCAGAGACTCCACAAATTTTTGAAATAATACCTTTTGACAAAATTGATAAAACAGATAGCAGTTTCTATGCTATAGATGGGAGCTATAATAGTCAACAATTCTATAATGGTGTTTCAATAGGTATTTATAATGCAGGATATATTTGTTACAAAGGCGGAAAACAGATTAGGATGAATAATATAGATGACCCTATTATATTAGGGAAGGTATATTACCCACAAAATATTCTTATAATAAATGAGGAACATTTGTTTGTGATTTATGATGAATTGTTGAATTTAGAACCCTTAAAGAAGTTAATAGAATTTTTCCATGACTCTATAGATAATATTTTTCCTTATAAAAAAGCTGTTGTTTGTTCAAATTTATCTACCCTTCTTTCTTTTGCTCAGGAAGTTTTAGAGTGGTCGTTGGTGTACGAAATTGCAAATCGTAGTGAAATAAGAGAAGGTGATTTTATATTAAAAGATGGCACGTTGCGTTCCTTAAACATTAAACAAAAGTATTTAGTAGAATTAGGAAAATTTTTACATGAAAAAAAGATAATAATTGTAGGAATAACTAAAAATTCCCCTATTAAAATGGAGTTATCTTATACGTTGAGACAGATAGACAACTACCTTCAAGATCAGTTAAGGCCAACATATCCATTTGCAGAAAAAGATCTAAAGAGACAAAAATTATGCTGTTGGTTTGAAATCCCAGATAATGTTTTACTTGCTTCTTACGGTGGAAAAGATAGCTCGGCAATGTATGCAAAAAAAGATATAAAAGGTGGGAGAGGCTTTGGGTTATTTACTGTTGATCGCTTAGATTATGTAGAGAAACTACAAAATTATGACTGGTTTGTGACTGATGTTAATATATTTGATGCCATTCCAGGTATAGAAAACAACAAAAGAGATAGAGATATGGATAAATTGAGCATGATGTTTAAAGAACTTACGACGCTTACACAAGAACATTATATACTTGGTTATCCGTATCCTTTGGTTGAGGTTCATAATTTTGTCTCATTGAAGAAAGATTTTAAAGAAGAGATAATTAAAAGGGTGAAGTTCGCTCTTTATAAAGAGCAAAGAATGGATAATATTGAAATAGAGAATTTATTTTTGGATATTCATGAGAAATTTTAAAACGGGAGGTTATCGTGTCAAAGAAAATCGATTTCGGCGTATTATATGGACAAAAAACAACAGAGGATGCTTTATTAATATATTCTTCTTATGAAGACGCAAAAGCAAGCCCAAGCACAGGAGATTTTATTGTACTAACTCCTAAAGATGAGAATGGTAGGAAATTTTTAGCGAGAGTAGAAGCAGAAATTTATGATGAAGACCCTATTTTTAGGTCCCAAGATAAAACATTAATTGCTGTACACTATGCGAGAATAGCTGAAAGAGAGTTGTCTGATAGAGACAAGCAAAAAATGTTTAGTTATACTTATAAAGTTAGATTACTTGGAACTTTTATTGATAAAGGCTCATCTATAGAATTCACTACAGCGGCAAGAAAATTACCAACGGTATCTTATCATGCAAGACATCTAAAGCAAAACGAAGTGAAACATATCTTGAATATTGGTAATGAGAATGGAGCAGAAATTGGTTATTTATGCATAGGGGAAGATATTTATAAGGATAAAGGAGATATTCTTTTTAATGTGCAAAAATTAAGAGATAAACGGACAATGGTATTTGCCCAGTCTGGCTTTGGCAAAACAAATTTAATTAAGGTTTTGCTTTACCATATTATTAGTGATACGAGTTATGGAAAACTCATTTTTGATTTAAATGGAGAGTATTTCCGAAAAGGTCGCAAGACTTATGGGTTAGGGGACATAAACGAGCAGAAAATAAGGGATAATTTGGTGGTTTACAGTGATAAGGAACTTCCAGATGAATATAGAGACAGGTTTAATTACAAAGGCAAAGTTTTAATAAATATGCACGAACATTTAACAGTTGAAGATATTTTAAGTTTTGGTGCGGGATTTTCAGATGTAATGAGATCCTTTTTGCTATATTTAGATGAAGAAGGAGTAAGTGATTTTATAGAAAAAATAGATACCTATGTAAATAAGCCAGAAAATCTGCATAAGGATTTTTCAGATTTCTTTGGAAAACAAAAAGTAGACTCAAAGGGTAATGTAAAGGAAGATGTGAGTGCTCGTAAAACGATTATGGCAATAAGAAAACGAATAAGACATCTAATAGATGAAGGTAAAGGGTTACATTTATCTTCATCTCAGTTAATTGAAAATATATTTGAGAGTTTAAAACAAGGTAAAACTGTAATTGTTGACCTATCTCTTAAGGACAGTATTGATGCAAGTATTATATCAACGATTTTAGTCCGCAAATTGTTCGGACATAATAAAGAAAAATTCACAAGTGACAATCCAAAGGATGTAATTAACACGGTAATTTTTGTTGAGGAAGCTCAAAATGTCCTTTCAGATGAGCTTGTAAAAACAGCAGCAAATCCATTTGTTAAAGCTGCAAAGGAGGGAAGGAAGTTTGGAATCGGCATGGTTGCAATAACTCAAAGACCATCAGCAATTTCAGAGGAAATTAGAACGCAAGCGGAAAACTTTTTTGCATTTCATCTGGGTAATACTGATGATATTAAAGCACTCATAAAATCTAATATAAATTATGAAGATGTCATTGCAAACTTTATTCAAAGAGAAACGATTCCTGGCAACTTGTATATGGTATCTTCTGAACAAGCCTTTGCGTTGCCCATACGAGTAAAACTGTTTGAAGAATTAGTGGAGGATAAAGTATATAAAAACTCTAAATTTGTCAAATGAAATTGCTATATCGCTTCTTGAAACACTATCTTTTAACTTAGATAGAATTCACAGTGATAATTTAATTGAAACTAAAGATAGTGAGGAGAGAGTTAAGTTACTATTGGTAAGAGATTTATTTCGTCTTGACTGGAATATAGATAAATCAAGAGATAAATTAGTAATATCCCCACCGAGTTATTATAACAAAGAAATTATAAAACAGTCAATGAGCATATCAAAGCAGGAGATTCTGAATAAAAATAAAGAATGGATAGAAAAGCATATTGATTTAGCTAAAAAAAACCTTGCAAAAGGAAAGGATACTTTAAAATCAGAAATTTCGCCACGAATTGAGATTTGTAAAACACAAAAACAACATGATCTCTTTAGGATATTTAGATACTATTGGTCATCTCCTTATAGTGAATATGTAGGAAGAAGAATAAGGTTACTTATAAGAGATGATGGAATAGATGGTAGTCCGATAATTGGGATTGTAGCTCTGGGTAGCAGTATAATTCATATTCCGGATAGAGATAAATGGATAGGTTGGGATAAGGAAACAAGAACCAATAATATAATTTATACAATGGATGCTTATGTTTTAGGAGCATTGCCACCATATAATTATTTGTTAGGAGGAAAACTAGTCTCATATATTCTTGCCTCAAATGAAGTTAGAGAAATATATAAGGAAAAATATAAAGATGTGGTAACAATTATCAAGAGGAGAAAGGCAAATGATTTAGTGTGTCTTTTTACAACAAGTCTCTACGGTAATAGTTCGCAATATAATCGGCTCAGATTTAAAGATAGATTGCTTTATGTTCCAATAGGCTATACATCTGGTTATGGAACATTACATATTTCAAATGAGACCTTTTCGGCTATGCAGCAGCTTCTTGTGGAAAAAGGTATCATGATAACAAATAGGTTTGGTGATGGACCAAATTGGCGAATGAGAGTTGTAAGATTGGCATCAGATATTATCGGATTTAATTCTAATATCATATTACAGCACTCCTTTAAAAGAGGGATATATGCTGTTCCTTTGGCTAAAAATTTTCGCTCTTTTCTTCTTGGAAAGGCAGATAGACCTATTTACTATAATCTACCACTGGAAACGTTAGTTAAATTTTGGAAGGAAAGATGGTTAAATATGAGAAAGAGGAATATAAATGTTATTAATAAAATATTAAATTTTAATCCAGAAGATTTTGAAGTCTATTGAACATAGATAAAGATTACACTTCCGATAACAAAGCATATACGCTTCAGGCTAACGCCCTTGCCCTTCGGAACACTGCTCCCTATGGTCGTAACATCGTATATGCTGGGATCGTTATACGCAATCGCTCATCAGTTCAAGGGGGAGTCAAGATGAGTAAAAAAGAAAAGAGCGGAAATACAAAGTATGCCAACTATGCTAGCAGTAAATTAGGATTTTCTATATCCATCCCTTCA
>JABUBN010000008.1_pt1 | contig 120629 bp, 121 predicted proteins | sample 7240341 | NCBI WGS metagenome assembly JABUBN01 (sample SAMN07256345, study PRJNA390944) | subsurface metagenome | isolation source: Methane hydrate marine sediment | place: Pacific Ocean: Eastern North Pacific, ODP site | reverse complement strand
ACCATGATCCACATGGCCTATAGTCCCTATGTTTATATGAGGCTTGGTCCTTTCAAATTTTTTCTTAGCCATAATATATCCTTTCTTTGTATTGAATTCTATAAAATTGGTAGCGGTGATTGGATTTGAACCAATGACCGCACGGTTATGAACCGTGTGCTCTAACCCCTGAGCTACACCGCCACTAAAATTTTACAAACACATTACTGGTAAGAGTAATTATAGTTAATTTTTATTATTTTTAAAGTAAGGATAAATTTTATAAAAGAAGATTTTAAGTGTCAAATGTTATTAAAAATTGAAATAAAATGAACCTTTAAATATTCTGTGACCAGGACAATATTCTTTTAAATATATTTTTCTATGCAAATCAAAAAAGGATATTTAATCAAAATCAAATTTTTTCTTTGTGAAAAGTCTAGCACAAGCATCTACTACCTCAGGGTTGTACAGCTTTCCTTTACCTTGCTTAATTTCTTTTAAAGCCTTGTCAATACCTAAAGCAGGTCTGTAAGGTCTATGAGATGCCATAGCCTCTACCACATCAGCCACTGCAAGTATCTTAGCTTCGAATTTAATATCTTTCCCTTTTAAGCCTTTTGGATAACCTGAACCATCAATTCTTTCATGGTGCTGGAGTATAATATCCGCTAGAGGCCAGGGAAATTCAATCCTTTTTATAATATCGTAACCTACCTGGGAGTGGGTTTTTATCATGTCAAATTCTATTTTAGATATTTTTCCCGGTCGGGCCAGAATAGAAGCTGGTACATTTATCTTTCCTATATCGTGAATCAATGCAACAGTACCCATAGCTTCTATCTTATCTCTACCTAAACCCAGTTCCTCTGATATGGCAATGGCTAGTAATGCCACTCTTTTTTGATGACCGGAAGTATAGGGGTCTCTGGCTTCTACTATAGAGGCTAGAGTATTTATGGCACCATCTAAGGTTTTTTGTAGTTTCCTGTAGCTTTCTTTAAGCTTTTTTTCAGCTATTATTTGTCTGGTTATATCCCTGACTATTCCTTCGTAATAAACAGGCTTTCCGTCTCTACAGATTACTCTTGAGTTTATTTCTACTGATATCACAGAGCCGTCTTTCTTCTTAAGTCGAGTTTCAAATATCCTATTTCTCTGGTTGGGTCCTGGCCTATCTTCTTTTCGGAAATACAACTGCGTAGGAATATCTATTGCAAGAAGCTCATCTCTGCTACCATAGCCCAGCATTTTTTCAAGGGCAGGATTAACATCAATATATTTTCCCCCTAACGTTGTACGGTATATGCCATCAAGAGAATTATCAAATAATGAACGATAGTGCTCTTCACTTTCTCTTACCTTTTCCTCCGATTCTTTAATATCAGAGATATTTATCACTACTACTCTTATGCCAGTTACTTTACCTTTACTATCTAAAACATAATTAGAATGAGTAATAGCAGGAAAGGTAGTGCCATCTTTTCTTTTAATAGTATAGATATCTCTTATTAATTCTTTTCCTCTCAGGAGTTTTTTAAAATTACCTGCAAGCTTAATTCTATCTTCCGGCACTACTACTTGCATTACATTAAGCCCATTATTAAATCTCTTTTTTGTATAACCAGTTTCATCAAATGCTTTTTTATTAGCATAGATAAATTTTCCCCTGGGATCTAATTCAACTACTATTTCATTTAACGTTTCATCCAACTCTCTATATCTTTTCTCACTCTCCAATATAGATTCTTCGGCTTTTTTTCGTTTAGATATATCCTTAAAATTCTCAACTATACCAATTATATTTCCACCGTCGTCCTTTAGTGGAAGCGCAGTAAGTATACAAGGAACTACCTTGTTATCGCTTCTAACCTTCCCCACCTCTTTTTCAATCCGGCTTGCCCCGCCCAGTATCTGTTTTAATGTACAGGTAGGTTTGTGGCAGTCTGGCCCGGGGGAAACCTCGTAACATTTTCCGGTCAAATTTTTCTTCTTGCTTACTCCTGAAATTTTACAAAACTGCTTATTGACTCTCAGTACATTAAAATCTGAATCAATAACCCGTATGCCATCAGCTACTACTCCCAATATCACACTTAGCTCATTATTAGTAAATTTCAATTTCTCCTCTATTAATTTTCCTATTCTTATAGAATTATTTCTAATTTTATTCCCTGAATTATTTTTTTATTCATTTCCAATTATAAGTAAATATTAAAAATATCTTTAAAAATTTATAAGTTACTATATAATATAAATATAATCAGTTCAAGACAAATACATATTGTTAAAAATATTAAAACAAATATTAAAAGTTTCTTTGCTTCTTAAAGACTTTGCTCAGATTAACTATTTCTTTTCCTATAAAAAAAGTGGATCCCTATAGAAGAAATCCACTTATAATTTTATAAACTCCCTAAAAAAAGTTAATTGGCTCTCTTTCTGGAGCCCGCGATCGGACTTGAACCGATGACCTTTTCCTTACCGAGGAAATGCTCTACCATCTGAGCTACACGGGCAATACTATTGCTTATTAGATCTTTTTTTGGAAGCTTTGATAAATCTTTATGGTGGAGGAGAGAGGATTTGAACCTCTGTAGGCATTCGCCGGCAGATTTACAGTCTGCTCCCTTTAACCACTCGGGCACCCCTCCACGCTGGAGCCGGCGATCCGACTTGAACGGACAACCTGCTGATTACAAATCAGCTGCTCTACCAATTGAGCTACACCGGCAAACTATTTTTGCCTAACCATTATTATTATACACTTAAATAATGTCAAGGTGTCAAAACTGTGACATCCTCACGGCAATAAATTACCGTGCATCCCAATATTAGGAAGCGGTTCCTGCTTCACAGAGCCAACTTGTCTCTTTTTAAAAGAAAAAACAGCGGTTAGTTTCTCCACAGGCTTAACTTTGGACATGTCCTGCCCTAGTTTTAAAATATTTTTAGCTGCATTCATATCTCTGTCATGAATAGTTTTACATTCAAGACAGAGCCATTTTCTTTGATGAAGCTTTAAGTCTTCATTTTTCCATTCGCAAACATTGCATATTTTACTTGAAGCTTCAAATCTGTCGATTTGAATTAATTCTTTATCCCGCCATTTAGATTTATATTTTAGTTGTCTTGTAAACTCTCCCCAGCTTGCATCTGCGATAGATTTTGATAAATGACGGTTTTTTATCATTCCTTTAACATTTAAGTCTTCAAGATAAATGGTTTGGTTTTCATCAGTTATCTTAAAACTTAATTGATGAAGAAAATTTAACCTTTGATTTGCGATTTTTTCATGGATAACAGCTATTTTTTTTCTTTGCTTGCAAAAATTAGCTGAAAACTTCTTTTTTCTCGATAATGATCTCTGTGAGGTTTTCAGCCGCCTCTCCAGTAATCTTAAAAAGGTAGGAGTTTTAATTTTTTCTCCCTTATCTGTAATTATAAATGATTCAATACCAAGATCTATGCCCGTTTTATCTTCTTTATTATCTTTCCTTTTAAAAACTTTATTTTTAGCTACTGTACAATTAAAACTTGCAAAATATTTCCTGGAAGGGGTTTTTGATATAGTTATCTGACTGGTGGCACCTTCTATTTTTCTATGCAAATTAACTTTTATATCTGATTTAAGCTTTGGAACTTTCAAGTAGAATTTACCTTTTTTTGTTTCTCTTAAGTAAAAATTTTGAGGTATTTTAAATTTTTGTTCATCCCGTTTCTTTTTAAAGTTTGGATAGGCCGAAAGTTTGCCAAAAAACCTTCTGTAGGCTTTATCAAGATCAATTGCAGCTTCTTGAAGGCTTTGTGAATTAACCTCTGAAAGCCACTTGTATTCTTCTTGCTTCTTTAATTTTGCTATATATTTTTTTGCTTCATATCCTGATATATTAGTTTTATCTTTCCTGTAGGCTTCCATTCTTAAATTAAGCAAATAATTATATATAAACCGCACACATCCAAAATGCTTTTCAAAAAAAGCTTTTTGTTCTTCTGTTGGATATATTCTGAACTTATATCCAATTTCTATATAATTATCATCTTTTATTCTTTTCATTTCTTTTTTTGATCCTGTATATATTTTTCTATGGCATTTTCTGATATATGACCTACTGTTTCAACATACGTTTGCAGATTCCATAAATGACCTTTGTATAATTTCTTCTTTAAACCCGGGTATTTTATAAAAAGCCTTCTGCCACTTATTCCCTTAAGCATCTTGTATATATAACTTGGTGAATACTTTGGTTTTGCTGATACAAACAAATGCACACTAGCAGACATTATTTCCATCTCTTTAATAATAAATTCTTTTTCATTAGCTATATCTATTAATATTTGTTTTAAGCTTTTTTCAACTTTACCAATCAACACATCTTTTCGATACTTAACTGACCAAACAATATGGTATCCAATACTGTAAACCGTAGTTCTATCATGTATTAAATCATTCATACATATAGTATATTAAAAAATCTATTACTTGTCAAAATATATCTTAATTATTTGCTATGCAGATAGTCCTCTACCTTAACGCTCTCATCTCGGATTTGAAAAACCGAGGATTCCTGCTTTTATTACTAAAATTCAATAGGCAGAGCAATATTATTAAAAATCTTTCAATCTTTCAATAGCCATTTTTACAGCTCCTCCTGCTGGATTTCCTACAAGAGACATGGATTTAATTTTTGGAAAGTTTTCTCTTAACCTGTTTATTAAAATATTCTTAAAATACTCTTCACATTTAAACAAACCACCGACTAATACAAGATCAAAAGCTTTATCTTTAAAACCAAGTTTATTGGCAACTGTAGTAACAGAAATTACAACTTCTTCAGCTTCTTCAGCCAGTATGTCAATACTCACCTTGTCCCCCATTTTTGCGGTATTACTTACTGTTTCTGCCAGTGCGCTAATTTTATCCTTTGGAAATAACCCACCGTATGCCCATTTGACTAAATCTGGTATCTCATTCAAATTCAATTCCTCAAGTATTGTTTTGGACAGTAGAGTTTTTTCACCCCGTCCGTCATAAGCCTTCACAATTGCTTTTAAGGCCTTAAGACCTACCGAGTATCCACTTCCTTCATCTGCAAGAATAAAATCCCAGCCGGATGCTCCTGCCTGTTTACCATCTTCATTTATCCCAAAACAATTAGAACCGGCCCCGGCAATAATTATTATTTTGTTTTTACTTTCACTTCCTGACTCAAGACCAATTCTTGTATCATTACAAATAATAGTCCCCTTCGGGTTAAGATAACTATTAAGTTTATCGTTAAATACAATTTTCCTATAAGTTTTAGAATCTTCTCCAGCATCATTACCAGCAAAACCGAAACAAGAACTTATAAAATAAATATCTCTGGTAACTTTTAATTTCTTAACAGCATCAAACACTGCTGTATTGAGATTTCCTATTGCTCTATTTATTCCAACACTTTTATAACTACTTGAACCAGAAACTGCTTGAGAAATGACCTTTCCACTAGTGTCTGCAATTTGAACAGTGGTTTTTGACCCTCCTCCATCAACTCCCAGAATATAATCCATTTAATTCTCCTGATTTTATATTTCCGTAATATTTTTATACAATGTGTCTAACTGTAGGGATTCACCCTATAGATATTATAATAATAACATAATATTATATTGTTTTTTTTCATTGACAAGTAAATTTTTAGATTTTTTTAAACTTTTTAATCCAAATCACCGATAAAAAATATATCGTTTTAAAAAAAAATAATTTAATTATAATAATACAATGTAATGAATTTCATAAATTTTAGCAATCTGGGGAAAATTTTAATTTTTATTGGCATCGGTATAGCCATACTGGGCGGACTGATATTATTATTTTCTAAAGTCCCTTTTATGGGCAAATTACCGGGGGATATTAATATCCAAAAAGATAATTTTACCTTCTATTTTCCCATTGTCTCAAGTATAATTTTAAGTATTGTTCTTACCATAATTTTAAATATAGTTATCAGATTCTTTATTAGAAAATAAGACTTCAGGAGGACTATCACATGGTAAAAGATGAGATTATCAGAGAAAGTATAGCAGATGGTAGTTTCTATCCCGGTGACCCGGATATACTCCGCGGACAAATAAATAAATTTCTCGATAGTACAGAATCTTCAGATATGGAAAACATTAAAGCAATTGTATGCCCCCATGCTGGCTATATTTATTCCGGTCAGGTTGCAGCATACTCTTACAGACAAATAGCTGGAAAAAAATTTGACAGTATTTTTATAATAGCGCCATCTCATTCAGAATATTTTAACTTTATTTCTCTTTATAATGGAAACGCCTATAGAACCCCTCTGGGACTGGTATATATTGATAAAGAAAGAGCTAAAATTCTTGCAGATAAAAGCTCCGTTATAGAATTGTCAACATACGGTCATAATGATGAACACAGCCTTGAAGTTCAACTTCCATTCTTACAGGTTTTATTTGAAGATATAAAAATAGTCCCCATAGTAATAGGACAGCAAAACAGCCAGAACATAAAAGAGCTGGGGAACGCTGTAGGAAACCTTTTCAAAAATGAAAAAATATTAATTGTTGCAAGCACAGATCTATCACATTATCACCCTTATGACATTGCCGTCACTTTAGATAAAAAAGTAGAGGAGTTAGTTGGAGGTTTTGATCCTGAAAAACTGATGTTAGAATTTCTCAGGAATAATGCCGAGATGTGCGGAGGCGGTCCGGTAATTTCTGCTATGATTGCTTCAAAAATTATGGGTGCAAACAGTTCTAAAATTTTAAATTACAAGAATTCTGGAGATGTTACAGGTGACAGGAGCGCGGTGGTAGGTTACCTGTCTGCGGCATTTTATAAAAAATAATAACCATTGGTTTCAAATTATTATTTAAAAAGTGACAAAATATGGAAAATATTGAACTTACTCTTAAGCATAAAAAAACACTTATTAAAATAGCCAGGGAATCAATTGACAGCGCAGTCAATGGTAGAGCAGCTCCAGAATATAAAATAGATGATGTTATACTTAATACTATGTGCGGCGCCTTTGTGACCTTACATTCTGATGGCAATTTAAGAGGGTGTATAGGCAATATAACCGCTGAAACACCTCTCTGGGAAACCATAAGGAATATGGCCATAGAGTCAGCTCTAAGAGACCCGAGATTCCCTTCAGTTTCTCCCCGGGAGCTTAAAAGTGTTAACATTGAAATTTCTGTACTATCTCCTTTAAAAAGAATAAATAATTTAGAAGAAATAGAAGTGGGAAAACATGGATTATTTATAAAGGAAGGTTTTTACCAGGGTCTGCTTCTACCACAGGTAGCGACAGACTATGGGTGGAACAGGATTCAATTTTTGGAACAGACCTGTTACAAGGCTGGCCTGGATAAGGACTGCTACAAACAGAAAACTACAGAAATTTTTATCTTTTCTGCCATAGTATTCGGGGAAAAAGATTTAGAAAAACAGCGGTCAGATAAATAAATCAGCAATATCGCTGTTTAATTTACTTACAATTACACCGACTAAGCCAGGCCCGGTATGGGCACCAATAACCGGGGTGCATTCTGTAATCATTGTATCCACACAGTTCAAAGAAGACTGGATCTTTTTCATAATTCTTTTAGACTCCATAAAAGAAAGGGTATGGATTATCGAAACTATTACCCACCTCTCCTTTTTAAAATCTTTTATAACTCTTCTGGCTATCTCCGCCAGTGAACCACGCCTGGTAACAGCAATTCCTATCATTTCCACTATTCCATTTTTTATTCCCAGTATAGGTTTTATTTTTAAAATTCCTGACATCAAACTAGCAATTGCAGGAACTCTTCCGCTTCTTTGTAAATATTTTAAAGTGTCAATAGTGCCATACATTTTTATATTATCCCTTAAAAAATTAAGTAAAAATAATATTTTGTCACAGGAATATTTTTTTAAAATAGACCTGGCTGCCGTCAAAACCATAAAACCTGTACCCATAGCGCCAGACAATGAGTCAAATATTTTTATTCTTTTTTCGGCTTTAATTAAACCTCTTGCAATCCTCGCGGATTTTATAACAGCAGATAATTTTGAACTTATATGAATGGAAAATATTTTTTTATACTCTTTAAGCAGTTTTTCATAAACCTGTGCAAAATCATGAGGTGAAGGAGAAGAAGAAGTAAATATCGCTTTCTTTTCTTTCTGAAAAGTATAAATTCGATTTGAGTCAATATCTACACCATCTTTAAATTCTTTACCATTGTAATGAATATAAATGGGAACAACATTTATATTGTATTTTTTTGCAAATTCTTTTGATATATCCGATGCGCTGTCAGTGACCAGCGCATACTCTTTTAAATTTTCTAAATTCTCTCTCATTGTATCACTTTCTCAGCAATCTTGTACCAGCCCCTAATTTATAGTTTAATTATATCCTATTTTAAACCAGCAGTAATAATAGGTATTGTTAATAGATTTTATAACAGTCACCATTGACTGGCAATAAAGATTTGAATCTTTTCAATAAAAAGAAAAATAAAAATTTTAAATGAGGATGTAATATGGAGTTGACATTTCCAAATTAATATGTAAAATGGAATTATGTATTCCAGAATTATAAAATATCCCGATAATAAAAGCTTCTTTTTATTTGGCCCCCGGGGTACCGGTAAAACAACGTGGGTAAAACAAGTTTTTCCAAATGCGGTATATCTTGACCTTCTGGAATCCCGTTTATTTAACGATCTGCTGGCCGATCCACAAAGACTGGAAAATTTCATACCAGATAATTTCAAAGACTGGATAATAATAGACGAAGTTCAAAAAATACCCGAGCTTCTAAATGAGGTACACAGGCTTATCGAAAAAAATAAGTATAAGTTTATTTTAACCGGTTCCAGTGCGAGAAAGTTAAGACGGAAAGGCCCAAATCTTCTTGCAGGCAGAGCATTAAATTATTCAATGCATCCATTGACGGCAATAGAACTTGGGAAAGATTTTAATTTAAATCATTCTCTTATGTTTGGCAACCTTCCATCGGTTTATGTTGAATCAAATCCGGGAGATTATCTTGAAAGTTACATCAAGACCTATCTCCAGGAAGAAATACAGCAAGAAGGATTAACTAGAAACCTGGGGGTATTTTCAAGGTTTCTTGAGACCGCGAGTTTTTCTCAAGGCTCGGTTTTAAACATTTCGCAAGTTTCCAGAGAATGTGCTGTTGAAAGAAAAACAGTTGAGAATTATTTTACAATTTTAGAAGATCTTCTTTTGGCTTACAGGGTTCCTGTTTTTACAAAACGTGCAAAAAGAAGGTTAGTTTTGCATCCAAAATTTTATTTTTTTGATGTTGGAGTCTATAGAACTTTAAGGCCTATGGGTCCTCTGGATACGCCTGAAGAAGCCGGTGGAATTTCATTTGAAAGTCTTTTCTTTCAGGAACTGGTGGCAATGAATGACTATCTGGGTCTTGGATATAAAATTTATTACTGGAAAACAAGTAATAATATAGAAGTGGATTTTGTTTTATATGGAGACAGAGGCTTAAAAATATTCGAAGTTAAAAGAAAAGGCAAAATCCCAGGATCTGATCTTCGCGGGTTAAAGGCCTTCCTTAACGATTATCCTTCTGCAAAGGCATACTTAATATATGGCGGGAAGAGGCAAATGTCAGATGGCAGCATCAACATCCTTCCACTTGAATATGCTATTAAAAATTTAGAAGTTATTTTATAAAAATGACAACAATTTCTTAAATCAAATAGTCTTTACTTAGCAACTGAATAATATGATTATTTTATACTGCCAGCAAAAATAGAATTTAAAAGCTTTACTCTCTCTTCAGGAGAAGTAGGTCTTGGCTGGCTAAAGTCATTAAGCATAGTAGTAATTAAAACAGTATTTATATGCTTACCCTTATAGAAGATGTGTTTTGCGATTATTCCAGGATTATTACCAAGAATAGCCAACTGCTGCCCAAAAAATAAATTACCCAGCCCATAGTTTATAAAACCCTCTCCCCTGAATTCTACACCCATGGGATAATGAGACTGGCTACCGCTTACTATATCAGCTCCAGCATCAATAATTCTTCTAAAATCATCAATCTGAACCTCAGTAGGAGTATAGCTATAAGTTTCCTCATACTGAAAAGTAAATATTACTATATAACCTTCTTTCTTTAACTCTTCTATTATTGCTTTAAACTTTCTCATATCTTCCTCTTTTTCTACTTCACCCCACATATTTATACGCGCCGAACCTGGGGTATCTTCTGTAGCCCAGTTATAGGCAGGACCAAACGTGTTAGCGCCAAGAAATGCTATTTTATTACTTCCTATCTCAAAAGTAGCCGGCTTGTATGAATCCTCGAGATTTCTTCCCCCGCCAAAATAGGGCCAGCCTTCTTCATCATACATATCCAGGGTATAGTACATCCATTCATGACCATAGTCATTCATATGATTTCCGGTAAGTTCAATTACATCAGTTCCAACATACCTGAGTAGTTCTATATACTCAGGACTGCTGCAGAAAACTAAACCCTTGGGTCTTGTTCCTGCACAGCCCTCCACAAAAGGTATCTCATTACTTATATGAGTAATATCTGCGCCTCTTAGTACCTCCGCAATCTTTTCACCTGGAGATAAAACTCCATCACTTTCTATTTTTCTTGCCACCTGCCTGACTATTGCTGTTACCCCGGTCATAATGACCGACGCAAGCTTTTCCATATCCCTGTTGGTGATTGAAATTTCAGAAAAGCTTTCAGCTATTTTACTTTCAAAGTCAGGGTTATTGCTTTCCACGCTAACAGTTAAGGCCAGTGGATAACTGGCAGTATCCAGATCTTTATCAAAGATAGACATATTATCTAAATTTAGTACCTTATATTTTTTTTCAATATCATTAAAAGGGACAATTGAAAGACTATTATTATTTTCAATATTTAATGAAAGCTCTTCTCTGCTCTCTATTTTTATATTTTCATTTCCGCTCTTTCCAAAAATCTTTTCAAGCACTTTAAAAACTTCTTCAGTTACAATAAGTTCCGGTTCAGAGCCATCAACTGATATATAATTTAAAACCTCCTTATTCCCGCCCCAGAATTCTTTTATATTTTCATATGTTATATCATCAAAACTTCTGAAAAATGAAACCACCGGCACTAAAACCCATCTTATTTCTGATTCCTTACCACTAATATCAATTTCAACCCATACATCAGAATTGTCCTTCTCATCTGCAATTATTATTTCATCAAAAACTTTGCTTAACTCATATCTGACTTCTGTGCTTATATATTCTGGAATAAGATTACTGATCCAGAGACTTATTGTAGTAATTTCTTCTACTTCATCTTCAGATTTTTCCCCTCCCTGCTCCTGAAGCTGGCTACCGGCCTCATTCATATCCCCGGCTTCTCCTGTCTCAGAAATATCTTTCTCACCATACCAGGTAATCTGGCATGAAACAGATGCTACTGATATAGCCAGGAGAATTAAGATTAATGTAAAAACATGAATAAATAAATTTTTGCTTTTCATCTCTCTATAACTATAAGGTTAGTTCATAATTTAATATTATTCTATATTTTCATAGATAAAATTTAAAGTGATAAAATTATCATTAATTTCGGCTAAAAAGTGCTATAATAGCTTGCAAAAAATACTTGCAATTCAAAATTTATAATTACAAAAGTAGCAAATTTTAATTTAAAGGGGGAAAAGTATGCTGTCAAGAAGAAGCACTGAAATAAAAGGCTCAAAAAATATTACTATTATTGCTGAGGGAGTTAAAGTAGAAGGGAAAATTAACTGCCCTGGTTCAGCAAGAATTGACGGTGCAGTCAATGGCGAAATTACAATAGAAAAAGAAGTTATAATTGGAAAAGAAGGAAAAGTAGAAGCTAATATTAGAACCAAAAATGCAGTAATAGCCGGTACATATAAAGGAGATATGATAGCATCTGGAGAAGTTGAAATTACCACCACAGGAAAATTTATTGGAAACTTAACTCAGAAAGATGCTCTCCTAACAATAGCTAAAGGTGGGCTGTTCAAAGGAGAAAGTCTGATAAGTTCAAATGCTGATATTTTTAAATTAAAAGATAAAAAAAAAGATATTGATGATACCCAGAAAGTCAATAAGATTTAATTATTTATAAACTCAATATTTCCCCAAACACCCAGCCTATCATCTTTTACAATTAAAATACCTTTTATATCTTTTATATTTTTATAACTGCTTATAGTTTTAGAAATATCTTTAGGGCCTCTAATATTATTTGCAATTGAAGTGGCTGCACCATCTGCGCTAATAGTAGATTTTGCCATAACCACAACTAAATCACTACTCCCCATGCTAAGTGAATGGCCAAAACTTCCCGATGAAGAACAAAGCCCGCAAGGAGTGCCAGCCGCTTTTATTTTTAAATATATCTTATCTTCAAAATGCTTATTCTTAAGATATACACCGACCTCTATATCTTTGTTGGTCTTTATAAAAACGTCACCACCATTTTCTATTATTAAGCGGTTGCAGTATCTATCCAAACCTGAAGCAAGATAATCACATACTGCCCCGGCAACAGTAGCCATTGGGCCTACATTAAAAATAGCCGCCTTCTGACACATTTTTTTTATTACAGGAGGATACCCAGGCTTAATTTTTAAGGGGGATAAACTTTTTTGAAAGGATGGATTTTCCTTTATGCAGGATTCCAGCAGATGGTAAATTTCCTTAATTAATCTCTCAAGTTTAGGAATGATATTTCTATCGCAGCTGACTAAAAGATCACTATATTTGTATATAATCCTCCAATTATATTTCTCTTTATATTTAACCCTGTTTCTATATATACTTCTATCCAGATCAGGCTTGCCAGCAAGCAACCTCTCAATATTTATATCATAACTTTGTGTCATTGCTTATGAGTTATTTTCTCCTAAAACTGCCGTAATATAAAAAAACCAAAAAAATAATCGCCAAATAAATAACAGCAGTAACTATTAACATTATCCAATTAACCGAATCAAACATGTACATTGTCAGGATAAGAACCGGTATTAAAAAAACAGTTGCCGCAATACTTAAAACAAGCGGGTTTCTAAATTTTGGATTCATCAATTTTTTATAACTACCTTTCTATAAAAAAATGCTATATCATCTACAAAATTAAATTTTTCTATAATTTTAAGTGACCGGTTCCGGTAACCTTTTAAAAAATTATATTATATAGCCCGGTAAAAATCTATTTTTAAACCAAATGAACCAAATGATTATTGGCAAAATACCAATATTAGAGTATTATAGTTTACTAAATCTAAATCAGGACCTAAATATATCATGGCAAAAACAATTGAAGAAATAAATGAAAAAATAAAAAGCCGAAAAGTTGTAGTATTAAACGCTGAAGAAATAATTGATTATGTTAAAGAAAAAGGAATAAAAAAAGCAGCCAAAGAAGTAGATGTGGTGACAACTGCAACTTTTGGTCCTATGTGTTCCTCAGGAGCATTCATAAATTTCGGTCACCCGGATCCTCCTATAAAAATGACAAAAGTGTGGTTAAATGATGTACCTGCATATACTGGAATAGCCGCCGTAGATGTATATATCGGCGCCGCGGAACTTTCAGAGACAGAAGGAATGAATTACGGTGGAGCATATGTAATTGAAGATTTAATTTTAGGAAAACCAGTAAAACTAAGAGCGACAGCATATGGTACTGATTGTTATCCCAGAAGAGAAATTGAAACTTACATAACCAGGGATACAATAAACCAGGCTTATCTTTTCAATCCCAGAAACGCTTACCAGAATTATGCAGTAGCTACCAACTCTTCTAACAGGACAATTTATACTTATATGGGAAAGTTATTACCTAATTTTGGTAATGCCACTTACTGTAGCGCAGGTCAACTCAGCCCACTTCTAAATGACCCTTATTACAGGACTATCGGGATAGGTACAAGAATCTTCTTTGGAGGCAGCCAGGGTTACGTCTCCTGGTATGGTACCCAGCATAATCCAGGTAAAGAGAGGCTGCCCAATGGTACTCCATGTGGTCCGGCCGGGAGTCTTGCTCTTATAGGCAATTTAAAAGAGATGTCACCCCAATACTTGAAAGCATGCACTTTCCACTTATATGGTGTTACTATATTTATGGGTATTGGTATTCCTATCCCGGTGATTGATGAAGAAATGGTAGAATTTGTAAAAATTAAAGATGAGGATATATATACCGAAATTTTTGACTATTCTGTTCAAAGAAGAAATAAACCTTCTTATGGAAAGGTCAATTATAAGCAGCTCAGAAGCGGAAAAATAAAAATTAATGGTAAATTTGTTCAGACCGGCTCAATTTCAAGTTATTCCAGGGCATTGGAAATATCCAATACGCTTAAAAAAGAAATTGAAAATGGTAAATTTTATTTAACTGCCAGTGTGGCCCCCCTGCCCCTGGAGGAGAAATACTCAAGTCTTGATATACTCAGTAAGGAGGAACTCTGATGATAAAAAGAAAACTGGTTTTGAGTTTTCCGGAAAATATTGTCACAAAGCCAATTACATATAAACTGGTAAAAGAATTTAATCTGGAATTCAATATACTCAGGGCTGAAATAACTCCTAATATGGAGGGTAAAATGCTAATCGAGCTCAAGGGTGATAAGGCTCAAATTGACCAGTCAATTGAATATCTTACAGATACCGGAGTTTCCGTTCAGGAAGCGGCAAAAGACATAATAATAGATAAGAACCAGTGTGTGGATTGTGGAATCTGTACCTCTTTATGTATCACTCAGGCTCTTACCCTTGACCATAAAAGTTTTAAATTAAAATTCAATAAAGACGAATGTATTTTATGTGAGTTATGTCTGGATTGCTGTCCTGTTTCTGCAATAAAAGTTCATATTTAAATTTAATATAAAATCATAATTATTCTTCATATACTTCAAATTCATCCTTATATACCCCGCATTCAGGACAAACCCATTCATCAGGTAAATCTTCAAATTCTGTACCAGGTTTTATATTATTTTCTGGATCGCCTTTTTCAGAATCATAAATGTAACCACAAACCTGGCATTCCCACCTTTCCATTCCTGCTCCCTTTTGTTTTATGACTTTGACTCAACAAATTTTAATCAGATTTTAAGATTTTACAAAAACAACCTGAATATTTTTTAACACTTTATAGTATAATGACAAGGTAAAGAAGTCTTTAAAACAACATGGATAAAATAAAAATGAACTGGTCGGCCTTTAAACAATTAAATATTATTAAATTTTTAATTATCCTGCTATTTATCAGCTCAGTTCTTTTAATAGGCTCAACCAACAGCTCTGCGCCTGATAATAAGAGCAGTAATGACAAAATAAATTATACAGAAATAACTAATTTCTATATATGTGAGATTAAAGACATAATAGATCCCCCTACATCCAATCACTTAAGAAAATGCTTGAAAAAATCACTTGATTCCGGTTACGGTCTTATTATATTAATGGATACGCCGGGAGGACTTGAAGCATCTATGAGAGAAATAATACTGGATATCCTGAATACAAATATTCCAGTTATAGTATTTGTTTATCCTGAAGGCGCCAGGGCAGCTTCCGCCGGGGTATTTATAACTTATTCCAGCGATCTGGCTGCTATGGGACCCTCTACCAGTATAGGAGCTGCTCATCCGGTAAACCTGGGTGGAGAACAACAAATATCCGAGGATATGCTGGATAAAATAACCAATGACTCGGTCTCTTTCATAAAAAACCTTGCCGAATCCAGAGGCCGGAATGCTGATTGGGCAGAAAAGGCAGTAAGGGAAAGTGTTTCTATTACAGCCGCCGAAGCATTAGAGCTTGGAGTAATAGACCTTACTGCTTCAAATATAGAAGACTTGCTCGAAAAAATAGACGGCAGAGTCATTGAGAAATCAGGTAAAACTTTCCTTATAAACGCAAAGATTGCCAGAACTGAAAAAATTGAAATGAGTTTTATTTCCAGGTTTCTTCATATTATAGTAAATCCGAATATTGCTTATATATTATTTATTATAGGTATATTTGGAATAATCTATGAATTCTCCCAACCAGGATTGGGCATTTCAGGAGCAATCGGTGTCTTATTTCTAATCCTGGGGTTTTATGCATTTAGCATTCTTCCTATAAACTATGCCGGACTGGCTCTTATAATTTTAGCCATAATTTTATTCATTCTGGATATAGTTCTTGGCCTGGGTGGAATGCTTTCAATAGCAGGCGTAGCTTCACTTCTTATAGGATCCTTTTTACTGGTTGACACTGATGCTCCTTATCTTAAAATAGCTACAAGTCTGATAATCAGTGCTTCAGTTATAGTATCTGGTTTTCTAATTATTGTAATAAGGGCAGTTTATAAGGTTCACAGGCAAAAACCAACTACCGGTGAAGCAGGGATTACCGGAGAAACTGCGGTCGTCTGCCAGGACTTAAACCCACAGGGTCTGGTTAAAGTATACGGGGAAATCTGGAAGGCAGTATCCAAGGATGGAAAAAAAATTAAAAAAGGCCAGGAAGTTAAAATAATATCTTTAAAAGGTCTGACTTTGCTGGTAAAAATATCAAATAAAAAAAACAATTAAAACAAAAAAGGAGGTTAAGATGTTAGTAGGTCCAACAGTAGCAATAATATTCGGCATAATTATTGTCTTAATATTATTGCTTTCAGCTGTTAAGATTTTAAGAGAATATGAAAGGGGTGTAATATTTAGATTTGGAAGACTGAGAGGAGCAAAAGGGCCTGGCATATTTCTGATAATTCCGTTTGTGGATAAAATGATTAAGGTTGACTTAAGAACTGTCACCATGGATGTGCCGCCACAGGATGTTATTACCAGGGATAATGTACCGGTAAAAGTAAATGCGGTAGTATATTTCAGAGTAATGGACCCCGCAAAAAGTGTGACAAAAATAGAAAGATATATAGTAGCAACATCACAAATAGCTCAAACCACACTAAGAAGTATACTTGGACAGGCTGAGTTGGATGATTTGCTTGCAAGAAGAGATAAAATCAATAAAGAACTTCAAATAATAATAGATGAGCAAACAGATCCATGGGGGGTAAAAGTCTCAACCGTTGAAATTAAAGACGTTGAATTGCCTCAATCCATACAGAGAGCATTTGCAAGACAGGCTGAAGCTGAAAGAGAAAGAAGGGCAAAAATAATCAATGCGGAAGGAGAATTTCAGGCTTCTAAAAGATTATCTGAGGCTGCAAAGGTGTTAAGCAGATATCCGGCTTCGATACAGCTTAGATTCCTGCAAACTTTAAAAGAAATAGGAGCAGAGCAGAATTCAACCATTGTATTCCCGGTCCCTATTGATCTTGTAAAAGTATTTATTGAGAAGCTTGGTAAAAAATAAAAGGCGATAAATACCTTGTCTGGAAAGAAAAATTTAAATAATTACTCTGCACAAAAAATTATTGGCAGGAAAATAATCCTCAGAGTACTGGAAAAAGGTGATTTAAAAAGAACTTTGGTCTGGTTAAAGGACCCCTCTGTCAATATGTATCTGAGCCAGAACTTTTGTGACTATACAGAAGACCAGGAACTTAAATGGTTTAAATTCATTCAAAGTTCCAATAATGATATAGTCTTTGCTATTGAAGACATAAATACAAATCTTCATATTGGCAATTGCGCCCTGCATAAAATCAACTGGGAAAAGGGTGCCTGTGAGCTGGGTATTGTAATTGGGGAGAAAGGTTACTGGAATAAAGGTTACGGCTCTGACGCAATAATAAATGTTATAAAATTCGCAATGTCTGAGCTGAATCTTAAAAGTATCAAATTAAATGTTTATAAATATAACCGCCGGGCAATAAAAGTATATAAAAAATGCGGATTTAAGCTGATTCAGACCCAGAAGAAAAATCATCTTTATAATGGAAAATACTGGGACACTTTAATAATGGAGTTTAAAAAAACTTGACAACTCCCCACGCATCAATGCGGGGGATTCTCCAACTATTATATATATCTTCAAACATTCATATCCAACTATATAGAACATTTAACACATATATACACCTATCCATGCATAAATATTAAATTTTATGCTTATACTTATTTTATGTATTATAATCTTTATTTTTAATAATCAATTTTTATGCTAATATTTTAAAATTCATTACTAAAAGTCTAAAACTATGTATGCATATAGAAGAAAACATAGAATTGGTCCTGGTTCAATTTTCTTTATGATTCTATTTATATTAATCACTATAGGTATGGGTTACCTCTTTTATATGGACAAAGGAAAGTTCTGGGATATGTTACCATTTGTCTGTATACCGGCAATCATAATAAGCCTTATACTTACGATATTTAATTTTACAAGGAGAACCAGAGGAAGTTCTTTCTTCGTCGTATTCTTTACACTGTCTCTTACAGGGCTAATACTATTAAATTTTTTGGGTCCATTTGCTCTGAAAAATAAAGCAGAAAAAAGCTTTGATAATAAAGACTATTCCCAATCAATAAATTATTATGAAACACTTTTAAAAAACTACCCTAACAGCCGACTGGCAGATAATGCACTGGAAAAAATTTCATTTGCTTACTATTATAACAGCGACTACACAGAAGCAATTGACAGTTTTAAAAAAGCAATAGATTCAGAAATACTCAGTAACGACGATCTGGAAATAAAAGGGATTTTCGAAGATTGTTACTCAAAATTAGCCCAGTATTATTACAACAATGAAAAATATACTGAATCTGCCGAAAGTTATTTAAATGCAGTTGAAGTGCTTGAAGATATTAACAGTAACTTTCCTGATACAAATGAAGCCTTTATTGCCATTTATAAGATCCCTGGATATTTATATAATGCAGCATTGAATTTTAATAAAACCAAAGACTGGGAAAAATCCATAGAAGTACTTGAGAATATAATTAATAACTATAATGATAGTGAATATTTCGATGACGCCAGTTACCTTTTATTTAATACCTACATTTATAAGGCAACAGAACTTGCAAGCAATCTTAATTATGTGGAAGGTGTTGAAGAATTTCTAAAAATTCTGGACCTTGAAGTTCAAAACAATAGCTACAACAAAATACCAGATTATAAAAAGAGGAATGTATTCCACAGTATACCACCCAATACCCTTAAAAGTATTGCCAAAGATAAATATAATTCCGGTAGTTATAAAAAAGCATTGTTTCTTTATGAAATAATAGTTGAATATAATCCGGAACTAGAGGAAGAAATTAATCCCTTATTGGTTGATTCAAAATTAAAATTGATAGCCTCTTCAACTTATAACTCGCTTTCGCCAGCTGTCCCCGAGCGTAAATTTTGGGGTCCCGAAAAAAGTATATTGATAATTGAAAACAACACCGAATTTGATTTAACTGTATATCTAAAGGGGCCTGAATATAAAATAATAAAAGTTGAAAAAAACACCACGTCTGATGAAATAAAGATCATCGCTGGTACATATGAGGCTGCTTCAGAATTAAGCAATCCGGATATTTTACCTTGTTATGGTAAAGTAACCTACGAGGAAGGCCAAAAATACAGAGAGGAATACCCAATCTCTGATTAAAATACTATTCCATTCTTTTCAAACTATCATTAATTAATCCTTTTAAATTTTTATCTAAAAACCCTTTAACATTATTAAAATCATTTTCCCGGTTAACATTGCAGTTCATTTCCAAACCAACTATGAGTTTATCGAACATTTTAGAAGCAGATTTTATCTGCTCTTTTGTTTTTTTCTCATCAGCTTGCTTTAAATCCTTTACAGTTTCATCTACAGCCGCATTAAAATTGTCATAAGCATCTTTAAGCATTCCGGTAAAGGTTGCTTTCTGCCAGAACCATTTCCCACTATTCTTCTTGTTGTATAAATTAAAAAGGCCAAATAAATATTCTAAATCAACCTTTTTTAATTCACATATGTTCTTAATTATATACATCCTTTTAGTAATATACGGTAACCTGTTTAATTTTTTAAAATCTTCCATATTTATAACTCCAATAAAATTTACTCCATCCCTTAAAAACTCGTTAATAATTCTTTAAACCAATTATATTCAAAGTATTTCTACAATCCAAGCACATATTATTTAATATATTTTAAAAAATTATACTTATTTATTTTGAATCAAAAATCTAAGTGGCCTGTCTTCCCCTTTTTTTACGCCTATTCTTTCTGTCGCTATTATTTTAAGATTATTGCCCCCAGTCTTATAATCAGATATATATAATCTGTTTCCCCCTTTTACAATGTCAGCACCATTATCTTTTATATCTATACCCAGCGCTATGGTTAATTTACCCGGTCCGTCTGTAAGCCTGTCCTCCAGATTAGCATTTCTTCTTCTTTTCATAATATCAATTCCCCAGAGAGGTTTTAGAGCTCTTATTAACACTGCGCCTGGTTTTCCTTCATTTTCGGTTACAACATTTAATAGATAATACATCCCATAACACATATAGACATAGGCAATGCCTGGCTTTCCAAACATTATCTCGCTTCTGGGCGTCTTTCCACCATAAGCATGACTTGCAGGATCATCCTGGCCATAATAAGCTTCTGTTTCCAGAATAATTCCTCCAACCATTTCTGGTCCTTTGAATTTCACCAGTGCTTTACCAAGTAAATCTCTGGCAACTTCCAAGGTATCTCTCTTGTAAAACTCTCCAGGCAATATATTTTTTATAAGAATTTCCATTAAATAATTTTTACCAGTCTTCTAAACTTTAGAAAAATTATACCAATTGATTAACCAGGAAATAATAGCAATCCTATTTTTAATAGTCAATAAATCCTCTGTTTCTAACTGATATTTCTATAGAGAAATAAAAAATTTTTTTGTTGAAATAGAAAAAAAAATTTTGTATATTACATAACAATATTGCTGAATAATAAATAAGATTTATAAATTAAAAAGTGGAAAGGAACTCAATGAAAGTAAAAATAGATAAAGAACTCTGCACCGGTTGCGGTTTATGCGAAGAAACATGTCCGGATATTTTTAAATTAAATGAGGATGAAGATATAGCAGAAGTTATCAAGAATGATTATGAAGAAAGTGATGAAGAGTGTATTGAAGAAGCAGTAGAGAGTTGTCCAACCGAAGCAATATCAGCTGATTAATTTATCTAAACTAATTTACATTATAAAAAAATAGTCCTATCAAAAAAGAGAGAGCTATTTTTTTATTGATATCACCTTTATATATATTTTTATATTATTATTATATTAGAAGAAAGCAGTTAACTAGACTGTTTTTACCATTAATATTTTATCTCTTACTTTCTTTATATATTCTGCAGGATTATCTGACTGGTAAATAGCAGTACCCATTACCAATACATTCGCCCCCGCTCCGGCAACAATCGGAGCTGTATCGATATTAATCCCTCCATCCACTTGAATATCAACATATTTTTTTACATTAGAGGAATATCTTCTGTAATCTTCAATCATTGCCTTTAACTTTTTAATCTTATAAACCATATCATATATAAATTCCTGTCCCCCAAATCCAGGATTGACTGTCATAATCAATACCATATCAACAAGTCCCAGGACGTTCTCTATTAAGCATAAAGATGTTGAAGGATTTAATGCCACTGCAGCTTTCTTACCTGTCTGTTTTATATAGTTTAATGTCCGGTCCAGATGAGGGCATTCTTCAGCATGAACATTTATCAGATCTGCTCCACTTTCGATAAAACTGTCAAGAAGTCTATCAGGCTTTTTAATCATAAGATGCACATCCAAAAAAAGTCTGGTATTTTTTCTCAAGCATTCTATAATGGGGGGACCAATAGTTATATTTGGAACAAAGTTTCCATCCATAACGTCTATATGGAGCATATCCACTCCGGCCTTTTCAACTTTTTTAATCTCACCCGCCAGATTTATAAAATTACTATTTAGAATAGAGGCACAAATTTTTATCCTGCTTTTTTCACTTACCAAAGCTTTCCTTAATCTCGTCTTTAATTACAATATGAATCATAACATAAAAATTTAAGTCAATTTACAGTTTATTCCAAAGTTATCTAATTTAAAGAAGTATATTAAAAAAAAGCCCTATTGTAAATATAACCAATTGCTCATTGCTGATTACACCATTAAAAATGTAAACAAAAAAGTATCGATGTCTATCGTGCTAATGTAAGCGAAACTGATTAAGTTATAAGTCTAAAGCAGTAGAAGATAAAAAATTCACATTTATGCAGTTAAGTCAAAAACTCAAATTAAACTTAAAAATCAATAAATCTGACTTATAAGATTGTAAATTTTTTTATATTTCACAAACCTATCTAAATATTTTTCTCTCATTTTCTCATCAGGGTAAAATTCTCTCTCCACCTTTATAAAACTTGAAATCGCCTGCTCAAGTGTAAATTTATCTGTTGCACTACCCGCAAGCATCATTGTGGCAAGACATCCAGCCTCAGTTATTTGCATCTTCTTTATAGGCTTCCCCAAAATTGATGACTTAAGTTCAAGCTCTTTATCTGATTTAGCCCCACCACCTACTGCTCTAAGTTCTGTAATTTTTACTCCTGACTTTTCAGCAAGCTCAACATTGAATGCTATCTCATAAATTAGACCTTCTATTATTGCTTTAAAGATATCTTCCTTTTTGGTAGTCAAATTTAAACCCGTAATTGTACCCTTAGGAATAGGGTCATGATAAGGGGTTCCTGATGACGAAAAATAGGGAAGCACAAATAATCCTGAAGGATTAAAATCAAAATTTTTATAAAAATATTTTATTACACCAACCTGCTCTTTTTCAGCCAGCTCCTTTTCCTTATCTGCAAAAATGTCAACAAACCATTTGACCAGACTTCCTGAAGTCAAATTATATGCAATTGTTACAAACTTATTGGGAACTACATGGGCTCTTGTAGAAAAATCATTTTCATACATCGAATCACTTATTATCAGCTCATCAAGTGTTGTTGTAACACATTCAACAGTACCCATTCCATCAGCAGCTAGTCCTCCTTTGATAGAACCTACTCCAAGCGCAGCACACTGTTGGTCATGACCTCCTGTAACAACAAGAACATTATTTTTGAATCCTAGATCTTTAGCTATATCATCTCTCACAGTACCAACTATAATTCCGGAAGGTGATGGTGCTGAAAATAAATCTTTATCTATATCAAAAGTATTTAAAATTCTATCTGACCAAATTTTTTTTCTTATATCAAATAACAAAGATGTTGATGAAAGTGAATAATTTATTTTTGTATCAGTAATTCCAAGTTTATGCTGGAGCAGATCCTCAGTGAATAAAATCCTCTTGGTTCTCTTATAGATTTCAGGTAGATTATCTTTTACCCATAATATTTTATTTAATGCACAAACTGTCTGAGGAGGAAGACCTGTAATAAAGTAAAGCTCTTTTGCAGGGATTTTTGTAAAAATAAACTCAAGTTCAGCTTCACTTCTTGAATCAGTTGAATAAATTGTATTGTAGATTATATTCCCATCTTCATCAATTGGAGTAAAACTTTCTCCAACAGTTGACGCTGAAAGAGCAGTTACCGGGTCTTTCTTAACCATATGATAAGAGTTTATCTCTCTTATTACATCAAAGATTTTATTCCACATAGGAATTGTATCAAATTCTACAAAGTGAGGTTTAGGATAAATCAGCTCATACTCCTGATAGGCACTTGCTAATACCTTACCCTCTTCGTTGAATGCAATTGCTTTAACTCCTGTTGTTCCAATATCAATACCTAGAAGGCTCATAAATCAGGTTATTTTATAATAAATAACTTTTTGTAATAAAATCAAATATCTAAATAATAGTATAAAATTGGATAAAGTAAAGTTTTCGAATTTCTTTTTTATTCATTGACTGATTGAATAAATTAACCATTTTGTCCTCCATCAGTAATTAATATAAAAATTCTCATAATAATTTTTAACTTGCTTAACGATGGCTGGAATAAGAATATCATCTCTTCTGTATTTTTCTGTTAAAAAATCCAACGAAGGTTTCCCACTTTTATTTAAAACTTTTTTATTTAAAAATCCTTCATTAACTAATTTTTCTATACTTTCTTTTAATAACATTTTATCTATATTTTTTATTATTTTACCAGCCATAATTCTGCTCGGATTTACTTCTAATATTGTCCAGATATTAACCTTAACAATTCCATCCTGTGGCAAATTTTTAGACTCGGTACAACTTAAACTCGATGTTCCATGAATTACTAATTGCCTTCCTATCTTATCTCTAATTTTTTGAGCTGCATCTCTCCAATACCTCTTTAAAGCACTTTTTGTTCTCCTATGTTCTGTCCCTAAGTTAGCAACTACTAAATCAACTCCAGTCTCTTTAAAATAACTCTCTACATCATCTACTTCAGTAATAATATCTTTTACTTCGAGCTTCTCATTACTTACGACATAATTATATATTTCATCAACACAACCTTCTATAACAAAATCTTTTTTATGTTTTTTAACAAAATCCTTTACCATTTTAATATTGTCATTAAGACTATAGCAACTGCAATCATACATGATGGAAGATATGAAATCTTTATTTTCCTTAAATATCCAATCATCATCGCCTGGTTGAGCATGATCTAAATGCACAATAACATCTATATCGTTAAATTTACCTTCGTCTCTTGCAATTCTTTCGATATCATCTCTTACTGCTAATAATCCTTCTTTAAAATCACTTAATCCAGAGTAATTTTTTAGCTGCTGTCTCTGCTCATAACTTGCTGTAAAAGCAATAATAAGCGGTAATTGTCCTTTTATATTTTGCGCTTCTTTAAATTTCTTAGCTCCCATAAAAATTGCTTCTGTTGTCATAATATTTTCTGTGCAAAAACATGGTAAACTATTTCCAGTTTTTTTTACTTTATCAATTATTTCCCTTGCTTTTTCTCCGTTTCTTATTATTGGCATAGCTTTTCTCCTTTAAAATTATTCATTTTAAATTCTCTTTAAAAAAATTTATTTTCTTTTACTGATTTTTCTAGTTTGCTCATATTTCTTCCCTTATATTTTATATAATGCTTTAATTTCCTCTGAATATTTTTTGCATCTTGCAATTATGTCTTTATGCTTACCCTTATCAAATCCACATACATTTACCAGTATATACTCTATGCCATTATTAAAATATTTTGAAACGAATTCAATATCTCTATCAAACATAGCACCTGATTTATCGGTAGCTCTAAAATAAAAACCGCAAACCAAAGCATAAAGAATTTTATCCACATTCATATTGTACTTTAACCCCTTTTTTATGGTTCCAACCAATCTATCCTCTGGTCCTAATTTTCTTAACAGGTCTCTTCCTACTCTATAAATTGTATCGCCTAAAGCCTTGTTCATAAATCGTTTTAATAAATCATCAATATGGTCTTCCAAATCTTTCTTTGTAAACTCGCCAGGATATTCTTTCATTAATATCTCTGATGCTTGCATCATTGTTTCTTTAGTTTGACTGTATAATTCTTTTACAGCCAATGCCTCGTATAAATAAACAAATTTTTTATCATATAAATATCCCAGATACGAAATCGCAGCATGGCCAAGATTATGAATAAATGACTTTCTGTCAACCCATGCCTTCATGTTATCTTTTGGAGAAAGACCTTTAACATTGGGTATTGGATTTTTAAAAGCTTTTTTATCTAAGATTAGATTATTATATGATTCAGCAAAAATCTGCAATATATCTTCATCCATGTCTTTTTTTGACATTATTGGCACCATTTTACCAATACTAGTTTCTACAAGCCCAACTAATTTTTTAAAAGAATAATCATTCCCAACAATTTTAACTATCTCTTTTTCAAAATATTCCGCTGCATCTCTCATGTTCTCTGCTATTATTATATCAAGAGGAAGATTTTTATCTTTACTATATCTTTTAATTAATCCTTGTGCTATTAAAGGAATAATATGAGGCAAAGCATTGTTACCAACCGAAGTTGCAACAACATCGGCAGTACTTACTTCTTCTGCTACTTTTTCTTTATCTGATGCTAAAACGCCACGTACATTAGTAACTTTTATTGTTTCTTCCTTATCGCCTTTTATAATAACATTGTAAATTCCCCTTTTATTTAACGCCTCAATTACTGGCTTTAAAATATCTACAAAAACTACTTCATAACCAGATCGACTAAACAATTGTCCAACAAATGATCGTCCGATTTTACCGGCTCCAAATAAAACTAACTTTTTCATTTTTTAAAAATACTCTTTGCTTAATATTTTTCTTTTATCAAATAAAATATATTAAAATGTACTAATAACCTCATATACTTCTTCCCAAATTGAAATCATCTTAATTATCCACTGCTATCCTTTTTATTTTCTTATCATAAAAAATATCTCCTTCATCATAGCTATGTGTTGAAAATTCAGACAGCACCGCTCCTTGTTCTCCTCCTTGAAACCAATGCCATGTATTTGTTTCTAATGTATACTGCTCACCCGGCTTTAAAATTATCTCATGAAAAACAGTAAACCTATCTTTATATCTTTTTGGAATTTTTGCTTTAATATTTTTAGTTTCGGGTCCAGAGATATATAGATATACTTCACCCCATCTGCATCTGAAGGTTTCTTCTTTCCCTAGAGAATTACCTATAGGTGGATGTTTGTGTTGGGGACATATTTGATTAGGCAGTAGAGCCATTTCTTTTGCACAAACCCTTTTGGTATTAACATATACTACTAAACTCAATCCTATATTATAAAAATCACCGAGTCCAAAATCGGTTAACTCCATGGTCTCAAATTCTTTTTCAGTAAACACCATTTTAGAATTTTTATAAATTTTAATAACTTCCTTCTTTGTTTTACTTAGTTGCTTTCTCTCCATAAACTTCCTTTGTAATTTTTAATGTGATGTCATTTAGAAAATATTAGTTAAGTTTACCAGCTAGATTGTAATTACTACACCACAATGTCTGAATTGATAATTTTTTTAGAAAAGACTTGGCATTTTAATCCAATTTTAGTATATTCTATATATATTTTTTAGATTTTTTGAAAACTTATAAATTCTAATAAATTTTCGAGGATGGATGAAATTCCCTACCGGCGGTTAAAGTCCGCAACCCTGCCTGATAAAGCAGGCTGACTTAGTGAAATTCTAAGACCGACAGTTACAGTCTGGATAGGAGAAAATTTTTGACTTATTTTGTTACCTGAGCCATGGATTTTCTCCGTGGCTTTTTATTTAGCAAAATATATGTAAAAAATGAGTAATATAAAAGATAACCATAATTTTACCAAAGAAGACAGAAAATATATGGAGCTTGCCATAAAGCTTGCCGAGAGAGGAAGAGGAGATACCAACCCCAATCCTATGGTTGGAGCGATTATTGTAAAAGATGGAAAGATCTTATCATCAGGCTACCACAGACATGCAGGGCTTCACCATGCTGAAATAGAGGCAATAAATAATTCCAGTCAATCCCTGGAAAGCTCTACAATGTACGTAACACTTGAACCGTGCACTTTCCTGGGAAAAACACCTCCCTGTGTTAATGAGATTGTAAAGCATAAATTCAAAAAAATAATCATTGGATGTATTGACCCCAACCCAAAAGTTAATGGCAGAGGAATAGAATTTTTAAAAAAAGCAGGAATAAAAATAAAAAGTGGTCTTCTAAAGAATAAAATAGAACAACAGAATGAAGTTTTTTTTAAACAAATCAAAACAGGAATCCCTTTTATTTGCTGTAAAATTGCTTCAAGTATTGACGGCAAATTAGCTACAAAATCTTCCGATTCCAGATGGATAACATCGGAAAGATCAAGAATGCAGGTACAGGATCTCAGAAAAGAATACGGCTGTATATTGACCGGAATAAATACCGTCTTAAATGACAATCCCTATCTTTTCCCCAGAAAAAACATTGAATACTCCTATAAAAACTACCACCGTCAAAAATTCTACAGAGTAATTCTTGACAGCAACCTCAGGATTAATTTAGATTCCAATATTGTAAAGACTTCTAACCTTGCAAAAACTATTATTTTTATAGATGATAAAAACAAATCTAAATTCACAGGTAAAATTAAAAAACTGGAGGAAAATAATATTGATGTACTGCCAGTTAATAAAGATATCGTAGAATCCACTGGTCTGGATATCTTAAAAATAATTAAAATTCTGTATAAAAAATATGAAATAACTTCCATACTTTTAGAATGCGGCCCGGCTTTGATTACCGCTTTTTTAAAAAGAAATTTGATTGATAAGTTTATTTTTTATTTTGCTCCCAAAATTATAGGAGGAGATAGTGATTATAACATGTTTTCAGACCTTGGAATAAATAAAATAAAGGATTCTATAGATTTAAGATTTGAAAATATAAAAAGGATAGGTAGTGATATTGCTATTACCGCCTATCCTTTAAAATGATAAAAAATTACATACGAGAGTTTTTATGTTTACAGGACTTATAAAAGAAACCGGTAAAATAAAAAAGATAATAGATAAAGGCAGAGACAGGGAAATTGAAATCCAATGCCTTAAAATTTTAAGGGACTTACATATAGGTGACTCTATATCAGTAAATGGAATATGTATTACAGTAAAAAGCCGGACCAGTGAAGGTTTTACCTGCGACATCTCCTTTAGTACTTTAAATACCACTTCTTTAAAGTATCTTAATACCGGTGATATGGTTAACCTGGAAAACTCGCTAACCCCTCATGATAAACTTGGAGGACATTTCGTAAGCGGTCATGTGGATTACACAGGTAAAGTTTTAAAAATATCCAGAATTGGCAGATCTTATTTGATTGAACTGGAACTGCCTTCTGATATTCGGGATTTTGTAGCGCTAAAGGGTTCTATAGCTATAGATGGGATCAGCCTTACCATATCTGAAGTTAAAGATGAAAGCTTCAGCGTGGTTATCATTCCCTACACTTACCAAAATACAAATCTGTCCAGCAGGAAGCCGGGTGATGTGGTTAATATCGAAGTGGATATGCTCGCCCGCTATATTGTAAATTTCCTGCGTGTTAGACAGATAAGCAATATAAATTCACAGGAATTAAAAGATAAAATACTTAAGGAGAAGCTGGAAAAACATGGATTCACAAAATAAGAAAAATAAAAACCTCTTTTATTCCATTGAGGATACTATAGATGACATAAGACAGGGGAAAATAATAATTATTGTGGATGATAAGTCTCTACATAATGAAGGAGTATTTTTCCAGGCAGCGGAAAAAGTAACTACTGCCTCAGTAAATTTTTTCACAACCTATGTCCGGGGCTTAATATTTTTACCATGCGAGCAAAAAAGACTGGTTCAGCTAAAGATACCTATGATAAGTTATGAGAACGAAACCTCCCCCATCAATGTGAGAGCCCTGGCTGTATCCATAGATGCCAAATCAATAAGCGGCAGTGGAATTTCAGTCAGGGATAGAGTAAAGACCATAAAAACTTTTATCAGTTCCGATACAAGACCCGAAGATATATCCATTCCTGGCCATATCTTCCCCCTTCGTTCTTATAATGGAGGTATTCTTACCAGGGCTGGTCATACAGAGGCAGCAGTAGACCTGGCAAAAATAGCAGGTTTATATCCTGCCGGGATTATTTGCGAGGTTATCGGTGAAGATGGCGAAGTAGCGCATCTTCCTGATCTAATAAAAATCTCAAAAAAATTCAAACTTAAAATAATGACCATCGAAGAACTTATAAGATATAGAAAAAGAAAGGAAAAGTTAATTGAAAAAGTTGCCGAAGTTAACCTGCCCACCAAATGGGGCAATTTTAAGGCCATTACCTACAGGTCTCTTATAGAGTCTGGATCTCATATTGCTTTTGTCAAGGGAGAAGTCAGAGGCAAAAAGAATGTTCTTATTAGAGTGCATTCACAATGTCTTACAGGAGATACCTTTGGGTCTATGAGGTGTGACTGTGGCGAGCAGCTGGACAGCGCATTTAAAAAGATAAATGAAGAAGGCTCGGGAGTACTGCTTTATATGGCGCAGGAAGGAAGGGGCATAGGGCTCTGCAATAAAATGAAAGCTTATGAACTCCAGGAAAAAGGTCTGGATACAGTAGAAGCAAATCTCCGCCTGGGCTTTGATGCCGACCTGAGAGATTACGGCATAGGGGCGCAGATACTCTCTGATCTCGGTCTCTCTACCATACATCTTATGACCAACAACCCAAAAAAAATAGTGGGTCTGGAAGGCTATGGGCTCAAGGTAACCAAAAGGGTACCCATAACCATTCTTCCCAATAAAAACAATAAAAAATACCTGTCAACTAAAAAAAATAAATTGAATCACATGTTAGACTAAAAGATAGAAAGGGGGGAAATAATTTGTCTTTCTGCTTAGCTTTATTTAGTTATATTAATAGATTTTAGAACAATAAATCTTACCGGTAAAATTTTATTATCTTATTATACGAGGAGGAAATCATGAAAAAATATGAAGGCAAACTTGATGCCAAAAAACTAAAAATCGGAATTGTGGTAAGCAGATACAATGATTTTATAACTTCGAAACTGCTGGATGGGGCACTGGATTGTCTGCACAGACACCAATGTGAAGATGGTAATATCAATATAGCCTGGGTGCCTGGAGCATTTGAAATTCCATCAGCAGTAAAGATAATGGCAGAGTCAAAAAAATATAATGCCATTGTATGCCTTGGTGCAGTTATAAAGGGAGATTCGTCACACAATCAGTATATTGCAAGTGAAACCATAAAAGGGGTGGCCAAGATCAGCCTGGACTTTAATATCCCGGTTTCATTTGGAGTTATAACTCCCGACAGCCTGGAGCAGGCTATCGAAAGAGCCGGGACCAAAAGGGGAAATAAGGGCTGGGGTGCAGCATTAAGCGCAATTGAAATGGCAAACCTGTTTATAGAGCTGAAATCTTAAGTCAAATTAAAAATTCATAAAAATTTGCTTTGTTAATAAAGAAACATTGACAATATGAAATTTTTAAATATAATATTTAATTAATTAGTTTAACTAATTAATTACTGGACAATAATATCTACAAAAAATATTAGTTATGATGAAAGATATCAGAGTCATAAGTATGATTAGTTCTCAACAGCAATACAAAATAAACTCATCAATTATTTTTAACTATCTTCGTGAAAAAGGTCCTTTATCCAGAAAACAGATTTCCATTGATTTAGGAATAAGTGCACCTGTTGTCTCAAAAGTTATAGAAGATTTCATAAATGAAAGTTTAGTTACTGAAAAAGGGAAAGTAAAGACAAAAAGCGGGAAAAGACCAATAATGTTAGAAGTAAAAGGTGGTGATATTTTTGTTATAGGAATAGATATGGGAAAAGAAAAATTGAGGATGGCTTTAACTGATTTCAATGGGTCACTAGTAGAAAGATATATTGGGTTTGAAATGATTAAAAATATAAAAAACTTAGATAAGAAAATTGCAAATGAGATAAAATTTTTTTTAAAAAAAATTAAGTTAAAAAAACCGATAAAAATAAAAGACATAAAAGGCATTTGTATCGGATTTCCTGCCAGTATTAATTCAATAAATGGCACGATTATAGATGGGACTCTTTATAGAAATTGGGGAAAATTAAATTTTATAGAAGTGCTGGGAAAAGAATTTAACGTACCAATTTATTTAGAAAATGATGTAAATCTATCAGCAATAGCAGAAAAAAGGTTTGGAAAAGGTAAGAAATTTAAAAACATTATTTTTATGGAAATCAGTAACGGAATAGGAGTTGGGATAATTATAGACGATTATATACATAGAGGTTCAAAGGGTTCGGCAGGTGAGATTGCATTTAAAATTATAAATAGGGAAAATTTAAGTTTTAAATTAAAAAATAAAGGATTTTTTGAAAAATATGTATCAATGGAAGGTTTAAAAAAGAGTTTTATTGATGCAATTAAAGATGGGGTGGAATCATTAGTCAAAGACAGAGTTAGTGGTAACTTAGAAAATATAGAACCTTATATGATCATAGAGGCAGCAGAACAGGGAGATAAGCTTTCAAAGAGTATCTTAAAAAAGGAAGTGGATTCATTATCGTTAAGCTTGATTGATTTAATATTAAATTTTGATACTGAGATTATAATCCTTGGGGGAGATATTTTAAACTTGCCAGAAAAAGAAAAATTTATTTTAAAACCAATTATAAAAAATATAAAAAATATCATACCTTTTGAAATTCCTCCAATTGATTTCTCCTCTCTGGGTGAAGATGCTTGCACTACAGGTGCCTCAGATTTTGCTATAAATTCACAAATTACTAGTAGGTTTCCATATAAAATGTAAAATTGTTAAAGGGGAGAATTTTTTTAATTTTTAATAATAACAGATTTATTTGATAAATTCAGGTTAGAAAGTGAGGTGATAGTTTATAAAGAAAATAAAAATGTTTAAATTTGGAATGTATTTACTTGAAAAAAAGTTTAAAGGATAGGAAAGGAGGTGTATATTGCAAAATAAATGAGATTTGTTCAGGTAGGGTTTAATGTTGTTAAAGCTAAAATCCCGGATAAATCTCATAAAAGATTTTATTAAAAAATTATTTAAAAGGGGAGTGTAAAAGAAATGAAAAAGTCATTATTGTGGTTGTTAATAATGGTGCTGACTGTATCTATGGTAGCAACTTTTTCACTTACAGGATGTAAGGAAGAAGCAGTTCCGGCAGAGCCCTATGAGATAGCAGTTTTATTTCCTGGAACTGTAGAATTTTTCAGTATTGAACAGAAAGGTATTGATGCAGCAGCAGAAGACTATGGTGTAAATGTAACCTATGCTGATGCAGAGTGGGATGCCGGAAAACAGCTTTCACAGGTTGAAAACTATGTAGCGCTGGGTGTTGACGCTATTCTTCTATGTGCTGGTGATAGTGAAGCATTAATTTCTGCTGTTGAAGTATGTAATAATGCAGATATTCCATTGATTACTTTTACAAATACAGTTGGTCCTAATCCTGATGGTACATATGAAGGAGTAGTTAGTTTTATTGGCACAAATGAAGTTACAGTTGGGAATTTATTAGGTGAAGAGGCTGAACAATTACTTGGTGATGCTGAAGGTAAAATAGTTATAATAGAGGGAAACCCAGGAACAGCACCACAAAGATTAAGAAGACAGGGATTTGATGAAATCCTAGCAAAGCATGATAACTGGGAAGTAGTTTATAGTCAGGCTATTGAGGGGTGGACAAAAGAAGGATCACTTGCAATGATGGAAGACTTTATCCAGACAGGGCAAGAATTTAATTTTGTTAGTTGCCAGTGGTCCACAGCTGCAATAGCTGCCGCACAAGCATTGACAGAAGCTGGCATGATTGATGATGTATATGTAGCTAGCATAGAGATTACAAATGAATGTGTGCCATTTATAAAAGATGGCTCAATTGATATGCTGTCTTTTTATTCTGTTGAAGATACAGGATACCTGGCTTTAGAGACTACAATTAAGTACTTAAATGGGGAAGAAGTTCCTGAATTCGTAGAGGTTATTCCTGAGATTGTTTCTATAGACAATATTGACACAATTACTCCTGAAATGTAATTTATTAAAAGTTTACTTTAGTGTCATTGAAAACTTACCTGACTGGTTATCTAAAAACCAGCCAGGTAAGTTAATATTTGAATAAGAATATGGAAAAATTTTGGGTTGGGTTCCAAATTTTTATTAAAGGAAAAGAGAATTTATCTTTTGAAGATTTCAAAAGATGTATCTTTAATGTGAAAAAATATTTAAACCTGAACAGCTTGATGCTCTGGGCAAATAATAATTATAAGGTGTATGAAGATTTTATAAAAATCTGTAACGAATCTGAAATTGAATCATATTTATGGTTTCCTGTTCTATCGGATAATCCAAATTATAAAATAACAGAAGAACAATTAACTCTTAATTATGACGGGTCTCGTGGTTATGGCAAAACGGGTCAGTGGAAAAATCCTAATCAGAAAGAAGAAAATTTTTTATTTATCTGTCCCAATAATAAAACTGCAGTAAATAATTTATTTAAACTGTTTAAAAAAAGTGTAGATAACTTTAAATTTGACGGCGTTTTTCTGGATAGAATCAGATACTCTTCCGGTACAAATGGGCTTGAATCACTCTTTTCATGTTTCTGTAAATATTGCAGGGAAAAATTTAGTTATAGGTACAACTTATCATTGAATGAATATATAAAAAAAATTAAAGATTTCTTAAATAATTTTAAAAAAATAACTAACGAGGACATTAAAAGATGGCCAAGTTTTGAATATGTATGGAAACTATCAGGCATAAAGAAATTTATGGATTTTAGAAATATTAGTATATATGATGTTGTAAAAAAATTTTCAGATTATACTAAAATCAAGTCAATGAAAGTTGGTGCTGATCTATATAGTTTTTCATTATCACAAATTGTATCCCAAGATTATAGAATTCTGCAGGATTGCTGTGATTGGATTAAACCTATGATGTATTGTCATACTGTAGGTCCAGCAGGTATTCCTCTAGAAATATCATGCCTGACAAATGCTTTTAAAATTATTAATAGTAATCTAAGTGAAAAAAGTATATTAAAATTTTTTGAGAATATTATGGGAATAGAACTACCTGAAAGTTTGGATGTTTTGTTGGAAAAAGGAATCTCGGAAGAGTTTTTATCGGTTGAAATAAAAAAGATAGAGAATCTATTTTTATCAAGTAGATTGAAAGTTTATCCGGGTTTTGAAGCTGTAAAGATACCTGGTGTTTGTATTATTGATGAAATTATATTGGATAAATATATTGAACAAATCCATAACAAAACTGAGGGATTCATTGCATCATGGAATTTATTAGATATTCCTGAGTCGAATTTAAAATTTATTAGTAGAAGTTTAAGATGAAAAAATGAATAATGAAGTAATTTTAAAAATTGAAGGGTTAAGTAAATCTTTTCCGGGTGTTAAAGCTTTAAAAGTTAAAGATATAAGTAAGAAAAGTGTAATTAATAATGTCTCTTTTACTGCCTTTAGTGACGAAGTTTTAGGAATTACTGGAGTTTCACAAAAGGAAATTATGCAAACAATATTAGAGGAGTGAGTGATAAGTGGGAGGTAGAAATATTATAGGAAAAGTGAAGGGGATTTCAATAAAGAAGTATGGCGTGCTTATTGGATTTTTATTTATAAGTATTGTAGTCTCCATCATTACACCTAATTTTTTAACTTATATAAATATCCTAAATATAATTAGGCAAAGTACCATTATTGGATTAATGGCTATAGGTACAACTTATGTAATAATTGGTGGGGATTTTGATATATCTATTGGTTCAACACTTGCTCTTACTGCAGCAATAGTTCTAGGTTTCCAAGAGTATGTACCCTGGTATATTGCAATAGTAATTGCTTTATTAATAGGGTCATTAATAGGATTTGTAAATGGAATTTTAACAGCTAAAGTTAAAATGATTGGAATAATTGTAACGGTAGGCACAATGACAATAGTAAGAGGTCTGACTTATTTATATACAGGCGGATATCCAATAGTAGGTAAATCAGAAAGTTTTAAGTTTATAGGATCAGGTTATTTTGGTTTTTTACCTTTTCCAATAATTATCTGGATTGTTATGGTTATTTTCTGGCAGTTTATCTTAAGTAAAACAAAATTGGGAAGATATACATTAGCTGTAGGAGGTAATAAGGAAGTTGCAAGGTTGTCGGGTGTGCCAGTAGATTTTTATAAAATAATGACTTTTATAATAGGCGGTTTAATGGCAGCAATGGGTGGAATTATTTATGCCTCCAGATTAAATGTTGCTACTCCTTTGGCAGGTGATGGTTATGAACTAGACGCAATAGCATCTACTGTTATTGGCGGGACAAGTGTTTCAGGTGGCGAGGGAAGCGTTGTTGGGACAGTGGTTGGAGTACTACTTTTAGCTGTAATTGGTAATGTGTTTAATTTACTTGGAGTCCATGTTTATATACAGTATGTCATTAAAGGAATTGTTATAATTGCTGTTGTTGGTTTTGATTCATACACAAAATACAGAGAATAATATTTTCTGTTAGATAAATTTGTATCAAGATAATGAAAATGGGTATTAAGGAGATAATAGAATAAAAGCCTGTTTTTAAAAGTTATTTAATATATTATTATACCTTGTTAATAGTTTTTTTGAATTTACTAAAATATTAAAAAATTAGATTGATTATAATGGATTATGAGAGTTAGTTATTATAACGAACTTTTACTATAAATTTTAATAATTACTAAAGGGAGATTAAAAAGTGGAAGAAAGAAAAGTAGTTATGGAAGTAAAAGATTTATGCAAATATTTTGGCGGTGTAAAAGCTATTGATAAAATAAATATGAAACTTTATGAGGGAGAGATTGTAGCAATTGTTGGAGATAATGGAGCTGGAAAGTCGACTGTTATAAAAACTATTTCTGGTGTATATAAAAAAAATAGTGGTGAAATTTATATAGATGGAGAAAAATCAAGTATAAATAAACCAACTGATGCGAGAATGTATGGTATCGAAACTGTTTATCAGGAACAGGGATTGATATCAAATTTTGATGCTGCTACAAATGTATTTTTAGGAAGAGAAAAATTGCAAGATAACATATTTGGTAAATTGATTAGAATTATGGATAATAATTATATGAGAAAAGAAGCAGTAAACTTACTAAAAAGGATTGGGATAAAACTTAAAGATATAAATTTAGAGATAAAAAATCTATCTGGAGGTCAAAGACAATCAATAGTAGTGGGGAAAGCAATCTATTGGGGAGGGAAAATTTTAATTTTCGATGAACCAACTAATAATCTTGGGGCAAAACAGGAGAAAAAAGTAATGGATTTAATAAAAAAAATAAGAAATGAATATAATGTTTCAATTATTATAATCACTCATAATATAAAGCATGTATTTGAGCTTGTAGATAGAATTATAGTTTTAAGAAATGGTAAAAAAGTTGGTGATAAAATTAAAGATAAGACAAATCCAAATGAGATAGTATCAATGATAACTGGAATAGCATAATCATATTTGTAGAGAAACATCTCGTGAGTTATTCTATGTAAACGTTTTTTGAAAAATTATTAAATTGTCAAAGAACATTTAGATGGAAAACAATAATTTACTAAACTGCTACTGTTTCTAATATCTCACAATTATCACGAACAGATTTATAATGCCATTGTATGCCTTGGTGCAGTTATAAAGGGAGATTCGTCACACAATCAGTATATTGCAAGTGAAACCATAAAAGGGGTAGCCAAGATCAGCCTGGACTTTAATATCCCGGTTTCATTTGGAGTTATAACTCCCGACAGCCTGGAGCAGGCTATCGAAAGAGCCGGGACCAAAAGAGGAAATAAGGGCTGGGGTGCAGCACTGTCCGCAATTGAGATGGCAAACCTGTTTATAGAGCTGAAATCTTAAGTCAAATTAATTTATCCAGTCTTCGATTTTCAGTTGGGGTATTTTTATAAAATGCTTTATATTCCCGGTTATTAGAGTTAAATTATTGGCAATAGCAATAGAGGCAATCTGGACATCGGCATGTGAGATTATATCACCCGAATTTTCCAGTCCTGCTCTTGTTTTTCCATAAATAAAAGCAGCCTGGCTATCAAATGACAGAATATTTACAGCAGGCAGTAATATATTTCTTAAATTATTCAAGTGGTATTGAGGTTTTCCACTTTTAAATGAACCATAAACAATTTCTCCGATAGTAATAGTGGATATGAACTGGTCTTCTTTTTTAACCCCGGATATTCTCTTTATTAATTTTTCTGAAGGTTTCTTTCTTAAAATATTGGTAATGGCATCAGTGTCAAAAAGATACATCTCTTCCCTTATCTTTAGACCGCTTGAGGTATGCTTTTTTTATATTATCTTCTATATCTTCAAAATCAGCCCATTTCCCTATTATTTCACCAAGGCCTTTTACCTCTTTAGAAGATTTTAATTTCTTTATTTCTTCAACTGAAACTAAAGCTGCAATAGGTTTACCTCTCTTTGTAATAATTATTCTCTTATCTGCATATGCCACTTTAGAAATATATTCAGAAAAATGGCTTTTTGCCTCAGCCACCGAAATATTACTGTCTATTTTTTCTATGTTTTTATCTTTTTCATACATTTTAGTTCTAAATAGTCATTATGTCATATTGACTATTATATAATAATATATTTTTACATTTCTTTCAATAGCTGATTTTTAGTGATTAATTTTTAATGCCTTGATTACTGCTATTTAAAACTATAAAAAAACTTTTTTATAAACTATCCAGTAGCTTCCTAATTTTTACTTATTGAAGTAGTTCGTTAGCCAGATCAACAGCGCTGGATGCATCAGGGGCATAACCTGCTGCACCTATAGAGTCTGCATATTCCTGGGTTAATGGCGCACCGCCAACCATAACTTTGGTACCAGCAGTCTCCTTGTTAGCTTTAAGTGCATCAATTACTTCTTTCATACCCGTCATTGTAGTGGTAAGAAGAGCTGACAGGCCTATCAGTTTAACACCATTCTTTTTTATTTCTTCTACAAACTTCTCTGAAGGAATATCAACTCCTAGATCGATAATAGTATATCCTCCACCTTCCAGCATCATACCTACCAAATTTTTACCTATATCGTGTAAATCTCCCTGTACTGTACCTATTATTATCTTACCCTTGGTATCTGCACCGGATTCGGAAAGCAGAGGTTTTATAATATCCATTGCAGCATGCATAGCTCTTGCAGCTATTAATACCTCAGGTATGTAAAACTCGTTAGCTTTAAACTTTTTTCCCACCACAGCCATACCGGGCATAAGCCCATCATTTAAAATTTCCACTGCAGATACTCCCTCACCAACCAGTTTCTGGGCAATTTCTTTGCTTTTTACATTATCACCTTTGATGATGGAGTCTGCCAGGTCTTGATATTTTGCCATTCTATCTCCTTTCTGTCTTTATATAGTCCTTTTTCTATCATAGTAAAGCATTTTAACACCTTAAAAAATAAATTAAAATATATTCCAGCCTAAAATTTTAAATATAAATTGTTACAATCTTTATATTAGTGGCTCTTTGTAATATTTTATGGCTGATTTTATTTTAGAATTTTTATTTACTCAACTTTTTTTATATTGTATACTTTTAAGGCAATATAAAAAATGTACTGTTAAGTGATTTCAGAGACTAATTTTTAACCCTTATGCCAATAAGCTCTAAAGAAAGCATAAATAAATTACACAACGAAGTCAGAAATTGTAAAAAGTGCCTGGATTTATTAAAAACCCGAAAACAGCCTGTACCGGGTACAGGCGCGCCTAAAGCAAATATAATGGTGGTGGGTAATTATCCCCTGGCCAATGGTGCTGAAGAAAGAGGTATTCCTTTTACCGGCGATCATCAGGGTAAGTTCATGAGAAAAATATTGGATGAAACTAAACTATCTCTGGTTAAAGATACCTACCTCACTTACCTTGTTAAATGTACACCAAGGAGAACTACCAAAAAAGGGAGCAGTTCTCCAGTAGAATCTACTGAACCACTCAAAAAACATATAAATAACTGTATCTTATTCCTCACCAAGGAAATCTCCATAATTACCCCTCATATAATTGTCTCACTGGGGCTTAATGTATCCAATATTATCCTGCAGAAATTCTTTTCTATTAAAAAAAAATATAGAAATATGGAAAAGATACATATGAGGATATTTGAAAATCCATCATTTAAGCTTGTTCCATTTTTTGATCCGCAGGATGTTGTTATAAGCGGCGCCATTACTGAAGAAAGATATATAAGGGATTTTGAGTCTTTATCTAAATTTTTAAAAATAGTTTAAAAGATCTATTATTCAACCAGATATATTTTTATTTTTCTTATGCCGAATCTAAAACATTCTTCTAAAGATTCAAAGCATAGATCAATTCTGCTGCCCTTTATCCTACCTCCGGTATCAGCAGCCAAAGCTTCACCGTAACCAGGTATATAAAGTTTTGTACCCAGAGGTATAACTTTTGGATCTACAGCGACTATTCCCTTTCGGGCTCTCAGTCCTATTGCCGTAATTCCGTTTCCACTTATATCATTGCCTCCCTTTCCAAAAGCATGGTATGCTGTGGCTATCATATCCCATTCTCCAACCAGCGTAAGCCCGGAAGGCTGGATTTGCGCTATTCTTTTTTTTATCTCACTTAAAAGATTCTGGATTTCCGCTTTTTCACCCTTCACTTTCTCCAGCAGAACTTTATTTTCCTCCACGCTTTCCAGTAGCTGCTGCTCTTCAGCTTCAATTCTAACTCTGGTTTCTTCAATTTCTTTCATTTTCTCCTCAGATTTACGGGAAATTCTATCATATTCTTCCTTTTCAAAGCGGAGCTGTTCTATAATTTCAGCTTCCCTGCTAATAATATTTTTAAAAAGGTAAAGGTTGTTTACAACTTCATTTAAATCCCTGGCACTGGTAATAATTTTTAGGACATCATTATTTCCATATTTATATGAAAAAATTACTTTTTCAGTCAGGATATCCTTTTTATTTTCAATACTTTCACTTAATTCCTTTCTGGTTTCATTAAGTCCCTCCAGTTGATTTTTCAATACTTCAAGTTCTCCATTCAACGATTTAATTTTATTTCTTTTATTTTCAATCTCTATCTCAGATACAAGTATTTCTTCCAGTAAGCTCTCCTCACCCTGACTGAGCCTGGCTATTGCATTACCCAATTCCTTTAAAGTAATTGCACTTGCCTTTTTTGGAGAAACCACAAGCAAAGAAACTAAAATTAAAACAACAACTGCTATGAGCACGGTTCTTTTCAATATAGTTATTTTCGATGCCTTCAGTTTTTTTAAAATATTTTCTTTATACATTACTGTTAATTTATTTTTTTATTTTTACAAAATATAAAAAACAAATATTAAATCAGTAAATCAACTGTCTTATTAAAAAATAATTTTATTACATTTACATATTTTTTTATAGAATTAAATAATTTTATATATTTTCAAACAATATTATGAAAGAATTGTTGCAAGGCAATTTGATAAAGCATTAAAAGGTAGTTTTAAGAAAGAAAAAGGGTTTCCTTCTTTTAAGAAAAAGAATGTTTAGTAAACTAAACTCAAGTCCACGAGGCTTGCCTCGTGGAGCGTCACTTTGGAAATCTATAATGACCGGAAATAATCTTTTCCTTTAGAATATTCTTTTCAACTGTATATCCCGGCTCAATATAGTTATAAATCACCTTTGGGACTCCATCCCTTGTCGTATTATCTGAAATAATACCAACATTATCACTATAGCCGTCTCTATCCATATCAAAAAAAATCACGTCTCCTGGGAGCCACGAGTTTAAGTTTCGATCATCTGAAGCATTAAATAAAATATCTAGAACTTTTGCATTCCTTTTAAAAAAAATCTCCAAATTCTGGATTCTCCGGTAATCAATATTTGGATCACAAACAGCCTGATTCCAGATTTCTCTTAATGGATACTGGTCAAAATTATCCTTTATATCTTCATATACCAGGTCTTTTAAACTAAAACCAGCTTCCAGAAAAGCTCTGGCTATAATGTCTTCGCCGGTTGCCAGACCCTCAGGCGGGTCTCCGCCCTGATAATAATTAGTTTCCCCTTCCTCTAAAAAAATATTTTTAGCCGGATTTTCAAGTTGTTTCTTTGCACCAAGCATAATATCTTTCTGATCATTTATTCCATCTTCATCCGCATCTCCAGTAATGCCGGTATTATCCATATCTATTAATCTATATCTGGGTAGTTTATCGGCAAGCGCAGTGGACGGTTTATATTCTTTTTTAAAAGAAAATTTATTTACGCTTATAATCACTGCTATTACTATAACCAGCACCAGTATAATAATTAAGAAATGCTTTATTTCAAATCTTTTTCTATATTTTTCCAAAGTACTAAAGAAGCTAAAAAAAAATCAATAGAAGTTATCTTAAAAAATAAACTTGAGTTATTTTAAAATTTATAATTCCAACATCAATATTTAATACTTCAAGTAAACCCAATATTGCAATAACTAATATAACTAAAGTAAAAAAAGTAACATAAATGTATAAAAACTTAGGAAATATAATTTTTTCTACCACACCTCCAATAGGCTTTCTATAAAACTGGACAACTATTCTAAAAATATTGATCATAAGAAATATAAAAGCAATCACCACTGCCAGCAGCAATATTATATTGGCAGTCCCTATTCTTAAGAAATTTGCACCGTTAAAATACTTAATAAAGGGCTCAATATGATAAGCAAATCCGGACCAGGATAGAAATATTATTATCAAATTTATACCTATATATATATTGCTTCTCCCAAACCCTCTTATATTTTCAATAGAGTCACTGCCTGTATTTTTTTCAACAACACCGAAAATACTGTATATAGGTATGAAACTAAATAGCACCAGTAGAACATTTCCAATATTAAACCAATCCACTAGAGACTTGCTGATAATTCCTGTAGAAAACATGGAAATGTTCAATATAAAAATACCAATAAAAAATAAAAATAAAAATGATATTATTCTCCTTATACTATTAGTCTTAAATGCTCCAATACTGCCAGCAAATATACAAATAAAAGTTATTACTATAAAAAATATAGACATATAAAGGCTATTTTTTTCTATAAAAAAACTATATAAATCATTTAACTTCAGAAACATAAAAATACCAACTGGAAAATATAAAAACCATATAATAGCATTCGATGAAAACTCACCTCTTTTTATTAGCTTCAGATATGGGCTTTGAAAAGGAAATAAGAAAAAATACAGGTAAATAGCAATTCCAAAAATAATCAGGCCCAGAACAATTAGCGGATTTGAAATATATTCCGACTGTAGAACTTGATTGAAATCTTTAAAATCCGCAGCACCATAAAACAATGAAAACCCAAAAAAGAATAAAATCACTGTTAGCGTTGGCCTTAGAAAATATCCTAATATATAAGGTCTTGCTTTGTTCATCTTTAAATTAAGAGCAGTAACTAATTGAAATATGGTTAAGATGAATATGGTTAAGCTTATGAATATTAAAAGAAAATTTCTGGCAACCACTACAAAAACAGCACAGACAGTTGAGAATAAAAAAAGAATCAATATTTTAATAAAATGATTACTGTCCACTTTATATATGGAAATAAAAAATAACAAATTTAGGGCACTAAATAAGATAATACCTACTTCTATCATTTGCGCAGTCTCAAAGAGAGTGAGGAAATTAGAAAAATTGCCCATTGAAATAAAACTATAAATATTAAGATAAAAAGCCAAAATAAGAGAAATTGAAGTTACTATTATCAGAAATCTTTTGATAGCCTTACTTTTAGATATTACAAAAAAAGATGAAATAAAAATTGCCCCTGATAAGACAATTATACTTTGAAGAGGATTTATTTTTTCATTAATATAAGCTATGAAGTCCATAATCTATATATTATCTTCTCCCCACCAGTCGCTCCTGGTTATCTTAAATAATCTAAATTCCCTACAAAGCATTTCTTTGTCAAGCGGATCCAGCTTTAAATAAATGTAGCAAATAATACAAAACATTAAAAAATATATGGATGCAATTCCAAAAATAATAAATATTCCACCCCACAATGAACGCTGGTATAAGAATTGTGAAAAACTCAAAAAATTGATAGTGGCAGAAATTATTATAAACTGATAAGAAACAAATGCTGATATAATATTCTTGCTGTAAAATATTCCAAATACCCCCATCAGAAAAAGCAAAAAGTTAAAATATATTATAAATTGAAAATTCATTTTTCTTCCAAACTAATAATAATAAACCATAAAAAGGATACAAATAATCCTGCAATTATAATTATTAAAATTAAACTATAATTGGTAAAAAACTTACCGGCAATATCGCTTAGACCAATGATGAAAATGTTACCGCTGCCACTAACTTTCTGTAAAAAATCAGATGTATAATTATAAATTAAATAACCAATAGCTGCGCAAAATAAAAACGGTAGAATAATATGGACAATTATACCTTTGATATTATTATTTAATTTTTCATCCAATCTTTCCTTATCCCCAAATAATTCTATTTGAAAAACAAACAGGTATAATGATATAAAAAAGAACATAACAAAAATTCCAGCTGTAAAAAATAAAATACCGGAATAATAAACAAAACTTAAGATTCCTACAAATAAAAAGGAGAGAAACAAAAATATTAATTTCTTTCTCTTACTGATTAGAATAAGTGACAGTAATCCTGATATCGCCAGTCCAAAGAGACTGGCGCAGTGTATTATTATTAATATTAATTGACTTCCAAATGACATAGTTATTTCTACCAGAAATCCCTAATTGTGCCTGAAGGTTTTATTAATTCAAATTTTTCCAATCTCAAATTTTTTTCACTATATTCCGCAAGTTGATATTTGTAAGACATATCAATAGCATTCATTTCACAAAATTCAACACAATTTCCGCAAAAAATACATTTGCTCAAATCCAGACAGAATTCATCCAGAACTTCCCTGCCATTATCTCCAATTCTTTTCTTTACTTCTATGCAATCCTGTGGGCAAATTATATTGCACAATCCACAACCATTGCAAATAACCTCGAGGGAATCCAGATCCAATTTTAAACGAAGGACACCCCTGCTGCTATCAGGAATTATTATTTTCTCCCTGGGGTAAATAACAGTTCTAGGCTTCTTAAATAAATTTCCTAAAATGATAAAAAAATTCTTAAGCAGTCTTAACATCTTAATAAAACACCTAATTAAATTAAACTATATACATTCCTGGCTACAAAAAATCCCAGGGTAACAATAAAATTAAACAGCGAAACTGGAATCAAAAACTTCCAATTAATCCTGACTAAAAGTTTATAACTATCTATTCTGCCAATAGCTTTGTCCATCAATAACAATAGTATAAAAATAAAATAAAATTTAACAGCAAGTACAATCTCTCCCCTGATAAAATATATGTTTTGCCAGCCACCCAAATACAGGATATTTAAAATTATAATCAAGAAAAGAACAATCATATAAACCGAAATTTTTTCAACAATTTTCCCTAAACCTATTCCTTCTTTACCTATATCTATCTCAGTAGATAAGTAGCTCTTTCTACTTATGCCCAATAACTTTAATTGCAAAAACAATGAAATAAAGAATGTTATAAAGCCCAGGGGCTGGAAAATTATATTCCAGTGCTGATACTGAGAATTTACAATTTCCTTTAAGCTTAAGGTCTTACTTATTAAAACAATACTTACAATACTAAATAAAACAGGGGCCAGGAAAGAAAGTAAAATTAATACTTTCTTACTGGCTTCACTAAATATGGCACTTATGGCACTGTAAGAGGTCCTGCTTGAATTAAAAAATAATACAATTATCAGTCCTATATAGAAAGTTATTGCAACCAAAAGGCTATAGTCCATTTCTACCAAAACCAGATTTGCAGTAATAGGAACCGCACTCCACATTAGAAAAGAGAGTAAAAAAATAAAAAAAGTCCAGATATTTATCCTACTATCCCTGGACAAATATTTAAAGAATCTAATCAGAGGAAAACCAGCGCCCCTTATTCTGGTTATTCTATATCCCCTTCTAAGCTCAATACGAGCTGTAAGCTTATTACCTATATATTCACATATATATAAATTTACCAGTAATATTGTAAAAATATAAAAAATTTTTTTTAAAACAAATAACATAATGCTCCACTACTATGTACTTATTATTTCACCCGGGCTTATATCCAGACTTGTTAAAATTAAATTAATATCTTCTAACCTGTTCTCCTTCAGTATCTCCTCACTCAAAATAAGACTATTAATTGAAGGTCCCTTTACTATTAACGAATTTATATTACTCTTCTCAACCTCAATATAAATTTTAAAAAGACCATGGGGGCACTCAATGCCGTGCGACACTGCTTCAGATTTAAATTCTATACGAGATAAATTTATTCTCTTTATAAAAGCTCCGGAAGGGAATTTATTTATAATTTGACTTATTATCTTAAGAGACTGAAATATCTCATTAAATCTGATTAAAACCCTATCCAGACAATCCCCTGTCCTGCATATAGGTACTGTAAATGAGAAGTCTTTATATGAAATAAAATCTTTATCTTTACGTAAATCATATCTAATACCTGAAGCTCTTAAATTTGGACCTGATATGCCATAATCTAAAGCAATTTCTTTACCAATAATTCCAATATTCTTTAATCTTTCAATTACCAAAAAATCATCAATTATTATCTTTTCAATTCTTCTTATATTTTTATATAAGATTGGTAAGCTTTTCCTGATACTGAATATTATCTCTTCACTTATATCCTTCTTTACTCCACCTATTCTTATAAAATTGGGAACAATTCTGGAGCCTGTAACGGTCTCTATGAGCTTTAAAACCCGTTCCCTTTCCAAAAGAGAAAGACTATAGGCAACGTCATACCCTAAAATATTACAGATATTTGAAATGAAATAAACATGATTTGATATTCTATATAGCTCACATAGAAGCATTCTGATATACCTGGCTCTTTCAGGTACTTTTAGCTGCAGTAATTCCTCAAAAGCGCTGCAAAGACAAATTTCCGGGAATATGCCTGCCTTCCAGTCAAATCTACTGATATAGGCTATAAGATCATAAATCTCCAAACCTTTATAATAATGGTTACCGACAACCCTGCTAATATCAATATCAACATAAGCTTCTTTAACTACGTCATTATCAGTAGAAATATTTAAATCAAAACAATCCAGACCATCCAGGCTCTGACAAAAAATTTTTATATCAGAGTTTTCAGAAATTAACTTACTTCTATCCCTGTAAAAATTAACTGGTTCATAAAATTCCCCCAGGACGTTAACAATCTCGGTACAGCCATTTTCCAGTTCTCTGCCGGATATTTCTATTTTTATTAGAACAGAAAAATTATTAACAAATGATGTAAGGTTTATTATTAGAAAATTTTTTTTACTAATTTTGTAAGTAGCTACACTTTGAAAACTATTTACTTTAAGTTCAGGATTTTCCTTTAGCTCTTTTAAAAGCTGGTAAAGATTCTCCTTAGATACTTCTATTAAAAGATCCTGTCCGGCTTTAAAAATATTTTTTATTTTATCTTTTAAAATAAATTCCAGGTTTTTACCTATTTCCTCCACAAGTACAAACTTTGGAGGAGAATAGATTTTATTATAAATATTATTAATCATTTACATAAATAAAATTTAAAAATTACTATCTATATTATTATTAATCTCTGCCTGAAAATCTTAAAATAGCATATATAAACGCTTCCGGTCTGGGCGGGCAGCCTGGAATATACATATTTATTGCTACTTTATTCCGTAACTGGCTTAACAGTTTACTCTCCAATTTAAATAAATTTTCATTTAAGACACAGCTTCCTACCGCAATTATCCATTTTGGGGAACTCATCCTGTCATAAATATTTAAGACCCTGGTTATGCCTTTTTTATTATAAAAACCCTGGATCACCAATATATCAGCATCTTCAGCGGTGCTGACAAAATTTACACCAAATCTTTGAATATCATATAACGCTCCCTGGGTTGCAAATATTTCCTGTTTACAACAACCAAATCCTGCAACCAGTATATTCAAGTTGCTTCTAGCAAGAGAAGGCATTCAGATAACCCCTAACTTATAATCTTTGATTTGACTAGATATATAACCATCAGTATAAGATAAAATACTATACCTATGATTAAATACAGATTTAAACCTGGTGCTGGCTCCCTGCTGTAATTTAAAACAGCAAAGATAAGGAATATAAAAATAATTATAATTATAAATACCGTACCCAGGATAAAAATATTTTTTAGCTGATAAGGTTCCTTTTTATAACTATATATATCTGAAGAGCTGGTAGGAAAAATTTCTTTTTTTAATTCTATATTGTTTCTTCTTCCAGTCTTATGGATCAAAGTGCGTGATAATAAAAAAAGTATTGCAAATATAAATGTTATTACAGCTGCAAATAGTATAAAAGCTATGATGTTGTTAATATAAGCAGCAATAGATTCTTCCGGCATTATAATTTCCTGTTTTATATTCTCCTATTTTTTTTACTATTTTTGAGATTAAACTCTATCACAATTGCACTGCTACTTCAATTGATAACATTAGGTGATTTATAATTTATATAGGATTTTTGCCTAAAACTTGACTCTTACTTTTCTCACTATTTTTAAATCAAAACTTTTTTTTAACTACGCCGTCACTTCAATTAATAATATCGATTAGTTTAATAATTTATATTTTTAAAAAAAATATACTATAATGATTTCTAATGAGAATAAGAAAACCTTCAAACGGTATTAAAACAATAAAAAACATTGGAATTTTTTCCTGGTCAATAATTGGCTTTCTTCTAATCGCTGCGCTTTTTTTTTACATCATATATTTGATAAGGATAGCAATCATACCATTAATTTTAGCTATAGCCATTGCTTATCTTTTAACCCCCATTGTAACTTTACTACAAAAGAAAATGCGTAGAGTATTTTCCGTTACAATAACATATATCATTTTTATAGGGATTATTTTTACTATATTTTTCTTCATTATACCCATAATAATTGATCAATTTAGGACATTCATTGATAAATTTCCATCATATATGCAAAATTTGACCAAGGTTATAAACGACTTTTTGCAAAAAAGCATTATTATTGAAAACGCTGAGAATATAATTGGTAAGGAATTAATACCCAAGGATGTCAGCGGTATTACCCTGTATCTTATCAGCAGGATTAATTTAGAAGAAATTGATATCTTCCGGCGAGCTGCTACCGTTGGCAGGTTGGCATTAAATACAGTTCTATACCTTATAGTAGGGCCGCTGCTGGGAATATATATACTTAATTATACAGATAAAATAAAAGCAACATTCATAAAAATAATACCAAAAAGATTTAAAAATCATACAACTATTATTTTGGAAAGGATTAATAAAGTTGCCGGAAAGTATTTTAGAGCGCGAATATTAATATCTATTATTGTTGGAATACTATGTACCATTGTACTTCTGGTATTAAAAGTAGATTTTGCGATACTGTTTGGTTTCATAGCCGGCCTGCTTAATATGATTCCGCTCCTTGGTCCCATAATAGGAGCTATACCGGCCGTGCTAGCCGCACTTTTTATTTCACCGTTTAAAGCCTTGTTAGTAATCCTTCTGTTTGTGGCTATTCAACTGATAGACGTCTACGTGCTTTCTCCAATTGTATTGAAGTACCAGATAGGGGTGCATCCCGGCGTTATGATCTTTTCCCTTATTGCAGGTGGCGCCCTGTTTGGTATATGGGGACTTTTATTTGCTGTGCCTGCAGTGGCTATTTTGCAGGAAATATTAAAATATTATCTTCTGGAAAAAAATAAAATAGCATCTTGATATATTTCTTTTAGAGGCTTTCCTGTTTTTTTTGCCAGTTTAGCGCAAGACTCAAATTCAGGTGAAATTGTTATCTCTTTTCCCTTATGAGTACCAATTTTTACCTTAACTTCTCCATAAGGTAATTTGACAGTTTCAATTTTCCTGTTAATTGAATACCTTTTAATTTCTTCTCTTCTAATCCCCAGTGTTGTAGATTCCAATAATAGGATATCAATTATTTCCAGCTCCGATTTCCTGTTACAGAGGACACAAAGTTTAAAGGCAGGTCTGTTTTTTTTCATATAAATCTGCTCTGTCCATACGTCCAGCACCTTATTTTTAAGCAAATTCTCCTGCAGGTATCCCATAATCTCAGGAGTGCTATCGTCAATATTTGCAGAAAGAACAACCAGATCTTCTGCTTTTAACCTATACTTATCTTTGATGACTCCCTTTAAAACTCTTAAAACATCCGGGATTTCTTTTTTTACCTTACTCCCTGCCCCATAACCGACTTTTTCAATTTCCATACAGCGAATCCCACCAAATTTTGCTGCCAGGGTTTTTATTATAGCAGCGCCTGTAGGAGTAGTTACTTCATAATCAAAAATACCTGTGCAGACAGGTATTCCCTTTAATATCTCTACTGTAGCCGGTGCCGGTACAGGTAATTTCCCATGTGAACTATCGACAAACCCGCTGCCCAATGGAATTTTACTGCTATAGTATGACTCAATTCCTAAACTTTTTATACCTATAGCAGTGCTTACGATATCAATAATAGAATCAACTGCGCCGACTTCGTGAAAATGTATTTCATCTATATCATAACCATGTATCCTGGCTTCTGCTTCTGCAATCAGTTGAAAAACATCCAGAGATATTTTTTTGACCATAGTATTAAGTTTGCTTTCACCAATTATTCCTTTAATATCTTTATAATTTCTGTAGGGTTGCAGTACAGTTACTTTTACATCAAATTTTTTTGCTCTAACAGGACCTATCTTTATTTCTCTGCAAGCTATGTTATATCCATCAATATTAAGTTTCCCTAATTCATTTTTTAGAAATGAAAAATCCAATCCCAGATCAAGCAATGCACCAACTACCATATCGCCACTTATTCCTGAAAAACAGTCAAAATATAAGATCTTTTCCATATTTGTTTATCTCCAGAATATGTAAATTTTTTAAAATACCTTTCCCTTAAATAAATTCAGAGCTTTAAAGTTTTATTGTTTCAAAATATCATTTTACTAAGACTATTGCAAAAATATAGGTTTTTATATATTTTATGTTTCCAGGTAAAAATATCAAAATGATAATGGACAGAAAAAAAATTAATAAACTAAAAAAAATCCTTAAAGATATGGGTTCTTTAATTATAGCATTTTCAGGTGGAGTAGATAGCAGCTTCCTCTTAAATGTAGCGGAAAATGTATTGGGTAAAAATGTCATTGCAGTTACTGCAAAATCACTGACATATCCAAGAAGGGAACTGAAAGATGCAAAAAGAATCGCAAGGAGTCTAAATTGCAGACAGATAATCATTGATTCTAATGAGCTGAAAATAAAAGAATTCAGAAATAACTTAAAAAACAGATGCTATTTTTGCAAAAAGGAACTTTTTTTAAAATTAATTTCTATAAAAAATAAATATAAATTTAACTTTGTGGTTGATGGAACCAACTATGATGATTTAAATACATTCCGTCCAGGGTTAAAAGCATTAAAAGAACTGGGAATAAGAAGTCCTCTTGCCGAAGCTGGTCTGACCAAAGAAGAAATAAGGAAATATTCCAAAATTTTAAACCTATCAACATGGAATAAGCCAGCCTTCTCCTGTCTATCATCCAGATTTCCTTATGGTGAAGAGATTTCAGAATTTAAATTGAAAAAAATTGGAAAAGCTGAAAGTTTCCTTCATTCCCTGGGCTTCAGACAGGTAAGAGTAAGATACCACTACCCCATTGCCAGAATAGAAATAGAAAAAGAAGAAATCCCCAAAATACTTCAAAGCAATATCAGGGAAAAAATGATAAAACAATTAAAAAAAATAGGATTTGAATATATCACCTTAGATCTTGAAGGCTACCGGTCAGGAAGCATGGATAAACGCTAGCAACCAATCCTTTTAAGAAATTCCTTATAATTTTTATTAAAAATTTCTTCAACTTCATCTTTTTTCAAGCCAGAACCCAGACCCACTCTTTCCTGCATATCTGATTTAAATAAATCATCCTGGCTATGGGCATCACTATTTATTAAGAACTTAACCCCGGCTTCCCTGCCCACATTTGCTACAACTCCATTGGTAAGACTATGACCAGCTCTGGAAGAAATTTCCACAAAAATACCATTCTGGGCTGCAAGTTTTGCCTCTTCTAATGTAAAGATTCCAGGGTGGGCCAAAAGATCAATATATTCCGATTTTACCGCTTCTAAATTAGTACCCGGCTCAATACTTTCCACTATGCTCTCTCCGTGAGCTACTACCATCCTTGCTCCTAATTCTTTAGCCTCTCTGGCCATATTATTTATACTTTTAGCTGGAATATTAGTTAGCTCTATCCCCGGAATTGCACTTATATTCCAATACTTCTCTGCAAGCTCGCAGTCTCTCCTTACCATTGAAATTATAAAATCAAGATTTGAATAACTTCCGTGATCAGTCAAGGCTATACACCTGTACCCTAAAGCGACTGCAAATCTTATAAGCTCAATAGGGCTGTTTTCGCCATCAGATAAAAAAGTATGGGTATGAAAATCATAAATCATAAAAAATATTCCTTTCTTAATTCACTCATAGGCAATTAAAAATAATATGGTTAATTCTATCAATATTACAGATAGAAAACTATAATTTTATTAGAAGTGTTATAAAATACTTCTTATGATGATTGATGAATGCTTTAGCAAATTCAAAAATAACATCTAAAGATATTGAAAGGAATATAAATTAACATTGATTAATTTTCTAATAGAAACAATAGGTTTTTCAGTCTGTCATCAATTATCTTCAAGGAGCCTTGCTGTTGGTAATATTATCATGCCAATTTGTTCCAGGTGCAGTGGTATTTACACTGGCTTTTTTATCGCAACTATCATTTTATTTATAATGTTTAGAAAAAAAGAAAATGATCTTCCTTCACTTTACATTCTCATAATCTTTGCTCTTTTTTTCTTATCTACAATAGTTGATGGTATTGCTTCAAATTTTGGTTTGTACAATACAAATAATAATTTAAGATTTATCACAGGTTTCTTGTGCGGATCATCAATTATGTCAATAACTTATCCCATTTTTACATTTCAATATTATAAGGAATCAAAAAAAGAAAAAATATTTAAAAAACCCCATAAATTCATAATTTATATCTTAATATTGATAGTATTTATTACAATAACCTTGCTCAAGCTTAACTTTTTAGGTTATTTTTATTATTATTTAGTTGGATCTTCAGTTCTTTTTACTTTTTATTTTATAAATCTGGTAATGGTGCTTTTAATTCCGCTATTCTCACAAAGAGCATCCAGGCTTGCAAGCAAATACTTAATTTTACCTTCAATAATAGCTATCGCCTTATCATTATTAGAACTATTTGTTTCCTTCTGGTTTCACAAGTTCATCATCCTCTTTTAACCTATCTAATATAAGTAGGGATAACCTGTTAAAAAACTTCTATGAAGCAGGAGCCCACCGTGAGTATAGTACAGGCTTCGGCATGTGCCTGGTTTTGGAATCACCTTGCTTTAACCAGGTGAGGATGCCAATCTTTATTACATATAATAAACATACTATATAGTACTTAAAAAATCTGAAAGCCTCACCAGATTACAGCCGATAGATATAATAGAAGGTATTAAAATAATTCCTGTAAAGAATATTTGCCAGCGCTACTTAAAACAAATTAATAAATCCATAATTATAATAAATTAAAAAGGTTACTATGGCAGTAATTCCAGTACCTAAAATTACCTGGCCTACTGTATGTTTTTTAATTCTTACCCTGGCCCACCCAATTAAAGGAATAAGCGGAATCATAAGCAGCATCCATTTGCCAAATAAAATATTAAAGGTAATAACCATAAAAGTTATCCCGCTGGCGTGCAAACAAATTTTCCAGAAATAGGTTATAATAGTTAAAATAATAGTGGAAACTATAATTACAGCAAATATGGATTTTAAAAATAAAGGCCCTTCCAGAACATATAGAATGATAAAAAATATTATATAACTTATACAGGATACAACCAGTGGTTTTATCCTGTCTTCTTTTTCAGATATATGCATATCATTTATTTTCTTTTTCTTATATAAAAACCATATATAGAGATATGGGACTACTGTCCCAAAAAGAAAACAGAGAAAAGCCCAGTTAATTGCTTCAATTTTATTATCTACAGCCATTAGACATACAATTAAAAAAATGGGCACGGAAATAAATGATCCATCAGAAATATATGATATTGTTATTGCAAACTTATTCATAAAATCCTTATGCCTTCCTACCCTTGAAAAATAAAGAACTCCATATTTATGGTTAAACTAAAAATAGACCCTTTTAGTTTTAAGAGTCTATTATAGTAAAATGAATTAATTTTTAAAATAATTTTAATAAATTATTTAATTATCTTTTTTTTGGACTTTTTAGCCCTATAAACTTTTTTATCAACCCTAATTATCAAATCTTTAATACTGCACCCACTTTTATAATATTCTATACCCATGCTCAAATCCAGATGTTTGTAATTTAATTCTAAAAACTTCTCTCTAATTCTACCTGCAATTCCCAAGGTAATTCTTTCTTCCGCCTGGTTAATTAATATTAAAAATTCGTCTCCTCCAAATCTAAATCCAAGGTCAACACCTTCTCTTATGCTATTATTGATGATATTACCTACATTTTTAAGTAATTTATTTCCACTTTCATGACCAAAATTGTCATTGTAATTTTTAAAATTATCAATATCAAACATTATAACCGCAACTTTTTCATTTTTTCGGATCGCTCTTCTTATCTCCTCTCTCAACCTCTTATATAAATACCTAATATTATAAAGCCCGGTTAAATAATCTATGTATGTACTTTCAGCAAGCTTCTTTTGAAGCCGCCTGTAAGAAGTAACATCAGCAAGAGTGGAAACTACAAATAAAATATTTCCATCATCACCCCAAACAGGAGAATTACTCGCTAAAGCATTGACAATAGTTCCATCACTTTTTAAAAATTCTACTTCGTAATTTAGAGCTGTTTTACTATTAATAACTTTTTTAAATCTTTTTCCTTTATGTTTAGAAGAAAGAAGGCTTAAATATTTTTTTCCAACCAGCTTATCCGGGTCATATCCATAATCTCTAATCTTTTCATTTACAAAAAGGATATTATTTCTGGTGTCTTTTATAACAAATATTTCATTAGTATGCTGAAGTATTTTTTCTATGTATGTTAAAAACTTTTTTAACATCTTATTCTGTTAATAAATTAATGAAGACTTCATTTTATCATACAATTATAATAAATTTAAAGAACTTTGACAAATAAGTCAACACTTTTAGTATACAATAAATTACTATTAAATAACAGTAATTATTCAGAAAATATCCCTTAATCCATTTATAGTTCTGTCTTAATATTTATTATATACAAAAATTATTTATTGACAGTAATTAAAAACAGTGATAGTTTTTGCTTCGCTCATTAAAAAATTAATAGAAAAAATAATGAAAAAAAATTCAAAATATATCTACTTTGATCATAGCGCCACTACCCCAGTTTTGCCAGAAGTGGTAAAGGAAATTAATGATTGCTTTACCTTCTATTACGGCAATGCGTCAGAACCACATTCACCAGGACGAAAAGCTAAGGAAATCCTGGAACATTCCAGAGAAGTAATTGGAAAATCTTTAGGGGCTAAGCCGAAAGAAATAGTATTTACTGGCAGTGGAACAGAAAGTGATAATCTTGCAATAATTGGTGTGTCTGAAGCATATGAGAAAAAAGGTAACCATATAATTACATCCGAAATTGAACATCCTGCTGTTCATATGCCTTTAAAAAAAATAGGCCGGCGCGGTTTTAATGTAACTTATGTCCCCGTTGATAAATTTGGAATGGTGGATCCCCAGGATGTAAAAAAATCCATAACTGATAATACTATACTGGTCACAATTATGCATGCAAATAATATTGTCGGAACTATTCAACCTATTGGTGAGATAGGCAAAATATTAAGAGAACATGATATTATTTTTCATACGGACGCAGTTCAGACCTTTACCAATATAAAAACAGATGTCAATAATTTGAATGTCGACCTGCTTTCAATTTCCGGTCACAAGATATACGGTCCAAAAGGAGTAGGAGCCCTTTATATAAGAAAAGGGACTAAAATAAAGCCTCAAATTCTTGGAGGCGGACACGAAAGAGGAATAAGGTCCAGCACAGAAAATATACCAGGAATTGCAGGGCTGGCAAAGGCTGCGGAACTCGGACAAAAGAATCTTTCAGATAAAATATTAAAAGTTACAAAAATGAGAGACTATTTAATAAAAAGCCTTTTAGATAAAATTGATGAGGTCAAATTTAATGGCCACCCCACCGAGAGGCTGCCCGGAAATTGTAACTTTTCATTTAAATATATAGAAGGAGAATCAATAGTATTAAAGCTTGACCTTGCTGGTATCGCAGCGTCGAGCGGCTCTGCTTGTTCTTCTTCATCATTAAAACCTTCCCACACGCTTGTTGCAATGGGTCTTTCAAACCAGGAGGCTTATGGATCTCTAAGAATCACCCTGGGTTTTGAAAACACCAAAGAAGAGATAGATTATTTTCTGAAAGTCATCCCAGAAATTGTATCCGGTCTTAGAAAAATTTCCCCATTATATAAGAAAACTGTTTAATTTGACAAATTAAATAATATACTATATTCTTGGTATCGGAAAGTTGGAAAAGGAGATGTTCCTAATGTTAAGACAAATTAGTAAAAAACGTCAAATAACTTTACCGCCAGAAGTGCTCAAAGATACAGGATCAAAACCTGGTGATTATTTAGAAATCCTCTCTGAAAAAGGAAAGATAATATTAATCCCTAAAACTGTTGAGGACAAATTCTTGACTGATGAAGAATGGGACAAGTTAGATGAATTAGTTAAAAAACAGCGTAGACAGGGGGAATATACTCTATATACAAATGCCGAGGAAGCCAAGAAACACTCTAGAAAACTAATGAAACAATGAGAGTTGCTTATCTTTCGTCTTATGATAAAAACTATAAAAAACTACCTAAAAATAAGCAGCTAGAGGCTGAGTATGCGATAGATATTCTTATTGATTTTTTTAAAATAGGTCAAAAACCTAAAGGATTGGGGCTGAAGAAACTAAGAAACAACTACTGGGAAATAAGAGTAGATTTAGATTACAGAATCATTTTTGAAATTGAAAAAAATTTAATTTCATTTGTCTTTGTAGGTAACCACGGCTCCATAAAAAAATTTTTAAAACAATAGTTTTTAGAAAAAACACAAATTAACTTTAAAATCACTAAGAGTTAACGAATTTGATAGGAGTAAAAGATAGATATTCTTAGATTATACTTAGCACAAATAAATCCAACAGTGGGAGACCTTAAGGGAAACTATAACCTCATTGCTTCTCATATCGAAGAGGCAAAGAAAAATGATGTAGATATAGTGATATTTCCGGAACTTTCCATTACCGGGTATCCTCCGGAAGATTTGCTGCTAAAAACTGATTTTGTCAATGAAAACATCGAGTATCTGCATAAATTACAAAAAATTACAACAAATATTGTTGCAATAATCGGCTTTGTAAACAAAGAACATGATGGAATATATAATTCTGCTGCAGTGCTTCATAATAAGGGCATAAAATCAATATATAATAAGCAATTTCTTCCAGACTACTCAGTTTTTAATGAAGAAAGGTATTTTAAAAAAGGCAATGTAAATTATATTCATAAAATAGCCGGAACACTTATTGGAATTAATATATGCGAAGATACATATTACTCTTCCGGACCAACAAAAATTCAATCAATTATAGGCGGCGCAGAACTTATAATAAATATATCTGCATCTCCTTACCATACTGAAAAAATTAAACAAATGGAAAAAAATTTACTTACCACAGCTGTAGAAAACCATGTAAATATTGCTTATGTGAATTTGGTAGGAGGCCAGGATGAACTTGTATTTGACGGCAATAGTTTAATCATAAATGAAAAGGGTAACATTTTAAGACACGCAAAACCATTTGAAGAAGATGAGTTAATATATGACCTTGATACCAGGAGAGTAAAGTCCGAAAGACTAAAAGATGCTAAATTTAAAAATCAAAAAACTAAAATGGAAAAGTACTGTAGGCCCCTGCCTGTCATTGATTTAAAATACGGTCAAAAAAAAGGCAAAAGAAATATACAGGACAAAACCGCCATCAAATACAACCGGCATGTTAGCTGCATTGAGGACGAAATACTTCAGGCCCTAATTTTAGGGACCAGGGATTATGTTAAGAAAAATAGGTTTGAAAAAGTTGTTATCGCACTGAGTGGGGGTATTGATTCGGCTCTAACTGCAGTAATTGCTGTTTTCGCTCTCGGAAAAGAAAATGTCAGTGGAATTATAATGCCCTCCATCTACTCTTCCAGGGAAAGTATAAACGGTGCCAAAGAATTGTCAGATAATCTCGGTATTGGATATATCACTATTCCAATTTCAGATATTTACAACAGCTACCTTGAAAATTTAAAATCTATATTCAGGAGCAATAAAATTAATACTACCAGAGAAAATATCCAGGCGCGGATAAGAGGAAATATTGTGATGGCTGCAGCTAATGAAAACAACTGGCTGGTACTTTCCACAGGCAATAAAAGTGAAATAAGCGTTGGATATTGTACTCTCTATGGTGACATGATAGGAGGATTTTCGCCGATTAAAGATGTATACAAAACAATGGTTTATAGAATCTGTAAGTTTATCAACAGGAAATACTCAGATATAATTCCAAAAAACACTCTTACAAAAGCTCCTTCTGCAGAGCTTAGACCAAACCAGAAAGATGAAGACAGGCTACCTCCATATAAAATCCTGGATCCCATACTTAAAGCATATATAGAGGACGATCTTGATTACCGTTCTATTATAAAAAAAGGATTTGAAGGCAAAACAGTAAGAGAGGTAATCAGTATGGTAGATTCCAGTGAATATAAAAGAAGACAGGGTTCTCCTGGTATTAAGATTACTCCCAGAGCTTTTGGTAAGGATAGAAGATATCCCATTACTAATAAGTTTAAGTTATAAAGAACTACCAAGAAAACCCCGATACTTGCGTCGGGGATGAATTGGCAAAAAACCACTTGAGATTCAATGAATGTTTTAGTAAACTATATAATAGTTGACTGCTATGGTCTAAGTACCAAAAAAGTCCTACCGTAGGGCATACGGAAAGTAACGCTTGTGGAGAAATGAGCAGCCATCAGGCACTCAGCCCAAGAAAAAGAATGTTTAGATAACTAAGCAGAAGCCATAGGGCTTGCCTTGTGGAGTGTCACATTAGACCAACCAGTAAAAAAGAGTTTTTTACTGGTTGGGTGCTTTTATTAATTGCTTTTCTATTCTTTCATTCTTCTAATATTATACTTCTTAATTCAGCAGCTCTTTCCTCTGGCAGAGTATCATTTATAAATGTCCCTGCTCCTAACTCGCACCCTGCCAGGTACTTAAGTTTATTTTTTGTTCTATATGGTGGGTAAAATTCAAAGTGAAAATGATAGTAAGGATAATCTTTACCATCCGTTGGAATTTGATGGATTATCATTACATAAGGCATCCTAAAGTTAAACAGCTTATTATATCTATTTACCAGTTCTTTAATTATTTTTGATAGAGAAGTAACTTCTCTATCATCCAGTTCACACAAACTCCCCAGATGTCTTAAGCAGTAAATGTGTACTTCATATGGCCACCTCGCATAAAAAGGAATAAATGCGATAAAATCTTTATTGCTTGTAATAATTCTACTGCTGTCTCTTAATTCTCTTTCAACTATCTTGCAATGAAGACATTTTTTATTTTTCCTGTAAAAATTTTTTGAAGAACTCAATTCCTCTAAAACCACCGGTGGTATATATGAGAATGCATATATCTGACCATGAGGATGAGAAAGTGTAACACCTATCTCTTCCCCTTTATTTTCAAAAATAAAAACATATTTAATAAAACTTTTCTTACCTAAGTCAAAGTACCTATCCTGCCAGACTTTTATTAAATTACCAATTTTCCCTACCGGCATATCTTCTAAAAATAAATCATGGTTTGAGGTGTAACAAACAACTTCACAGATACCTTTAGACTCTTTTAGCCTATATGGAAAATCACTTCCAATATTTAACTTTTCACTATCTACCTTATCAGGATTTTTATCAAAAGTTGGAAATTTATTTTCAAAAACTACAATATCATAATCACTTTCCGGAATCTCAGTTATTATTTTGCTATTTTTCGTTGGACAAAGAGGACAAAAATCTTTCGGTGGTAAAAAAGTCCTTTCCTGTCTTTTTGTCGCAATGGCTACTAATTTATTTTTAATTGGATCATACCGCAGTTCGAGTATTTTATACCTCCCTTATTCTCTTATTCCTATTCAAGGTTTTATTTTTCTAAAAATCATAATATATCAAATATCTTCCATCATTTTTTATTATTACTCTCTTATTCAGGTTCAAATCTTCTTTGCATTCTCTGCTAGCCAAAAATTTATTTTTACTAGACAGCTTAATTCTTTTGCTGTTGGTTCTGCTACCTCTGTCTATTTCTCTTCTTTTTTCAGTTAGTTCTAATTTTTCTTTTCTCATCTCTTTTATATGTCCTTAAATTTCACTCTTCTTGTCCCTTCTGAGAACGAACACTCTATAAAGTCAGGAGAAACATTAAATTTTTTTAAAAACTTGCCACCTATTATATCAGTAATGCTGTCAATTTTGCTTTTTTTAACAATGCTAATAACACTTCCCCCAAAACCTGCTCCCATTAACCTGGCACCATAAACCCCTTTAATTTTACTCATTTCATCAACCAGATAATCAAGTTTTTCAGTTGATACTTCGTAATCATATCTCAGGCTATTATGTGATTCAAATAATACTTGCCCTAATTTTTCAATATCACCTTTAAGTAGATATTCTTTTGATAATAAAACTCTATTATTTTCTGTTACAACATGCTTTACTCTCCTGAAGAGTTTTTCAGGTATCTTATTTTCCAGCTCACATAGCAGATTTAAACTAACATCTGATAGGGAGCTAATGTTTTTATCTTTTGTTATTTTGGATATTAATTGAACCGCATCGGTACATTCCTTTCTTCTTTTATTATATTCAGTATTTGCCAGATTTCTTTCCTCTTTAGAATTAATAATCAAAATCAAATTATCCTCCAGATCAAAAGGAATATATTCATAAGACAGGTCTTTAAAATTTAGATAGATTACATGATTTTTTTTCCCATAAGCAACAGAAAACTGGTCCATGAATCCACAGCTTACTCCCACAAAATTATTTTCAGCACTATTGCAATATACTACCGTTTGTTTTCTATCCACCTTTAAATTAAAAAGCTCTTCAACAAATTTTGCAACTCCAACCTCAAGAGAAGCCGATGAGCTTATACCAGCACCAATAGGCAGGTTGCTATCTACAACCATACTAAATCCACCAATTTTATAACCATTCTGAATATATTCTTTTAAAACTCCCTTTATATAATTTATCCAATGTGTAGTTTTATCAAAGGTAATATCATCCAGTGAAAATTTACTGGAATCATTCAAGTACCTGGAGAAAACTTCTACATAATCTGTTTTGTTTTCATACCCTGTTATAAATATGTATTTATTTATAGCAGCATTTATAGAAAGCCCCAAATTATAATCTGTATGCTCACCAATTATATTTACCCTTCCTGGGGATAGGATATTTATAAGATTTTCTCTTTTAAAATCATTTTCTCTTTCCCTAACGCCTCTTATAAACTTTTCAAAAAATAAATCTTTCTGCTTTTTAAAAAAATCAAAAGCCTCAAATTTTTCCATCCTACTTTACTCTTATCCCTTGTTACTAAAAATTTTTATAATTTTAATTAAAGGAAGTCCTATTCGTTCAGCAACCCAGTACGGAAAACTCTCTTTTACCCTAGTAGTTGTATAATCCTATAATGGGGCAATTCTCATTAATTGGAAGAAGCCGATCTTTGGATCGTTAAAATGAATAACAAATCATAGATTTTTCCCATAATGACACAGTATAAAAATCATAATATTTTTATCTTACCCTCCTTATAATCTTCTAGTGTTTTAATTAAAGTAATAAAATTTTCTTCTTTACAGTCTGAAGTTACTTCATGTGATGGAGATATAATGTACCCATTATTTTTACCAAGTACTCTTATCCTGTTTATAATTTCATTTCTTACATCTTGTGGCATCCCAAATGGTAGTGTGCTCTGGGTACTTATCCCCCCTAAAAAGGATAACCTTTTCCCAAATCTTTTTGATAGCTCTTTTGGATCCATAGCTTCAGGTTGTATCGGGGTAAGTACATCCAACCCAATCTCTATTAAATCAGGTATTATTTCCATTATATTTCCACAAGAATGGTGAAAAATAGGAAGATTTTTATCTTTGTAGATTTCCCATATTTTTTTATATCTTTTTTTAAAAAATTTTCTAAACATTTCTGGTGATATCATCATATCCCTTTGCGTACCGACATCATCCCCTGTGCGTAGCCCATCTATCATGCCTATTTTTACAATTTTTTTTGATATTTCTACATTAAAATCAGTAATTCCATCCAATAAATAATTAATTTCTTTTTCTCTATAATACATATCTATTAATACATTCTCATATCCCCTAAGGCACCAGCATCTCTCAAAAAGAGTAAAATCCTGTAAGGATAAAAGAAAATAATTATCCCTTTCTCTTCGACCTCTTTCCTTTATTATTGATAACAATTCATCTGTTGGTTCAGGAAATTTATACTCTGTAAGATCACTGGATTCTAATAATGGATGGTGTCTTATATGAAATCCTTCAGTAAGTATCTGGTCCCAGCCTATTCCCCAAATATCATATTTGATACCATTCTCTTCATCTATCTTTACTATATCGTTTAATGGTAAATACTTAATATGATTATCTAGTCTTTCATCAACTTTATTGTCTTTAATATCCAGAAGTTTTTTGATTTTATCTTTCATCTCTGGAGTATAATCTATCTGGGTTGGTAGAACATCTTGTCTAACCCTATTAATTGCATCTATAACTTTTTCTTTTCTCATAGGTGGATATGTTACTGCCTTTCACCAGTATTATTAGCTATTTTTTTAAATACTATTCTCTGATATTAACTACTTTCATATAGTAAATTTACAAAAGGAGAACATACCTTTATCCAAAACCACAAAAATCCAAAGTTCTAAATATTAATTGGATATTTTCCATACTTCTCTGCAGCATTCCAGAAAGCAAAAAAATTACCCAAAGATGTATCTATCTGTACATGATGGGTTGGACTGATTATAAACCCTCCACCCGGTCCCATATTTTTAATTCTATCCTTTATTTCATCCTCTATTTGTCCAGGAGTTCCAAAAGGTAAAGTTTCCTGTATATCAATACTTCCCCAGAAACTTAAGTTTTTCCCATAACGTTTCTTCAGGTAGTGTGGATCCATGCACTTTGGCTGAACTGGATTTAGAATATCAAGTCCTATTTCTACCAGATCATCTATTATGGGATAAATATTTCCGTCTGAATGATATGCAATCTTAAGATCTGGGTTTATAGATTTTAATTCGGCATATAGTTTTGCCATCCTGGGTTTTAAATACTTGCGCCACATTTCAGGTGAAATTAACATTCCTTGCTGTCCTCCCACATCATCACCTGTCCATATAATATCTACTCCCCTGCTGGCAAGTTTTTTACCTGCATAAAGGTGATAGCCAAAAGGAATATCTAAAATCTTATCTGCAAGCTCTTCATTAGTGATAAAATCCATCATAAGTTTATCCAAACCTCTTAATGCCCACGCGGCTTCAAATATGGTGCATACAATTACACCCATAATAGGGTATTCACTTCCAAACTCTTCTATCAGCCTCTTTGACGGTTCATAGCGAGATTCAATAGTAGGGTCAGGTGGGATGTAGCTCTCTATAGATTTATCGTCTTTTAATGGGCTGCCAGATATTTCAGTATACCTTCCAGTACCATTTTTTGTCCTGTATTCAACGATTTTCCAGGGGATTCCCCACTCATCAGTGTAATCCCTGTCAAGTCTTTGGTAATAAGAATTGGCAAATCCTTGAGCAGTAAGCAGAATATCGTTTCCTAATTTAAGCTCCAGTTGGTGATTGGTGCCACCATGAGGATTGAACAAATCATCTTTTATTTTAAAATGTTTGCGTAATTTAGCAGCAAATTCTGGAGTAAAACTTGCCAGCCTAGGTACCCTATCAGGCTCTCTGTGGTCTAAGGCTGTTAATACTCTTTCTTTTGGACTCATCATTGCTTCTGCTTCTTCTATTTCTTTCAATCTTATCCAATTAATACTTTCTAAATTCTTCGAAGGTCTCAAACATTGCCATAATATTTTCAGGTGGTACTTCATCCTGGATATTATGAATAGCATTAAAAATAAACCCTCCACCTTCTGCAAGATCATTTATTCTCCTTTTAACTTCTCCTCTAACCTCATCTGGAGTACCGAATGGAAGAACATGCTGGCTGTCGCAGCCTCCACCCCAGAAAGATATATCATTTCCGAATTCTTTCTTTAATCTTGCCGTATCCATACCCACAGCTGAAACCTGAACAGGATTTAAAATGTCAACCCCAATTTCAATAAAATCAGGAATAAATTCTCCTGCTGCTCCACAACAATGATAAAAAAATTTAGCATCAGTCTTGGACTTAACCATCTCTATTATTCTTTTATCCTTGGGCTTAATCAAACGTCTATAGGTATCCGGTGATATTAAAGGTGCTGTCTGGCCGGTTATATCATTCCAGTAGACAAATACCTGAATATATTTACCGATTTCATTAAGATAACGTTCACAATTCTCAACATATAGTTCAGTAATTTTCTCCATTGCCATATTTGCAAATTTTTCATTAAGCGCAATACTGGTAAGAAAGCGTTCCATACCCATTATTCGCGCAGGCTGTTCAAACACTCCTCCACCAAATATTGCAGTTCCTGCTAAAGCATATATGGTATTTTCATAAAGATATTTTGCCTTCTCTTTAAGTTCAGAAATGAACTTATCACTATCCAATTCTAGCCATCTATAACTGTTTAGTGCTTCCATACTTATATCATTAATTGGAAATTCCACCCAGTCAAAATAATGACCATTTTTTCTCGGCATGCGAAGCTTTGCTCCCCACCTGTCATAAAAATAGTAATAATCCCCTTCATCAAAATACTGCTGCTCAGTGTTACCATCATAATCAGCGCATACCATGCGCACGTCAACATTCAGCTGCTGCAACAGCTCTTCATCAATATAAGGAAGTTGCTGTACGTGGTCTAAGATTTTAACATCTCTGGTTTCCATGCCTAAGTATTTCTTCAAACTGATATAAGTATTTTTAGTAATAGAAGAAATAATTGTCCCACCTAGATCAAGGGGAATGCGATCTGGCTCCTTATGATTTAAAGTAGAAATTACACGTTCCCTGCAATTCACAAGCACTACCTTTCTTAAAAAAATGCTTTAAAAGATCAGTGCCTATCCTATTTTTCCACTCTCCCAAATAGCGATTTTATAGACCTTATTAATCCTCTACCCAGACTTAGTCTTTTACTCATATAAGCATAAATGGTAAGAGATAAAACTATAACTAAACCAAAGATAAACTGGGTCCAAAACCCTGAAATTCCTGATGAAACAATTCCGGCCTCCAGGGAGCCCATGATGATAGCTCCAATAAAAGTTCCAAAAATAGTACCCGTTCCACCAAATACTGTAGTCCCTCCTATAAAAACGGAAGCCAGTGACTTCATAAGATATCCTTCTCCTGTTGATGGCCAGAAATACAGTACTTCCAGAGTGACAAGTATGCCCGCAAACGCAGCGCAGACTCCCGCCTGCATAAAGACAATTGTTTTTACTCTCTCAACATTTACACCCATCATTTTTGCACTTACTGCATCATCACCAGAATAAAGTACATGAGCACCAAACCGGTGACGATTCAAAATTAATCCGTAAAGTACAGCGATAGCAACAGCCCATACTGCCTGGGCCGGAACTTCGCCTCCTATCCTTCCAACCAGAGCTTTATATAAAATTGTCCCCTGAGTTTTTACCAGTGACAACCCTAATCCCCCGCTTGCTATCATAACAAGTCCCCGCCACAGAAACATCATTCCTATGGTTACTACCAATGAGGGAATCCCAACTCTTACTATCATGACACTGTTTATAAATCCGGCAATCAAACCTACAGCCAGGCTAACAACAAAGGCTGTATAGATATTGCTTGTTTGATTAAATACAGCCGCAAATACCCAGGCACAAAATCCCATTACTGAAGGAAAAGAAAGATCCATCTCTCCTAAAATAACAACCGGTGTCAACGACAAGGCTAAAATAGCCGCAAAGGGGATGGTTGACATAAAAGCATAATAAATCCTATAACTAAGAAAAGTTCTAGGGTTCCCAATAGCAAATAATACAAATACAATTATCAGTACCCCCAGTATACTCAATTGTAATCTAGATTCAATTATTTTTAATTTAATTTTTTCTAGCATTTTTACTATCCCTCTTTTAGTTCTAGTTTTTAAGCTTCTTCCTTCCTCAAGCCCTCTATTCAGACAGTTTAATCAAAGTTCAGAATATATATAAATTTGCCTTGGTGTAATTTCTTACAACCAAGGCAAATTCCAATATTTCCTACAGCCAGGCTTACTCTTTGCTATCATTTCAGGCTAACACTCCGTGTTTAGCTACATACTCTAGCTTTTCAACAAGCCCATTCAGTGATATGTCTTTCTTTAAAAATTCTCCCACAGTATTTCCACGGTCTAAAACAACAAATCTCTCTGCCACTGAATAGACATGATAAATGCTATGGGTTATAAAAATACAAGATTTACCCTGCTCTTTTGCCCACTTTACAAAATTCAATACTTTATTAGTTTCAGAAATCGATAGATTATTGGTAGGTTCATCTAAGATGATCAACTCTGCGTCAAAATAAAGAGCTCTGGCTATTGCTATTCCTTGCTTTTCTCCACCAGATAAGCCCATAACACCTAGATTGGGAGTAAGGCCAGACTGGGTAAATCCGATCATCTTTTTTAACAGGTTAATTGCTTCTTTTTTTGATTCTTCCACTTTGATAAACCCTGTTCGCCCGTAAGTCATTTCTCTTCCCATAAAAAGATTTCGCCAGATGTTCTGCTTTTCAGCCAGAGCCCTATCCTGAAAAACAGTTTCAATTCCCATATTGCGCGAATTTTCAACAGTATGTTTCTCTATTTCCTTGCCCTTCCAATAAATCTTCCCCTCTCCCTGTTTTTCTACTCCAGTCAACACTTTAATCAAGGTTGATTTACCAGCTCCATTATCTCCTATCAGTCCCACAATTTCATTGTTTCCAACTACAAAATCCACTCCATTTAACGCAGTAACTCCCCCATAAGATTTATGGATATTTACCATTTTTACCAAAGGCTGAGTTACTCCTGGAGCTGGAGAAATTACTGCGTTATCTCTCATTGGTTATCTAATTCCTTCCTCTGCCAAGCTTGCTAAAGCCTCTACATTGCTTTCATCTACAAAGCCGCTGCCGGTATCAATGTGAAGACCTGCAAATTGGTAGGTCTTGGTCAGGCAAATCTGTAGAATGGGTAAATAACCCTGCAGGTACGGCTGCTGATCAAGTATAAGCCCCAGGTATCCAGATCTGATAGCATCAACTGAAGCTGATGATAAATCAAAACCTGCAAACTTTACATCACCTGGTTCTAGTTTCGACGCTTTAGCATATGTACCTACTGTTGAAGTAAGCCCACCGTGGTCAGTTATTATTAATTTAACATCTGGATTTGCAGATACATATCCAGTTACCACCGGAACACCCAGAGTTGCATCCGCATTTATTTCATCAGTAATTTCCAGATAATCAACCACCAGTCCTGCCTCTTCCAGAGAATCTATACAACCTTTTGATCTCAAACCACGGGTTTCTTGCGATAGCAGACCCCAAACCAAAGCTCCATCTCCTGCTTTTAGGTCCCATTTCTGTACACACATTTTACCTAATGCCAGACCTGAAGTGTACAAGCCCTGGCCAACATAGCCAAAACCTTTGGCAACATACTTTGCTTCAATGCTTGGAAGGTCTGTATTCTGGCTGGTTACTATAATTCCTTTTGATTCGGCCTCATCTACCAGTGGTGCAAAAGCGTCTTCTCCGGGATGCCCCATAATAGCAATACCATCAGGTTCTGCCGCAATAGCTTCCTTAAACTGTGAAATCATTTTCTCAGGATTCCAGTCAGACCAAACATAAGTTACATCAGGTCCTAAATCCTCTTCTGCAGCTTTTGCTCCTCTATATACAACACTTGCAAATGGACATCCTTCAGGTCCTCCAGGGAAAAACCATATGGTTATGCCCTCAAAATGTTTACCTGCTGGGGCTTCTTCTGCTACTACTGCTTCTTCTTCTGCAGCTGCTTCTTCTTCTGCAGCTGCTTTGCATCCAGCAAATGAAAAAGCTGCAACCATTGATATACTTAATACCAGCACTACTGCCCATAATAATGATTTTTTCATTTTTCCTGCACTCCTTTCTCGTTTTACCATTTTAGTTACTTTTAATAAAATTAATTGGGAGATCTGCTACAAAATATTTTCATATCTTATATCTTTGCAAATCTCATCTTACAACTTATTAAAATCACCTCCTTTATCCCCTTGTATCTTTATCTATTTTCCTAATCTTTTCTTTCTTTTTAGGAAATATTCATATCTCTGAATACAATCTGTATTTTTCCCAGTCAGGTCTTTAGCAGATAAATTTTTTACAAATGTTTTAATGGTTTGATAGTTAGTTATTTTACTTAACATTAGATCGTATGTCAACTATTTTCTTTTTTAAAACAAATTACCAATAATCTTGACTTGTATAATGTTTATATTGCTATAACAAATATAATTTTACCAGCTTTTATACAAGCACTTGCGCAAAACTCATTATATCATAATTATCCTTAAAAACAAATAATATTCTGACTATCATACTGGCAGACTGTAGACCATGAATATGAGGAAAGCTTAAGCTAAAACAACTGATATTTTTATAATTGACCAGTCTTATTATCCTTTTTCTGTCCATAATAAGCTCCTTTTCCATGTTTTCTTAAATAGTGCTTATCAAGCAGGCTCTTTTTTATATTATCAAGGGCTGGGTCAATTACCATTGAATAAAGTGCAGTTTTTGCAATTTCTTCTAAGGCAATGCTGACCTCTACAGCCTCTTCTGCATCCTCTCCCCAACTAAACGGTCCGTGGCATGCAACCAGTACAGATTTCATATGACGGTAATCTTTAGATTTAAAGGTATCTACAATCAGCTCTCCAATCCTCAGCTCATAATCTTTTGATATGCAACTGTTACTTATAACCCTGGTACATGGTACCTCTCCATAGAAATAATCAGCATGCGTGGTACCCAGGCATGGTATGGCTTTTCTGGCCTGGGCCCAGGCGGTGGCATAGTTTGAGTGAGCATGGGCTACTCCTCCAATATCAGAAAAGGCTCTGTAAAGCTCCAGGTGGGTTTTAGTATCCGAGGAAGGGTTTAGCTTTCCTTCCACTTTTTTTCCCTCAAGATCTACTAATACTATATCTTTAGGAGTTAGTTTTTTATACGGAACTCCACTGGGTTTAATAGCAACCAGGGATTTGCTCCTATCAATCCCAGACACATTCCCAAAGGTAGAGATAACCAAACCGCTTTGGTAAAGCCTTATATTTGCCTTATATACTTCTTCTCTTAGCTTTGAAAGACTCACTTTCTTAATTCATCCTCCAGCATATTTCCTAACTTTCTGTATCTGGCATACAGAGTATTATAAATAGAGGCATTTTCCTTATCCGGATAATAAGTAGCCTCAAATCCCGATCCCATATTTTTCTGGGCTTCCTCTACTGATTTATATATACCGGCTACCACTGCTCCAAACATGGCAGCCCCCAGTGCTACTGCCTGCTCCGATCTTGCCACCTTTACTGGCATATTCAGCACATCAGATAGTATCTGCATAACTAATGGTGATTTTTTAGGTATTCCTCCAATAGCCACTACTTGATTTATGATAATATTTTCCTGTGAAAACCTTTCTACTATAGCTTTTGCTCCAAAAGAAGTTGCCTCAACCAGTGCTCTGAACAACTTAGGAGCATCAGTTCCCAGAGTCACACCTAAAATTGCTCCCTTAAGCTTCTGGTCTGCATAGGGGGTTCTTCTTCCGTTTAGCCAGTCCAGTGCAATTAAACTACTTTCTCCGGGATTTATCCTGTAGGCTTCCTCAGTAAGTCCAGGAATAATCAAATCAACTACTTTATCTATTTCCTTTTTATTTAGAGCACTGGAAAGTAGATTTTCCAGTGGCCAGGAAAGTAGATCACGAAACCAGGCATAAACATCTCCATAAGCAGATTGTCCGGCTTCCAATCCTATCATACCCGGTATTACAGAACCATCAACCTGCCCGCATATACCAGCCACCAGTTTTTCTCCAATTTCATCTTTAGGGCTTACTGCCACATCACAGCAGGAAGTACCGATTATTTTTACAAAAGTTCCTGGGCTGATTTCCGCCCCTACTGCTCCCATATGGGCATCGTAGGCTCCCACAGATACGGGGATACCTTCTTTTAAGCCAAGCCTCGCTGCCCACTCAGCAGATATTCCCCCAGCAGCGTTATCTGAAGTATAAGTTTCAGTATACAATCTATCTCTTAGGCCAGATAGCAGAGACGATACCCTGGTCAAGAATTCTTCCGGAGGCAAGCCGCCCCAGGAAGCATGCCACATTGCCTTATGTCCTGCTGCACATCTGCTTCGCTTTAGCTTCAGTGGATCTGTGTTACCGGTAAGTACAGCAGGTATCCAGTCTGCATGCTCTATCCAGGAGAAGGCAGCCTCTCTTACCTTACTATCTTCTATTAGTATGTGAAGGATTTTTGACCAGAACCATTCAGAAGAATACACTTCTCCTTCATATTTGGTATAATCTTCCCCTCCCCAGGATTTAGCTACCTTATTTATTAATTCTGCTTCTTCTACTGGAGTATGATCCTTCCACATTACAAACATAGCATTAGGATTGTCATAAAACTCTTCTTTTAAAGCTAACACTGTACCATTTTTATCTACTGGTCCAGCAGTAGAGCCGGTTGTATCCACTCCTATTCCTATTATATTATCTTTTGTGCCTGTAGGAGCCTTTTTTAATACACCTATTATTGATTCTTCAAGTGATTCGATATGATCCAGAGGGTGCTGACGGAATTGATTTTTCTCAGGACTGCAGTACCGGCCTTCTGCCCACCTTTTAAAAAAAGAAACATTAGATGATATCTCCTCACCGTTAGAGGTATCCACAATAATTGTGCGCACGGAATCGGTCCCGAAATCCATGCCTATTACATATTTAAACTTACCCATATTATATTCTTTCTTAAGACATTTATTATCATCTAAGCTTAACTCTAGTTTATTATCTTTTTTATAATATACTGACCTGCAACATTTAAATTATCCAGATCGAAAATACTATTAAAAACAATAGAGGTAGCACCTATCAACCCGACATTCTCTCCCAATTTTGAAAATTGGATATTATAATTATCTTTAACCTTTGGAAAAGTATTTTTAGAAACTGATTCTTTAACTTTATTTAAATAATTCTTACCAAATTTAATAATTTCTCCGTGAATTATAATAAGTTCCGGGCTAAACATTTTAATCGCATTGGAGATTCCTATACCCATATATTCAGCATTTTTCTCTACATTTCTGGTAACTATCTCATCACCCTGTTCATAAAGCCTATATAAATCCTCAGTTTTAAGCCTGCTGCTGCCATAATCAGAAAATCTTTCACTTTTTTTAATATCAGCCATAATATCATCTATAAGAGAATTGACTGAACATAAAGTTTCAAGACACCCTATATTTCCACAGTGGCATATTCTGTTTCCAGCAAGATTGGTTATTATATGGCCAACCTCTCCGGCCATTCCTTTATCTCCGACCATAAGCTTATTATCTATAAACACACCAGTACCTATACCAATCCCGGTCTCAACACAAACAAAATTCTTAACACCCTTAGCAAGCCCATATTTTTTCTCTGCAATTGCCTGAACCCGGCATTCATTTTCAATAAAAATAGGAAGCCCGATTTTTTCTTCTACAATCTCCTTAAGCTTTATATTGTTCCATCCGTCCAAATTGGGTGAGAAAATAACCAAACCAATTTTGCTGTCAACCAGGCCAGTAGCCCCTATGCCGATGCCTATTATTTCTTCTTTATTAACTTCAGATATCCTTACAATCTTCTTCAGATTCTTTATCAGTTTATCTATAACTGCATCCGGTCCAAGCCACTCTTCAGTGGGAATCTTTATTATTTCCATTATGTTTGACCCCAGATCAGTCAGGGCGATTCTAATAGTTTTTACTCCTATCATCACTCCTAATATATAGCCCGCTTTGCTGTTAAACTGAAGAAGCACTGCTTTTTTACCACCAGAAGGAGTGGAATCAGCTTTACCAACCTCTTCTATGAGACCATCTTTAATAAGATCACCGATATAAGCAGAAGTAGTAGGACGGCTGATTTTGAGCTGTTTGGATATGTCAATCCGGGAGACAGGACTCATCTCTATAACTATCTTAAGTATATTTTTCTTATTTATTTCTTTTAATGAGATATTTTTGCTTTCTTTTCTGTAAACCACGATAAATAATTATAGCATTAAAATATAATTTACCATTATAATTTAAAAAGTCAGACTTCTACAACATCTATACCAGTAAATTTACAGAAAGTATTCATTTCTTTTCTAAGATCTCCGAAAATCATACTGGCATGATGTACAAAGCCTTCTTCAATTATAGTCCTGTAAAGTGCTTTTAAATCATTTACTTTAATCCATTTCCAGGAACCTCTAAGTGTCCTATTATCAGGTACTGCCTCTCCGGTTGTGGAAAGCATCTTAAATTTGCCATCTATCTCTACAAGCCTGTTTATGGTTACAAGTCCTTCCTTCAATTGAAATTCTGCTGTTCCATAGCTTTTATCATAGCCAATCTGCCAACCCAGCACAGAATGGGTATTAATCTGAGGCATGCATGATTTGCATTTCAGACTTATGGGAGCATTCCCACAGTGCCATGCTAAAAGCATGTTTTCATTCTCCTGGTTCTGTATAGTCCAGTCAATAAAATGGGGCACATCCTGCCTAAAGGTTAAAAGGTGCTGTACTGCCATAGTAATTGCACCATAAATATCAACTTCGCATGCACACATTATCCCACTGTCAGTCAGCCTTCCCATGCTAAGACATGGAGATACCTCTATCTCTTCCTGCATTGCTGTCCAGCACTGTATTGCAAAACCGGAAAGATTTTCTTCTACTGCATATTTTTTAAGCACATATTCAAGTTTTGCAATTTTAGAGATTATCTTTTCATTTACAAGCTTGCAGTCATAAGATTTTTTTATCTCATTTGTTATTTCTTTTATGTCTTCCTCTTTTACATTCTCTATATCTGCCTTTAGCTTAAGCAATGTAAAGGGCACAACTTTAATCCTAAACTTTTCTATTAGATCCACCTCATTTATAGCACAGGTCTCAAAAGGGGCAGGCCTTGGGCCAAGTGCTCCTACCTTCATACCTATAAAATCAGTATTGGCAAGCACTGCTTTAGAAAACCTCCTTACATCAGATATGAATTCCTCTTCTTCGGGAAAATAAACCCCCGAAAAATCAAATTTTATTTTCCTTCTCACCAGTCCTGATGCAGTAGATATAGTGCCGCAGAATGAATCTGACTTTCTATTTCCATCCTCAGTAAATGGTCCTTCTTTAGTAGCAAAAACCTGAATTGGAAGACCACTAAAAGCCTCTGCAATCAAAAGATTTGGTATCTCCTCGCCAAAAGTCATCATACCTATAAGCAGGCCCTGGATATCTCTTTCTTTAAATAATTTTATAACCTTTTCTGAATCTTCTTTAAAAGTAATCAGTCCACTATCTGTTAACTTTTTATCAGGATATATTAACTCAATTTCTTTTATATTTTTTTCTATTGAGCTAATTGTTCTATCTCTCATATCAATTGCCCATTCTTTATTAAATGGCGACCTGTGGGATGGAACAAAGCCTATTCTTACCATATCAAACCTTTCTTACATAGTTTTATCTTTTTTTAATTTTACACTTCTAATTAATTATACAGAATAATTCCAGTACTCCCCCCAACTCATTCCAGAAAGCAAAGAAATCGTTTAGTGGTCTATTTATTTAATAATTATTATCAACCTGCTGCCTTTTATTAAATAAATTAATAAACATACTGTGATAAATATATATGTTAGTCATTTTAACTAACTAAATATTGTTTGTCAACGCCAGTTTTATTTACTCAGCAATTAATCATCTTCTGCCTATTTTAGATAAAATACCACCTAAATCCGCATAAATTTAAAATAATTTCTATAGGCCATTTTCCAAATCAAGGTTTTAAGAGTAAAAATTATGCCGATTTTTTGGTTTTAGAATGCCTAAAATATCTGTATTTGTGATAATATTAATTTTAAGTGTTTGATACTATTTTTGGAAATTTTTTTAAAATCTGGAATTGAATTTTGTGTGATTTATATTTTTAAGAACCTAAAATTAGAAATTTATCTACAATAAAATATAAAATCTATCGAAACTCTACATAATTATTCTACCTATTATTTTCTCTACTTTTCGCTGTGCTCTCCCTCACAACCAGCTTTGTCTTAAAAATACATGTCTGTTTGGGCAACTTTTTATCTTTAATTCTATTGAGCAGCAGTTCCATTACAGTTTTACCTATTCTGTATCTTTCCAGCTCTATGGTAGTCAGTGCAGGTGAAACTATTTCAGTCAACGCTATATTATCCAGGCCAATAATAGACATATCATCAGGAATCCTAATACCACCTGCCTTAAAAGCCTTCATTGCCCCAATAGCAGTAAGATCATTTGAGCAAACAATTGCCGTTGGGAGCACTTTTCCCTTTAATATTTTTTGAGCAGCCTTGATGCCACCTTCTAGCTTGTGATCTCCCTCTAATATCTTATAATCTAAATTATTATCCCTGTATTTTTCTATGGCGTCGATAAAATTCCTTATCCTTATTTTTGCTGTTTTCAGTGTTTTTGGACCACTTATAAAATAAATCTTTCTATGTTTTAGAGAGACTAAATGAGCTATAGCTTCTGCTATACCAACTTTGTAATCGAAATACAGGCTATCCACACCTACGTTTCTTTTACCCCAATCAACCAGTACAAAATTTACATCTGTATCCATAAGCTGGTTTATTATAGAACTGTCTACCTGACTTGAAGCTACAATTATGCCGTCTATCTTTCTTTTGACCAAGGCACCTATAGATTTTAAACCTTTTTCAACATCATAATCTGTATTGCATAAAAATACATTATAATCATTTTTTACCGCTAATTCTTCTACTCCCTGTACGAGTTCTGGATAAAATGGATTTCTAATATCAGAGATAACCAGCCCAATAGTGTGCGTTTTTCCAGTAGCCAGACTTCTGGCAAGCAGGTTAGGTTGATATTTAAGTTTTTTCATTACCTCAAGTACTCTTCTTTTTGTTTCAGGCAAAACAAATCTGGTTTCATTAATTACATGTGAAACTGTGGTCGGAGATACTTTCGCCAGTTTTGCTATGTCATTATAATTAACCATTATGTGCTCCTGACCAAAAAAACTATAAATATTAATTAAGCGCTTGCGCAAAATAATTTTACCATAACCATTCTTAAAAATAAATATATATTCCAATTACCAAACCATTAGATCTAAATTATGGATATGAGGAAAGCTTAATCTAAAACAATTGATATTTTTATAATAGTATAAATTACTTTATAATATACGGTAAATTATAACTTTTTTAATTTCATTTAAGTATAAACACAGGTTATATGATTAAAATATTACTTTATTCAAGGAACACAAAAAACACAGACAAGATAAAAGAAATTTTAGAAAATAAAGATTTTATTGTATTTAGCACGTTTTATGTAAATTTTTATTAAAATTAAGATATAATAATTTCAGAAGTTTTAAAGTACTTTAAATAATTAGGACATTTATTAAAAAATTAAAGGGAGTGATAATATGGAAAAAAATGAAGAGATGAAAGAATTCGTATTAAAAAAAGCTCATGACAATGATATAAAATTCATAAGGTTCTGGTTTACAGATGTTCAGGGCTTTTTAAAAAGTTTTGCCATCACAGTAGAAGAACTCGAAAATGCACTATCAGAAGGTATGGGATTTGACGGGTCTTCCATTGAAGGCTTCTCCAGGATCGAGGAAAGCGACGTTATTGCCATGCCTGATCCCGGTACTTTCCAGATACTACCGTGGAGTCCCAAGGAAAATGGTGTTGCTAGAATGTTCTGTGACATAATGGAACCGGACGGTTCAAATTTTAAAGGCGATCCAAGATGGGTTCTTAAAAGGACACTAAAAAAGGCAAAAGATATGGGATACACCTTTTACGTTGGACCAGAACTGGAATTCTTTTACTTCAGAAGTGATAAAGGTGAACCTGAAATATTAGACAAAGGTGGATATTTTGATTTAACCCCCTTGGACGTGGCCAGTGAACTTAGAAGAAATACTGTATTATTCTTAGAAGCAATGGGTATTGGGGTTGAATATTCACATCACGAAGTAGCTCCTTCTCAGCATGAAATAGACCTGAGATATACAGATGCACTTACTATGGCTGATAATACTATGACCTATAGAATTATAGTAAAAGAAGTGGCAACTAGAAATAATGTATATGCAACTTTTATGCCAAAACCTTTATTCGGTGAAAACGGAAGCGGTATGCACACCCATCAGTCCCTGTTTAAAGGAGACAAAAATGCATTTTATGATGCCAACGATAAATATCATCTTTCTGAAATAGGTAAAAATTATATTGCCGGAACACTCAAACATTGCAAGGAAATAGTGGCAATAACCAATCAATGGGTTAACTCTTATAAAAGACTTGTGCCCGGGTTTGAAGCTCCGGTGTATATATCCTGGGCAAGAAGGAACAGATCTACTCTTGTTCGGGTACCAATGTACAAACCAGGAAAGGAAAAATCTACCAGAATAGAATTCAGGTGTCCTGATCCTGCCTGTAATCCCTATCTTGCTTTCAGCGTAATGCTGGCAGCTGGATTAGAAGGTATAAAAAATAAATATAAACTCCCTGACCCTATAGAAGAAAACATTTTTGAAATGGATATTAAAAGAAGAGAAGCGGCTGGAATAGAGAATCTTCCCGATAATTTGTATGAGGCAGTAAAAATTATGGAAGGAAGCAAATTGGTTAAAGAAACTCTCGGGGATCATATATTTAATAAATTTATAGAAAATAAAAAAATTGAGTGGGATAGATATAAAACCCATGTTTCCAAGTATGAGCTGGATTCTTATCTCTCAGTATTATAAGATTGGTAATTTATATTATAAGTTTCATAATTTATTAAATTAATATATTTAAATTTAAATAAGCCTTTCCTATTGCAGGAAAGGCTTATTTTTAACAGTATTAATCTTTTTACTTGAGTTTTTTGATTCAAAGTCAAATTCATTAAAATTACCCGATTAATTTTAACAGCAAGCTTAATACAATACAAAAACCACCTGCAACAAGCATTTTTACACCGCTGACTACAAGATTGCTCCTGGATATTTTTCCTAAAAACAGGCCTATCCCAAATAATATTAAAAATGCCAGAGCAAAACCACTGTAATAACAGATATTTATAGGTATATATTTTCCAAAAAGAAACGGGGTCAAAGGAATAAATGCCATTACTACAGGCGATAGTCCGTTTACAGCAGCAAGCAATTTTACAGCAAATTTCTGGGCATGAGATATTATTGTTTCATCCAGATTATGAAGAGTTGATTCCTCTAAATCATCCAGCTCTTTTCTTCTTTCAGCAGTCTCACTGTTATAAGCGCTCCACACTCCTGAAACGCCCAGAGAAATACATATTGCCGCACCGGCTATTATAACATGTGTATACTCTGTAACCTTTATAATATAATTTCCTACCAGTACGCCTATGCTGGTAATTGCTCCATCAAAACCATTTATAGCAAAATACCTTCTTGCAATTTTAGTAATATTTGCAATCTTATTATATGTTTTTACCCGGTCAACATAAGTTAAAAGACTCTTTTTTATTCTATTCATTTTAAACTCTTCCTACCAAATATACATTAAATTTTTTCAGTTTTACATCGGTAAATAATAATGTGCCAATGGTCTTAATGGCAAATTATATGAAAAATTATAAGGACTTTATTATCGCGCATTAACACCAGCCGGTCCCGGTCATCAGGAAACCAGATCACCGCTATCCAAATAAAATAAGTGAGTTTTACTCTTATCAAAATCTAAATATAAATTCATACCCGGTATGATATTACCGGTATTCTTTATGAAATTAACTACATTGATTATACCACCATTAATCTTGCATTCTATATTTACCATCGGAGGGATTTTTTGGATAAAATTAACCACCGCTACAGCTTTACTTTTATCATAAGTGGTAGAAAAACCAATATCTTCAGGTCTTATACCAAGAATTAATTCCTCCCTGGCTATTTTCCTTATAGTATCTTTTTTTATACAGGGTGGAATATCAAATCTACACCTGGCAAAAATAAATCTATTATCTTTTATCTTTCCCCGCATAAAATTCATACCCAAAATACCAAAAAAATCCGCAACCAGCATATTTTTAGGGTGAAAATACATATCAAATGGTCTATCTATTTGAACAAATCTGCCTTTATCAAGCACTGCAATCCTGTCCGCCAGAGCCATCGCTTCACTACTGTCAGAAGTTACATAGATAGTAGTGGTTTTAACCTCCTTAAACATCTTTTTAAGATAAGTCCTGGTATTCATTCTTATTTTAGCATCCAGATTACTTAGTGGTTCATCAAATAGAAAAACATTGGGATTATCCCTGATTATTGCTCTTCCAGCAGCTACTCTCTGTTTATGGCCTGCAGATAACTCCCTGGGATAAAAGTTAAGGTATTTTTCTATCCCGATATCAATCTGTTTAATGGTTGACCTCAATTTTTGGTCAATTCTTTCATTTGAATATTTTTTTATCCGCAGTGGGAATGATATATTTTCTTTAGCCATTAGATTCGGATACAAAGCGTATTCCTGAAAAACCATGGCAATATTTCTCTGCCCTGGTGCTAAATAAGTGACATCAATATCATCTATGTACACCCTTCCTGTATGTTTTGTATCCAGTCCTGCCAAAATTTTTAAAAGAGTAGTTTTACCACCACCAGAAGGGCCGGTTATGCAGAAGAATTCCTTATCTTTTATATCCAGAGAAATATTATTGAGTATGAGTTCTCGGTCATAGTATTTGGTGACATTTTTTACAGAGATTCTGGCCATTTCAATACGCCACACTTTTACATTATTTGCCTTTTAATACTACCAAATTATAGCACAGAATAGCACTTTTTTCTTTAATGATTGCCCTATAAGTAGTAATTTATTTGTGACGCTCCACAGGGCTTGCCCTGTGGCTTCTGCTTAGTTATCTAAACATTCTTTTTCTTGGGCTGAGTGCCTGATGGCTGCTCATTTCTCCACAAGCGTTACTTTCCGTATGCCCTACGGTAGGACTTTTTTGGTACTTAGACCATAGCAGTCAACTATTATATAGTTTACTAAAACATTCATTGAATCTCAAGGGTTTTTTTCTTCCAATTCATCCCCGACGCAAGCATCGGGGTTTTCTTGGTAGTTCTTTATAACCTAACCATCTATAATTACTTCAGCATCTTTTTTAGATGTTTCCTTGAGGCAATAAAAAGTGAAAATAAAACTTTAATTTTCTGTTTTATTTGAATACCAGTTTATTGAGATAAAAAAATATTTTAAATAAGGATGATATTTTTCTCAAGTAAAGTGCACCTATTACTCACTTTCTTCCTCTTGTTCACTTTCTTCCTCTTGTTCACTTTCTTCCTCTTGTGTCTCTACCTCAGGAGTAACTTGTGTGGCGCCACTAAATTGTTCCTGCATTCTACTTATATCAAGAAATGGTATTATTCCTTCTTCTGGAAGTATTCCCCAGGCTATATTAGGAGAAAGTTTTTGGATAAACTCTAACTGTATTATCTGTGGATATTTCTTAAGAGCTTCACCTTTAATTTCAATCTGCCTCGCTTCTGCTTCAGCTTGGACAATTACTTGCTCTTTTTTAATTTTTTCCTGTGCCAGGATATTTTGCTCTACTACAATCCTTTCCTCTGCAATTTGCTTTTCCTCCAGGATATTAAAATATTGCTCAGTAAATTCAATTTTCCTGAGTAAAAATTCATCTAAAATTATTCCATTTTCTTCAAATACGGGTCTTAAAGTCTCACTTATCTCGTCCTGAACATCGAATACCTGTTCTGAGTAAAGCTGAGCAGCAGTATATTTTTTAGGTATATTCCTGGATAAAGATCTTGCCTCCGTTTTAACCACTTTTTCTACAAGATTATCCATGGTACCAATATTATTCAATATCCATTCAGCTTGTTTAGCGTCAATAGAAAACCTGATGGTATACTTTAATTGTATCTGCTGACCGTCTAAAGAAGTTGTGTCAACCGTAAAATCAGGATAATTAGCCCGGCTTGTTTCCGGGAAATCACTTGTTTCATAAGTTACCTGCCTGGTGGAATAGTTTACCGTATTCTGTATAAATGGTGCTTTTATATGTATTCCAGGAGTAAAGGTGACCCCCACGGTTCTACCAAACTGGGTAAGCACCCTTACATTTCCAGCCTGGACTATAACAAAAATGTTTAAAACCAGTATTAATACTACAATGAATACCACCACCCCAATAATTATTTTAGGAACAAACTTCATTTTTATACCTCCATATTAATCTTTTTTTTATTTTACCTTTTATTACAACCTTAAAACATATTACCATATATTAAAAATTTACAAAATTATTTTACTTATAGAAATTCTATATTGGTTCTATCACTACACAAGTCGTAGTGTCCTTAACACCTTTTAAATTCTGGATTTTTGAAATTACTGTTCTCCCCAATGCATCCAAATCCGCACTTTCAATAAATATAATGAGGTCATATGGGCCTATTACGGTATTTGCAGATTTTACACCTTTTATTTTTAAAATTTTAGTATAAACTTCACTTTGCTCGCCAAGTTCAGATTTCATCAATATATATGCCTCTATCATTCTATTCTCCTCCTTTACTTCAAAAAACAATAAAATATATCATCAATTAAATCTTCTTTCTATAAAACAAAAATACATAAATATTTATCTTCCGGCAGAATACATAATGTTTGGCACCATTCAGTAAATTCTTATAATTAAGCTATTTATAATTTAAATCATAAATTATTATTTATTTTTATTTAAAATTCCGTCCAGTATAATACCCGCACCATAAGAAGATCTTACAAATATCCCGCTGGCAACGGCTTTAAAATTAAAACTCTCTGCTAGTTTTTTTATGCTTTCAAATTCTTCGGGTCTATAATATTTTTTTACCGAAAGATTTAACCCCGACGGTCTAAGATATTGGCCTATGGTAACAATATCGCAATCTACCTCTTTTAAGTCTGATAGTAATTCCACTATTTCTTTCCTGCTCTCTCCTAAGCCCAGCATAAATCCTGATTTTGTGTAAATATCTGGCTTTAATGATTTAGCTGATTTTAATATATTAAGTGAAGTTTTATAATCTGCATATTTTCTAACTTTACTAAAATTTTTTTTAACCGTCTCAATATTATGATTCAATACATCCAGGTCCTCCGCAAGAAGGATTTCCAGATTATTAACATTTCCTTTAAAATCAGGGATCAGGCACTCTATTCTTAACTCCAAATTTAGTCTGTTTATTTCACTTACAGTCTTTGCAAAATGAGAAACCCCGCCATCGGGCAGATCATCCCTGGTTACCGAAGTAATAACTACATATTTTAATCCCATTTCTTTTACCGCATTTGCGATCCTGTAAGGTTCATCACCATCTAATATTTCAGGTTTCCCGGATTTTATACTACAAAAACCACAATTCCGGGTGCAGATATTTCCCATTAGCATAAAGGTTGCAGTTTTTTTACTAAAACATTCAAAAATATTCGGGCACTTCGCGCTCTGGCAAACAGTATTTAGACGCGAACTGTAAGTGAGGTTTCTGACCTGATTAATATTCAAACTATTTATTCTGATCTTTTTCTTAAGCCAATCTGGTTTTCTATTCAACTATTTTACCTACTATTCTTTCCAGATCTCTTATGGAGCCAAATTCTATTGCGATCTTTCCCTTTTTTCTGCCCATTGTTATTTTCACAGGAGCGCCAAGATACTCGGACATCCTCCGGGATATTTCCGGGAGTTTGCTGAACTGCAGGACTTTTTTAGCTTCTTTTCTTCCAGCAGGTTCTCTCTTCTTAGCTGTTATTCTTTCCACATCCCTTACGCTCAGTCCATCTTTAACAACAAGGTTTGCAATTTTTACCCTTTCTTCTTTTCCTTCTATTGCAAGTATTGACCTGGCATGTCCCTCACTTATTTTTTCTTCATCTACTAATTTTTGAACTTCCAGCGGAAGAGAAAGCAGTCTTAGCGAGTTGGTTATTGATGCTCTACTTTTGCCAATCCTTTTTGAAAGCTGCCCGTGGGTAATTTTAGACTCATCTATGAGCTGTTTAAATGTATAAGCCTTTTCCATAGGGCTTAAATCATCTCTATGAATATTTTCGATAAGAGCCATTTCCAGTGAAGATCTATCATCAACATCCTTAACTACAATAGAGGGTATGGTATTAATACCAATTTTTCTAATAGCCCTACACCTTCTTTCTCCAGTAACAACTTCATACTTTTCTTCCCCATCCAGTCTTCTGACCACTATGGGCTGAATAACTCCAAATTCTTTTATTGATTCAGCAAGCTCAGTCAGTGACTGGTCATTAAATTTGTTCCTGGGCTGATTTTTGTTTGGAATAATTTTATCCAGTGGTAACTCAACAATTACATTTGATTCACTTTCAGAAGGCTTGTCTATTCTTGGAATTAATGCACCAAGTCCTCTACCTAACCCCCTTCTAGCCATTTTCTATCACTTCCTTTGTAAAATTACTGTAAGCTTCTGCTCCCTTACAATCAGGAGCATACTCCATTATAGGTTTGCCATAACTTGGCGCTTCGCTGAGCCTTACATTTCTAGGAATAACTGTTTTGTATACTTTTTCTGAAAAATAATTTTTAACTTCCTCAATTACCTGCCCGGCTAGCTTTATTCTCGGATCATACATTGTCATTATAACTCCCTTTATTTTCAATTTATCATTTAGATTCTTTTTAACCAGGTTTATAGTACTTAAAAGCTGACCAAGCCCTTCCAGAGCATAGTATTCACATTGTATTGGTATAATAACTTCCTTTGTTGCTGTCAGCGCATTAATGGTTAAAAGCCCCAGTGCCGGGGGGCAGTCAATCAAAATAAAATCATAATCCTTTTCAATTTTATTTACTGCTTCCTTTAGTCTAAACTCTCTTTTTAAACTTGAGACTAATTCCACTTCTACTCCGGCAAGCTGTATGGAAGATGGAAGAATCTTGAGGTTTTTATATGAAGTATCTAATATTATTTCATTGGGTTCCCTATCATTAATTAAGATATCATAAATTGAATCTTTAGCATCTACTGGATTTATACCCAGTCCGCTTGTTGAATTACTTTGCGGGTCAAGATCTATAAGCAATGTTCTGTAACCATAAGAGCTTAAATAAGCTGAAACATTTACCGCTGTAGTACTTTTCCCTACTCCTCCCTTTTGGTTTGTAATTGCAATTATCCTTTCCAGAGGTTTTTTACCGGAAAATTTATAAGTCTTCTTTTTTTTAAGTATCATATCTAAAAACTTCATTTATTAAACTTATTCACTACTCATTTATACATTTATACCTTTACACATTGGCATATATTATAAGGATGTTCCTCTTACAAAGGTTGTTTTTTTATTTTCTTGAAATTCCGGGGGTATATACGGGGAGACTTTTTCGCCTTGTTGATTATCAGAAAAGTCCTGTACTCATCCAGATATGGAACCTTGACCTCTAACAAATTATCTACCTTCCCCCCTAACTTTGAGATAACTTCCCTATGTTCTGCCAGTTCAATAAATACTTTTTTACTCTTATAAAATATAATTTTACCATTTATTCTGCAAAATGGAATTATTAATTCACTAAGAATATTAAAACTGGTGACCGCTCTTGCTAAAACAATATCAAAATTTTCCCTGTATAAATTTTCTTTTGCCAGCTCTTCGGCTCTTCCTCTAATTACCTTGATATTTTCTAGTTTTAGCTCTTTAACCAATAGATTTAAGAAATTAATTCTCTTTAATGTTTTATCCAGCAGGTAAAATAGCTTATCACTTAAAAAAATAGATAGCAGTACCCCCGGTAATCCTGCACCTGTTCCCACATCGAGTATTTTTTCTACATTATTTGTATTATAGAAAAGATATTTTTCATATTTCAATATTGAAATAGAGTCCAGAATATGCCTTATAAGTATTCCCTTCTTATCCTTTGCGCCAACAAGATTAAATTTTTTATTATGCTTATAAACTAAATTCAGATATTCTTTTACAAGACTTACCTGGGCTTTAGAAAAATTAATACCAAGTTCTTTAAGTGACAGTTTTAAAATGTTATCAATATCCAAATTTAAACACCTGCCTCCGGTTTCCCTTTTAGGTTCAACATGAGTATTGATATATCCGCAGGCGATATCCCTGCAATTCTTGAAGCCTGCCCCAGAGTATTCGGTTTAATTTTTGTAAGTTTCTCTTGCGCTTCATAAGTCAGCCCAACTATTTTAAAATAGTTTAAATCCCGGGGAAGATAATATTTTTCCAGGCTCTCTAATTTCTTAATTTCGCTTAATTGCCTATTTATATAACCTTCATATTTTATTTTAATCTCTGCCTGTTTTAAAATTTTTCTATCATAATTATTTCTTTTATCACCGGTAAAATCTATTACACCAGAGATATTAACCTCGGGTCTTTTTAAAAGCTTATATATGCTTAATGGAGTGTAAATGGGCTTTGTACCCATTTTTTCGAGAATAATATTATTACCCCTGTCAGGATTTAAACTACTGACTTTAAGTTTAGATATTAATCGATCAATTTCTTTCTCTCTTTTTACTACCCTCCTGTACTGCTCATCAGTTATTAGCCCAATATCATTCCCAAATTTACTTAATCTTATATCAGCATTATCAGAGCGTAACACCAGTCTATATTCTGCTCTTGAAGTATACATCCTGTAAGGCTCCATAAGATCTTTAGTAAGAAGGTCATCTATTAAAACCCCTATGTAACTATTATCCCTGGTTAGTATTAATGGCGGCTCACTGGTTATTTTCAGTGCTGCATTTACTCCCGCAATAAAACCCTGGGCTGCTGCCTCCTCATACCCTGAAGTGCCATTTATCTGACCGGCAAAATATAAATTCTCTATTATTTTTGATTCCAGAGTAAAATTCAATTGACTGGGAATTATATAGTCATATTCTACGGCGTAACCCGGTCTTATTATCCTTGCGTTTTCCAATCCCTCTACAGTATTTATTATCTTCTGCTGTATTGCCATAGGCATACTGGTAGTAAGCCCCTGGAGATACATTTCGTTAGTATAAGTACCCTCAGGCTCAATAAAAACCGGATGCCTTTTCTTTTCGGGGAAATTAATTACTTTTCTATCAATAGATGGACAGTGTCTTGGACCATGCGTATCAACCATTCCGGACTTTATAGGAGATTGTTCTATGTTTTCCGCAATGATTTTATGAGTTTTTTCATTAGTGTAGGTCAAATGACACTTAATGCTCTGGTAAATCTTTTCCTCGTTCCAAAAAGAAAAGCTTAGGGGTTGCTTATCTCCATATTGCACCTCTGTTTTTGAAAAGTTTACTGTTCTTTTATCAACTCTTGGAGGAGTTGCTGTTTGAAATCTCTCTATCTCAAAACCAAGGCTGATTAAATTTTTTGTTAAATTCATTGCAGGATACTCACCCATACGCCCGGCTGAATAATCCTTTTCACCAATGATTATTCTTCCCCTTAAAAAAGTGCCTGTGGTTATTATTACCGCTTTCCCCTCAAATAATAGACCACTTTCTATCCCTACGCCAACTGCAGTACCGTCCTTTACCAATATTTTATCCACTGTTCCCTGCCTTAAAGTTAGATTTTTAGTATTCTCCAGGACTCTCTTCATTTCGATTTCATATTCCTTTTTATCTACTTGAGCTCTTAGAGCCTGGACTGCAGGACCTTTTCTTTTGTTTAGAATTTTAATTTGTATTAGAGTTTTATTAGTAGTCTTTGCCATCTGTCCGCCCATTGCGTCTATTTCTCTAACCAGCTGGCTCTTTCCCAGTCCACCTATTGAAGGATTGCAGGGCATTAAAGCAATTTTATCCACATTAATGGTTAAAACTATAGTCTTTAATCCTAATCTTGCTGACGCCAGGGCCGCTTCACAGCCCGCATGTCCGGCTCCTACAACTATTACATCGTAATCCATATTACTTTTACTTTCTTAACCTATCTAATAAATGATTTTATGTTTCACGTGAAACATTGATCTCTTTTTTTTATATTTATTTATGATTTTTATTGCCTTATCTTTATTTCCCAATTTTTCTATAAATTTTAGCATCCTTATATCAGCATTATCATGCCTGTGGTAAAAACTATATTCATTTCTAGAAACCAGCATCCTATATGGTTCATTTACACCCTTAACTACCAAATCGCTAATTAGCACTCCAATATAGCCATCTTCTCTTCTTATAATAATGCTCTCAAGATTTTTTACCTTTCTATAAGCAGCCAGTCCAGCAACTATTCCCTGCGCTGCTGATTCCTGGTAACCATTTGTTCCATTTATATGACCGGCAAAAAAAATTCCCTTAAATTTTTTACTTTCCAGGTCACTGGTTAACTGAAAGGGCAATAAATAGTTAAACTCCACACCATAGCCAGGCCTTGTTATTTCTGCACATTTAAGACTTTTTATTTTCTTTAACATTCCAACCTGTATTTCTTCGGATAATGCAGTTTCAAGCCCCTTCAGGTATACCTCATTTGTATCCCTGCCTATCGGCAGGATATCAATCATATAATCTTTTTTATCTTCAAACTTTAAAACTTTATCCTCAATTGGAAAGCAGTTCTCTGTTGTTTCTGATTTAATCTTACAACTACTGGCTGCTTTTTTATTTATACTTTTTAAAATATATCTGGTACAGTCTTTACCAGTATTAGTTATATAACTATATAACTGTCTTCTCCCATCAAAATTATTTTCGTATGAAAACATTTGAGGATTCCTGTCATATGATTGTTTTTCTAAAACTTTTACATTAATTGATTTTCTATCTATTAGAGGAGCGGTATAATTTTTTAACCTGCCAAATTTAAAACCTAGATTTTCTAAACTAAACAGAAGCTTTTTGGAACATATCTCACCCTGTCTTCCTGCCTCAATTGTATTTCCTCCCCAAAATATTTTTGCTCCCAGGAAAGTCCCGGTGCATATAACAATAGATTTGCAGCAGTAAGTAATTCCATCACTGGTATATATGTTATATTTCTTCCCTATTTCTTCTATGCCTGCTACAAGCCCCTGCCTTAAATACAAATTATCCTGGTTCTCCAGAACTTCCTTCATTGATAAAAAATATCTCCTCTTATCAACCACAGCCTCCATAGTTTCGATGGCTGGATCTTCTTTACTGACGATTGTTCTCATATGAATATAATTTTTATCGATATTTTTGGAAATCTCTCCACCTAAAACATCTATCTCCCTTATAAGTTGTCCTCTTCCAAAACCACCCACTGTACTGCTATATGGCATAAGAGCTATGCTATCCATATTTATTGATATAAGAAGAGTTCCTGCACCATTTCTTGCAGAGGCCAGCGCTGCTTCGCAGCCTGCATGTCCTGCACCTATAACTATTACATCATAATTAATTTTTCCCTCATTCTTAATCATTTTAATCACTAAAGATTTTATAATTTTGTTTCACGTGAAACATTTTCGTCAAATATTCGTACAATATTGTTTTTTGACATTATTATTTCCCAATACAGAACTGGCTGAATATTTTATCTAAAATGTTATCTGTTGTTGTTTCACCTATTATTTCCCCTAATAAACCATATGCTGTTTTTAAATCGTAAGAAGGGAATTCCTCTGACATTTTTTCTTTCATTGCCACTTCAGCATTGTCCAGTAAACTACTTACTTCTTTTAGTATATTTTTATGTCTACTGTTAATAATTATTTTTTCTTCCAGATTAATATCACCATTATCCATTATTAACCCTTTTATTTTGTTTTCTAATCTTCTTATTCCTATTCCCTTCAGAGCAGAAATCTTTATAATAAATTTTTCATTAAAATATTTTCTAATCCTTTCCATTTCTAAATTTTGTTTTAAATCCACTTTATTTATGCAGCAAATTGTTTTTTTTCTTTCTATTTTTTTAATTATCTCTAAATCCATTTTTTCAATTCTTCTATTTCCATCCAAAACTAGTAAAACCAATTCTGCCTCATTTATGTGTTTTAAACTCCTTTCCACACCTATTTTTTCTATAGTACTTTTTGTTTTCCTAATACCAGCTGTGTCTACAAGAATCAGGGGTATTCCTTCTACATATAATATTTCTTCCACTGCATCTCTTGTGGTCCCCGGCAGAGAAGTTACTATTGCTTTTTCTTTTTTTGAAAGTAAATTAAGTAAACTCGATTTCCCTACATTGGTTTTCCCTATAATTGCTGCTTTTACACCATTTTTTATTATTTCTCCTTTTTTCTCATCACTGATCAGTTCTTCAAGTTCAGCTTTTATTTCCCTTACCTTTTTAGTAAGTTTTTTATATGGTGTAATTTCCAAATCCTCTTCAATAAAATCTACTGATGCTTCAAGCTGCACTACTACATCAATAATCATCTCTTTTAGCCTTTTTATCTCTTTTTTTACACTACCCTGCAAATTTTTTGCTGCGATCTTCAAACTCTGCTCTGTCTTAGATCTTACCAGATCAATAACTGCTTCCGCCTGAGAAAGGTCTATTCTACCATTCAAAAATGCTCTTTTTGTAAACTCTCCCGGTTCTGCTATTCTAGCGCCGCTTTCAATACACAATTCCATAACTTTAGTTGTAGCAATTATTCCACCGTGGCAATTTATTTCTACAATATCTTCTCTTGTGTATGACTTCGGCTTTTTCATTAGAGTTACAACTACTTCGTCTATTGTATTCTCCTCATTATCAATTATATGCCCATAAAGCATATTGTATGTATCAATCCCTGAAAGTTTCTTTTTGCTTTTTGACCTAAATATTTTATCAGCAATAAAGATTGACTTATCTCCGCTCAACTTAACAATTCCAATTGCTGCCTCACCAGGTCTTGTCCCTATGGCAACTATTGTACCCCTGCTTTCTATTCCCATTTTTAATTTTTTCTCCTATAATTTCTTTAAATTTTCCAGATTCTAATTATATTTAATATTTTTATTTATTCAAAATTTTAACCAATAAAAAAATGGCACCTCTATGCCATTATTATATTTTTTTATCAGTTTAAAATACAGCTATTTACTGCCCTTTACAGGATATATTATTATGCACCTGTTTGGTTCCTCGTATCTGCTCCTGGTAGTAACATCTTTAAATTTTGCAAGCAGGTTATGTATCATTTTTCTCTCGTAGGTACCCATTGGTTTTAGAGCTATTTTTCTTCCCTCGCTGATTGCTTTTTTTGCCATAATAACTGCAGTTTTCTTTATCTTGCTAATTTTTTTCTTTCTATAATCTTTTATATCTATGGTCACATTTCTACAAAGAAGTTTTTTTCTTTTTCCTATTAAATTTATAATATACTCCAGCGCCTGCATGTTTTTTCCATCTCTTCCAATAGCAATCCCCAAATCATTTCCACGAACTGATAACTTTAATTCTTTTGAATCTGTATCAATTTTTACTTCCTCGCCCAGGCATATTAATTCTATTGATTTTTTTAAAATCTGTTTTATTTTTTCCATTCCATCAATTTCTTCACCAGTACTACTTTCTATTTTTTTAGAATTATTCTCTATTAATTTATTTCTTTTTTGCTCCTCTTCAAGTGACTTTATATATGAATCTATGGCTTTCTTTATACTTTTATCTTCAGTAATTTTTACCACCCTCCCCCAATAAAAGTTTTACTTTTTCTTTTTTTTCTTTTTCTTTATTTTTCTTCTAATTAACTTCTTTTCTTCTTCACTTAACTCCTGCTCTCCTTTAAGGCTTTTGTCTTTCTGGCTTAATTCCTCTTTTACTTTTTCCTTTGTAACCATTTTATTTACAATCAACTGCTGGCCAATACCCCATATATTTGAAGTCACCCAGTATACCAATATTCCTGATGGGAATTGAAAAGATATAAATCCAAACACTACTGGCATTATATACATAATCTTTGATTGCTTGGGATCAGTTGTTGTCATCCTGGTAGTTAGAAACATTGTTGCAACCATCAGTATAACCAGGATATAATAAGGATCCTTTTCATTTAGATTCATCCATAGAAAATTATATTTAGGGTTGGCGGCACCCATTATAGTAAATTCCCCGGCAGGTAAAAATCCTGCTAGTCCTGTTTTTATACCATTTGCCACCCCATCTATCGTGAAATTCCCCAATATATTTGTTACGATCTCGGAAGGGTTTCTAAGTGCCTGAAATAATGCAAAAAATACAGGCATTTGAAAAAGTAGCGGCAGACATCCGGCCAGGGGATTAACATTGTTTTTCTTATAAAATTCCATGGTCTCTTGCTGCAATTTTTGCTTATCGTCTTTATATTTCTTTTGCAGCTCTTTCAGCTCAGGCTGTAGTTTCTGCATTTTTGCCATTGACTTGGTCTGGCTTATGGTAAGGGGAATTAATACTATTCTCACGATAATAGTAAGGAGTATTATTACTATGCCATAGTTTTCAATAACATTTTTATATAAAAATACTACTATATACTCCAATACATTCTGTATTGGCCTTAGCAATTGAAATATTTGTTCCAATTTAATAAACCTTCCCTATCACTTTAAAGGATCATATCCACCTTTATTAAAAGGATTGCACCTTAAAATCCTATACATTGATTTAATACTACCTTTTAATACACCATATTTAAAAATCGCTCCAATTGCATATTCAGAGCAGGTGGGATAGAATCTGCAGCTCTTTGGTAGCACAGGCGAGATATAACTTTTATAAATATTAATTAAAAATATTAGTATTCTTTTCACAATTAAAAACAGGGAGTTAATTATTACTCATCTCTAATTGGTAAGGAATGTGGTTAAACTGTTTTCAAGTATCTTTTTAATCTCCCAAAAATCAACTTTGACAAATTCCTTTCTAGCAATAAGTAAAATATCCAAATTTTCAGAAATATCTACATCAACTTTTCTTAAAACTTCCTTTAAAACTCTTTTGATTTTATTTCTTATAACAGCTCCACCTATTTTTTTACTTATTCCAAAACCCACTCTTACTACACCATTACATTCTGTTCTTTTAAGTAGATATATTATTAAATATTTATCCTTCTTAAAGGTACCTTCTTTTATTACTCTTGAGAAGTCAATTCTTTTTATAAGCGTCTCAAACTTTATTTTAATCTTTCCTTTTACTCTTTAAGCTGATAGCTTCTTTCTCTCTTTTCTTCTTCTTCTGGCAATTATAGCTCTTCCTGCTTTTGTTACCATCCTTGCCCTAAAACCATGATTTTTTTTTCTCTTCCTAACGTTTGGCTGAAATGTCCTTTTCATCTTTTACCTAACCCATATATTATTGTTCTTAAGTTGAGTAGTAAATTATACATTTTAATTTTTGTAATATCAAGGTTGTCTAAAGGGCATATTTATATATAGTATATCTATTTTATTGCCTGTATATTCTTACTACCCTGTATTGGTTTTAGATACTTTTTGGGTGGGGCAGCAGGGCTTGCTGACATTTGTAGCTTTGCATACTTTTTACAATTCTGTTTGTAATTTTTCATTGTTGGTCTTTTTTTTCTCAAACATTTGTTCTATTGAAAAATACTTTTGAAAGATTTATTTTTTTTATATTTTGTACAGTGCTCTTTTCCATAAGCTTTTCAATATTTAAAAATATTTTCCACAGCTGTTGAAAAAATTGTTGAAAACTTTAAAAATGCTACTGTATTGTATGCCAAAAAGTTTTAACATATTAAATGCACAATATATTTTAGTAGCTTTTTTTTGTTTAAAATAATATTATTAATATGTTGAAAACTTTAAACTGTTGGAAAGAATATGAAAAGCATCTGCTTTGTTTAATATATTTTTGCAGTATTAAAATCTAGTTGTAATTAAATTCAACTTTTGACATGTCTGGTGAAAGCTCTAAATTAAATAATAACTCTAGTCCAGGTAACCTGAACAGAAATATAATGGACATACCGGTTAGGATTGCTGTTTATGATAACATGCGAAGCATTCCAAGGATTATTGACCTCAACTTTAATGATATTAATAATTTTATAAATGAAACATCTGAGAAGACTTATAATCTATCCCATGAAATTGGTGGAAGTATTCCTTATACTTTAATAAAGGAGATAATAGAGAATTTGATACACGCAGATTTTAAAGAAGTGGTAATTACCGTTCTTGACAGGGGAAATCATATAATTGTAACAGACCAGGGGCCGGGAATTGAAGATAAAGAGAAAGCTTTCCTTCCGGGGTATACTACTGCTACCAGCAAGATGAAAGAGTACATAAGAGGAGTTGGTTCTGGTTTTCCAATAATAAAAGAGACCATCACTTTTTCCGGAGGATCTATAGATGTTAAAGATAATATAAAAAGGGGAACAGTAATATCCTTGAAATTAGGATTAACTAAAGATGGTGAAAAATTCCAGGACTCAGGCAGCGAACCGGCGGTTGTGCTACCTCCCGACATCGAGAGTGAGAAAAAGACTCAGGATAATATTCTTGATAAATTTAACGGTAAGCTACTATCTGATAGACAAAAGAAAATTCTTTTTGTAATTCTAGAATTAGAAGAGGCTGGACCTTCAAAAATATCCAAGGAGCTGGGCTTTAGTCTCTCAACTTCATACAGGGAGTTGATTTACTTAGAAAAAAACAAACTTTTAACATCAAGTAGCAGCGGCAAAAGAAGATTATCTAAAAAAGGTATAAAATACCTTGAATATTATTCAAATAATATTTAATATTAGAGTGTTATGTCAGATCTAGAAACCATTTGGGAAAATACTCTAAAAGATATTAAAAATAAGATTAATCTTCCTACATACAAGGCCTGGTTTGAACATATAACACCGCTGTCTCTAAAAAAAAACTGCTTAACTGTTTCGGTTGGCAGTTCTTTCGCCAAAGAATGGCTCGAATCAAGATATTCAAACCTGCTATCTGATTCAATAAAAAAAGTAATCAATAACTCATGCAAAATAAAAATTGTTACAGCCCCGGAAAGTTTAGAAAGCACTGAAGGGTATTACGATGAATATATTGATGAATCTATTGAAAGTGCTTACTATCTAAATAAAAAAATAAAAAATTCCACATTTAATACAAAGTACACCTTTGATACATTTATTGTTGGCAATAGTAATAGATTTGCATGCACGGCTTCTCTTGCAGTTAGTGAGAAGCCAGGAAATACCTATAACCCCCTGTTCATATATGGCGGGGTAGGGCTTGGGAAAACACACCTGCTTCATGCAATAGGACAATATACGCTACAGCTGCACCCGGACAAAATTGTAAAATATGTTTCAGCCGAAAGATTCTTGAATGATTTTATCAACGCTCTAAGATATAAGAATATTTTTGCCTTCAAAGAGAACTACAGAAATAATGATGTCCTGCTTGTTGACGATATACACTTTCTTGAAGACAAGGAGGCCAGCCAGGAAGAGTTCTTTCATACATTTAATGCTCTTCATGATACCAACCGTCAGATTGTTCTTTCCAGCGACAGATCTCCTAAAAACATCTCCACTCTGGAAGAAAGACTCAGGTCCCGTTTTGAATGGGGTCTTGTAACTGATATTACGCCCCCTGACCTTGAGACCAGGATGGCAATATTAAAAAAATACTCTGAAAGAGAAAAAATTTCCGTCCCCGATGACATACTAAACCTAATAGCTGAAAAAATAACCTCCAATATCAGAGAACTTGAAGGGTCTCTTACGCGAATAGCTGCATTTACCTCTTTGACTAAATCTAAACCAGACCTGGTCATAGCTAAAAATATCCTTAAAGACATTTTACCCGACGATAAAGAACATAAAACAAGTATTCAAACTATTATAAAAGAAGTATCAAAATATTTCTCTATACCCATTAACGACATCCTAAGCGCTAAAAGAAATAAGTTTATATCACATGCCCGGCAGCTGGCAATGTATCTATCAAGAGAGCTTACCAGCAGCTCTCTACCAAGAATTGGAAAATCAATTGGGGACAGGGATCATTCTACGGTAATATATGCTATTTCCAAGATATCAGACCTGATTAAAACAGACAGAAATGTCTATAGGCAGATTCAGGAAATTACCAACAAGATAAAAACATCTATTTAGAAATGGCCTTGTTTAAAAACTGTTTAATAATCTTAGAAGTTTTTAACATAAACTTTTATTCATGGTTAAAAATCAAGATTGTTTTTTTTTCTCCGCATATGCTTCCAGTTTTTAAACAGCCTCCAGCTTTTTTATTAACAATTTCTCTTTCCATCATTTGTTTTGTTTCACCCTTTTTTCTAAATTACTAACATTTTTAACAGGTATTATAACTATTACTAACTATTTAAATTAATTTATATATATAATAAAATATGTTTATATTTTTAATATTTCAAAAGGGGTGGAGATGAAGTTTCAAACAACAAGAACCGGGCTTCTGGACACCATATTATTTTCAATCAGAGCAATTGGTACCAGAGTCTCATCATTTATATTGAACGGGGTTATGTTAGATGTTGAAGAAGGGCTAACTACATACAGCACAGATTTAGAAACAAGCATTAAGAGCACAATGGAAGTAAAAGTTCTTGAAAAAGGAAAAGCTGTTGTGCCGGCAAGAATTTTAGTAAATATATTAAAAAGTTTGAAAGAATCAAGAATAGAATTAGAACTGGATAAATCAACAAACCGGGTAAAAATAGCATGTGAGAATGCTCTTTTTACGTTAAACACCTTATCTCTCGAAGCGTACCCAGTTTTTCCCGAGATAAAAAAAGAGAACTATATAAAAATAAATTTAAACAAATTTAAAAATCTGGTAATAAAAGCTCAAAAGGCCGCATCTTTGGACGAGGGTAGGGCAATCTTGACTGGAGTGCTTTTAGAAATTGAAGAAGGTTTGTTAAGCATGGTAGCAACAGATAGCTACAGACTTTCTTTAGTAAAAGAAAATATAGATACGGGCATACCTTCAATGAAAATAGTAATACCGTCAAAAGTGCTTGACAGTATTATTAAAAGCGAATACAAAGGCAGCGATATTGGGATAAATATTGAAGAAAATCAGGTAAGTTTTTATCTGGAAGGAGAAAACAAAAAAAAGAATATAATAGTCTCAAGACTACTTTCTGGAAAGTTTCCGGAATATAAACAGCTTATTCCCAAGAGCTTAAAACATAATATAGTGGTAAATAAAGAAAAAATCCTGGATGTGGTGAAGAGAATTTCTTCGATATCTCAAGATAATATACCGGTTAAACTAACTATTGATAAAGGTAAAGTAACTGTGTCCATGGATATCAGAGAAATAGGAAGCTCCAGTGAAGACTTTGAGGTTTCATACGGAGAAGAAAGAATAGAGATAGCATTTAACCCCGAATTTTTGATTGACGGAATAAACATAATGGATGAGAAGAATATAATATTATCAATAGAGGAGCCGCTTAAACCTATTTTGATAAAATCAGAAAAAAACAAAAATTTGATTTATTTGCTAATGCCTATCAGAATCTCCTGACAGCTAAACAAAACTAGAAATTAAGAAAAGAAAAAAATAAGACCATGGAAAAAACAACAAGAATAGACCTATGCGTCATTGGGGCGGGAAGAGTTGGAACAACCGTAAGTTACGCACTTGCTGAAAAAGAGCTTCCCAATATTAGATTGAAGGCAATATCCTCAAGGTCTATGGAATCATTAAACAGGGCAAAGAAAATATTAGGAAGCAAAGCAGCTGATGTAATTTTTACCAGAGAAAATCACAAGGCCGTATCGCTGGCAAATTGTATTTTAATATGCACTCCTGATGATGTTATAAACAGTGTTTGTAGCGATATTTTTAAAGAAAAAAGTAAAGATTTTAAAAATTATTATGCAATTCATTTTAGTGGATCTAAATCGCTGGAAGTATTGAATTCAGCCAGGGCAGCAGGAGCTGAAATTGCGTCAATCCATCCATTAAAATCTTTTGCTTCAATACAGGAGGCGATTAAATCTTTACCAGGAACTGTTTTTGGAATAACTTATTCCAGCGCAGAATCAAAAAAAATGGCTGAATTTCTGGTAAAAAGCCTGGGCGGGGAAATAATCGAGGTAGAAAATAACAAGAAGGCACTTTACCATGCCGCAGCATGTGTGGCTTCCAACTATCTGGTTACTCTTATAAATTATGCGGTACTAATACACAAAAAGATGGGTATAAAACCGGAAGATTCTTTAAAAGGCCTGATGGGACTGGTGGAAGGCACAGTAAGCAATATAAAGAAGATGGGTACAGAAAAATCACTGACCGGCCCTATAGCCAGGGGAGATGTGGGCACAATTAAAGAGCATATAAATAGCTTTAATGAATTTTTTTCTAAAGAAGACGCTGCTTTATATAGAATGATGGGCATTGAAACCAGCAAGATCGCATACCAGAATAAATGGATAAAAGAGAGCACAGTAGAGGAATTAAAAGAAATACTTAAAGAATAGAAAGGGGATATTATGGCTGAAAAGAAAGTAACCATCAGCGATTTAGCAGAAATGAAGAAAAAAGGTGAAAAAATAACCATGCTTACAGCTTACGATTATCTTATGGCATCTCAACTGGATAACTGTGGTATAGATTTAATTCTGGTCGGCGATTCTGTGGGGAATGTGCTGCTGGGATATGAGAATACAATACCGGTTACAATGGATGAAATGATTCACCACTGCCGGGCAGTCACCAGGGGAGTGAAAAGGGCGATGGTGATTGGCGATATGCCATTTATGTCTTATCAGGCAAGTGCGGAGGAAGCGGTAAGAAATGCCGGGAGGTTTTTAAAAGAGGCTGGTGTTGAGGCAGTAAAACTTGAAGGTGGAAAAGAAGTTTATAAAACTGTAAAAATGATTGTTGACTCCGGAATTCCGGTTATGGGTCATCTGGGGCTTACCCCGCAGTCGGTTTATAAATTAGGCGGTTATGGAGTTAGAGGGGAGGACAAGGAACAGGCTTTAAAAATGTTGGAAGATGCCAGAGGGCTGGAAGAAGCTGGAGTATTTTCAATAGTACTGGAGAAGATTCCTGCAAAACTGGCAAAAAAAATAACACAGCAGATAAGCGTCCCTACAATTGGAATAGGGGCAGGGGTAGACTGTGACGGTCAGGTGCTTGTAACCCATGATATGCTGGGGCTTTTTGAAAGATTTAAGCCAAAGTTTTCTAAAAGGTATGCTGAAGTGGGAAAGGAAATGAAGAGATGTTACAGGAAATATATAGAAGAGGTAAAAAACAAAGTGTTTCCCGCAGAAGAACATTCTTATTAAAATAATCGATTAAATTCCTCTTTTAATGCGTTTTTACTACGAAAGTAAATTTAGTCTATGGTAATGGAAATAATAAAAAAAACAAATGAGTGTAAATTAATCGTAAACCGCCTTAGAGAGAAGGGCTACAAGATAGGCTTTGTTCCCACTATGGGTTTTCTGCATGAAGGACATATAAATCTTATTAGAATGGCAAAAAGGGATTGCGATAAGGTGTTTATAAGCATTTTTGTTAATCCAACTCAATTTGGCCCGGGTGAAGATTTTAAAAAATATCCCAGAGATGTAAAAAGAGACAGCGCCCTGGCAGAAAAAGAGGGGGTAGACTATATATTTTATCCAGCGGTACAAGAAATGTATGGCTCAGACCATAAAACTATGGTTGAGGTAAAAGAGCTGGGCAAGATTATGTGCGGGAAACATAGGCCCGGTCATTTTGCAGGAGTAACCACTATAGTTTTGAAGTTATTTAATATTATAGATGCGCATAAAGCTTACTTTGGACAGAAAGATTACCAGCAGATGATAATAATAAAAAAAATGGCAGCTGACCTGAATCTGGATATCGAGGTTGTAAGAGGTCCTACCATAAGAGAAAGAGATGGCCTTGCTATAAGTTCCAGAAATAGGTATCTTTCTGCGGAAGAGAGAAGAAATGCCGCTGTTCTGTATGAATGCCTGAATCTGGCTGAAGATATGGTTAAAAACGGCGAAAAAGATCTGGAAAAAATAAAAAGAATAATTTTAGGCAAACTGGAGGATAACAGGTTTATTAAGAGCGTAGATTATTTCGAATTTAGAGACCCCCGGACACTGGAAGAAATAAAGAGAGCGGATAAGAAGTATAAGAGCATACTGGCTGCAGCCGCTGTATGGATTGGAAAGACCAGGCTTATTGACAATAAGATTATAAAAGTATAAAAGTAATAAATATATTAATTAATTTAGGTGAACCTAAACAGCAGAAGGAAAGAAAGTGTTAATCTGTATTTTAAAAAGCAAGATTCACAGAGCAACAGTAACCGGTGCTGAAATTAATTATATGGGGAGTATAAGCATAGACAAAAACTTGATGGAGCATGCAAAAATACTTCCTTATGAAAAAGTACTGGTGGTAAGCCTGGATAGCGGGGAAAGACTGGAAACCTATGTTATAGAAGGAGAAACCAGTAGTGGAGAAATTTGTATAAATGGAGCAGCTGCAAGGAGAATATTTAAAGGCGAGAAGATTATTATTTTATCCTTTGCTTATATAGAAGAGAAAGAAGCGCCAGACTACCGGCCAAAAATAGTTTATGTAAACAACAAAAATGAGATTACAAATGAAGAAAATCACGTGGAGAAAGATGACCAGTGCTAGACTGCGAAAGAATGCATCTAATATATTTAAAATATTTATAATACATCTAATTACAATTATTCTTTTATCCTTTATCCTTTTAACATCTTGTAAGATTAGAGATAATCCTGATGAGCAAATAATAGATTATAGTGATTATAAAAATAAAAGCAGCTTATATTTATTTGATTATGAAAAAATTGTGCTGGAAAGTACTGGCTCTATTGATGTAAAAATTGAGAACTGCAACCTGTATTTAGATATTTACGAAGACCTGGTAATACTGGGTGAGGTAAAAAATGATTCTAAAGTAAATAAAACCAATATAGAGATTACTATTGATTTCTATAATAAGGGTGGAGAAAAGATAATATCTGCAGCCATTCCTGCTCACATTAATTATCTTAGAGGAGGGAGCAGGTTGCCATTTTATTATTACCTGACTGAAAGAGAGAAGTATATAGATATATCTAAAATAAAAATAGGAGTTAATTATAAGAATTGTTATGAAAGATTTGAAGGGAACCCTATAGTTGAAAATGAAAGCTATTATTATAAGGAAGACTATTTAATTATTGAAGGTAAAGTAATTAATATAGGTGAAGGAAAAATAAGGAACCTAAAACTTTTTTGCACTTTTTACAATGATAAAAACCAGGTTGTGTTTATAAAACAGTGTTACTTAACCAGAGAGAAAATGACTGGCGAAGAGGAGCAGAAGTTTACTTTAAAAGTACTGCTCGATGAATATTTGCCTGTGTTTACACATTACAGATTTGAAGTATTTTTTGAAGATGAAATTAAAACACCAGCTTAATTCATATCCAATCCTTATATTTAAAATAAACAAGCATACCTATGATTACTATAATCATTGAAACCACAATTATGATAAAGGCGAAAGGTTTGCTTCCTAAAGGAAGCCCGACATTCATTCCATAAATCCCGGTTATAAGAGCAAGAGGGAGAATGATTACGGAAAAGATAGTAAGTACACGCATTATGTCGTTAATCTTATTTGATAACAGCGACTGATGAGCATCATGCACCCCCTCTATTAATTCCTTACAATTTTCGAGGGTGTCCCAGATCTTTTCTATATGATCTACCAGATCGCTGAAGTAGACCTCCAGAGCCTCTATCAAGAAATCCATATCTTTTATCTCCAGAGTTTTAAGAAGTTTTCTCTGCGGAAAGATTATGTTTCTAAATGTTAGAATATTGGTTCTGATGAGCATTATATCTTTAACATTTTTACTGCTCGCTTTTTTGAAAATTGCGTCCTCAACATTATGTATATTCCTGTAGATTTTATTGAGTATGGGGAAATTATAATCAATGAGCGAATCAATTACTTTATGTAAGAGGTAACCGGGCCCTTTATCCAGGATTTGATGGCTTTCAGTCAGGTAATTAAATGTATTCTGGATAGGCTTGCACAGCCCGCGATGGACGGTTACCAGGAAATTATTTCCAATAAAAATGTTTACGGCAAAGGGTACAAGTCTCCTGGTCTGCTTTATAAAGTAGGGTATATGCAGTACCAGAAAATAGTAGTCATCATATTCATCTAGTTTCGGTCTTTCAATAATACTCAGGCAGTCTTCGATATCCAGGGGGTGGAAACGAAAATGATCCAGCAGAAATTGCATATTTTCTTTGCTTGGATTCTCAATATCAGTCCAGACAAGGTATTCCACATTATTAATATAGTGGGGAATACTTTTGAGAGTAACTTTTTCCAATAACTTTTTTTCATTCCTATCATAAACCAGAGTTTTCATTAGAACTCACCCCTTTATTTAAATCTTTACAAAATTTTATAATTTTTTATAAAAAAAAGAAATATAAATTTATTAATATATTATTGAATTAAAAAAGTAAACTTATAAAACACGTTAACCAGTAAAAAATAAATAATAGTTTTATTTGACAGTCATTTTTTATGATTTTATGATATGGAATGAAAATTGCATTTATAATATAATTGGTGAAAGTCTGTCATATTAATAGAATTGAGGGTATAAAATGGTTGGGAATATGCTTAAGGCCAAAAGCAGAGCTCCAGTAAGATTAATAATAATGTCTACTGCGCTCTCCTTATTTTTTTTATTAAATACCTCATCATGTAATTTAATCAATCCTCAGGTAGAAGATGATATGGGAAAAGCGAAAGAGGAAGTAGCGGAGGAGGGGGAAGGTGAAATTACAGCTGGTGAAAAAAGTATTACCCAAATAACTCTCTGGGATTGCCTTGACCCTAAAGAGAGATTTGCCCTGATAGAAAGCGTGGACAATTTTATGGTTGAAAATGAATATATCGATATAGAAATAGGACATTTTAGGAACCAGGAGGAGCTGGAAGATCAGTTTGAAGCTGCTAGTCTGGCTGGCGCAGGACCCGAATTAATGCTGATTGATTTTGACAGTGTACAGAGACTTGTTCCGGGAAATGTAGTAAAAGAGATAGTGGATGAAGCAGATTATTCATTATTTCTAGGCGGTCTTGTAGAAATTTCTGAATATAATAACAGAAATTACGTAATTCCTTTCAGGAGCTTTGATTTTTTAGCCCTTTTTTATAATAAAGACTTGATAGATAAACCCCCTATGGATTTTGAAGAAGTTATTGAATATTGCAAGGAAGTGAATAATTTTAAGGAATGGACTTATGGATTTTTGCTAAATGCCAGTGAGCCTGACTGGATAATACCTTTCATAGGAGGATACGCTGATTGGATTGTTGATTATGGCTCTGATTCACTGACTTTAGACACCAGCGCTACTGTAAAGACTATGGAATTCTTAACTTATATATATAATGAAGAAAAAATTTTGCCTTATAATATAGAATATGGAGAGATAAATGAGTTATTCAAGAGCGGGAACGCTTATATGATTATCAACAATATCCGGTCTATAAAAGAATATCAGGAAGCCGGATTAAACTTTGGGGTATCAAAAATACCCAGGGCCTGGCAGAGCAATAAATACCCTACGCCTTTAATTTCAGGCCTTGGTTTTATTATAAATTTAAATTGTTACGGCAGTGAATTGGAAGCCGTAAATAAATTCATACAATATATGTTAACTGAAGAGGTACAGATAGACTGGACATCAAATACAGATACTTTTCCGGTTTTAGAGAATATTGATAGAAATGAGAAAATTAGAAATGATGACATAGTTTACGGCGCCTTTCAGCAGGCGAAGTTGTGCCGGGGGAAACCTCATGAAGAACTTATAAGGGTAATAAGAGATGCTATAAGGGATAACGTTAAAAATGTCATATCCGGGGATATGCTGCCCGGGGACGCAGCATTGAAAATTCAGGAAGATGCCCTTAGATTAAGATCCGGCGCTATTTCTGTTGAAGAGGCTGCAGAAGTTGAAGAAACAGAAGAAGCTGTAGATGCTGAAGAAATAGAATAAACATTTAATCTTTTAAAAAATGAGGGAGAATGTGAAATGAGTGAAAATAATGGGTTTAAGTCTTTTTTTATAAGAGGTCTTATCATAATAATGATAGCGATAGTCTTTTTATTTATCGGGGGAGCGCTTACGCTGGGTATTCTGTCTGTAATAAATAAAGTATCTCCATCGGATTTGCTTAAAGGCTTTACTGGTAATGAAGAACAGGTTACGCCTGAACAAAAAACACAGGAAGATGAATTAGTAGAAGAAGAGGCAGGCGCGGCAGGACTAGACGAAAAACGGGAAGGCAGTGAGCTTTTACTTGAAGAATTTGATAAAGCAATAAATGAAGTTGTAGAAGGTATTACTCCCTCAGTTGTAAATATAAGAGTCACTATAAAAGTCCAGGATATATTTGGGCAGATACAGGAAGAAGAGGGAATAGGTTCTGGAGTAATTTATACTGAAGATGGTTATATTATCACCAATAATCACGTAGCCGGAGATGCTGAGAAACTTATGGTTACCCTATATGATGGCAGCAATTATCCCGCAGAACTGGTAGGAGCAGATGAAAATACTGATGTGGCAGTTATAAAGATAGAAGCGGATAACCTTAAAAACGCCAGCTTCACCTCAATAGATAGTGCAAAAGTAGGGGACCTGGTTATTGCAGTAGGGAGTCCTTTCGGGCTTCAGCAAACTGTAACCATGGGATTAATAAGTGCGAAGGGAAGGGATATTTCAGTTTCACAGGAAACGCTTCCCATGGTTAACCTGATACAAACTGATGCCGCAATAAATCAGGGCAATAGCGGCGGTCCGCTGGTAAATTCAGCTGGGCAGGTAATAGGTATTAATACTTTAATATTTTCTCCATCAGGAGCAAGTGCAGGAATAGGATTTGCTATACCCAGTGACACAGTAGTCAATATTGCAGAACAAATCATAAAATTTGGCAAAGCAAGGATTCCTTTTATAGGTATAGAGATGGAAGAAAACAAAACGGACATAATTGGAGTGTACATTAAAAATGCCACAGAGGGATATCCTGCAGAGAAGGCTGGAATAAAATCCGGAGATATAATCACTGAATTTGATGGGGTGGAGGTGCAAAATCCTTTAGAATTGATTGCGCAGATCTTAAGACGCGATGTAGGAGATGTAGTGAATATAAAAATATATAGGGATGGAGAGTATTTAAATATCACCCTGGAATTGGTTGAGAGTCCAGTAACAGAGAATGTTGAATAGGCAGCTTTAAAAAGAGGAAAGCGTTGGAAAAATATAATAAGGGAAGTAAATATAGAGAAATAGATGAAAGAGTATTAGTTGCAAGATCAAAAAAGGGAGACAAGGCTGCGTTTGAAGGGCTGGTTAAGCAATTCTCAAAATATGTCTATACAACTGCTTTTTTTATTTTAAGAGACACCCATGAAGCAGAGGATGTAAGCCAGGAAGTATTTGTAAAAGTATACCTGTCCATAAAGGGTTTTAGAGGACTTTCAAGTTTTAAAACCTGGATAAGGAAACTTACAGTAAATACCTGTATTGACAAACTAAGGCTGTACTCAAAAATAAAAGATAAAAAAGTTAGCCTGGACAAAATAACCGAGGAGCATGAAGTAGTTTTTGCAAAATTCAGCCAGAGCCTTGAAAAAAGTTTTTTTAATAAAGAGACGGTAAAAAAAGTATTGAAAATTATAGTAAATCTCGATGAAAGTTACCGGATTCCAATAATTTTAAGGGACCTGCAGGATTACAGCTATAGAGAAATTTCAGAACTAACAGGTAAACCTATTGGAACGGTTAAGACAAATATACACCGGGCAAGGAAGATGATAAAAGAAAAAATGAAAATGTATAGATGATAAAATAATAAGTTGAAACAAAAAAAACTAATTTTAATCTAATATAACGGGATTTAAAATCTTATAGAAATTATTTATTATGAATAATATAAATAGATATTTAAAAATTGCAAAAGATGCTGTTATAAAGCCTTCTGAAGATATAGATAAAAAAATAATAGATAGAATATCTCATATCGGCAAGTCAGATGAAAAACTATTGGATGAAAAGTTTATAGATTATTTAAAAAAAAGCAATTCAAGGTTATATATGACTATTGAAAAAATTAAAAACAATCCCGGAGCTTTTGCAGCTGTGGTAATAGCTGTATTTTTTATTATTATTTTTATTGCTTTTATGATTAAAGTATTTTTGAGCGAGGGAAAAACTGGTGGGAAAAACAATAGGTTATCTTCTCCTAAAGATGATACTCAACAAGAATAACGCCACTATGATTATCCAGAACCAGGGATTGGTAAGCAGATTCCTTAAAGGTTCATATCCTAAATTACCAAAAACTCTTATGAGAAAATCTTCCAGCCAGGTATATATAATTTCAAATAGTGATCGCATATTTTCCATTGTAAAGAAATCTTTTATGGATTCCATAATTTATAAATTCTATCGTTTATTTGATATTTTGTAAAATTAATAAAATAATCAGGAAGCATCTATTATTTTGTAATAAATAATTGCAGCAACTTTTGTAGCGAAGCAATAGCCACAAGTTTTATAGGAAGCTGAGATATACTGTAAAGAAAACTTTAATATAAAAAGTTTTAGTATTTTAGTTTATGGGAACTAAGATTTAAACAGAAATATTAAAGGATAAGATGTTATATCAAAAAATACTTATTGGATTTGGTTCAGTAGTAGCAGTAATTATTATTATATATTTGTTTTCAGCTATTTATGAATTTCTGACCCAGTCATACCATGTATATTATCCAAAAAAAGAAATTACGGCCACTCCTTTTGATATAAAGTTGTATTTTGAAGAAATCATTTTCAGTTCTTCTGACGGCGTAAACCTTTCTGGCTGGTTTGTGCCGGCAAGAGCAAGAGATAGTAAAGGGGTGATATTGGTTTTACATGGGAATGGGGAGAATATTTCAACCAGGCTTACCTTTATAGATTATTTCAATAGAAAACTGGGGCTGTCTGTTTTTATAATTGATTACCGCGGATATGGTAAGAGCGAAGGCAGGCCAAATGAGAAGGGAACCTATCTGGATGCCAGGGCAGCCTGGGAATATTTAACAGGTTATAAGAAAATAAGACCTCAGGATATCATAATTTTTGGGCGGTCTCTGGGCGGCCCTATTGCAGCCTGGCTGGCTAAAGAGGTAAAGGCGAGAGCGTTGATTTTAGACTCTACCTTTACTTCAATCAAGGATATCGCAGCTGAGCTGCATCCCTATCTGATGGTAAGAAAATTCTTCAAATTTGACTATCCTACTATTGATTATTTAAAAGGCGCAGGCATTCCGGTATTGATTATCCACAGCAGCGAAGATGATTATATCCCATTTTCCCATGCAATAAAGCTATATAATGCCGCTAATGAGCCCAGACGATTCCTTGAGATAAAAGGCAAACATGATGACAATTACATAAAGTCAGAAGAAATCTATATAGAGGGCATAAGATCTTTTATCTCCAGATATTAAAAAGATTACAGAATTTCTTTTTTCATATATATCCAGTCCCGGTATCCGGTATACCTTTCTGCTATACACGAAGACCTTACCACCAGTTGATTAAACCCTAATTTTTTATACAGGTTATAGGCATTTTTATTCTTGCCGGCTACCCAGAGTTTTAAGACACTTTTTCTATATCTTTTTGCAAAATCTTCTACAAAGGACAGCATTTTTTTGGCTATGCCTTTTCTTCTACTATTTATATCAACTGCAACATTGTCAATATAGATAGTCTTGCTGTCTATTTTGGGAGCCTCCAGGAAGGTTAAGATAAATGCCTTGACTGCTTTAAAGAAACCCAGGTATTTAACAAAGGTCCGAAAATTTCTGGTATAGCTTTTAATGTTTTCTCTGGTTACTATCTCAACGATTCCAACTATTTTCCCATCTATTATGGCATTGTAATATCTTCCGGTATCAATGTTTGTAGTAATTTCTGATTTAATGACACTGTATGCAGCATCTTTGTTACTGCCGAATATAAATTTTATTTTTTCGAAAAATGCATCAAATTCTATTTTAAGATAACTATCAAGGTCTTCTAATTTTAAATTATTTATCCGGATATTATGGGAATTGCTGTTTTGATTTTTAAAGTTATTCATTTGATAAATTTTTTTTATCAAGTAGCCTGCGGGCTTTTTGAAGATCCTTCCGATTGGTCAAAAGTTTTACTCCTCTTACACTCTGTAAGGAGGGAATGCTCTGCCCGGCATCATCTGAAAATATCTCCTCCTTAATTTTTATACTATTGCCTATGGCTTCTTGAAACAATTTATAAATGCCAACTCCGATTCCTGCCAATAAAGCAGCGCCTAATAAGCTTGAGGCTTCAGTAATATTAGGTACAGTACTATGCTGTTACTGCTCCAGTTATTAGTGATACCACTTCAGTTTGATTTGTTTCTGTTTTGATTCTTTCTGCAACCTTTATACCGTTTCTTAAAACAATAATTCTATCTACAAGCTCAAATACATGATTTATATTGTGAGTTATTATAATAATTGAAATATTATATTCATTTCTTATCTTTTTTATTAAATCTATTACTTTTTTCTGCTGTTTTACTCCAAGATTATTAGTTGGCTCATCAAGAATTATAATTTGTCCTCCCCAGTAAACCGCTTTCCCCACTATTACCGATTGTCTTTGACCTCCTGAAAGGTTACTTAGCTCTGAATCTATATTCTTAAAGTCGACTCCAACTCTTTTTAATAATTGTTGTGTCTCTTTTTTCATATACTTAAAATCAACAAAATTAAGCCATTTACCTAATTTATTATCCTGGATTTTTTCTCTTCCCAAAAATAAATTTAAGTAAGCATTAAAAGTTGGTACTACCCCTCCATCTTGATAAACAGTTTCAATACCATATCTTCTTGCATCATTTGGATTATTTATGTCTGCTTTGTCACCATTTATATAAATTTCACCGCTATTTTTTTTATATATACCAGAAATAGTTTTTATTAAAGTAGACTTTCCGGCTCCATTATCTCCAACAATTGCAATAATTTCTCCCTTATAAAGTTTAATATCAATATTATTTACAGCTTTTATGCCACCAAAAAACTTACATAATTTTTTTACTTCAAGAACAACTGCTTTTTCTTCCATTTTCATCCTCCCTTTAGTAATATACAAAATTTATAATTAATATGTTTTCTAATTATTGTCTGTCTTGTTTATTATTTTAGATAAATAATTCTAATAATTCTCCATTTTATTTAAAAAGCATCTGTCAGAGATTTAGTTTTTCTAAAATGGTTGATAATAATTTAATACAGACTAAAGTCTTTGTCAATTAGTCAGCAATTCGCGTGTTTGACTTTTTTTATGATTTTGTCTACTATGTTTATAAATAATATTTATAAACATAGTAGGTGAAGAGTGCAATCATAAAATAAAACATTGAAAGCTTAATATCTGAAATTCTAAAAACTTTTAATAAAAAAGAAAGAAAGGATGGTGAGGAAAAAGGTTTTTGAAAAATGTTTATTTTTAATAAGATGAATAAAAAAGGAGGAAAAGATGAAGAAAATGTTGATTTTACTATTAGTTGTTGTGTTTGCTGCTTCAATGGCTTTTGTTGGCACAAGTTGTAAAAAAGAAGCAGTAGAAGAAGCTGTTGAAGAGGAAGCAGCACCTGCAGAAGAAGCTGTTGAAGAGGAAGAAGAAAAAATACCAGAAACTGAACCATATACTGTTGGGTACCTAGTCCCAAATTCTGCTGAAGGTCAGGTAATGTTTATGAATAGCTTCCGTCAATATGCCGAAGAAGAAGGCATGGAAGTTATCGATGTAAACGCAGACAATAATGTTGAAAAACAAGACCGACAATTCTCAGACTTAATTTCACAGGGCGTGGATGCTTTGGTAGTGGTTCCTGTTGATAGTAAGGTAATTGTTGCCAGCATTGAAAGAGCTACTGGAGCAGGTATTCCAGTATTTGGTGTTGATCGTCAGCCTTTCAGTTCAGAAACAGTTATGACAGTTATGTCTAATAACTATCTAGCCGGACAGCAGGCTGCGAAGTTCTTGGTCGATCGTTTAACCGAAAAATATGGGGAGTCAAAGGGTATTGTCCTTGAAGTAACAGGTGACCTTGGTACAAATGTTGCACAACTACGGGGTAGTGGTTTTAATGATAAAATGGCTGAATATCCAAATATCGAAGTCATAACTGAGCCCACTGATTGGTTGCCTGAAACAGGAGCGGATGTAGTCCAAAATGCATTTACTGTACAACCCAACATTGATGCTATCTATTGGCATAGTGATTTTACTGGTGCTGGCATCATCCCGGCACTAGATGAGATTGGCTTGTTAAAACCTATTGGTGAGGAAGGTCACATTATTATTTGTGGTATTGATGGTGATCCCAATGCATTAAATAATATTCGCCTCGGAAATCAAGACGCTACTGTTAATCAACCGTTGTTAGACTTTGGTATCTTGGCCAAATTTGTTAAAATGTACTTGGATGGTAAAGAACTGACCACTGGTACATATGAGCAAGAAGGTGCAACATGGTCGCCTGCTGAAATTGAGGAATCAGAATATGGCTTAACAATGTTATTGTCCACGTGGATGGTTACTAAAGAAAATGTAGATGATCCAACCCTATGGGGTAATACTGGTAACTAGTAAACCAACAAATATGAATTTTGGAGAGAGGTTAAATTATTATAGCCTCTCTCCAAAAATTTATAACATTTATAACAAATAAGGTCAGGTTAATAAACAAAACCAAATTTAAAGAAACTGCTAGCGAAGGTATTATAGAGGAAAAATAATATGGTCAATATAAAATTATCTGGACAAAAGAGATTTTTAAATCTATCTATTTACCAAAAAGAGTCAATATTAAGAATTTTATCTGATCAACTAATTTGGATTATCCTGATTTTTCTTTTTATTATTATATCTATTGTAGAACCTATATTTCTTAGTCGAATAAATATTATAAACGTACTTCTGCACTCAGCAGTACTTGGAATAATGGTTATAGGTGAATCCATTTGTTTAATTAGCGGAAAATTTGATCTCTCTATTGAGTCTACCCTTGGGTTTACTGCAATGTTGGGAGCTATTCTTGTAGTAGATTTTGGTTGGAACCCATATTTGACAATTTTGTTGGTGTTAGGCTTAGGCATATTTATAGGATACCTTAACTCATTAATGATCATTAAACTAAAAATTGACCCCTTTGTTGTGACTCTAGGTATGTTAATTGTTCTCCGCGGATTATCATTAGTTATTTCTGGTGGATACACTCGCTATAATTTCCCAGCAGCATTCAAATTTTTTGCTGCTCACACAAAAAGTGGGCTTATCTCTGTACCAATCTTATTGATGTTGTTTTGTTATGTAGTCTTCTCCACTATTCTTTATCGTCAAAAATTTGGGCGGCACCTCTATGCGGTTGGTGGAAATATTGACGCAGCATACACTTCCGGTGTTAATGTAAGTAAGGTAATCACTAAAGCATTTTTAATTAGCGGGTTTTTAGCAGCCCTAAGTGGACTTGTTCTATCTTCACGATTAAACTCCGTTCCAACTACTTTGGGTAAAGGAATGGTATTTGAAGTAATGGCTGCTGCAGTTATAGGTGGTATAAGTCTACGGGGTGGAAGGGGGAGTCTATTGGGTGCTTTAGGCGGTGTTTTACTAATGAGTTCGATTGATAGTGCCCTTACATTGACAAGAGTATCAGCGTTTTGGGTCGAAACGTCGAAAGGCCTCCTATTATTAACAGCAGTTTTCTTGGATACATTAAAAATTAGACTGATTCCTTTATTGAGAAGGTCGTGGTTAGAAGATTAAATCAGCCAATCTATTCTATTTTTATAGAAGCTAGTGCTTTGTTAGTTCTTATGATTTTCGTGAAGGTCACATTATATTATAAAAGGAGATTTTAGAAATGAATTCCAGACAAAGAATAAATTTAGCACTAAACCATAAAGAGCCAGATAAATTACCAGTAGATTTTGGATCTACGGTAGTTACAGGAATGTCAGTCAGCATTGTATCAAAATTAAGAGATTATTATGGATTGAATAACGACCCACCAGTAAAGGTAACTGATCCATACCAGATGCTTGGTGAGATTGCTGATGATTTGAAAAAGGTTTTAGGAATAGATTGCGTAGAACTACCAGGAAGAAAAAATATATTTGGTTTTGAAAACACTGATTGGAAACCCTTTAAACTCTGGGATGGTACAGAAGTTTTAGTACCTGGTAAATTTAATACTCAAGTTGAAAAAGATGGAACAATTTATCAATATCCTGAAGGAGATGAAACAGCATCTCCAAGTGCTAGAATGCCTAAAAATGGATATTTTTTTGATTCAGTTATCCGTCAGAGCCTAATTAACAACGAAAAATTAAATGTAGAAGATAATTTGGAAGAATTTAGTATCATAAATAGTAAAGATTTAGCTTTTATAAAAGACAGAGCAGAATATCTTTATAGTAATACTGATTATGCCATTGTAGCCAACTTTGGTATTTCAAGTTTTGGAGATATAGCATTTGTACCTGGTCCTATGTTAAAAGAACCAAAAGGAATAAGAGGCGTTGAAGATTGGTATATGTCTATAGTAACCATAAAAGATCATGTAAAAAAAATATTTTCAGGACAGCTAGAGATAGCAATTGAAAATTACAAAAGAATATATGAAGCTATTGGTAATACCATTGATGTAGTATTTACTTCAGGAACTGATTTTGGCATGCAGCAGGGCTTATTTATCTCTCTTGATCTTTACAGAGATCTCTTTAAACCTTTTAACAAGAAGGTTAATAGGTGGATTCATGAAAATACAAAATGGAAGACTTTTATACATACTTGTGGCTCAATATATAAGTTGATTCCTGATTTGATAGAGGCTGAATTTGATATTCTAAATCCGGTACAGATATCGGCCAGGGATATGGAACCTGAAAGACTAAAAAAGGAATTTGGTAAGGATATAGTTTTTTGGGGAGGTGGAGTTGATACTCAAAAGACCTTGCCTATAAAAACTCCTGGTCAGGTTAAAGAGGAAGTTAGAAAATTGATAGATATATTTAGCCAGGAGGGAGGTTATGTTTTTAATGCAGTTCATGATGTTCAAGCAAATGTACCCATAGAAAATCTTGTAGCTATGTTTGAGATTTTAAAGAAATATTAGAAAAAAAGGAGATTTTTGTATGGAACTACAAAACTTCGAAAAAAAGGATCAAGATATAAGAAACAAATTTAAGGATTTTTTAAATAAAACAAGAGTACGAAATAAACTCAAGCTATCTTGGAGTAACTGGGGTTTTGGCCTTGAACCTATAGAAGACTCTTTGGAGAGATTAAAAAAGTATAAAGTTAAATATGTAGAGCTTCACGGAAACAGTTATGGTGCCGATCTGGGGTATAAGCCCAAAAAGGTTAAGAAGCTTGTCTTAGACTTTGGAATTGAAGTATCTGGTGTTTGTGGCATGGTATGGAAGGAATCCGAGCTTGCTTCCCCAAACCCGTTTGTTAGGCAAAGGTGTATAGATTATTTTAAGAGAAATGTTGAGCTTTGCAGTGAATTAGGAGGAGAATATATACTTTTTACCCCAGGAGCTGTGGGCAGGCCACAGAAATATGATGATTTTGAGTTTAACCGGGCAGTTGAAACTTTAAAAATATTGGGTGATGTATTTTTAGATGCTGGTGTAAAAGCTGCTATTGAACCGGTAAGAGCAGAGGAGGTTAGCTTTTGCCATACATTTGCGGATGCTGTAAAAATAATAAAAGCAGTAAATAATAAGGGCGTATCTCATATTGCTGGTGATGTCTATCATATGCTACATCATGAATCACATGTTGGACAGACAATAATTGATTACAGCGACTATCTGGAAAATCTTCATATGGCTGATACAAACAGAAAAGCTTTAGGATCTGGAATGCTGGATTTGGATATCATCATTATGGCTCTATATCTAGTGGGCTATAATAATAAAAGAGCTTTCCTTACTGCTGAGCCTCTTGGTCCTAGTGCAGACCCGTATTATCAGATGTATGGCAGAACTGACCCTGAAATTTTAGATAAATTAGTATCTGATACTGCATTATATTTTTACCAGAGAGAAAAAATAGTATTGGAAGGAAATTAGAATGCCTGAAATATTAACTGTTGGAGAGATACTTGTTGAAATAATGAGAGAAAATGTAGGAGTTGGTTTGGATAAAGCTGATATTTTTAAAGGACCGTTTGCTAGTGGAGCTCCAGCTATATTTATTGATGCAGTAGCAAATTTGGGACATGAATCAGCTATAGTAGGAGGAGTCGGAAATGATGACTTTGGAAAAGTGTGTACTAAAAGATTAGAGAATGATGGAGTAAATATTACTGGTATAAAGATTAGTGAATTAACAACAGGAGTGGCTTTTGTAGCTTACTTTGAAGATGGGAGCAGAAAATTTATTTATCATATAAGAGACTCTGCTGCCACTAATCTGGGTAAATTGTGTGATAAGGTTTTAGATGAAGTTAAAATATTTCACATCATGGGATGCTCCCTTATGATTAGAGAGGATTTGACAGTAACAATAATTGAATATGCACGAAAAGTAAAAAATTCTGGAGGAAAAATCTCTTTTGATCCAAATATTAGGGTCGAGCTTATGGATAAAGACTACATTAGAGAATCAGTAAATAAAGTAGCAGAACTTTCAGATATAATACTTCCTGGATTAGAAGAACTTTATCTTATTGCGGGAGTAGATAGTAAGAACAAGGCAATAGATAAAATGCTTAGTAGTTCAGAAGTAATAGTAATAAAGCAGGGAAGTGAAGGTTGTGAGATTTATTCAAAAGATATGGAAATACCAATAAAAGTACCTTCCTTTAAGATTGATGAAGTTGACCCCACTGGTGCAGGAGATTCATTTGATGCTGGTTTTTTATGTGCATATGTTGAAAATAAAAGTTTGGCAGATTGTGGAATTTTGGCCAATGCCTGTGGTGCCTTGAATACTACTAAGTTAGGTCCTATGGAAGGGGTTTTTGATAGGAAGATTGTAGACGACTTTATATTTAAGAATAAAATTCATACATAAAACTAATAAGTAGGTTAAAGATTATTTTTATGGAAATTAGAGAAAAAATTGACAGTAGCAAACTAAGAAAAGAATCACAAGAAAAATCTATTCCAATAGTAGACTTGCTTCTTGAAAAAATAAGAGATATATCACAAAAAGAAAAGGAATGCCATACTTTATTTGCGGTTTGTCCAAACTCAGAGAATGTAGTCAAAGCCTCGCTTCGTGCAGCAAAAAGGGCAAATGCTCCTGTATTATTTGCTGCTACACTAAATCAGGTAGATATAGATGGTGGGTATACTGGATGGACTCAGAATGATCTGGTGAGAAAAATAAAAGAGCAGTCTTACCGAATTGGATACAGTGGTCCAATAATTGTTGCTGTTGATCACGGAGGTCCCTGGGTAAAGGATATACAAACTACAGAAAAGTGGGACCTGGATAAGTCTATGAATTGGATTAAAAAATCATTTGAAGCAGCAATTGAAGCTGGTTATGATCTACTTCATGTAGATCCTACGGTGGATATTTTTAATAAGGATATGAAAATAGAAACTGTAGTAGAAAGGACTATTGAATTAATCTCACATACAGAGAAATTTCGCAAATTAAAAAGAAGAAAATCAATATCTTATGAAGTTGGAACTGAAGAAGTACATGGCGGGCTTGCAGATATAGTAGTTTTTAAAAAGTTCTTAAAGCTACTAAAAGATGGTCTTTCAAAGGCTGGGCTAGATTATGTATGGCCATCCTTTATAGTAGGAAAAGTAGGTACAGATCTACATACTACAAAATTTGATCCAGCTGTAGCCAAAAGACTTGTAAATATTGCAGCTGGTTATGGTTCATATATAAAGGGGCATTATACTGATTTTGTTGCTAATCCTGGTGATTATCCCAGAAGCGGCATAGGTGCAGCAAATGTGGGACCAGAGTTTACAGTTTTAGAATATGAGGCTTTAAATAAATTATGCCAGATTGAAGAAGAGCTCTATAAGAAGAACAAAATATCTGTAAGGTCTAATTTTAAAAAAGTGCTGGAGAAGGCGGCCATTGAATCCGTCAGGTGGAAAAAATGGCTAAAGAAAGGAGAAAATGATTTTAATTCATTAGGGGCAACAAGAAAAGAGATAATTTTAAAGACCAGTTGTCGTTATGTGTGGGCAAATCCGGAAGTAAAGGTATCACAATATACGCTTTATATGAATATGACAAACAATGGAATTGATCCTGATAGCCGGGTACTTATGGAAATAGAATCATGTATAGATAAATATTTTAGGGAATTTAACTTAATAGATTTAAATAAAAAGTTAGATATTAATTAACGATATATTGGAAAAGCTTAAGAGTATAATTTATTTTTTAAGAAGGGGGTAAAAATGTCCAAAGAAGCAAAATTTTCAACCGTACTGAGTAGTTTCGGGAATCCAGTTGATAGATTTTGTAAGTCTGGTTATAAGAGTGATAAGACTCTGGAAGAGCTGTTTATTGATGCCAGCAAAGTTGAAGATTTAACAGGACTTGAATTAGTTGGTACCTGGGATGTTAATGAGGAAAGTGTTGGCATTATAAAAAAATTTAAAAATGAGTATGGCTTTGAGATAGTAAATATTGTGGTAGATCTTTTTACCAAGTTTTGGCAGAAAGGAAGTTTTTCTTCAACTGATCCAAATATTAGAGCAAGAGCTATTGAAGAAGTAAAAAAATGCATGGATATTGCTTCTGAATTAGATTGCAATATGGTAGGTATTTGGCCTGGGCAAGATGGTTACGATTATATATTTCAGCAGGACTATATGAAAGCTTGGAAATTCTTAGTAGAGGGAATAAAGGAATGTGCAGAATATAGAAAGGATATAAAAATTGGAATAGAATATAAACAAAAGGAACCAAGAACACATTGTTTTGTAGGGACAATAGGTAAAACTATGACATTACAAAATGCAGTAAATAAAAATAATGTTGGGTTAATAATAGATGTAGGGCATGCTTTAGCTGCTGATGAAAATGCTGCAGAAAGCATAGCTTTCTGCAAGCAGTTTAATGGTAGATTATTTCATCTTCACTTGAATGATAATTATAGACATTGGGACGACGATATGATGATAGGAAGTGTACACATACTTGAATATTTAGAGTTAATTTACTGGCTTAAAAGAATAGACTATGATGGTTGGTATGCATTGGATATTTTTCCATACAGGGAAGATGGAATTGGTGCCACGTCCGAATCTATTAAATGGCTAAAAGCAATAATAAGGTCAGTTGATGCTTTGGAAAATTCTGGAGTTAAGAAGATTATTGAACAAGGAGATGTTGTTAAAACTTCTTCTTTTTTAAGAGAATTTGTTCTTAAATAGTTTTTATATCTACATTGCTTTTTAGCTCAGGGAATTTTTTAAAGTTACCAGGTTTTTCATAGCAAAAAAATATTACAAAAATTAAAAAACGAAGTACTTGAATTCAACATAGTTAATTCTTAATATTTAGGTAAAGCGGCATCAAGTGGCAGGAATAGATTCTCTGGATGTCGCAAATGCTCTAACTAAAGGCATCTACATATAATTGGAGATAAATTTAGTAAGGAAGAAATATTTTTTACCAGATCTATAAATAATAATTATTTTTTTATATTCTTGTTTTAAAAAAATTTAAAAGAAAATGTCAAAGATAGAAAGAATAAATTGTTTTGGGTTCAAGGCTCTAAAGTTAGAAAATGAGTTAGCTTCCCTAATTACAATACCTGATCTAGGCGGAAAGATTATTTCTTTGGTAAATAAGAAAAGCGGTTTTGAATTTATATTTAATAATAATTATTCAGGGCTTATTAAATCTAGTTATGGGGATGATTTTAGTAAGGCTAGATCTTTTGGTGTAGATGAATGTTTCCCTTCCATTGGGCCAAGCAAATATACGGAGTTTCCTTGGAAGGGAATAGAAATTCCAGACCATGGAGAGATATGGCCACTTTTATTTGAAAGTGAAATTAATAATGATATTATAACTCAGAGTGTACATGGAATAAGATTCCCATATTTATTCCAGAGAAATATAGATTTGAATGGAAATAAGTTTACCTTATCCTATGAAGTTAAAAACTTAAGTTCTATGGATTTTAAGTACTTGTATTCTTTTCACCCGCAGTTCAGATTGTTAGATGAGGTTGAAGTACTAGTTATAAATAAAGCAAAGTTCTTAGTATACTTATCATATTATGATAAATCAAATAAGCTCATTTTTAAAAAAAGTAAATATACCTGGCCTAATGCGAAAACAATTGATGGAGAGATAGTTAATTTTTCAAGAGTTTCTGAAATGGTTGATGGTTCACTTTTAAAATTGTATTTATATGAATTATTAAATAAAGAAGTCACTATTAATTTTAAAAAGCAGAAAGCGAAAATTATTATTGGTTTTAATAATATTGAAACGAAATACTGTGGAATTATGATAAATAAAGGAGGCTGGCCTTTTGCTGAAAGACCATTTTATACATTTGCTATCGAACCTTGTAATTGTGTTACAGATAATTTCGAGGATTCTTATAAAAGAGGCATTTATAGTACTATAAAAGGCAAAAGTGAGGTTCATTGGGAAATTTCTTTTAAAATCGGAGGTTAAATAATTTAGTAAAATTTTTATTATAATACAATTAAAAGATGTAGAAGGATTTTAATGGATTTAATTGGCAAACCGAGGTTGATAAGAAAAATAAATACAAAGCTCATATTAAAGCATATTAGAAACGAAAAAATCACTACTAGATCTGAATTATATAAATTAACTAACCTATCTAGGCAGACCGTAAACAATATCATTGCTTCTTTAATAAAGAAAAATTTAGTAATCAAATCTGGCTATAGTAATTCCACCAAAGAAGGTGGTAAAAGACCTTTATTATTAAAATTTAATTCAAGTGCTTATTTTCTTATTGGTACAATGATTGGTTTACATAAAATTAGATGTGGAGTGACAGATTTAAGTGGTAATATAATTAATGAAAAGTATACAAAAACTCAGAAAGATTCAGGGGCTGAAAATATTATAAAGAGACTAACTTCACTTATTAGCAAGACTATCAATGATTCTAATATTTGTAGAAACAAGATATTGGGTATTGGAATTGGCATGCCGGGTATTGTTGATTTTAGAAAGGGTTTAGTTAAAGTATTACCGCTTTTTGCAGGATTGGAAAATGTGCCTTTGAAGAAAATATTAGAGAAAGAATTTAATATCCCTGTAATTATTGATAATGAAAACCGTATGAGGGCAGTTGGCGAGAAATGGTTTGGTCTTGGCAAAAATGTTCATAATTTCATTACCCTCATTACGGGAGATGGAATTGGAGCAGGTATTGTTATTAATGACGAGATAGTAAGAGGTAGTAATTTTATTTGTGGTGAGATTGGCCATACAAAATTAAAGTTAGACGGTCCTGTATGTGCATGTGGCGGAAGGGGCTGTTTTGAAACTTTAATAAACACAAAACGTATTAATGAACTTTTCAAAAAGATTGCGCGAAATAGTAATTATAAGGATTCATCACTACTAAAAGTATATGAGCAAAATGGGAAAATTTCTTTTCAAGACCTTTTTTTAAATTATAATAAAAGGGATAAATTTTCAGAATTAGTTATGGAGGAGATAATCTATTGGTTTTGTGTTGGAATAAGTAATCTAATATGTAGTTATGACCCCGAGATAATAATTATTCATGGTAAATATTTAGCTCTAAATGAACGCTTTTTTAAGAAAGTAGAAGAAGTGGCTCATAAGAACATTTTCCCTAAGATTAAGAAAAAAATAAAAATTAAAAAATCTAAAATAGGCCACGATATAGGAGTGATAGGTTCGGCTAGTATGGTTCTTGATATAACTGATTTTTAATTTTTTAACGTATCACTAATATTCTAAAAAGTTCATAGATAGTAATTTATTCAAATAATAAAAGTATTGTTCTAAAAGGGACTATTTTTTGTGAATCAAAGGATAATTTATAAGAATTTGCTCGTATAATAAGATAATAATAAATAGTTTATTAATAAGACATCCTAAATTACAATAGATTAATACACCAAGCAAGCTAAGCGGAAAGACAAATGGAATTTGCTTTTGGCTACTATCTGGTAGACCAATTCCTAAAGACTTTTGCTTTCTTGCTCTGACCTCCAAACAATGATTAGAATGATTTGGGCTTAAATGCTTTAAGCACCAATTATAACGAGGCTTTGTTATCGGTAGGAAGAGATAAGAAGCCGCTTGGCGGAAGTATCATTTCATAAGAGAAAGGAAGATCCACCAGTCAGAAAGTATATGTGGGTATTGACCTTGCCAAAGACAGTTCCAGAGTCGCAGTAGTTGATAAAGATGGTAATAAACTGTCCAGTCCCTTTAGCATCAAAAACAAAAAAGATGGCATGGAAAAACTGCTGTTAAAACTCGGTAGCTATAGAAATGATCAGATACTCTGCGGGATGGAAGCATCTTCAAATTACTTTAGAAAACGTCTACTCATACCTAAAAGAGAAAAAGATATCCTGTCTACTTCTTAATCCATACCAGGTAAAAAAGTACAGACAGGCTCTCGGTCTAAAGATTAGAACAGATTCAGTTGACGCAGAAGCTGTAGCGCAGCTTATAAGGGCGAAAAAATATGATGACCTTTATATCTCTGATGAGGTAGCAGTTGAACTAAAAGAGCTCGTTAGAATAAAGTTTTCCTTTGCGAGAAGGGCGAAAGATTTAAAGAAAGGTGTAATGTCACTTTTTTGCCTGGTATTTCCTGAATATACCAGGATAATCTCTCATCCCTTCTCCAAAGTATCTACAGAGATTTTATCAAAATATCCAACTTCATGCCATATGACAAGGCCAGTGTGGCAAAACTGGTTAAGATATTTAGAAAGTACCAGGGGTGCAATTTTAGCGCAGGTAAGGCAGAAGAGCTGATAGCTGCTGCAAAGGCTTTTATTGGCCAAAGGCGTCCAGATCAAGAGGTATGTCTATATCCATGCAGATTGAAGAGATATCTTCACTGTCTAAAAAGATGGAAGAAATAGAAGAGGAGATAAAATTCATACTTGACCCTGATGATCCCAAAGGCGGCCCATCAAGCTTTAGTATCTTAAATTCAATAAAAGGAGTGAGCATTGGAACTATTTCAGCCTTTCTAGGAACAGTTGGTGACATATCACGCTTTTCAAATTCCGATAAGCTTGTCTCCTATATTGGATTTTATCCCAAGATATTTGAATCAGGAAAATACAAAAAGAGAAATCCTTAAGATACAGAAAGCAGGTCCAAGGGAACTGAGGTATATGTTATATCTATCAAGTGTGGCGGCAATAAAACATAATATACATCTTAAGAAATATTACCATGACCTGGTATCAGATGGTATGCCTGCAAAAAAGCTCTAATCAAGGTGGCAGTCAAGATTACAAGAATGATGTATTCAATATTAAAATACAAGACTTACTATGATCCATCCGGAGTGTTTTTACAGTACAAACCTGAAAAAATCGCCGCATAACTTATCATGTCTTTTAGTTCTTTGACAATTTAATATTTTTGCCTTTTCTTTTTATAGAATGTCTTTTGGATCTCAAAAGTATCAAACATGAATGATCACCATAATCCAATACTGCAGGTACTAAAAACAGAAAATTCGGAGCAGGTAGTAAACGGAAGTCATAAATAAAAAAACTAAAGACCATATCCAGCCTGTTTTCTGACAGGTTTAAATACGGAAAATCATATCTGGTCTAAAAATCTACATATTCTAAGTCTATATAATCATCACGGCACCAGTTATCAAATTCATCACAATTAAGATAACTATCAAGGTCTTCTAATTTTAAATTACTTATCCGGATATTATGGGAATTGCTGTTTTGATTTTTAAAGTTATTCATTTGATAAATTTTTTTTATCAAGTAGCCTGCGGGCTTTTTGAAGATC